>Ga0207669_10000519_pt1 | contig 16855 bp, 12 predicted proteins | sample KBSM33metaG_FD_184329 | JGI IMG/M metagenome (GOLD analysis project Ga0207669, IMG submission 184329) | Miscanthus rhizosphere microbial communities from Kellogg Biological Station, Michigan, USA - KBS M3-3 metaG (SPAdes) (version 2) | ecosystem: Host-associated > Plants > Roots > Rhizosphere >...
GTCGAACGACGACACGATCGATTTCATCTATGGCGTGATCAACTGGAAGGAACTGGTCGACGCCGAGACGCAAAAGAAGCTCGACGCCGAGGTCGATACCGCGCTGCGCGCCGCGCCCAAGCCCCAAGCCGCTGCCCCGGTCTGGGCCGACGGTCCCGCCGCCGACGTGTCGCCGGTCGCCGAGCCCGACGATCTGGCCGGCAAGCTGGAGCAAGCGCGCCAGACCGCGCAGGCCGCGACCAATGCCGATACGCGCAGCCGCGCCGCGCTCTATCGCGCGCTGGGCCGCGCGCACGATTTCGGGCTCGCCGCCGAGCAGGACAGCGACACGTACGAACGCTTGCTCGCCGATGCCGGCGTCACCGTGCAGGACCGCGCGCCGATGACCGCGGTGGCGAAATTGGTGTTCGGCGCCGATTACGACAAAGCGCGACTGACCGAATTCGCCGCGGTGCTGGCGCATGCCCGCCGCCACGCCATCCCCGCCGGACAGCTGACGCCGTTGTTGGAGACCGTCGATGGCGGGATCAAGGCGGTGGTCGCGGCCGAACGCGCCGCGCGCAATCCTGCGAAGGACGAGGGACGCGATCCGCTGGCGGATATCGCCGAGCGGCTGGTGCTGGCGAGTGTGGAATTCGCTACCGGACTGGAGCCGGGGGAGCTGGTCGTGCTGCTTGGGCGGGCGACGGGTGAGGGGACGGTGGATATCGTTGCTTCGGTGGCGAATGACCGGTCGCTGGCGGCTCGGACGTTGAAGGCGGCGAAGTAGGACTCCACACTCCCCTCCCCTTCAGGGGAGGGGTTGGGGGTGGGGCAGTGCCGCGGGCGGTTCGCTTGAGGACAGGCCCCACCCCAACCCCTCCCCTGAAGGGGAGGGGCTAAGCTCCTATTCTCCTTCCCAAAACCCCCACAAACCAAGTTACACCCGAAACTATCCTTGAGCCCGCCGATCCACGGGGGCATAGGACGGCGATGGCCAAGACCACGCTGAAATCGCTGTCGGACGCGCTTGCGGACCGGCTGACCAAGGGCGCCTTGCCGGGAGAGCTGCAGGGATTTGGAAAGGCGGAGCGCGCGGAAGCCGCGAACTTCGTCGCCACCGCCGCATACAGCCGCCCACCGGGCGGGCCGACCATGGTGATCGAGCCGATCGCGGCCAACGATCCGCGCCGCCGCATGCGCGTGGCGATCGTCAATGACGACATGCCGTTCCTGGTCGATTCGGTCGCGGCGACGATCGCGGCGCAGGGCATTGCGGTGGACCGCATCATCCATCCGGTCATTCCGGTCACGCGTGATCCGTCGGGCGGGTTGATGGGCGTCGGCGACGGCAATCCCGAATCGATGATCTATATCGAGATGGAGCGGGCCGATGCGCGCGAGCGTCGCGCGTTGGTCACCGCGCTCGAAGACAATCTGAAGGATGTGCGCGCCGCGGTGACCGACTGGGTGCCGCTGCAGGAAGCGATGGCGGCCGATGCCGCGACCCTGACCGGCGCGGGCGCCGAATTGCTCCACTGGTTCCTCGACCGCCATTTCACCCTGTTGGGTCATGGCAAGTTCGGCCGCGAAGGTGGCGCGCGCGCCCCGCTCGGCATCTGCCGCAACAAGCACGAGACCCCGATCCTGGCCGAAGCGTCGCGCGCGCTGGCGATCGAATGGTTTGAAAAGGGCAATGAGGCGCCGCTACTGCTCAAGTCGAACTTCATTTCGAGCGTGCATCGCCACATTCCGCTCGATCTGGTCGTGGTGCCGATCCGCGACGGCAAGAAAGTCACCGGGCTGTCGATCCATGCCGGGCTGTGGACCTCGTCCGCGCTCAACTCGCCACCCGACGACGTGCCCGGGCTGCGCACGCGGCTGGGCGGCCTGCAGAAGAAATTCGGGTTCGATCCCAAGGGCCATGCCGGCAAGGCGCTGGAACATGCGCTGACCACCCTGCCCCACGATCTGTTGATCGCCTTCACGCCCGAGGCGCTGGAGGAAGTCGCGCTGACCGCGATGAGCCTAGCCGACCGGCCGCGGCCCAAATTGGTGTTGGCGCGGTCGATCCTGGGCCGGCATCTATTCTGCTTCGTGTGGCTGCCGCGCGACGAATTCACGACGGCACGCCGTATCGCGATCGGCGACATGCTGGCCGAGGCGGCCGGCGGCGGCCTGCTCAACTGGGCGATCGCGATGGACGATCTGGTCGCGCTGATCCGCTATACGGTCGATCTGCGCGGCGAGGGCCGTATGCCCGACGTCGCCGCGCTCGACACGCGCCTGGCGCGGATGATGCGCGGCTGGGCGCCGGCGGTCGAAGCGGCACTGGCGGAAAGCGACGTGGCGCGCTCGACCCGGCTCGCGCTGCGCTGGGCGAATTGCTTCCCGCAAGGCTATCGCACGGTCAACAGCGCCGACGAAGCGGCGCGCGACATCTTCAGCCTTGCAACGCTGGAGACGCCCGACCAGCGCGCGGTGCGCCTCTATCGCGACGCGCGCGGCGAAGCGCGGCTGAAACTCTATCGCCTCGGCGGCTCGATCGCGCTGTCGGATGCGGTGCCGGTGCTGGAGAATTTCGGCTTCCGCGTGATCGAGGAAGTGCCGACCGCGCTGACCGATGAGGGCCGGGGCTTCATCCACGAATTCCTGATCGAGTCGGCGGGCGGCGTCGCCGCCGTGTTCGACGGCAATACCAGCGTGCTGGAAAATGCGGTCGCCGCGGTGCTGGAAGGCAATGCGGAGAATGACGCGTTCAACCGCCTGATCGTCGATCTCAACATGGCGCCAAGCTCGGCGGTGCTGTTCCGCGCCTGGTTCCGCTATCTGCGCCAGGGCGGGCTGACTTATGGCCTAACCACGGTGGTCGATGCGCTGCGCCGGGCGCCGGCGGTCACCGCCGCGCTGATCGATCGGTTCAATGCCGCGCACGCGCCCGGTGGCAAGAGCGAGGCCGGAGTGCTGGCCGCCGACGAGGCGATCAAGGCGGGGCTCAACAACGTCTCGGCGATCGACGACGATCGCATCCTGCGCGCGATCCATGGCGTCATCGCCGCGACCCTGCGCACCAACGCCTTCACTCCTGCGGCCGACGAGGCGCTGGCGTTCAAGCTGGACAGCCACAAGGTGCCCGGTCTCCCCGCGCCGCTGCCCTGGCGTGAGATCTGGGTGTACAGCCCGCGGGTCGAGGGCATCCACCTGCGCGCCGGCCCGGTTGCGCGCGGTGGGTTGCGCTGGTCCGACCGGCGCGACGACTTCCGCACCGAGATCCTCGGCCTGATGAAGGCGCAGCGCGTCAAGAACGCGGTGATCGTGCCGACCGGCGCCAAGGGCGGCTTCTATCCCAAACAGCTCCCCAGCCCCGCGCTCGATCGCGACGCCTGGTTCGCCGAAGGGACCGAGAGCTACCGCATCTTCATCCGCACCCTGTTGTCGGTCACCGACAATATCGTCGAGGGCAAGGTCGTCCATCCCAAGGGCGTGACGATCCTGGACGGCGACGATCCCTATTTCGTCGTCGCCGCCGACAAGGGCACCGCGACTTTCTCCGACGTCGCCAACGCGATCGCGATCGAGCGCGGCTTCTGGCTGGGCGACGCCTTCGCCTCGGGCGGCAGCTATGGCTATGACCATAAGGCGATGGCGATCACCGCCAAGGGTGCCTGGGTCTCGGTCCAGCGCCACTTCGCCGAACGCGGGGTCGACGTGCAGACGCAATCGATCCGCGTGGTCGGCTGCGGCGACATGTCGGGCGACGTCTTCGGCAACGGCATGTTGCTGAGCCAGGCGATCAAATTGGTCGCGGCATTCGACCATCGCCACATCTTCCTCGACCCCGATCCCGATCCGGCGGCGAGCTGGGCCGAGCGCGACCGCATGTTCAACCTGCCGCGGTCGAGCTGGGCGGATTACAATCCCAAGCTGATCTCGAAGGGCGGCGGCGTCTTCCCGCGCACCGCCAAGACGATCCCGCTGTCGAAGCAGGTCAAGGCCGCGCTCGACATCCAGGCCGACGAGCTCGAGCCTGCCGCGCTGATTTCCGCGATCCTCAAGTCGCCCGCCGATTTGATCTGGTTCGGCGGCATCGGCACCTATGTGAAGGCAGCGTCCGAGAACCATATCGAGGTCGGCGACCCGGCCAATGACCGCCTGCGCGTCAATGCCGAGGATATCCGCGCGACCGCGATCGGCGAAGGCGCCAATCTGGGCGTGACGCAGGCCGGGCGCATCGCCTTCGCGTCGAAGGGCGGCCGGATCAACACCGACTTCATCGACAATTCGGCCGGCGTCGATTGCTCGGACAATGAGGTCAATATCAAGATCGCGCTCAACCGCGAGATGATCGAAGGCCGGCTCGAGTTCGAGGCGCGCAACAAGTTGCTCGTCCAGATGACCGACGACGTCGCGCATCTGGTGCTTGAGGACAACCGGCTGCAGACGCTGGCGCTATCGATCATGGAACAGGACGGCGCCCAGGCCTTGCCGAGCTTCGTCCGGCTGATCGAGATCTTCGAGAGTGCCGGCCGGCTCGACCGCGTGGTCGAGGGGCTGGCCGATAACGGCACGCTGCTCCGCCGCGCGCCCGAAGGCCGCGGCCTGACGCGTCCCGAGCTTGCGGTGCTGCTCGCCACCGCCAAGCTCGCGCTGCAGGATGCAATCGAGCATTCCAACCTCGGCAGCGATGACGAGTTGCTCGCCGATCTCCATGCCGCTTTCCCGCCGGCGATGCGCAAGAAGTTCGCCGAGGCGATCGACCATCACCGCCTGCGCAGCGAAATCATCGCGACCAAGCTCGCCAATCGCGTCGTCAATCGCCTGGGTGTGCTCCACCCGTTCGAGCTGGCGGAGGAGGAAGGCGCGGCGATGGCCGACATCGCGGCGATGTTCGTCGTGGTCGAGCGGCTCTACGATCTCGACAAATTATGGGCGGAGATCGAGCGCGCGCCGATGCCCGAAACGGGCCGCCTGGCGCTGTTCGACGAAGTGGCGGTCGCGGTGCGCAGCCAGATCGCCGATCTGTTGCGGGTGACCGCCCCCGGCACCACGCCCTCGGTCGTGATCGCGCGGTTGGCCAAAGGCGTCGCGGCGCTCGACCGCAAGACCAAGGAATTGCTGCTCGAGGAAGCGAGCGCGCAATCGGTGCGCATTTCGACCAGCCTGGAAGCGGCGGGCGCGCCGGCGGCGCTGGCGAAGAAGGTCGTGCGACTGTTCGAGCTCGACGGCGCGGTCGGCCTCGCCGATCTCGGCGCCGAGCTGGGCATGGACGAGACCGTGCTGACCCGCGCGTTCACCCATCTGGGTCAGGCGCTCGGGCTCGACTGGGCGCAGGCGACCGCCGCGCGCATCCTGTCGAGCGATCCATGGGAACGCCTGCTGATCGCCGGCCTCGCGCGCGACTTCCAACAGCTCCGCCTCGAATTCCTCGAACGCCATGCCGGCAAGGATCCTGAAGGTGCCGTGGAGATGTGGCTGGGCGCCAATGCCGGCCGCGTCGCGCAATTCAAGGGCGTGGTCGACCGCGCGCGGACCGCGGCGACGCCGAATGCGGCAATGTTGGCGCAGATTGCGGGTCAGGCGCGGGTATTGTTGGGGCGGTAAGCGACAACCCCGGACACGATCCGCTCGTCATTAGCCCCTCTCCCGCTTGCGGGAGAGGGAGGGGCCCGCCGCGAAAGCGGTGGGAAGGTGAGGGTCTTCTTTCTTCCTTTTCGGCGCCACCTGCCCAGAAGAAGAAAGAAGACCCTCACCCAAACCCTCTCCCGCACGCGGGAGAGGGCTTTTGGCGCAGCTGTCTTCTATCAAACCTTGACCGGCCGAGCGGACTTCTGCCGCGCCCTCAACTCCCCCTTCCACCCCCGCGCCCGCCACCACATGATCACCCCGGTGATCGCCAGCACCGCCGGCAACAACCCGCCCAGGAAAATGACGATCTGCCACAACAGGCCCATCCGCGTGCCGTCATGGATGCGGCGCATCAGACGCGCGGTATCTTCCCTGGGCGCCGGCGAGGCCTTGGCCGCGCCGGTCGCGTCCTCGACCTTGACCTGACGCCCGGCCCCTTCGCCGATCGTCACGGTCCATTCGGGCTTGAGGTCGGTTGGCCAGGCAATCGTCACCACATCGCCGGGCAATGCCGCCTTCGCGCTCGCGATCGCGGTGTCGAGGCCGGTCTTCGGCGCCTCCAGCGGCTTGGCGCGCGCCATCGCGGCACGATCAGGGCCTCTTTGCGGCTGCGCGCCTGAGATCGCGCCGAAGAATTGCGGGAAGCTGATCCACGCGCCGGTCAGCGACAGCACGAACAATGGCAAGGCGATCCAGAAGCCGAACAGATGGTGCAAATTGGTGTCGAGATTGCGATGCCGCCGCCACCTGAGCCCGCGCACCCATTTGCCGACGGTCGGCCACCAAAGCCAGAGGCCGGTAAAGCACGAAAACAGCATCGCGACGCCCAGCCAGCCGACGATCGAGCGTCCCCAGATCGGGACCATCAAGCTGCCGTGGATCATGTGCATCGCGCGGATCAGCCCCGAATTGTTGCTCGCGCGATCGAGCACGCGCGCGGTCGGCGGATCGAGCCAGACGTTGGTGCGCGTCGGCGGCCCCGCTTGCGGCCTGGCGCCGCCCGGTACGGCCGCGACGATCACCGGACCCTCACCATTGGGCAAGGTTATCGACTGAATTCGATCGCCCGGCTTGAGCACCGCGCGCGCCGCCTGGACGTAGAGCTGCGGATCGAGCGTCTGCGCGCCGCTGACCGCATAACGCTGCGGATTGAGGCCATGGTCGAGCGCTTCGTCCCACACCAAAGCGGCACCGGTCACGCAGAGCGGAATGATCAGGATCGCCAGGATCAGCCCGATCCATTTGTGCACCTGGAACCAGAAATTGCGCAGCCCGATCTTGGTCATCTTTGCCCTTACGCCTCGGCCCAGCGCCGGAGGAGATTGTGATAAGTGCCGGTGAGGCGGACCGCAGCCGGATCGTCCTGCCCCAGGCGCGCCGCGACGTCCTGCACTGCCTGGTCGAGCTCGAACAGGATGCGGCGCGCGCCGTCGTCGCGGATCATCGACTGGATCCAGAAGAAGGAGGCGACGCGCTCGCCGCGTGTGACGGGTTCGACGCGGTGTACGCTCGACGCGGGATAGAGCACCATGTGCCCGGCGGGCAGCTTGACGCGCTGTTCGCCGAACTGGTCCTCGATTACCAGTTCGCCGCCGTCATAGCTGTCGGGATCGGACAGGAAGAGCGTTGCCGACAAATCACTGCGCACGCGAAAGTCGCTGCCGCGCCGGATACGGATCGCGCTGTCGACATGCGCACCGAACGTGTCGCCGCCGGCATAACGATTGAACAGCGGCGGATAGACTTTGAGCGGAAGTGCTGCGGCGACGAACAATGCCGTCCCCGACAAGGCATCGAGCACCATCGTCCCCGCCTCGCGTGCTGCCGCCGACTCCTCGGGCAATTGCGCGTTCTTCTTGGCGAGCGCCGATTGATGCCCCGAGGTCGCGTTGCCATCGATCCACTCGCCCGCGTCGATGATCGCGCGCATCCCGGCGACGCCCGGCGCGTCAAGTACGTCGGGGATCGCGATCAGCATCGCGCCGCTCCGCGCTCGATGGCGGCGCGGCCGCGCGCGCGAAAGGCGGGCACAGGCGAGGCATCGAGAAACGCGGCGGCCTTGGCGACAAAGGCCGGCGTTGCCCGCTCCCCTGCCCGCTCGATCCAGCGAAGCGCTTCCTCGCCGCGTCCCTTGGCGCCGAGCATGCGTGCGTGATTGAACATGCCGCGGAAATCGCCGCCCTCGGCCGCGCGTTCATAGAGCCGCGCGGCTTTGGTCAGGTTGCGCGCAACCACCCAGCCGTCCTCGTGAAAGCTGCCGACGAAGTTGATCGCCTTGGCATTGCCCAGCTTGGCGCCCTTCTCGAACCAGGCCAGTGCCGCCGCCTTGTCCTCGGCAACGCCGTGACCGAGCGCGAGCAAGGTCGCGTAATTGTACATCGCCCAGTCGAGCCCGCGCTCGGCGGCGATGCGATAGCAGTCCGCTGCGCGCGCCTTGTCGATCGCCACGCCCCAGCCGAGATCGTAGCATCGCCCGACCATGTTGAGCGCCATCAGATGCCCTTGCGCCGCGGCGCGATTAAACCAGGCGAACGCCGCCGCTTCGTCCCTGGCGACACCGTTCCCGTCGAGCAGTAATTGGCCATAGAGCGCCTGCGCCTCGGCCTCGCCGCTCTCGGCGAGTTGACGAAGAAACGCCGCGCGCTCGCCCGGATCATCGGGCAAACGCGCGGCACTGACGACGGCGGAGGGGGGTGTCGTCGTCAGAACTTGAACTCCACCGATCCGAACACCGTTCGCCCGGTCGCGATCGAGGCATAGTGGCTGGTATAGACCTGGTTGAAATACACCTTGTCGGTCAGATTCTGCGCATTGATGCTGAGCAGAATGTTCCTAGTCAGCTTGTACGAGGCGCGCGCGTCGAACCGCCAATAAGACGGGATCATGCGATAGAGCACCTTGGTCGCCGGCGTGACCGTCACGACACCGGCGGCGGTCTGGGTCGCCGCCCGGTTGTCGGCATAGCCGCCGAACTGCCGGTCCATGTAAAGCGCCCCACCACTGACCGAGAAGCGCTTGGTGACGTCGACCGTTGTCCACGCAGTCAGCGAATGCTTCGCGGTTTGCGGTACTTGCTTGCCGTTGTTGACCGACGGGACGAGCACGGTGGTCGCCTTAGCCCCGCCAACCGCCGCCACCGCCAGCGAGGTGAACCCGCCATCGATGATCTTGGGGTCGAGATAGGTATAGCCGCCGAACACCGTCCAGCCTGGCAGGATCGTACCGTTGACAGTCAGTTCCAGCCCGCGGATGCGCGTCTTGCCCAGGAACGAGGGCAGGCCGTCATCGCCCGTCACGCGCGCATTGGCGATATCGGTCTGGAAGATCGCGAGGCCCAACCCCAGCCGTTCCTTGAACAGGCTCGCCTTGGCGCCGACCTCGTAGGACTTGGTCTTCTGCACCTTGAGCGCGTCGAGGATCGCAAGGTTCGACCCACTGGTCGAGGTGGGGAGCGCATTGTCCTCGCGCCCCTCGCCCAGCAAGGTATTGGGCGGAGTCGCGGCAGTCGCGTAGCTCGCATAGAGGCTGGTCTCGGGGGTCGGCTTGAACACCAGGCCGGCTTGCCAGTTGAACAATTCGTCGGTGCGGCTGAGCCGGAACGCCTGGGTCGCGGTGTATCCCTGACCCGGCGTGGTCACCGATTTGAAGCGGTCGAACCGAGCGCCGAGATTCAGGATCAGCTGCGGCGTCAAAGTGATCGAGTCGAAGCCATAGACGCTCACCGTGTTGGCGTCGTTCTGGGTTTCCTCGAGCGGCAAGGATTTCACGATCGGCGACGGCGTGGTCGACGTGTCGCTCGCGTAATTGACCCAGGGATCATAGGGATTCGGGTTGAACAGGCTGGTGCAATAATAACGCGACACCGTCGCCGTATTGCAGCGCGGGCTGATCGTTGAGCCCGTCGATAGCGTTTCGACGCCGGAAGAATTGAGAAGGCCGCGCGTGACGAAGGTGCCGCGCCGCGCCTTTTCCCACGAAAATTCCGCGCCCACGGCGATGCTGTGCTTTATGCCGCCGGTATCGAACGTCCCGTACAGATCGATCTGATCGGTCAGCGCGTCCGAATAGCTGTAGCGCGTATTGGCGCGACGCCAGACATAGCCGCCGCTGACGAGGTCGCCGCGCGTGCCCGCCGCTCCGGTCGTCGGATTGGTCGGCGCGGTGCCGTAGACGTTCCCGGTGCTGTCGTCGGGCAGCAGGAAGATATAGGCCTGCGTGGAATGCGACCAGCGCGCGGTGTTGCGGATGGTGAGCGTTGGCGACAGATCGTGCTCGAACCGGATCGTCGCCTGATCGGTGGTCGCGTCGCGGAAGTCGCGGTCGACCAGCCCGTAATAAGTGCTGCGATCGACATAGCCGGTCTGGCCGCCCGCTGTAGTGATCCGGCCGAGCGCGGGTTGGGTATAGATGTTGCCCGTGCCCGGCGCGTTGGCGATCGTGTAGAGATAGGGAATGCCGCTATCGGGCAGTTCGTGGCTCTCCAGCCGGTAATAGCTCGCGGTCAACCGGGTCGCCGTACCTAGGCCGATCGTCAGCGACGGCGCAAAGCCCCAGCGCCTGGCCCAGATCGCATCGCGGCCGGCGAAATCCTGATCGTGCCATAACCCCTGGATGCGGAAGGCGACGGTTGGCGTGATCGCGATGTTGAGGTCGGCGGTGACGCGCTTGTAATCCGCCTCGCCATAGCTTGCCGTGACGCTGCCGAACGTGCCGGCCTTGGGCAATTTGGAGATGATGTTGATCGTTCCGCCCGCCGAGCCGCGCCCGCCGAGCGTCGAGTCCGAGCCACGGACGATCTGCACCGAGTCGATCGCGAACGTCTCGCGCGTCTGCGACGACGGATCGCGCACGCCGTCGACATAGATCGATCCCTGGCTGTCGAAGCCGCGAATGAACGGACGGTCGCCGATCGGATTGCCGCCCTCGGCCGCGCCGAAGGTGATGCCCGGCACGGTACGCAGCGCATCCTGGAGCGAGGCCGATCCTGTTTCCTCGATCACTTTGCTTGGGATGACGACGATCGACTTGGGCGTATCGACCACGCGCGCCACGTCCTTGGGGCCGCTGGGTTCGGCGTCGGCCTTGATGAGCTGACCGTTGATGATGATGTCGTGGCGACGATCCTGATCGTCGCCATCGTCATTGGCGGGCGTCGGATCGGGCCCGTCGGCGGCGAACGCGGGATGCGCGGCGAAGGCGCCGACGCAGGACAAGGCCAGGAAAGCAGGCTGCGCGACGCGACGCGCGGGATTGTTGCGATTCACTCTTATCTCCCTTGTTGGGAGATCCGCTATTGAGAGTCGTTCGCAGTGTCAACGCTATTGAGAAATATTCTCAACTACCCTTATCCTGCGCCTCGCTTAACGCCCATGTCCGCAGCGCGCTGGCGAGGTTGGGTGGGTCGCCGGCGAGAATCCGCAATGCGTCGATTTCGGCGACGAGCGCGGAGAGCGGCAAAGCCCGGACCTTCGCCGCGTCTTCGAGCGCTCGCCAGAATATGGGTTCAAGCGTGATCGACGTTTCGTGCCCGGCGATCGTGATCGAGCGTTTGACCGGTCCGGCGAACCCGCCAGGAGGAGGAGATATTTCCCTCGTCGTCATGCCGGGCTTGTCCCGGCATCCACTGTGCAACAATGCCGCATCTCGGTTGTGGAGGAGTGGACCCCGGCACAAGGCCGGGGTGACGACCGTTGAAGCTTGGAGCCCGCGCTCAAGGCTTGTCGAACAAAGCCGCGAGCTGCTCGATAATCGCGCCGCCCAATTGCTCGGCGTCCATGATCGTCACCGCGCGCTCATAGTAACGCGTCACGTCATGGCCGATGCCGATCGCGACGAGTTCGACCGGCGAGCGATTCTCGATCCAGTGGATCACCTGGCGCAGATGGCGTTCGAGATAGGAGCCGCTGTTCACCGACAAAGTCGAATCGTCGACCGGGGCGCCGTCGGAGATCACCATCATGATCTTGCGCTCCTCGGGCCGGCCGATCAGCCGCGCATGCGCCCAGAGCAGCGCCTCGCCGTCGATATTCTCCTTGAGCAGCCCTTCGCGCATCATCAGGCCCAGGCTGGGCTTGGCGCGGCGCCACGGTTCGTCGGCCTGTTTGTAGACGATATGGCGGATGTCGTTGAGGCGCCCGGGCTGCGGGGGCCGTCCGGCGGCGAGCCAGCTCTCGCGTGCCTGCCCGCCCTTCCAGGCGCGCGTGGTGAAGCCGAGAATCTCGGTCTTGACGCCGCAGCGTTCGAGCGTGCGCGCCAGGATGTCGGCGCTGATCGCCGCGATCGAGATCGGCCGCCCGCGCATCGACCCCGAATTGTCGATCAGCAAGGTGACGACGGTGTCCTTGAACTCGGTGTCGCGCTCGATCTTGTAGCTCAGCGACTGCATCGGATTGATCACCACGCGCGCCAGCCGCGCGGCGTCGAGCAATCCCTCTTCCTGGTCGAAATCCCATGACCGGTTCTGCTGCGCCATCAGGCGGCGCTGCAGCCGATTGGCGAGCTTGGTCACTGCACCTTGCAGATGGACGAGCTGTTGATCGAGATACGAACGCAGCCGCGCCAATTCCTCGGCGTCGCACAATTCGGTCGCGGCGATCACCTCGTCGAATTGGGTGGTCCACGCCTTGTAATCGAATTGCGAGGAAGGATCGGCGAACGGGCGATTGGGCCGGACGGGGAGCATCCCCTCCTCGCCCTCGTCGCCGGCTTCGCCATCGGCATCCTCGAACGATTCGTCGCCGGCCTCCGAGCCCTCGCCATCGTCACTGTCCGCCTCGGACTGTTCGCCCCGCGCCTCGACTTCGCCCTGGCCCTGCTCGCCCTGGTCGTCGCCTTCGTCGCCCTGATCCTGTTCCTCGTCGGTGCCTTCGTCGTCCGAGCCGCCGTCGTCGCTGTCCTCGGGGATCTGGTCGCCCTCGACCAGCTCGAGATCCTCGAGCAATTTGGTCGCCAGGCTGGCGAACGCACGCTGATCGTCGAGCGCGAGGCGGAGCGCATCGAGGTCGCCGCCGGCCTTCTCCTCGATCCACTCGCGGACCAGATCGAGCCCCTGCCGCGCCACCTCAGGCGCCGCCTGGCCGGTCAGCCGCTCGCGCACCAGCAACTGAATTGCGGTCGACAGCGGCACTTCATCGCGGCTGCGCGCGCGGGTGATCGGGTCCGAGCGTAGGCGCATGTCGAGCGCATGGTTGAGATTGGCCGAGATGCCGGCATAGCCGCGCGATCCCAGCGCCTCGACTCGCGCGGTCTCCGCCGCGTCGAATACCGCGCGCGCCACCGCATCGTGCGGCGCGTTCTTGAGGTGGAGCGACGGATTGTGAAGTTTCAGCCGCAGCGAGAATGAATCGGCAAAGCCCCGCGCCTCGGCAACCTGATCGGCCGGCAAGGTGCGCGCCGGCATCGGCACCTTGATATGCTTGCCCGACTGCGCCGGCGCGTCGGCGGTGAACGCGAGTTCGACCTCGGCTTCGTCGGCAAGCGCGCGCGACGCGCCGCCGAGCACGGCCTTGAAGCGATCGAGGGGGGTATCCTGCGCCACGCGCCTGCTGTTACGCCTTTCCGACCACGCTCTCGGGCAGGTCCGCGCCGAACACGCGCTGGTAATATTCGGCCACCAATGCGCGTTCCGCCTCGTCGCACTTGTTCAGGAACGACAAGCGGAAAGCGAAACCGACGTCGTTGAAGATCAGCGCATTCTGCGCCCAGGTGATCACCGTGCGCGGGCTCATCACGGTCGAAATGTCGCCGTTGATGAAGCCCTTGCGGGTCAGATCGGCGACGCGGACCATGTTGTCGACGACCTGCTTGCCGTCGGGCTTGTCATATTCGCCCGATTTGGCGAGCACGATCTGCGCCTCGACCGCGGCGGGCAGATAGTTAAGCGTGACGACGATGTTCCAGCGGTCCATCTGACCCTGGTTGATCTGCTGCGTGCCGTGATAGAGGCCGCTCGTATCGCCCAGCCCGACCGTGTTCGCGGTCGCGAACAGCCGGAAATAGGGGTTCGGGCGGATCACGCGATTCTGGTCGAGCAGGGTCAGCTTGCCCTCGGTCTCCAGCACGCGCTGGATCACGAACATCACGTCGGGGCGGCCGGCATCATATTCGTCGAACACCAGAGCCGTCGGCGTCTGCAACGCCCAGGGCAGCAGGCCTTCGCGGAATTCGGTGACCTGCTGGCCGTCCTTGAGCACGATCGCGTCGCGGCCGATCAGGTCGATGCGGCTGATATGCGCGTCGAGATTGATGCGAATGCACGGCCAGTTGAGGCGCGCCGCGACCTGTTCGATATGCGTCGACTTGCCGGTGCCGTGATAGCCCTGAACCATCACGCGGCGATTGTGCGCAAAGCCCGCCAGGATCGCCAGCGTGGTGTCGGGATCGAACACATAGGCAGGATCGAGATCCGGCACGCGCTCGTCGGCCTCGCTGAACGCGGGCACTTCCATGTCGCTGTCGATGCCGAACAGGTCGCGGACCTTCTTCATCTGGTCGGGCGCGTCGAGCAATGTCGTCTGGCGGCTGTCGGGCTGGATGTTGGGGATATCGGTCATCGGCTAATCCTTCGCGGCGCCCTCCCTAGACGTGCCTAGGGCGCCAAGTCGAGACGCGATTTGCGGACCCGATGTTCGAAAACTTGCCGCGCGGGACACGTCCCGCTCCTGCGACTCCAGGAAAGCCGCCAGGTTTGCCAGGGTTGAAGCGATGCCCCGGGCGTGATCCTCGGCAGAGATTCCGGGTGGCACATCGAACGCCCCGATCGTCACCTCCGTTCCTCCCGAAATCAATCTTCGGTCCATTTGGGCGGTAAGGGGAACAGGGTGACGAACCGTTCGGCCAGCGAACGATCCCCTTCGACCGCGACCAGGCCCAATTTCTCGCCTTGCGCGATCGGCACGCCGCCATAGGTCAGCGCGGCAAATCCGCGCGGTGTCGAGGTGAAGACGACATCGGCGTCCACCGGCTCGGTCCGCGTTACCTGAAAGCTGCTATTGGCGAGTTCGGTGGTGAACACCTCATCGCCCAGCCGGAATCCGATCCTGGCGACCATTCCCGCCGAGCGTTCCGCCGACAGCATGGTACGAAACGACAACATCAGCGACGCTGCCGACAAGGGCAGCGAGGGATCGTGCGCGGGCGATCGCGTTGCCCAGCGGCCGAGCTCCTGGATCGCCGTCTCGCTTTCATAACCCCAGCGAGTCAGTTCGTAGATCTGGACCGAGGCGGGCGGCGGCAGCTTGCGCTTCTTGAGGATGCCGGCGGCCTCCATCCCTTCGAGCCGCTGCGTCAGCACATTGGCGCTGATTCCGTTGAGCGCACCCTTGAGCTCGCCGAAGCGCCGACCGCCGAACATCAGCTCGCGAACGATCAGCAACGACCAGCGTTCGCCGACCAATTCTAGCGCCATGGCGGTACCACAGGCATCGTCATACCACCGTTTTTCCGTGACTTTTTCTTCTTTAGTCATTTTTTCTAACTTCATGGTTGTTTTTTGTAACTGAGTCGCTCATAAAAGTCAAGTCAGCCGATTCGCCAGCCCCCTTGGTGGTCCCGGCTCTAGGGAGAGAACAGATGACCAAGATGATTTTCGTGAACCTGCCCGTGGCCAACGTCGCCAAGGCGACTGCCTTCTACGAAGCGATCGGGTTCGAGAAGAATCCGCAGTTCAGCAACGAGCAGGCCTCTTGCATGGTCTGGTCCGACGCGATCCACGTGATGCTGCTCGGCCACGATTTCTATCGGACCTTCACAACCAAGCAGATCGCCGACACGCACAAGACCAGTGCCACGCTGATCGCTCTGTCGCGCGACAGCCGCGAACAGGTCGACGCAATCACCGATGCCGCGATCGCCGCCGGCGGCCGCCAGACGCGCGACACCGACGACGTGGGCTTCATGTACAGCCGCCCGTTCGAGGACCTCGACGGCCACACCTTCGAGCCGATGTACATGGATATGGAAGCGTTCCCCGCCGCGATGACCGATCAGCATGAGGACGCCGCGGCCTGAGCGCCGCGCCCCTCCCTCCAAGGAGATCTCCGATGCCCGAACGTTTCCGCCCCTGGATTGCCGGCCTTTTCTGGTTCGCCGTGACCGGCATCGTCATCCTCGACTATCCGGCGCTCGCCGGCATGCCGATCGTCGCGTGAGCCACCGCCAGCTTTAGGAGAAGTGACATGGCTACCACCTATCAAGCCGCTTCGGCGGCGCCGACCCCGCGCGCCCTCCAGCTATGGACCGGCCGCATCCTGACCGCCCTGATCATCCTGTGCCTCGGTGCCGACGCCGCGGGCAAGCTGATTGCCCCGATGACGATGATCGCGCACAGCCCGCCGCTCGGGCTGCCCGCCACGTCGGGCTTTTACCGGCTGCTGGGGGCCATCCTGGGCCTTGCTACTGCGCTCTACGCTTGGCAGCGCACCGCATTCCTGGGCGCGCTCCTGCTAACCGGCTATCTGGGCGGCGCCGTGGCGACCCATTTGCGGGTCGGAAGCCCCCTGTTCGGTTACACGCTGTTCGGCGTCTATCTCGGGATCATGCTATGGGGTGGATTGTGGCTGCGCGACTCCCGCATCCGCGCATTGCTGCCCCTGAACCGTTGACCAAAACAACAAGAGGAGAGGCATCATGACCTATGTGCAAGGCTTCATCATTCCCGTGAAGGAAGGTGACAAGCAGAGCTATTTCGACCTGGCGAAAAAGGCAGCGCCGGTGTTCGCCGAATATGGCGCGACGGCGACCGTCGAATGCTGGGGCGACGACGTTCCCGACGGCAAGCGCACCGACATGAAACGCGCGGTCCAGGCCGAGCCGGGCGAACATATCGTGTTCTCCTGGGTCTGGTGGCCCGACAAGGCGACGTGCGACACTGCCGCCGAGAAACTGATGGCCGATGAGCGCATGCAGCCGGACGGCGCGCTGCCGTTCAATCCGCAGCGCATGATCTATGGCGGCTATGAGGCAGTATATGATGGCGGCGATGGCGGCAGCTTCGGCTATGTCGACGGCGTTGTCGCACCGACATCGGTCGATAGACAGGCCTTCGCCGACCACGCCGCAAGCATTTCCGCCTATTTCCTGAAGAGCGGCGCGACTCGCATCGTCGATGGCTGGGGGACCGACGTTCCCGACGGCAAGATCACCGACTTCAAGCGCGCGGTCGCGGCCGAGGATGGCGAGACGGTGATCTTCGGTTGGGTCGAATGGCCCGACAAGCCGACCCGCGACGCCGCCTTTGCCGGGATGATGGATG
>Ga0207669_10000524_pt1 | contig 16677 bp, 11 predicted proteins | sample KBSM33metaG_FD_184329 | JGI IMG/M metagenome (GOLD analysis project Ga0207669, IMG submission 184329) | Miscanthus rhizosphere microbial communities from Kellogg Biological Station, Michigan, USA - KBS M3-3 metaG (SPAdes) (version 2) | ecosystem: Host-associated > Plants > Roots > Rhizosphere >...
TGGCCGCTTTCGTGCAGTCCGTTCCTTCGCAGGGTTGCAGATCCGCCGAAGGAGGTGTGACCGGCACGGGGTCTCGATCGGGCTGCTGCACCCACACGCCGGGCGTTTTAGTCGGATCCCAAACGATATCGATACCGTAACTGCCGTCGCCCCGGTCCTTGATCTTTCCGGGACCTTTTACCCCGGGGAGAGGAGCGACGGTGAATACGCCTGGACGCCCAGGTCCGAGCGGATTTCCGTACGGATCGCGTGGCGTGATAACGAGCGTGCCGTGACGGCCGTCGGGGTTATCAAGAATGTCCACGAGCTTTACATCGGTGCGATCGGGGTCGATCGCGGGTTCCACGTGCACAGACCAGTGAGCCTCGCGCGTCGCCCGGCACCCTTCACCGTAAGTCGCGACCGCTCGGAACTGGTAAGTGCCCTCGACGCGGGTCAGATCTTTGAGCCGGTTGTTGAAGATTCCGTCGGGTTCCATCGCTCCATCGCCATGTGCCGCGTCGTCGAAAAGCGGCACTGTTATCGTGGACGAACCAACGGGAAGGACGCCGCCCGCCCGCCGTGCCACCGCCTGCAGCGTGGCATGGAACGCATCGACCGTATCACCCATCGTCACCGGGGAGGAGAGTCCCGCATCCATCGCCAATTGTCCGAGAGCGATGCTTGGCGCGACGATCGTAAGTTCGACCTTCGCATCGTGCGGTGTTGTGCGATCGGGATAGTGAAGCCCAACAAGGGGATCGATCGGATCGCCTGTGTAAACGCGCGTGCGGTTTATCAACGAGTTCAATTTGGGACCGCCGGAACAGACCACCAAGGCGAAATATCGAATATCTTTCGGCGTAGGACTTACGTCGATCTTCGTCCCGGGGCGCTGAACCACAAATTCCCAGGTTCCATCCCGCTCGCCGGCGTAAGGAAGGGGTATGCGCCAGAAGACCCACGTTTGCCCCCGTACCGGCCGAATTCGTCGCTCGCTCACCACCGCGCCGCTTGGCGTCCTTATTTGGGCTCGCAGGGCGACTGTCGGATCATCCCAACCGATAATGACGGTGATCCGCTCCTCGCCGCAGACATCGAAACGATGCGGTTCCGACTCGTTCTTATTAGCTTTTAGTACGAAATCGGGATCGTTCAACGCCCCGCTTTCGAATATGTTTCCGAAGCTGATCCCGAAAAATTTCCGTAAGGCCAATCCGTCCAAAGCACGCGTGAAGTGGCCGCCGTGATCTCGGGCAACGCGGTTAAGCAAAGGCCCGTTGATATCGGCGTCGGAGCCGAATCCGATAGCGTTAAGTTTGATCGCACCGAGAGAACCTTCAATGTCCTCGATCATCGGATCGGTATTCTGCAGTCCGTCCGTGAGGAGCAGCATTGCGCGGTCGTTCCCGCTTGAACCGCCGTAACCGAGGATCGCAATTCCCATTCCTGCACCGATGCTTGTAGCGCCACCCGCGGTGATCGCACCTATTTTTCCCGCAGTAAAGGGCGCTGCACCGACCAATGCCGGTTTCGCGGTCGCCGCGGGCGCAAGCCCCGCGTCGAAACTGGCTGTAGAACTGAACGTGACGAGACCCAGTCGATCGCCTTGGCCTTCACGGACGAGCTGCACGAACAAGGAGGCGGCATCCTGGGCCTCGTCCAGTTTGCTGCGGCCGATCGGCGGTGCACTGTCCGTCATACTCCCTGACCGATCGAACACGATAAATACGTCGAGAGGTTTCGGCGGGGCGGGAGGCGTCGTAAGAGCGGCCTTGATCGGAGCGACCGGAGCGTAAGACACGCCGCAGCCGAATCCTTTGCTGAGTGGCCCGCCCACCAAACTGCCGTTTATGTCGAACAACCCGGAGCCTGAGCTGCCGCCCGCGTAGTCGAAACCGGAAATGTCGCCTCCGTCGTAAATGCCGGCCTGCGTTTTTTTGACGGCCCCGTTGGGATGATGCATCGTGAAGATCGTTTCACCGACCATCAGTGCCGCATTTCTGAGCGGAAGAGGTGGAGGCAAGTCTCCCGGTGCAGCGTCAAGGCGCAGGACCACCCAATCGGTGGAGACGGGAGGGTCAAATCCGGTGGGAGGGCTTCCGGAGACTACTTCCTCTATTACCTTAAAGAAGCGGGTCACATGTCCAGTCGGTCTGCCGCCGTCGCAGGCGGTGGCATAATCGAACGTGACGGAGGCACTCCGCATGTCCTCGTGTAGGGGGTCTTCTAAACAATGCCGGGCCGTAACGAAAAGATCGGAGCCTATCAGAGTTCCCGAACAACTGCTCACATGATTCCCATGAACCTCGACGATTATCCCGCTGGCGGCCTTTACGCGGTCTTTCACTCCATCTGGGATGGTGGGCGATAAGGAACACGCGGCATTTCGCCAATCAAAACTCCCGTTGCATTTGAGACGCGTCTCGTAGATCGGTTCCTGGTATGGGTTGGTTTGAAGGAACACGTCGGGGTTGGTTAGGCTGCCTTCGGGATTTCCGGGCGTTTGTCCCGGAGGAATGCTTGGTTCGCCGCTGCCGAATTCGATCAACCGCGCGCTTCCAGTCCCGCCTGAGATTTTTATTGGAATTGTGCCAACGGAAGTGTCAATGGGTCGCGACCAGAAGTTTGATCCGGAACTCGAGTTGAATATGTCGGTACCGTATCCTAAGTCGACGGTCAATTTGGCGCCGCCATTAAGTACAACGTCGCCGAAATGCAGGATTACAAACCGCGCCGGGCCGTTCGGTCCGGGGCCTGGTATCAGGTTCAGCCCATTTACTTGATTAAAAGTTCGTCCGTCTGGGATCCTGCGTCCAAGTACATGCGTCATGGTTACCTCCGTGAAAGAATCGCCACCTGGACGCCATAGCTTTATGTCACGCTAGTCGAGTCGTCCAGTCCTAGACTGCGTGAAGTGACTCGGTACGGTTCGAAACCGAACGAAGGGGAAAAATATTTAGTAATTCCCTGTCAAATATCAACGCACCAATAAGCCCCGAAACTTATCAAGAATGTGCGAGTGTGTCGTCAGCCATGGTATTTGCCTCCTGAAAAGAATTGAAAACAAAATGCGCAGGTCGGGTCCTAAAACTGGACCGCGTCAGGAACTGCTAAGAGGTTTAGGCATCATTTCGGAAATTTGCGAGCAATCGAGGCCGTATTGCATCGTCATTCCCTCTTTGTGAGAGATGTAGTCCACGGCGCCTTTGACCACGTCGGATCCGAGCTTTGTTTTTTTGGAATTCCGAAGGTGTATACGACCCCATGTAAAGTTTTGTAAGTATTCGCGAGTGCAATTGACAGACCCTGACGGCTTCGGTATGGTCTACAACTTTGCTGCAACACCAAAGCGAGACTGGCCCCGCGAATATCCTCGGATAAAGAAGTTTCCTAAAAGTGAGCCGCATGTTCTGAGGTTTACGAACCTGCTGTGCCCATGTGCGCGCGGATGGATTGAATAATTATGTCGATTTTTACCAACGGCCCGGATTCGGGTCCAAATGCATTCGGCCGCATCGCGAGGTATCTTCGCAAACGGATTTGGCTGACGGTCGTGGTCCTTGTCGTTTCTCTCGGAGCATTCGGCGCAGGGTTGAAGTTCCTTGAGCAAGACGCGATACAGCAGAAAACGTTAAAGCCGAAAGACCGTTCGCTTCTTTCGAAAGTAAATCCTTTTCTCGCACCGCCGACACCAACGCCGACGCCGCAGCTTTCAAAGGAGTACATCTATGCAGGGTCAAGGCTTTTAGCTGTAGAAGATGCAAATGCGAATGCCGCACCACCGGCTGACCTCGCTGTTTGGCGACCACCCGGGGGTTCCAGCGGGAACTGCTGTGCAAATTGGTATGTTTTTGGAGGTCCAGGTTCCGCTGCGGTCATTCAGGGATGGGGTGTGCAGGACGACAAGCCGGTTCCGGGCGATTACGACGGTGACGGGAAAACCGATTTCTCTGTTCTGCGCAAAGATGATCCGTCATCGGGAATTACCAAGTGGTACATCATGTACAGCAGCGACACCTCGCTGAACTCAGTTCAATGGGGCTTGAATGCTGACCTTCCCGCTCAAGCTGACTACGACGGTGACGGGAAAACCGATCGAGCGGTCTTCCGGCCATCAAACCAGGCTTGGTGGATAACTTACAGCTCCACCGGTAACAGCGGTGAGACCATTCACGGTTCCTCCGGCGATGTCCCCGCTCCGGCCGATTACGACGGTGACGGCATGGCCGACATCGCGGTCTGGCGGGCGAGCAACACGAACTTTTACCCAAAACTCTCGTCTGATTCATCCACGCCGACGATCGACTTTTCCGCTACAGGAGTTCCGGTAAGTTCTGACTACGACGGCGATGGAAAGGCGGATTTCGCCGTGTTCGACGGGGCCGATTCGCCGTACACAAAGTGGTACATCCGCAGCAGCGCTTCCGGCACCATGCTTCCAACCGTCACGTTTGGCCTTCCAGGCGATATCCCGGTGCCAAACGACTACGACGGTGACGGTAAATGCGACATCGCCATCTGGCGACCTTCAACCGGTACTTGGTACATCATCAACAGCCACGACCAATCGTGGCGAATCCAACCCTGGGGCATCACCGGCGATATTCCCGTACCGGCGTATTTTCGACGATAAACTATAGGCCAGATGGTAAGAGCAGCATTTAAAGCTGGAAGATGATTTAACTAACGAAAACAAATGATGTACATGAATACTTCCTTACGATCGAGACATATGCTTCCCCATTTTCGCAACTTCGTAATACTCAGCCTTTTCTTTCTACATGGCGTTATTTTTCTTGGCTCGCGCGTTCAGGCCCAGAGTATTTATGACAATTCGGATCCCGCTGGATTGGCCCAAGGTGCGCCCGCTGGATCATATGCATTGAGCGGAATGGAAAACATGAACTTGTTTTCTGGCAACCTGAATTTTGCCATGCCGCTTGCGAAGATTGGCGGTCGCGGTGAGGCATCAAGTTCCGTAATATTGCAGATCGAAGCGCGATGGACGAATTTTCGGTTCTTTTCAGATGGATCTGGGGGCTTCATGAACCCAACTCCAATGCTCAACATGGACGAGTTGAATGGAACACGACCCGGCTACGGACCGGGTTTTCTAGCACAAAAGATGTACACACATCATTCCAACCCAACGCTGCCCAATGTATATGAGGGAATGACTCGACTGATTTTTACTGAGCCCGGAGGGACTCAGATTGTAATGCGGGACACCTTGACTGGTGGAGCCCCGCAAACGAATTTGGCAGGCATCCCACCTTCGGCATATTTTTCATCGCGAGGAACTACATTCGTATCGGTCGACGGCTCCTCCGCAACATTTATCTCAGACAATACCATTTACGACCAATATACTTATTCCATCGATAGTCTCTTCGGGACACTAAAGAAGAAGAACGGAGTTGTGTATCGAATCGATGCCGGACTGGTTACCTGGATAAAGGACCGAAACGGTAATCAGATTACTTTTACGTACACTAACCGTCGTTTGACGCTTGCCAAGGATTCATTGGGCCGGGAAACAACCATTGAATACGCTGTGAACGACGTTGCACCATACGGAAAATGTGACCGCTTGAAATACAAGGGCACTAACGGTGCGGAAAGGATAATTCGTGTCTCTTACGGATCGTTAAGCAACAACTTGTCCGAAGGGTTTTCGCTTCAGACGCTTAATGAGCTCTTCCCTCCCACCAGTCCTGATTTCATCAACCAGGGTCATAATACAGATGTGGACCCAGAAATTAGGTCCGCAGTGTGGATGCCAGACGGCGGTAAGTACCGATTTCTCTATAACAGTTATGCTGAATTATCGCGCATTGAATTACCGACCGGCGGAGCAGTCGAGTATGAGTGGGAACACCCATTTACGCCGTATACAAATGCTAATGACGGGGAAATCCTTCGCCGAGTAAAGGAACGAAGGGTATTCAATGACGATGAGCTCGAACTTAGGACTACTTACTCTTACAACTATTTCGGAGGGGGCGGAGTTGCTGTCGATAATTTCGACGAACGGACTTCAGATTCGATTCGGATCAATCGGGTGCGGCACTACTTCTTGGGGGACCCTTTTCCAGTTTCTTATTACTCTGTAAGTAACAGTCTTTACAACGAAGACCCTTGGTGGAAAGGAAAGGAAATCAAAACAGAGTTTTACGATTCTGATGGCTCGACGCTGTTAAGAACCGTGGAGAAAACTTGGCGCCAACGAGCGCCTGTTTCTTGGTGCACGTCGCCATGTCTTCAAGATATAAACGCTCCGGCAAATGATCCTCGGATCATCGAAACCGTTACGACTCTTAACGACACGAACCAAGTCTCAAAGGTGACATCGATAAATCCCGCTGATACCTCCGGGCAGACCGTAGGGTTCGACCAGTTTAATAACCAAACGGATATATGGGAGTACGATTTTGGTAATGGCTCCCCCGGTTCCTTCAAACGCCGTACACATACTAGTTTCGTTTCAGATGAGAATTACATAGCCGGTGGCGGTCCGCACCTTCGCAATCTTCCCTCGGAGACCTGGACTTCCACCGACATTTCCGGAAGCAACATCGCTTCGAGAGCGCGTTTTGAATATGACAACTATTCAGAAGACTCGAATCACAACAACCTGTTTCCGAGAACTTCGGTCGCGGGACATGATTCGACCAATTACAGCTCGAGTTTTACACGCCGCGGGAATGTGACCGCGGTTACAAATTATGAGAATGCACAGAGTCAAAGTGGAGAAATACGAACATATTCCCAATACGATGTACTTGGCAACGTGATAAAACTCATCGACGGTAATGGTGCTGCGACATCCATAAACTTTGAAGATAATTTCGGAAGTCCCGACGGAAATGCTACAACGAATACAGCGCCTTCGCAGTTAGGTACCTTGAGCACATTCTGTTTCCCAACGAGCACTTCAAATTCGTCGAATTGGATTGCGTATATTCAGTATGACTATTTCACTGGCAAGCCCGTTAATACTCAAAATATAAACGGAATAATAACGAAAACGACTTATCAAGACGATCTCGACCGCCCAACTCAAAAGGTTTCAGCCGTTGGCACGGAATACGAATCGCAAACGTCGGTCGAATACGACGACACAAATCACCGAATTGTTATCACCAATGATCTGAACGTCCTCAACGACAATTTGATCAAAACTGTTAGTTTTTACGATGAACTTGGAAGGATCTATGAGGCGCGCAGATATGAAGCAGACGGAAACTACAGGACAGTCCTTACAGAACATGATTCATTAAGCCGCCCTGCCAAACAATCGGCTCCCTTTAGACCTGCTGAGATAAACGGTACAAGCCCAGTTCTGTGGACCCAAACTACCTACGACTCCCTTGGTCGAATAACCAAGATTAAAACAGCAGACGATGCGGATGTCGTAATAAAATTCGAAGGCAACTCCACGACCGTCGAGGATCAAGCAGGACGTCTAAGGCGATCTATCTTCAACGCTCTCGGGCAACTCGTTCGCCTAGATGAGCCCGGTGATGACAGTGAGCTTGGTTCGATCGTATCGCCAAACCAACCGACATACTTCACTTATGATGGTCTTGGAAAATTGGCCCGTATTCAACAAGGCGTTCAGAATCGTTATTTCCTTTATGACTCTCTTGGACGTTTACGTCGGGTTCGACAGCCCGAGCAGATAATTAATCCAAGTTTGAGCACTACTGACGGCACATATAACAATTCTTGGACGGGCGGTTTCACATACGATGCGACTGGCAAGGTGCTAACCGCGACAGATGCAAACAATACTACAATTACTAATATTTACGATACGCTTGGTCGATTAACACAACGAAGCTATAACGACTCGCCCCAGACTTCAACCGTCCAATTTTTCTACGACGGTTCGGGGCTCCCCTCGATCCCGGATTTTTCAAAAGGCAAACTTACAAAAATAAGTAACGCGGTCTCCGAATCTCGTTACACTGCATTTGACCCACTAGGAAAGAGTTTAGAATACACTCAGTTCACTGATGGGAAGGTTTATACCACGGCGTACGAATACAATTTGACAGGCGCTTTAACCAAAGAAACGTATCCGTCAGGAAGGGTCGTTCGAAGCGACATAAATTCAAATGGTGAATTATCCCGCGTCTATGGAAAGGCCGCAATAACAGCAACCGAGCAAGTATACGCTACAGGTTTTGGTTATTTTGCGGATGGCAGAATCAGTTTTCTTAGGCTCGGCAATGGCCTTTGGGAGTCTGCACAACTCAACAGAAGATTACAAATCAAGGAGCTGGCTCTTGGTCATTCGGTCGGGGACGGTGCTCGGCTAAAGATCAACTACGAATATGGTTTATTACGTTCAAATGGAACGGTCGATGAATCGAGTAACGCCGGAAATATTGCGCGCCAAACAGTGAGTTTCGAAGGGTTGAGCAACCCATTTGTTCAAACCTACCAATATGATCACTTGGACCGGTTAGCGGAGGCTACTGAGAAAGTCAATGGAAATCAAACTTGGAAGCAGACATTCGATTATGACCGGTACGGAAACAGGTCCGATTACTACGGTATCGTAGGAGCCTCTGAACTTCCCATCAACAATTTGACCTTACCTATTGTAAATGAAACTTCCAATCGATTTGAAAGTGGCCAGGGCTACTCCTACGACAATAACGGAAACGTACTTTCTGATCCCGTGGACGATGGTCGAAGTTTCATTTTCAATGCCGATAATAGGCAGGTTCAAGTTAAGGACTCAAACAACCAAATAATTTTGACCAATTTTTTCGACGGTGCAGGGAAACGAATAAAAAAAGTTACTGGATCTGAAACGACACTTTTTGTTTACGACGGCATGGGAAAGCTTATCGCCGAATATTCCAATTCTACGCCTTCATCCGTGCCCGACATTAAATACGTAGCAACGGATCACATCGGCTCGCCCCGAGCAATAACGGATAAATTCGGCGCCGTCTTGTCTCGTCGCGACTTTTTGCCGTTTGGCGAGGAGCTATTTGCTGATGGGTCCATTAGGACTACGGGCAACAAATACTCTGTATCGAGCGATGGGTCGATTCGCAGGGGATTTACAACTTATGCGAAAGATCCGGAAACAGGCCTCGATTTTGCGGAAGCGCGCTACTACAACAAACAATTCGGACGATTTACTTCGGTCGATCCGTTACTTTCGTCTGGAAAAGCATCGAACCCTCAGTCATTCAATCGCTATTCTTATGTTGTAAACAATCCTATCGAACATACTGACTCGTCGGGACTGCAGATGGGTAGCTATACGGGGACAATCTACTTCAATCCGAATGGTCCGAATGGCGGCCCTGCGTTCGGTTCCGCCGGTTATGCAAGAGCGAACCCGCAGCTCGGTTTGAAACCATATGAAGGTCGACCAATTGAAGTTGTCGCATCGGACGGTTACCGCTACCGATTGGAGTCTAACCGCTCAACGATGTTAGGGAAGGAGTCCCTACGTTCGGAAGGTGGATTAAATAGCGGCGGCCTAGGACTGATTCAAAATATGGGTGCCCGGGCGCCAGCACTGTTAAACATCACAACCGTAGCTGCGATTCCTATGATAGTGGTTGTTGTTCCGGCTATCGCGGGCGCAGCCACGGCCGGCGGCGCAACCGCGATCGGAACTCCGAGCGCTGCTACGATAATCGGCGCATTTCAGGCTATCGGGGCGGCGGAAATAATTTTGCTTTCTGAGTCAACAGCATGTGGAGGCGAAGGCCCTTGCGGCGAAAAATTGCCGGATCAGCTCTCAAAAGAGCTTGCTGATATTTACACGCGATACCCCGCCTGCAGTTACAATTGTGATCTGGCAGCGCAAGAAACGCTTGAGGCATTCGAACGGGCCGGGATCGAAGCTGAACTAGTTCCTCTCACGTCAGGCACAAATTATATACACCTCAACGACGGCTCGAAGGACGGCCTGATGATTTCCAGCAACGGTACGCACTATGCGGTAAGATCGAATGGTCTATACTACGACGCGGTAACTGGAGCAACGGGAGCCACATGGGAGGATTACGTTCGTTCGTTTATGTACCCTATTTACCAAAGACCACCGACACCCTAATACTCGTGTGTATGCCAAACTCTGACGTCACGATTGACGTTAAACCTATTATTGAAGACTTGGAGTGGATACGGCGATCTCCAGGGCAGCATATTCAGCCAGTGACGCCCGAAGAACTGTTCCGTCATTTACGAAGCCTGGCGCGCGGATACATGCTCGCAACCCATCGATTGTCCTTCGATGGCCTCATTGATGCTCAAACACGCGCTAATCGAAATCGTGGGTGGCGGGCTCGTTCGATAGGTGCTTACGTTGAGATGCGTGAGAAAGGTCTAAGTGAAAATGAAATAATCGACGAACTTCTGAACATTGACGTCGAAATGTGGCGAATCATCGCACAATCACAGGATACTTAAACCCACGCGACAATAAGCATCTCAAAAAGGTCCGGAGTCAATCCTGTGAAGGTTCGACGGTGCAAGTGGCAATTGTTACGATGCGAGGGACGGGCGGCACGTTACACGGTTATCAGAAAGACGGGGAATCGGGCCTCGAATATGCTCAAGCCAGACACTACAACCCGGCGCATGGGCGACTCTCTTGGTTGACCGCCTGACGGCCTCTAAGGCGAGTGAACTAAGAGATTCGCTTGAGGCACTTTTAACAAATATAGGCGTACATCATTCGCACGTCTCAAACTCGGACTACACTAAAGCATTGACAGTTTCAATCTATGATCGTCAACCAATCGACTCATATGATGAGCGAGCTAAACGATTGATTCTGCAAGACAATTAACGGTTGTCGGTTGGGTCTTAGCTTACGTGCGGGCTACTAAAACGATTTCGCGAGACAGGGTCAACGCGAGACAGTGGCCAATCTTGCAATACTGCGATATCGGAATTCACGTGGGGCCTGGACGGACCTTCCGATACCGGTAGATTATTCGGGCGACAGAAGATCAGACTTTGCGGTCTGTCGCCCGTCGAATAAAACCTGGTACAGCATCAATTCGGATAACTTCGCCGTCCAGATAATCACTTGGGGCATACCGGGCGATCTCCAGACACCCGGCAATTACGACGGCGACGGCCGACAAGACCTCGCGGTCTTCCGGCCTTCCAACTCGATGTGGTACATCTTCGGTTCAACGGGCGGGATGTACTCACAGCCGTTCGGTCTGACTTGCGACAACCCGGTCGAGAATGCGTTTGTGTACTAGCTGAAGCCTGACGGCTTCAAAGTGCACCAAACGCACGTGTTTACGGGCTTATTATCGAGTGTTCGTCTAATACCTATAGCCTTTCGGAAACTCTTGCACCAATTCAGCGATCGTTTGAGCAGATAAAGGCGCAGTGGCCTGCGATAGTCGATACGTCCGATTGCATACCGGACATCGCAATTCGCCAAAACTATATACTTTGTACACGGAAGCGCATTGTGCACATCTAATCATTATGCCCTTAGGCGGCGTTGCCGCATCTTTCAACATCGCAGCAGCGAGACCAGCGATCGCGCCGAAAAACATACCCGCCGCCTTATCTTTTTCGGCTAACATCGCACCTGCGGCACCACCGCCCGCTACGAGCGGCAAGATATGCGAGTCATCTAAACCATCTACTAAGGAACGTATCTCTTCGCGCCACACCTCGTTCTGCTCATAAACTACGTAATGATCAATCTTCGGTATAACAACGTCGATCGTCCCGATTGTTTCCGCAGGCTCAAAAACCCACACATGTTTGTTAGAAGCCCGGCCACATTCCCAAGCAATCCAGTCGCGTGTGTGTTTAAGTTCCCCGACATTCGTGCTAAGTAGGACGAATAGGGCGTTGGACTGAAAGATATCCTTTTCGATCTTCACCGCCGTGACGCCTGACGGTACTGGCTTCTCTAACTCCTCGAGGTGAGGCTTCACATTCGTACCGGCGAATGCTTCGAGGAAAAAGTCTTTTATGCCTTTGTCCTGTTTGCTGTGCGAAATGAATATCTTAGCCATTTGCTTACTCCTCTTGATCCCATGGATATGCGATGGGAACCGCAGGTCCCCAACCCCGATAAGGAGCGTTATAGCCGAAGCATTTGGTGCTTCCTTCAGTCGCGGTGACAACGCCACCGCGATGGTACATCGCCCGAACCACCGCATTTCGAGGGTGATCCTTGTCCTCCAGAGCCGAGCTAATCATTCCGACAAAAGTCTCCTGTCCGGTCGAAAGCGGATGCGGCAGACGTGGACCCAACCACCGGTCAAGTAGTTCACTGGTGACGCCGCGCCGCGAACCGTGATGAGGAACCTGAAACTTGTCGATTCCCGGCAGGTTCAAGCCAACTAAAGGGGCAAAGTCTGCCGCTTCCGTCAACGCAGCACATCCAGCGTCACCCGTGAGTAAAATACGCTGACCACACAGTTCCGCATACTGCACGACACTCATCTCGTTTTCTGCTTTGACGGCCTCGATCGAAAAGATCTCGATCCCCCAAGCCGACTGAACATACGTCATGACTATCGGGGCATACGCGACCGCCGACGCCGCATCTCGCAACGTCTCTCTGGCCTGAGCGAAAAAGGCATTTGGCATCGAAGCCTGCGGCGTTTTGTCCGACGCCAGAACGAGTTCCAGGAATCGTGCTCTGGACGGGGCCAGAACTGTGAAAGCACCGATTGTGACGCCTTGAAAGGGTTCGTCTATTGGAATGCCTCTTCGCTGAGCGATCTCTTCAAGGGCGGCGAGGTTTCCATAAGCTTCCTTAAGATGTCGAGCAAGATTCTCGACCGACGAATACGTTCGGAATCGGTCAATCAACTCTGCGGCATATTGCCAGGGTCTCAGCATCCACAACGTGCCAACTTCAAACGTTTCCAGAAGCTCGCGCAGGCCGCCAGTGTGATCACCGTCGTTATGGGTCGCAACAACGTGGTCGATCTTTGAGGGATGGCCGTAATATGTGTTGATGTGCTTGATCATTGCCGGCCCAGTTTTCTCCTGAAAGCCTGAATCGACCACGTGAATCTTCGTTACGCCGCCGATACTATATCTCAGGGCGATAGCATCGCCGCTCTTTTTCGTCTCCACGTCAATTAGGTCTATCTCAAAAAAATCTGTCATGTTAGTTCTCCTAAGGTTCGGCACTCTTTCGGGCGAGCACTGTGGTGACGAATCGACATCCGTGAACACGAGCGGCTCTAACTGCGAGCCCAAACTGCAACAAAAGAACGCCCACATATATCAGGGCGATAGTGGAAGATTGAAATTGAAAAAAAGCCAATGGTCCGAGCACCAGCAAAAGCATCACAGCGAACACAGAATAGTCCCGCGTAAACAAGTAACTCTTATGGACCTGCTTTACAGCTGAATCGTCCTCCATTGGCTTGTAGATCGAATACCAGAGAGAATTCTGCCGAGCCGGGGATCTTGGGAACGTTCCGACCTTTGCCTTTAGCCGGTCTACATCAATCCGCGAATCCGTTTTCGCTAGTTCTGAAAAGGCCCGGCAGCCAGGTAACGGATCAGACCAACGCGTAAAGACCAATCTAGATTTGGTATGAGCCGAAAGCTGGGCGTTCAGGACTCCGATAATGACAACGGCGGCTGAAGCTGGAAGTAGGCCTGTCCATTTTGGAAATTCCGCGATCGCGGCTTCGAACGCTGGAGCTCCGCCAAAGAGCAGTCCAAGAAATACAATGAGATTTGCCGCGAGAACGGCGAGAAGGGCAAGGTTGTTCGAGCTCTTTAACGACGTACGGCTTCTTTATCCTCCTTGGTCTTGTCGGGATCTGGAAACCACATCAGTACCTTGCCCTGAATCGCAAAATCTTCGTAGAAGATCATTGGCTCGTGGTCCGGCTCATGAGAGTCGGGCGTCAAGACGACGTAATCTTGGTGCCGCTTAAACCGTTTCACCGTGGCCGCACCGTTTACTAAAGCGACGACGATGTCGTTATTGTCGGCAGTGGCTTGTTGGCGAATGAGCATGAGATAGCCCGAGCAAATGCCGGCTGCGTTCATCGAATTTCCCTTTGCCTCAAGGACGTAGTAATTACTACCGGGCTTCACGACGTCGATTGAGACCTTTATCGAGCCTTTGCGGTCCTCGACAGCTTCCTCAAACGGGCCGCACGGCACTTGGGAGAGTCTTGGGACGTCTACAGTACGGTCGTTGATGATAGGAGTCGTTTTGTCGACGATATCCATTACGCGATTATGATAAGTAATTCTTCCCGCATCCACAAGGCGTTTCAAAAGTAGCTGTACCGATCGCATGGAGCTATAGTCCATTTCGTTGGCAATATCTTTGAATGACGGCTGTTTACCGTGTTGTCGCAGATGATTTGCGATGAAGAGAAACGCTTTGTGGTCGTCTTTTGGCTTTCGTCCCATGGAAAAAGTATCGGTGATAGAGATATTTTTGTCAATACTGTGTTATATTAGTATCACCGTTGAAGGAGGAAAGGAACTATGAAAAAAGGAACAGGTAGAACTGCTGCTCGGGCGGCGTCGAAGGTACTTCGAACATCGACCAGCTCGACGGTCAAAAGGGCAGCGGGTAGCGCGCTTACACAGAGCAAGGCGCCGAGGGAGCGAACCTCGGCAGCGGCGGCAAACGCGGCCTCTAAAGTGCTGCGCGACGCGCGCACAAGCAAGGCGGCTAAGACCGCCGCCGCAAGCACGCTAGCTCAACGACAGAAATGAGCACGTCAACGTGCAATGTTTTGTTGCGATGCCTCGCGTGGCGGAATGTTTAATTTATTTGCGGGGCGTAACAGCAGGAGGTTAAAAATGGCACGAAGATATACAGGCAACATGAACGGCGAACAATATCTCGCGAATACAAGTCCAAGCAAGAAAGAGGTTCACGATCTTGATAACGAGAAAACAGGGGCCAGTGAGTGCCAGATCAATGAGATCATTAGCGCTGGACACGATAAGCCCTACAATTCTAAGTCAGCCGCTAACAATGACGGCTATGACAACTGTGCATACTGCATCGGTGGTTCGACGCGATAACGAAGACGCCGATTTCAAGCTTGATGTGTAAGTGAAAAAGACAGTCATTGGCTGTCTTTTTTTTATTACTCAGACAATAACGACGGCTGTTCGTCGGCCTGCTTCGCAACCTTTTCGGCTTGTTTGTGGGTGCGGTCGAGGGTTTGAGGCATTTGGACGGTTTTTTCGGCGAGGATCTTCGATGGTTAATATCTGGGATTCGAGGAAACTTGCCGAAATGTTCCGAGGTAAAGAATCCGCGAAGGGTTCCAAAAACTTTTTAAGCCGGTATACCTACAGAAACGGGGCTTCGTCGGCAAATTGTTGAAATCTCCTCCGTGACAGCAAAGCTTGTGACATCCTCAACAAACATCGCAGTCGATGGGTCGCCCCAGCCTCGCGTATGATGACGTTCAATTCGGTACCGATAGGATTCATAATACTCACACCGTTCGCTTCTTCGATATTCCTTTCTTGTAATCGTCCGTTTTGCGTAAAACACGCGACTTCACATTGTGTCCAAATTGTCCGTAATGGCCGCATGGCATCGTAGGTGCTAACCTATCTCCCGGCAATCCGTTATTTCAAATCCCGCACGCACAGCCTCATCAGAAATGAATCCGTCGTTTACTTCGAAAGTCCGCGACGACAATCCGGGAAGGATTTTTTGGATCGTATCCTTGCCGAGAAGTGAATCGACACCTCCAGACCCGACAGTATTACCCGTTTCTGAATAATCGACCGTCCGAAACCTGAAGTCACCGATTGTTTTCTTCGATAAATTACGCAGCGTAACTTTCCAAAGAGCTACAGTCCCGAAGCCGCCTTTTTCCCATTTTGAAGCCACAACTCGGACTGCAGTGTCGCAACTGAACGGTTCCTCGGTCGAGGCAGGTTTTATCGTCGCCTCCGGCTTGATCGTAGGCGCAGGAGATAGCTTTTGTCGCGGTACCGGAGCGGTGTTTTGCGGCGGATTTCCCGAACTATCTGTATTCATAGCGACGGGTTTTTTGGGCGATTCTATCAGATATCCGACGAACCCAAGCATCCCGCACAGAAGGAACATTGCTGCAAAACTGCCGACGACGATCGTGAGAATAGTTTTTGTGCTTATGCCTTTTGAAATTGCAGATCCACAAAACTGACAAAAAGCAGATTGATCGACGTTTCGTCGACATTTCGGGCAAAACATATGTGGGCTCCCGTTATTAAGATTTGGCAGATTATAGCGAGTAGGTTGATGGAAATACAACGATTTGTTTCTAAAGTGCCTCGAGGGCGCGTTTGCGACAACCGGTTAAAGTGTCGGTCAAAGGAATTGCGCCAAAGCTCAACATCGACCGTCTGGACCGTAAGCCGGTAGCAATCAGACGATTGTTCAAAACCTGCTCAACGATCCACATTTTGCCCGATTCCAGTTGGGCCAGTACCCAAATGTTCCGGCCGATCAGATATAAAAAAACTTCACGGAGGAAGTACGTCGAACCTCTGCAATTTCAATTCGGCCGAAACGGGTAAGGGTCCGAATCGTTCGACTCCGCACGCGTGGCCAACCCTCAGGATCACCGTGATCGACAAGACGGACTGTTTCCTTTTTAACCTAAAAACGGACTCATAACCCCAAGGTCGAAGAGCATACCTCTACTCTCAATTCACAGTTTCCGAGACCTGTTCGATATC
>Ga0207669_10000529_pt1 | contig 16647 bp, 16 predicted proteins | sample KBSM33metaG_FD_184329 | JGI IMG/M metagenome (GOLD analysis project Ga0207669, IMG submission 184329) | Miscanthus rhizosphere microbial communities from Kellogg Biological Station, Michigan, USA - KBS M3-3 metaG (SPAdes) (version 2) | ecosystem: Host-associated > Plants > Roots > Rhizosphere >...
TCGATCAAGCGTGTGGCACGTCCGTGTTCCAGATTACGTGCGCGTACTGCCATTTGCCGTCCCGATCCTTCCGATAGACATCGGCGAACTTGAAGGTCGCCGAGTGATCCCGGCCATCTATCGCAAACGTCCATCTCCCCGCGCCCACAGCGGTGGCCAAATCGCCGCTGACATCGACCTTGTCGAACGTGGCCTCAAAGACTTTTATCACCGGAAATGCCTCAAGCCACTGTCGAACCCGAGTCCCCGAAACCTTGGGCTCGCCAGGAGGCGCAAACACAACATCATCGGTGCACATCTGTAGAAGGGCATCCCAATTTCGATCCAGGCATGCTTTGGTCCAAGGACCGATCGTGGCTCGGATCGCGGCAACATCATCCATGACTCCCTTCAAAAAAGGATCGCCAAGACCTGAAAAGAAAAGCACGCCAAATCGTTGTCGGATCTGAAATCCGTCTAACCAGCGGTAGGCCGACCCTGCGAGGCCCGCAGCATAACGCCAAACCTGGCCCGTCGCCGATAGCCGCGGATCGGCGGTCAACGCCAAGAATGTGTAGCCGGAGCGTTGCCCTTTTCTCGCCCTTTAGATGAAGAAAACAGCAAATGGCAGCAGGATCCGACCGTGTCGGTGGCTCGGTGAAGTGAGCCATCGATGACTTGCGTGTACACGTTGAGCGTCGTTATTCCGATCGCAGGGCGGTGACCGGATCGATCCGCAACGCGATGAACGCAGGCACGCAAATCGCGCATCCGACGACAACGAGATAAGACAGCCCGGTCACGAGAATGGTGGCCGCGTCGAGTGGTAACACACCTGTCACCGTCGCGCGAAGTACACCACTGCCGAGCATGGCGCCCACAATGCCAACGAGCATGCCCGCGGTCGTCCATAGAAATGCCGGCCCGGCAAGGAGAGCCAGGACGTCCTGGCCACGTGCACCGATGGCACGACGCATGGCGATCTCCTTGACCCGCCGCGAGATCAGATACGTGACCACTGCATAGACGCCGGTGATAGACATCACGAACGCGAGCACTGCGAAGCCACCGATGAACGTGGTCACGGCACGCTGCAGCATCGTCCGTTCCGCGATCAGTTCGTCCATCGGCCTGATGCTGAATACCGCCTGGCGCGGCTCCACGGACCAGATCGCGCGTTTCACCGCATCCAGCGGCAACGTCGTCGAAGCGGCCGGCCGGACGAGCAGAAGCACGCTCGGCTCGTTCTGCTGCAAGGACGACACATAGATCTGTGGCTCGTCTCCGGCCTGAAACATCGTTCTGATATTGCCGACGACGCCGACGACGGTCATCGTCGCTATGCGCGGACCTTCACCAGCCGTGATCTGCCGGCCGATCGCGCTTTGCCCCGGCCAGGCGCGACGAGCCAACTCCTCGTTGACGATCGCCACAGGTGGCCGCCCGCTCGTGTCGGACGCTGAGAAGGTGCGTCCCTCCTTGAGGGGGATGCGTAACACAGAAAAGTACGCCTGGCTGACGATCTGATAGCTCGCCACGTCGCGCCGCGCGGCGCTGCCGTCTCCAGTGCCGCCAATCGAGAATCCGCTGCCCGCGCGGCTCGGCAGTGCAAGGCTCGTCACCGCGGCGGAATCTATGCCCGGCAACCCGGCGATGCCATCCAGATATCGTTGATACACGTCCCCAAGTGCGCTGCTCTGCGCGCTCGCTGCACCACCGATCCCACGAATGCGCATGGCGGTGACACCGTCAACCTCGTAACCGCTCTGCGTGCGTTGCAGTTCCTGCAGGCTGCGGAGCAGGAGCCCGGCGCCAACCAGGAGAACCATCGAGATCGCGACCTCGACGGCGATCAAGACGTGCCGGGTACTGGCGTGTCCCGCCAGAGCCTCCCGAGTCCCGGGTCGTGTGCTCGTTCGTGAGAATTGCCACGCGGGCGCTAGGCCGCACACGAGAGTCGTGAACACGGCAACGCCGACGGTGAATGCGAGCACCGAGAGGTCCACGCCAATCGCGCCGACGAGCGGTGTGAACGGCGGCATCAACGTTCGGAACCCTTGCGTCAGCCAGATCGCTTGCACCACGCCAAGGACGCTGGCGGCGCTGGCCAGCAGCCACGACTCGATCAGAAACTGTCGCACCAAACGGCCCCTGCCGGCGCCGAGCGCAAGTCGCACCACTACTTCGGGTCGGCGGTCGAGGGCCTTCGCCAGCAGGAACTGCGCTGTGTTCGTGCATGCGATCAGGAGGACGAGCGCAACTGCCATGGACAGCAGCACGAGTGCCGATCCGCTTGCCCCTTCCGAGATCGATGCACGCAGATCTCGTGCTGCGACATATGGCTCGCGCCCCTCTCTGACCTGAGGGATGCGGCGATAGACAGTCGGATGCGCCGCAACGACGGTCCGCGAGATGGTCTCCAGTTCTGCCGAGACCCGTTCGATCGTCGCGTCATGCGTCATGCGCGCGACGGCGATCACGCGACGCTCGAATGCAAACTCCGCTGTCCACGATGTGTAGACGGGAATCATGGGGTAAGGCAGATAGAGCTCGACGGGCTCGGCCGTCATGTAGTCGATCGAAAACTCCGGTGGCAGCACGCCGACAACGAGGTGGGGAAGTCCGTTGACGGTGAGGGTGCGGCCAACCACCTGTGGGTCGGCGCCGAAGTTCCGGCGCCAGAGCCCATCGCTGAGGATCGTGACGAACTGGCTGCCAGCCACACCATCCGCTTCGGTAAACAGGCGGCCCAGCGCTGGGCGGATCCCCAGCATCGGTAAGAGAGCCGATTCGACGCGTGCCGCGAAGACACGAGCAGGCTCCGCGCCGCCGTTGACCTGGGAGTCGCGTGTATCGAAGAACGAGATGGCCTCCAACGTCGTGCTCGCGGCGCGGACGTCGAGCAGTTCCGGGATCATCAAATTGGCGACACCTGGCCCGCCACCGCGAATGGCATCGTTGACGGCCACGAGACGGGCGGCGTCATGAAAGGGCAGCGGCCTGAAGAGCGCCGCGTTGAGGAGCGAAAACATGGCGGCGCTGGCGCCGATGCCGAGCGACAACGTCGCAACGACCATCGTCGAGAGCCACGGCTTGCGGCTGAAGACACGGATCCCGTGCCGAAGGTCTCCGGCCATGCCGTCGAAGAGGCTGCTGACGCGCGCCTCGCGCATGCCTTCGTGGGCACGGAGCGTGCTACCGAGATGACGACGAGCCTCGGCTGCGGCGGCTCCAGAACTCATGCCCCGGCGCAGATTGGCCTCGATGCGGCTCTCGAGATGGAAGCGGAGCTCGTCGTCGAACTCTCGTGCTAACGAGCGCTCGCGCCAGCGATTCAGGAAGCGGCTGATGACTGACATGCGTGCACAGATTGTTCAGGCGTGTTTCAGCACGCGTGTGACGGCACCCGCCAGGCGCGTCCAGTGCTCTTCTTCCTCAGACAGACGTTTCCGCCCGGCGGCGGTGATGGTGTAGAAGCGCGCGCGGCGATTGTTGTCCGAGACATCCCATTCCGAACGCACCCAGCCGGATTCCTCCATTCGGTGCAGAGCAGGGTAGAGCGAGCCGGCTTCGATCCGCAGCACCTCGCGAGACACCTGCTGCACGCGTTCGGTGATGGCGTAGCCGTGCATCGTTCCGCCACTGGACAGCGTGCGGAGCACGAGCAGGTCGAGCGTGCCCTGGAGCTGATCCTTCTTGTTGTCTCTCACGTATGCGCTCTCGTAAAGATATCTACTGAAGACGCACTGTATCCGCTAAAGAGCCGATTCGTCAAGATATCTATAGGAGAGGGCATCGGCCCTCGTCACGCAGTTGCGGCAGGTGGACTGAGCTCAGGTGCGCTCGAGATAGTCTTCCCAGAGTTCGGCGTGGACGGTGTCTCGTGCGTTGGCCGCTTCGCCCCACAACTCGCGTGCGGTGAACCCGACCGTGTATACGTGCTGCGGCCGATCGGGCAGCGCGTAACCCTCGGCGTCGGTGTCCTGGAAACCGAAGATACCGTGGTCGGCCACGATCGTTCCGCGATGGCCACGCATGTAGCGCGGGAGGCGCGTGTGCCCGACCGGATTGATGTTGCGCGCCCGCACGAGTTGGCCCACCTTGAACTGCGGCCGGATCTTCACGTCCTCACGGCGCAGCGATCGACGTTGCCTGAGCTGCTCGGCGATATTCGCTGGTGTGACGCGCGGCGTCAATCTGGGAGACGCGGGATCTGCGCGGCCGCTGTCCAGTTCCGCCTGCGTCAGGAGTTTCGCCGCGATCAAGCGATCGACGAGCAGCTTGATGAATCGCTCGTAGTACCGCATCTGCAGATACTGGGCTGGCGGCAGGATTTCATGTTCGTAGCGGAAGTTCCGGCGACGGGTCGGGCCAAACGGTCCGGTGGCGCGGATGAGACCCCACGCGCGTGCTTCCCACTCGGCATGGAATGGTCGCTCGTCTTCGCGCACCTCGATGGGACCCATATCCTGCATGCCGCCCATATCGTGTATGCCGTTCATGCAGCGGCTCCTCCGCGCCCAGCCACCTTTGCGACACCGACCATCGCGTTGCGCGTCACAAGAGCTGCCAGCGCGTCCTCGGTCATCCCCTCCGTTCCCGGCGGACGCTCGGGAAGAACGAGGTAGCGAATCTCCGCCGTGCTGTCCCACACACGGACCTGAACGTCATCTGCCAGCGTGACCCCGAATTCCCGTAGAACGCCGCGCGGGTCGATGACAGCCCGCGATCGGTACGGCGCAGATTTGTACCACGTCGGAGGCAGGCCGAGTACTGGCCACGGATAACACGAGCAGAGCGTGCAGACAACGAGATTGTGGATGGCCGGCGTGTTTTCAACCACCACCATGTGCTCGCCCTGCGAACCTCCGTACCCGAGTTCAGCAATGGCAGCAGTACCGTCGGCAAGCAAACGCTTCCGGTAGGCGGGATCGAGCCACGCCCGCGCGACCACGCGCGCGCCATTGCGAGGGCCGATCTTCGACTCGTACGTCTCGATGACCGCATCGATCGTGGCCGGATCGACCATTCCCTTCTCGACCAGTATCGACTCGAGCGCCTTGACGCGGAGCGCCACATCCGACGGAGGGTTCTGGTGACCCTGGTCTTGTTCGCCGGCGAGCAGCTTCTTCGGCTCGGACGATCCAATGCGTGGAGTCGCCACGAGGCCGGCGGTGCCAGCAGCCGCTTTGCTGAGGAACCTCCGCCGCCCGACCGGTTTATCAGGAGCGTTCGCCATCGTTGACCTATCGCTTGAGACGGGAGTAGTGTGCCCGACATCGTGCAAGAAGGCGAGAAGCATCAAGCGGTCCCTTCGGACCTCACGCTGCGGGTCAAGTCGCTCGAATCACTCCTGGTGGAGAAAGGCCTGGTCGATCCCGCAGCGCTCGACGTCTTGATCGATACGATGCAAAACAAGGTCGGCCCGCGCAACGGCGCACGCGTCGTGGCGCGCGCATGGATGAGTCCCGCCTACAAACAACGGCTGTTGGAGAATGCGCCGGCCGCGATCGCCGAGCTGGGCTTCACCAGCGGACAGGGTGAGCATACGGTGGTGGTGGAGAACAGTGCCACGGTGCACAACCTGGTTGTCTGCACGTTGTGCTCCTGTTATCCATGGCCGGTTCTCGGCTTGCCTCCCGTTTGGTACAAGTCAGCGCCGTATCGTTCTCGCGCGGTCATCGACCCGCGCGGCATCTTGCGCGAGTTCGGCACGCAGTTGCCGGACGATGTCGAAGTGCGCGTCTGGGACAGCACCGCGGAACTGCGCTATCTGGTTCTGCCCGAGCGTCCGTCTGGTACTGAAGTGATGAACGAGGAGCAACTCGTCTCGATCATCACGCGCGATGCGATGGTCGGCGTTGCGAAAGTGACGCTGCCATCTTCTCGAGGCCGCGCATGAACGGCGCGCACGATATGGGCGGCCGGCGGGACCTGGGTCCCCTCGAGTCTGAGAAGAACGAGCCTGTCTTCCACGCATCCTGGGAGGCACGGGTTTACGCCCTCACCCGTGCGATGGCAGCGTGGGGCAAGTGGAACCTCGACGCCAGCCGGCACGCGCTCGAGCTCATGCCCGCTGTCGACTACCTGCGAATGAGCTATTACGAGCGATGGTTCCATAGGCTGGCAAGTCAGGTGGTCGAGTACGGCATGGTGAGCAAAGAGGAAATCGATAGCGGTAAGGCGGCTCCCGGTTCAATGAAGGCCACTCCGGCGATGACTCTCGCGACGTCCTCTCACTGGCTCAGTCGCGGGATTCCGTCGAGCCAGGATCCACACATTCGACCTCGATTCGAGGTGCGTGAGCGCGTGCGCGCCCGAAACATCGATCCCTCTGGGCACACGCGCTTGCCACGCTACGCCCGCGGCAAGACCGGCGTCATCGTCCGAGATCACGGGGTCTATCTCTTCCCCGACAGCAACGCGCATTTTCAGGGTGAGAAGCGTCAGCACGTTTACTCTGTCCGTTTCGCGGCCACGGAGCTGTGGGGAGAGATCGCGCCGCCGCGCGACTCGGTGCATCTCGATCTGTGGGACGACTACCTTGAGCGAGACTGAGTCGATCACAAGCGCCGAGCGGCTATCCGATCTTCCGCGCCTGCCGCGTGACGAAGGCGGGCCAGTCTTCGCCGAGCCATGGCAGGCGCAGGCCTTCGCGCTTGCGGTGAAGCTGTCCGAGCAGGGGCATTTCACCTGGAAGGAGTGGGCTGCCAGCCTCGCTGAAGAACTGCAGGCTGCTGCGAAGCGTGGAGAACCGGACGACGGCTCTCGCTACTACGAACATTGGTTGGCGGCGCTCGAGCGTTTGGTGACGACCAAAGGGCTGACCGATCAGAACGCGCTGGTCACGCGCAGAGAAGCCTGGGCAGAAGCCTACCGCGCCACTCCTCACGGGACGCCCGTGGAGCTCGCATCACGAAAGCCTGACGCGCGCTGGGTTCTGCTTGGAGTAGCGTGCACGTTCGCTGGCTACTGGCTGATTCATCAGGGCAACATCGTTGCACCGGGTGAGTGGAGTGCGTGGACGATCGGAGCTGGCGGAACGACAGCGATTCCGCAGGTGGGATTTATCGCGAGCGCCGCTCTGGGCTCGCTGCTCGGCATGCAGCACGCATTCGAGCCAGACCATCTCGCTGCGGTGGCAACGCTCATGACCGGCGAGCGCACGAGCGCGAAGGCGGCGTGGCTCGGCGCGTGCTGGGGACTCGGGCACACACTGACGTTGCTGGCGGCCGGCGCCGCACTGGTCGTCTTCCGCGCCGAAATGCCGGTGCAGGCGACGACGGCCTTCGAGCTTGGCGTCGTACTGATGCTGGTCGGATTCGGCGTCCGTGCGATCTACCTGGCTGCCTGTGGCGCGATGCCTCGTCGTACGCATACTCACGCGAAGTCGCCGACGTCGCGCTTCGTTGACGTCGATCGGTGGACGCTCGCACGACCACTGCTGGTGGGCGCCGTACACGGGCTGGCGGGAAGCGGCGCGCTCACCGCGCTCGTCGTGGCCACGCTCCCGTCGACGACGACGAGGCTCGGGTATCTGGCGCTGTTTGGGATCGGATCCACCCTGGGGATGGTGGCGCTGTCAGGCCTACTGGGCTGGCAGATCGCGCGAATGGGATCTGATCGTGCGGTCGTCCGCACGTTCTCACTCGCCGTTGGCTGTGTGTCGACCGTGCTCGGTCTGTTCTGGGGCTATCCGTTCCTCAGCCGGTTGCTCTAGACATTTCCCTTTTGGTCCGTATCGCCAGACTCGTTGTGGCGACTGCCCAGCCCGTGCGGATTCGGCGTCTGCTTCGTTTATGGGTTAAACAAGGTCGGGTTCTACCAGCGGCGTCCATCGGCCTCAATGACGCGGCTGGCGTAACACTTGGCCACGTCTCGTCTCCTGTCGCGTGATTGATTTCGTATGCGTGGGCGTGCCAGACCGCGTCCACCGGGAGAGTAGTCATGAGCGCCACTGATGCTCGCGCCACTTCTTCTCTGGTTGTCCAGCATCGGCCGGACGAAGACGGCCGGCTGACCCTGAGGAACGCATTGACGGACGCTGACCTCATGTTGTCTTACGCTGCGCACCGAGGTATTACGCTCAAAGATGGCATTGCGGAAAAGCTCGTCACGGCCATTACGGCAGATCCCCGCCAATTGACGCACAAGCAGGAACTCGATTTCTGGCTCGCGCACACCGCCTTGTCCAAAGCGATCCTTCCAGTCGATTCTGAGAGTCTCAAGGCCGCCGCGGCGAACGGCGAGTGCAGTGCAGCTGACAGAGCTGCGAGACGATACAGGTGGCACACGATCGTAACCCTCGTACTCCTGCTCTTTTTCCAGATCTACTGGCTGATTGGAGCGACGGTAGTCGAGGATATCGGGAAGATCGAGAATCGGATGGCGCAACTGCAGCCTGCGTACGTAAAGGCCTTCTTTGATCACGAGGTCGCCATGGCGGCAATGAAGGAGGCTCAATTCAAGAAGGCCGGCGACGCACAGCTCAAAGAACTCGCAACCGAGCTTGCTGAACGTGAGCAACAAAGACTGGTCACCTGGGCTCCGATTAACGTCGAACAGGTAAAGGTGCAGGCCGATTTCGACGTACTCACGGCGTGGAATTCACCGAATCCGCTGCAGTGGTGGGTGAAAACGTTCAGGGGTGGGCCGCCCTCAAGTTCAGTGGTCGAAAGTAAGAAGAAGCCTGCGCTCAACGCTGACGGTCAACCATCGAAGGATGCGCCACCGGCGCCACCGCCGCCAGAGCCTCAGTACTACCTGTGGAACTTCACAGGGGAAACAGTCAAACAGATTCAGACCGCAAAGATCGCGTTAATGACGCTAGCGACGTACATTCTGCCGATCCTCTACGGAGCGTTGGGCGCGAGCGCATTCATCGTGAGGGCACTTGCCGATCGAATCAGAGCCATCACGTACACCGCTGAATCGAACGTCGGTTACGAGTTACGCTTCTACCTCGGTGCCGTTGCGGGGCTGTCGATTGCGTGGTTTACGTCGGGCGACAGGGTGGCCGACACGGCCGACACCGTCGGAACGCTCGAGTCGTTGTCACCGCTCGCGTTGGCCTTCCTGGCAGGATTCAGCGTCGAGCTACTGTTCTCGTTATTGGAGCGAGTCGTCGCAGCGTTCTCGGTTCCGGCCGCGAAGACACCGGCGTGACCCGTGCCTGTCCATGGCGAATGTTCAAATTCGTGAGCGTTCGCCGTGTCTCGCTCGGCGCATCTCCAGCGGCGTCTGGCCTGTCCGCGAACGTAGCGCCTTCACGAAGTGGGAGGCGTCCGAGAATCCGGCCCGTCGCCCGATTTCCGCTGTCGTCACACGATCGAACAGCGGCGATTGAAGCATGCGGACGGCGAGGTCGACGCGAGCCTGGATCAGCATCGCCCCGAAAGTTTCGCCGCCGGCCGCTAGGGCCCGATGCAACGTTCGCTTGGATATGTCGAGCGAGCTCGCAATATCGGCCGCTTGCAGGGATGCATCGGGGCAGCGCTGCCTGATGTGATCGTCAACCTGGTCACGCACGGAACGCTCGACCGGCGTTGATACGGAAGCTCTCCCGCTCAGCTCGCTCGCGGTCAACGCCAACAGCGCTCCGAGTTGATCGATCAGCACTGTCTGTGGCAGCGGAGATTGCACGACGAACTCCGGCGACAGCTGGGCGACGTAACTCGCCAGGACGCGCCCCCACTGGGAATCGCGACTGATGCGCCGCCCTGTCAGTACCCCAGGATTGGGCACCCACTTGCGCACGAAGTGCTCCGACAACTGCAAATTCAAGTCGCTCCAGTGAAGCAGCAGGTCGCAGTCGAGCGGGTTGCGCGAATCGTAGAAGATGAGGTCGCCGGGGCCGAACTGCATCCGCGTCACGCTCGTGACGCGCCATGACCCGGTGAGTACCAGAACCAGGAAGCAGTAGCGCTGAGACGTGTGACGGATTTCGGGGCGGGCGCGAATGGAGCGTTGCGGCGAACCGCTCTGTGCCACGATCGCGATCGACGGCAGCTCCAACGCGGTCACTTCCAATTCGTATTCCGACGGCGCTCCGGTGGACAACGCAGACGGCGCGAGCGCTGAGCTCAGGATCCAACTTGCATAGCTCAGACGATCCGCTGGTGCCACGTCACGCGTTGACAACCGAACGAGATGTGAGGACTCGACGCGCACCGCGTTGTGCTCCTCTCGAAGTCAATCGGTAGCCTACTCCCGATCGCGTGGTGCGGCAATCGACTCACCGGCTCGGCGATTTGTTGCGCACGAAATTCACAGCGGCCAAGATCACATCGGCGGTCTCCTTGGGCTTCGAGAGAAACGGGACATGACCGGCGTGGAGCGTGAACACGCTCGCATTGATGCGGCTGGCGATCGCACGCTGCACTGCGGGAGAGATCATGGGGTCGTTACCGGTGACGCCGTACCAGGAAGGCTTGCAGTGCCACGCGGCTTCTGTCACGCGATCGAGAAGTGCGCTGGCTCGAATGGGTTGCTGCGCGGCGGCGAGGACCAGGCCCTCTGTTACTGGCAGGTCGTGCGCAAGGAACTCCAGGACAGCATCCCGCGCAAGGTAGAGAAACCCGCCCGCGTCTACGACGAACCTGCCGACGTAGGGCGGCGAAGACTGGTCCTTCTGCACATCAGCCGTCGACTCGCCGACATCGGGCGCGCACGCCGCAATGTAGACGAGCGCCGCGACATTCTGGCGATTTCCGGCCTGCGTGATGACGGTCCCGCCATAGTCATGACCGACGAGCACGACTGGCTTTGGCTGATGCTTCAGCGTGCGTGTCACGGCGTCGACATCGTCCGCGAGTGCGGTCAGCGGATTCTGCACCGCGGCGACGCTCAAGCCCTCGAGCTGCAATAGTGCAATGACTTCGCGCCAGCTCGTCGCGTCTGCCCAGGCGCCGTGGGCGATCACGATCGCCGGTGAATCGAAGTCAGGCGGCACGCCCCCTGGCGCATCCGCGTGACCTCGTCGCGCCTTCACTTCGTGCTGACGCTCGACGCTTGCAATTCCCGCACGGCGCTTGTGATGAGCGCGGCGACGGCCGCCGGCTGCGAGACGTAGACTGCGTGACTGCCCTTCGACTCGATCACCGTTGAACCTGCCCGCTTCGACATGAACTGCTGCGCGGGCGGCGGGATCATCCGATCATCAGTCGCGACGAGATACCAGCTCGGCTTCGATTTCCACGCGGCCTCGCTGACGGTTCCCTCGAGCGCCGGAATGCCCCACGGGACTTGGGAATTCGCCATGAAATCGGCCTGGGCCGTCGAAACGTCTGCCGCAAACGATGCGGCGAACTTCTCTCTATCAAGCAGGAGGAACCCGTCCTGGGGAGGAAGAATCGGAGGCACCGGCGCGCCGGGAGGCGGATTTGCGATGAGGGTCGCGACCGATTCGCCCTTGTCGGGCGCAAATGCGGCGATGTAGACGAGCCCGGCAACTTTTGGATCGTTGCCGGCCTGCGTGATGACCACGCCACCATAGGAGTGGCCCACGAGGAGCACCGGGCCCGGTTGCGCCGTAATGACTCGCCTGGTGACAGCAACGTCGTCGGCAAGCGAGCTCGTCGGATTCTGAACGACGCTAACACGGTATCCCTGTTGGTGCAGGATGTCGTAGACGCCCTGCCAACCGGAACCATCCACGAACCCACCGTGGACCAGCACGACGGAAACGGACGCGGCTGCCGATGTTGCACTCATGACGCCTCTCCTATCAATGCCGCTCACCGTGAGGCGGCTAAGAGCGCAAGATAGCAAGCCGATTGGTGCACGGATGGTTTCTGGGTGCCACGTGCTCCGTGAGTCTTGGCTCTGCGTGCCAGGCGGCGCCCCTCAGCTGTCTGGTCACACCGATCGGAAAGATCTGGCCTCTGTCGACAGGCGCTTCCATTCGTCGACCTTGCCAGGATGAAGTGTGGTTATGCTCAGTTAGTTGAGATTACGTAACTATCTCAACGTCACTGCAAACCGCTCCCAGCACGCTAACGGCGACGTGATGCGACGGCCGGCGTCGGCGCGGACGTCAATCTGGTCACGATGCGCTCGAGCGCTTCGAGATCCGCCCGGTCGAGCCCGTCGAATTCCACTGGCGGCTGGTGAAACTCGCGCAGCAAATCGGTGCGCGTCTTCTCGCCTTTCCGCGTCAGCACGACCAGCTTCACGCGCTTGTCGTGCAGCAGCGGCTGCCTCGATGCGAGGCCCAGTTCTTCGAGGCGATCAACGATAAACGTAGCGTTCGAGGGGTCGCACTGCCACTGGTCGGCCAGCGACCGCATCGACCGTCCGGTTCGCGGGTCGAGGCTGAACAGGGCGCGCGAGTCATTGGGCGTCAGCCCGCGCCGGGCCAGGCTTGCGGTTCTGACCGGGGCCGATCGGATCAGCAGATCGAACAGCGCCTGCCACACGCGTCGCGCCAAGGCGTCAGTGGCTGACTTGCTCATGTTCACCTTCGAGCTCATGCGGTGCCGCGAACCAATGCGTGTGACTGATCGTCCTGATACTTGAAAGGACTAAACCAATATGGAAGATCGTAGCATGGACGCCAGCACCTCTGTTCTGATCGTCGGCGGCAGCCTGAACGGGCTGACCATGGCGATGCTCCTCGCGCGACGCCGCGTACGATGTCTGGTTCTCGAGCGCCATCCTCGGACGTCGATTCAGTACAAGTTCCGCGGGATCTCTGCCCGGTCAATGGAGATCTATCGCGGCGCCGGGATCGAAGCTGAGGTCCGCGACCGCGATCTGATCGACGATCGGTCTGCGTCTGTGGCCAGGATGAAAAACCTCGCCGACGGCGAAGTGGCGTGGCAGTGGATGCCGCCGTCTGACACGAGCGACATCAGTTCAACGGCGGCGGCAACCTGCGATCAGGATCAGCTCGAACCGATCCTCCGTGCCCATGCCGAGCGCCATGGCGCCGACGTGCGCTTCAACACGGAGCTGGTGAGCTTCGCGCAGTCGCGTGACGGGGTCGTCGCGCGGATTCGCGATCGATCGACCGGTGCAGAGAGCCATGTTCGCGCCCAGTACCTGATCGGGGCGGATGGTGCGCAGAGCGCCGTCCGGGAGGCGGTGGGGATCCGCAGGCATGGTCCCGGCATCCTGCAACATTGGATGAACGTCATCTTCGAAGCCGATCTGCCCGGCGTCATCAATGGCCGCGCGATTCGATCGGTGTTCGTGACGGATATCAACGGAACGCTCGTCCCGCGCGGCGACGGCAGGTGGCTGATGGCCGTGCAGTTCGTGCCCGACCGCGGCGAGCGCGCCCAGGACTTCACGCCCGACCATTGTCGCGACCTGATTCGTCGCGGGGTCGGCCGCCCAGACCTGAACGTCAATATCGTAGACGCCCGGCAGTGGGAAGCGGCGGCGGCCGTGGCGGACCGCTACAAGGAAGGGCGTGTGGTGCTCGTCGGCGATAGTGCGCACGTCATGCCGCCGACCGGTGGGTTCGGCGGCAACACCGGGATTCAGGACGCGTACAACCTGGCGTGGAAACTCGACGCGGTCGTCAACGGCGTGGCGCGACCCGAACTTCTCGAGACATACGATGCGGAACGCCGCCCGATTGCCGATCGAACTGTCGCGCAATCGCTCGCGCGGCTGCAGGCGTGGTTCAAAGATCCGAGCCGCAAGCTGCCGCCTCCGGAGCAGATCACGGACGACAACCTGGTGATCTTCGGTTACCGCTACCCCACAGGGGCTTTCGTCGACGACGGCCGGAATGGCACCGACGACCTCTTCGAAGACCCCCGGGTCCCGTCAGGCCGGCCAGGTTCCCGCGCGCCACATTTCGTCGTCACACACGGCGGAGCACCAGTTTCAACGATCGACCTCTTCGCCGATCGATGGGTTCTCATTTCAGGCCGCGATGGGAACCGCTGGTTCGACTGTATGCGGGGCAGTTCCTCGGCTCGTGCGCTGGGCGTCGTGTGGCACGGCATTGAGCCGGCTGGCGACCTGGAAGACGTGGCGAATCGATTCTCGACGGCCTACGGCGTGGGCAGTGACGGCGCCGTGTTGATTCGCCCCGACGGGTTCATCGCGTGGCGCCATGCGAACGCGGCAGATGGCGCGAGAGCACTCGACGACGCTCTAGAACGACTGGCGATCACGCGTGCGGTCAGCGCAAAAGGAGACGTCCAATGAGATCACGATGCTTACTGTGGGCCGATGCACGTCGCATTCAGCGCGACAAGCTGGTCTGCATCCTGGGAGGCGCGAGTGTTCATGGGACGCGAGACGGCCGGATGCCTGTAAGACGTGCAACTCAGCGGCTTCATCGTCTTCCTTGAGCGGGCGGCCGCGACGGTCCGGCGCTTGCACTATGCCGTTGAGACTCGAGCGCTCGACTGCCATTGCCGAGACTAGGGAGGTGCGAGATGAAAGCCGCTGCTTTGGCCATTATTGCGACCGCTTTCCTGACGAGCGCCTGTGCACGAGAGTCCGAACCACGGGCGGAAGAGCAACTGACCGATGAGGCCCTGCAGCAGATCGTCAAGACGCGGCTGCAGTCCGATAGCAACGTGCGTCGCCTCAATCTCGAGGTTGACGCCGACGCCGAACACAAAGCGGTCGAGTTGAAAGGCCTGGCCTATACGGAGCGTCAGCGAACGCGCGCGGTTGAGCTCGCACGCAACGCTCGGCCCGACATTGCCATCCAGGACAAGATCGACGTCAAGCCGTACGAGATTCCCCGCGATCTCTTCGACGACGACATGATGGCGGATGTGAAAGCGGACGCGACCAAGATGGGCGATACGATCGGTGACTCGCTCGAGGACGGTTGGGTGCACATGAAGGTCGTGGGCAAACTCATCGCCGATTCCAAGACGCCGGAGCGTACCATCAACGTCGACGTCGCCAACAACGTCGTCACACTGCGCGGAGCCGTGGCGTCCCCGGAGATTCGAGCGCAAGCGGAGAGTGTCGCGAAGAGCGTTGACGGCGTGAAGGATGTGAAGAACAGGCTGGTCGTGAAGCAGCAGTATTGATGCATCCACGCTGCGGACCTTACGGAACCACGAACGCTCACTGAACGATGAACGGTGGGCGTTTCTGCGGATCCGCCGGCGGGTCTTTAATGGGTACGGGAGGAGGCTCCGTTGGTGGTATTTCCGGAGCCTCATCATCCTCGGAGTCGCGCTCGTCGTCTGATGGTGGTGGTTCTCGATCGCTCGGCTTCTCGTCCGTGGTCATGGATCCTCGCGAAATCAAGATCCGTTCCAGAACGGACTACAGCTAGGCGTCATGCCGGCTTTCCACCACATGCTTGGCCGTTCGCTTGGAAGTGATGCGACGATTTACCTCGGCTCAATTCGAAGCAGCGCACCGTCGTCTTCAGCAGTGAGCACATAGAGCAGACCATCGGGCCCTTCGCGCACGTCGCGGATTCGTTGTCCCAATTCCATCAGCATGGGCTCGCGTCGAAGTTCCTCCCACTCGTCGTTGAACACGATGCGCTGGATCTGCCCTGTCCGTGGAATGCCGCCCTCGCGCAGGCCGGCGACAAACACGTTGTGGCGCCAGTGCGGAAAGCGAGTGCCGCTATAGAAGGTCATGCCGGTCAGGCCGATCGAGGGTAACCAGACAACGGCTGGATCCTCGATGCCGCTTCGAGATGGGTGCGCAGATATCTTGGTCCCCCAGTAGTCCCGCCCGAAGCTGACAAGTGGCCACCCGTAATTGCGGCCGGACCTCAGTACGTTGAGTTCGTCACCGCCGCTTGGTCCCTGTTCTGTTTCCCAGATCTCGCCAGTTTCAGGATTGGCGGCAAGCCCGTGCCCGTTGCGATGCCCCATCGTGTAGATGCCAGGTTTGTAGCCCGAGCGTCCGAAGAATGGATTGTCTGACGGGATAGTGCCATCGTCGCGCAGCCGAACCACTTTACCGGCGTAGTCATTTGGATCTTGAGCGCGACGAACGTACGGAGAACCTGGCGCGCTGATCGACAGATACAACATCCCACGACGGTCGAATGCGATTCGCGACGCCTCTGTATCGACGGCGCCCGACTCGAAGACGTCACGCCCATCGACCAGCGACGAGCCGTCCCACGTGGCGCGCATCAATGCCGTCGCGCCGCCTCCATCACGTGTCGGCTTGTGGTAGGCCATGTACACCCAGCGGTTCTGAGCGAACTGCGGATGCAGAACGATGTCCATCATTCCCTGAAGCCCACGCGGACCGCCGTTGTGTACCTGCGGCACGCCCGCGACGGGTTTGGCATCCAACCGGCCATTCCGAACGATTCTTACACGTCCCGCTCGTTCCGTGATCAGCATGGCACCGTCGGGGAGAAACGCCATCGACCACGGTTGCTCGAGGTGACGCACGACGACTTCGACGCGCAGGCGTCGCTCTTCAGCAGACTCGATATCAACTCCTCCGCGTGGGAGCTCGGGTGTGGACCACACGATCGGCGCCGGCGCGTCCGAATCGTTACGCTCATGCGGAGCGAGGGTCTGCTGACCGTGCTGAGCGATGGCGCCGGAAGCCGCAAGGGCCGTTGCGATCGCAACTGTCAGGCAGCACCTGTGCCGGGTGACGGACATAAATCATTTTCGAAGCAACCAGCGTTCCGACAGAACCTGAGCACTGATGAGCCGACTGAACAGCGCTCCGAACCGAGTAGCCGCGTGTCGGTGCGGTGGA
>Ga0207669_10000530_pt1 | contig 16641 bp, 13 predicted proteins | sample KBSM33metaG_FD_184329 | JGI IMG/M metagenome (GOLD analysis project Ga0207669, IMG submission 184329) | Miscanthus rhizosphere microbial communities from Kellogg Biological Station, Michigan, USA - KBS M3-3 metaG (SPAdes) (version 2) | ecosystem: Host-associated > Plants > Roots > Rhizosphere >...
GCTCCCACCGCGCCCGGTCGTTCCCGCCGTCGAGCCGCCCGTCCCGCCGACGCTGCCGCCCGTCCCGCCGCGCCCGGTCGTTCCCGCCGTCGAGCCGCCCGTCCCGCCGACGCTGCCGCCCGTCCCGCCGACGCTGCCGCCGGTCCCACCGACGGAGCCGCCGGTGCCGGCGACGCTGCCGCCGGTGCCGGCGACGCTGCCGGCCGTCCCGCCCCGGCCGCCGGTCCCGCCGACGCTGCCGCCCGTCCCGCCGCGCCCGGCGACACCGACCGCGCCACCGCCGGTTCCGCCGGTGTCTCCCGTTCCCGCCGTTCCCGTCCCGGGATCCTCGGGATTCTCGCGCAGACCGCACCCGACACTCGACCACCCGACCAGGACCGAGACCAGCACCGCTCGTTTCAGCATCATCTCTCCGTTCAGTTCATCAGAAGCGAAGGGTGCAGCCGACGCCGCGACCCACGGGATCGGGAACGCAACCGAATGCGCGCGCGCCGCCGCCCTGCTCTTTTGGCGACGAAAGCACGAACAGCACCGCCGACGTCGCCGCCAGCGCGCCCGCCGCGGCAAAGCCCACAATCGTCAGCGTCAGCGCCGAGTCGTAGTCGGACTTCAGCGACTTGCACGCGTCAGACAGGTCGGCCGTGCCGCAGTCGTGGTAGGCGACGCCACCCATCGTGCTGGTGTGGTCGTTGAAAGCGCTGCTCTTGCTGCTGGCGCTGATCGCTTCCACCGACCCGAACACCAGCGCGGCGGCGGCGGCCCCGCCCGTGATCCAGGCGGCGAGCCGCATGTTCTTGCCGGGCTGCGCGGGCGGCGGCGCCGTGGTCAGCGTGACCGCCGCGCCCGTGCCCGCGTCCGGTGCCGGCGCGCCGGGAAACTTCTCCGCGACGACCGGCTTGCTGGCCTCCGGCACCAGCGCGTAGGTGCGCTGCTCGCGTTTTCCGCCGACGATGGTGACGCTTTCGCGCACCGGCTCGTAGCCCTGCGCGCGGACCTCGACGTCGACCGGGCCCTTGTCCAGGCGGATGGGCGGACCGATCTGGGACCGGTCCAGCGGCTTCTTGTTCAGCGACACGTCGGCGGTGGCCGGCGTGACGGTCAGGACCAGCTCGCCGATGTTCGCGCGGGCGGTTTCCAGCGGCTTCTTCAGGCTGCCCTTGTTCTTCGCGATCCAGGGGTGATCGGGCGAGGCCAGCGCCTCGGTCAGGTAGCGCTCGGCCTCGACCCAGTAGCCGAGCTCCATCTCGCACAGCCCCAGCTGGGCGGCCGTTCGCGGCGTCCGCGAGATCTTGTAGGCGTTCTCGAACATCGGCAGCGCCTGCGCGGTCTTGTCCTGCGAGCGCAGCTTCACGCCTTCGCGGATCAGGGCTTCCGCCTGCTCGGCGTCGGTCGTCGCGCGCGCCGGCGACGCCAGGAACAGCACCGCCGCCGCGGCGCCCAGGACTCTCATGTACTGACTTGTCGACATCATCCTGATCCCCTTTTGTCCGCTTCGACGCCGCTCGGTGGTCATCAATCGAGCAGCGGAACGCCGTTGTGCAGCCGGACGCCGGAGCCGCCGCGCGTCCGGGGTTTCTCTTCCGACCTGCGCGACCGCGACTTGGCCGGCGAGGCCGCGACGGCCGGTTCGCTGGGCGCGGACGTGAGCACCACCGGGGCGGGCGCCTTGCGCCGGGCGGGCGTCGGCGCCGCGGCGCGCGCTTCGCGCGGAGCGCGCTCGGGTGCGGTCGCGACGGGCGCGGGCGCTTCGCGCGGAGCGGGTGCCGGCGCCGCCACCGGCTCTTCGCGCGGCGCAGGCTCGGGTGCCGCCGCGACGGGCGCGGGGGCTTCGCGCGGAGCGGGTGCCGGCGCTGGCGCCGCGACGGGCGCTTCGCTGGGCACGGGCGGCGGAGTGGCCGCGGGTGCGGCCGCCGCGACCGGCGCTTCGCTGGGCGCGGGCGTCGGGGCCGCGACCGCAGGCGCCTCGCTGGGCGCAGGCGTCGGAGCGGGAGTCGGCGTCGCTTCCGGCGCCGGCGCGGCCGCGGCCGGCTCGATCTGCACCATCGCCGACGGCGGCGTGGGCGCCGACGAGTTGCCCCGCCTCGACACCAGCATCATCACGAGGCCCGCGACCGCGACGCTCGCCCCGACCCCGATCCACATCCGCCGCGAAGCGAACCTCGCCAGGCCGCCGAATTCGCGCGCGCCGTCGACCTCCACCGGGGGCACCGTCGCCCCGGAGGATTCGGCGTACAGATCCGCGTCCGCGGCCGACGGAATCGCCGCCACGGCCGCGGCAGCAATTTCGTGCGCGGCGTCCCCGGCCGCGAACCACGCGTGATCCGAGTGATCCAGCGCCTCCACTTCCAGCGCGGGCTGCACCGCCGCCTGGCGATCCAGCGCCTCCACCTCCGGCGTCAACGTCCTCCGGAACGGGCTCGGCGTCTTCTCGACCTCGATCGCCGGGGAGGAAAGGTCCCGCGTCTTTGCTTCGACCTTTGCTTCGACCTCGGACGCCGGTGACATCCCCAGCCGCGTCTTTGTCAGGGCCTCCGACTTTGTCGCGCCCTCCGTCTTCGCCGCGGCCTCGCTCGCCGGCGACATTCCCAGCCGCGTCTTTGCTGCCTCGATGTCCGACCGCGACGGTATCCGCTTGTGCGAACCGGACGTCACGCCGGTCGCGGCCGACGAGAACGGCTGCAGCGCCTGCCGCAGCTCGGCGACCGAAGCAAACCGTGCCTTCGGATCGACGCTGAGCGCGCGCAGCACGATTGCGTCCACCTCCGGCGGAATGTCCGACCCGCGCTTGCTGGGCGGCGGCGGATTCCCGGCCGCGATCGCGCGGAACACCTCGTCGACCTTGTTCCCGCGGTAAGGCGGCTGGCCCGTCAGGCATTCGTAGAGGATCACGCCCAGCGCATATTGATCGCTGGCCGGTCCCGCCGTCTGGCGATCGCCGACCTGTTCAGGCGCGAGGTAGTACGGGGTACCGAACACGGCCCTGCGCGCGGGCGCCGCGCCGGCGTCTCCACCGTCGGCCTTCTCGTCTTCCGCGATGCCGAAGTCCAGCACGACGGGATGCGGGCGCTTGCCGCGAACCAGCAGGAAGATGTTCGACGGTTTGAGATCGCGGTGCGTGATCCGGCGCCGGTGCGCCTCCGCCACCGCGTCGCAGACGGGCAGCATGATGTCGACGATCTCCGCGACGGACAGCGTTCCGGCGCGGAGAAGCCGGTGCCCGAGATCCTCGCCGTTCAGCAGCTCCATCACGAAGTAACTTCGGCCCGCGTCCTCGCCCACGTCGGTGATGTCGACGATGTGCGGGTGGCGAACGCGCGCCGTCAGCTCTGCTTCCTTGCGAAACCGCGCGCGCGCCGTCGGCACCACCGCGAGCGCGGGGTTCAGAACTTTGATCGCGTGACGGTGGCCGGTCGCGGTGCACACGGCCTCGTAGACGGCGCCCATCGATCCGACGCCGATGAGGCGCTCGATCTTGTACTCACCGAGGCGCGTTCCTTTGTCGAGAACACCCGTCCCCTGCTGTTCCGCCGGTCTTCGTTTTTCTTCTTCTGCAGTCTTCACATCCAGCCCGCCTGCGGCCCCCGCAATTTGGTAACGTAAGTTAATCAATTAGCACGAGGTCGCATATCAGAGTAGCTCTACCCTTAAAGGCGCACATTCGACCCAAAACGGCTCAGAAACTCACGCGCCGTGATGCGGCACACATAAATACATGATTTGATTACATAAACCCGCGTGACGACCGTTCCGGTATCCTTTCCACGCCGGTATTAGCCGCCGTCGAAATTCTTGTTTACGGGCCGCTCCTCCGCTGATGAATTCCCCGAGGGCGCTCCGCCGATCGATCTTTCAGCGCGCCGCCGGTACGCACGACGCGCCGGCGGTCGCTCTCGTTCGTCAAAGCTGCTTTTCCAGGCTGACCTGGAAGAGCCCCAGCCACAGCTCGTACTTGCCGCCGCCGTCGGGGCGGCGGGTCGGAAGCTGCGGGTCCGTCAGCGTGCTGCGCCCCGTGTTGTCGCGCGAGAAATATTGAACGGCGGTCAGCCCGGCGGTGATGTGAAAACCACCGGGAACGGCAACGCGACTTCCGATGGCAAAGCGGAAGTTGTTCGCGTCCGGCATCATCGGATCCAGCGTCGCGTCGGGAGTGGCGGCGGTGGCAAAGCCGGTGCCCGCGAACAACTCGACGGCGTCGGACGTCCAGAAGCTGGCGCCCAGGTTCGCGCCGTAGGTGTCGTTCCAGCGGCGGTTGATGTTCTGGATCGTGGTCGCGCCCGGCGTCGCGTCCGTTCCGTCGTCCGGGAAGACCGCGCACGGTTCGCCCTGGATCGACACGCACTGCGACTGGAAGCGGCTCCAGCGGGTCAGGTCGCCGTAGAGGCGCAGCTCCAGCGCGCGCGGCCCTGCCATCGGCGGCCGAACGCGCAGGCCGGCGCGCAGGATGTCAGGTAGCGCGTACGTGTACGTGACGGGTCGGGGCGGCGCCACGTCAGTGAGGTAGCTGGTCGAGAGCGAACCGTCGAGATGCATCGAGCCCAGGCCCGGCGGCGCCTGATAAGAAGCACCGAACCAGAGGCGCTCGCGGATTGCTTCCACCATCGCGCCGATGCCGAAGCTGCCGTGAATGCCCGAGACGTCGATGCCGATGCGGCCCTCGTTCAGCGGATCGACGACCTGCTGCGGGTTGAAGCTTTTCGCCTGCTGGCTGAACACGGACGATCGCACCAGGTTGCCGGTCACGCCCAGCGCGACGGGCCCGAAGCGAGCGGCGGCGCCCACCGTGAAGTAGAGCGACGTCACCGCGCCCTCGATCAGGTGCCAGCGCTGTACGCCGGCGGCGGCCAGCGGAAAATTCGGATCGTTGGCGAAGCGCGGGTTCGGATCCCAGTGCGCGCGCCCGCCGAACGGAACGTAGAAGGCGCCGCCCACTGACAGCCGGCGGATCCGCGTCGCCGCCGCCAGCGCCGGCGCGCCGAACACGTTGGAGAAGCGCGCCTGCCCCGTGTCCGCCCCTTCGGCGCCCGGCGGCTCGGGCATCTCGGACGCCGCTTGCGCGTGCGTCCAGCTCGCGCGGCGCCACGCGAGCACGCCGCTCACGTAGAAGCGCGTGCCCTCGCCCAGCGCGATGCCGGCCGGATTGAAGTAGAGCGCCGTCGGGTTGGTCGTGACGACGTTGCCGTGCTCGCCGCCGAACTCCGCGGCGGCGAAGCCCGACGCCACGGCCGGCGCGGGCGCGGCCACAGCGCAGGCGACGATCGCAATGCGGCGGGCGCGCGTCAGCGACACGCCGCCATGCTACCTCTACATCGGCAGCGCGGCGCGGACGTCGGCGCAGGTCGCGGTGTCCGCGACGACCTTGGTCTCGGCGGTCGCGCTCGTGATGTCGTAGATCGTGCGGTTGTTGTCGATGAAGCTGACGTCGTTGGGCATGCAGTCGCTGGCGCCCATGATGTGGCAGCCCACGACGTGGTTGTTCAGGAACGCGAACGTCGCGCTGCCCGAAGCCTGATCGCACGCCGTTCGCGTCAGCATCGCCGACGTCACCTGGCGGATGACGATGTACAGCTGGTCGGCGCGCGCGGTCTGAAGAATCGACGTGGGTGGCAGCGTGAAGGTACCGCCGCTGCGCGGGATCGCCGTGAGCCCCGCGTGCATATCCCCTTCCGCGTCGTTGATCATCGTGATGCCGGTGTAAGAGGTCGGCCAGGGCGCGGTCGAGGGGTCGGCCATCGTGAACCCGATCAGCGCCGTGTAGCTCAGGTTCACCGTCGAGCCGACGTCCCAGCTGGTCTGCGTCACGTCGATCGGGAACCGCGGCATGCTGGGCGCTTCCCACGCGTCGTTCGGGACTTCGATCTGGATCGTGCCGCCGCCGCCCAGCGCCGTCAGCGTCGTCGGCGGCAGCGAGATCCCACATGCCTGGAGCTCTCCGGTCACCGTGTTGCCGCTGGCGGTGTACACCACCTTGCCCCAGACGTGCAGCTGGCCGTCACCGCGCATCGACGCCGTTCCCGCCGGCCAGCTGACGTTGACGATCAGGTGCGACGCTTCGGTGTACGCCGTGCGCGGATCGCACGGGCCCGCGTCTATCCCGGTGCCCCCGGTGCCGCCCCCGCCGCCCGTCCCGGCCGCGCCGTCGGATTTCGCGTTGCTGGATCCACACGCGCCCGCCAGCGCCAGAAGCGCCGCGAGCGCCGCCGTCCTCCAGGTCTGTCGTCGATCCGCCACCCGCATGCAGCCTCGCGCGCGAGGATAACGGAAAAAGGCAGCCGCTCGCCACTTTGCTCGCGCTGGACGATTCGCAGTGCCGGGGGCGGGACTTGAACCCGCAAACCGCTTTCGCGATGGCGGATTTTAAGTCCGCCGCGTTTACCATTTCGCCACCCCGGCGCGAGGTGCGTCGCTCCGTGAAGAGTGACACACGAGCGCCGGGGGATTTCAACTACGGCGAATCGAGAGGCAGGACTAGTAGTCGCCGCCCTTGTCGATGTTCCGCGCCGTGTCGCGCTTGATGTCACCGACCTTTTCGCGGAACGCGCCGCCGGTCCGCTCCGCGAAGCCCTCGGCCTGCGTCGTCTTGCGACCCGTCAGCGCACCGAGCGCTTCCTTCGCGCGACCCTTGAGGTTCTGCAGCTTGCCCTTCACCTGGTCCTTGTTCATGGATTCCCCCGAAGGAGAACCTGACGACCGGTCGTGGCCTGTCAATGCGACATTGTCGCTGAGCTATCTCCGGCGGCGGATCAGTTGCGGTCGATGCCAAGGGTTTCCCGCACCACCCGTTGGGCTTCGTAGAGGCGGCGGAACGTGGCGGGGAGGCTGCGGCGGCGGATGCGCGCCACCTCCTTGCCCGTCAGGCCCTCGACCTGGAAGAGGATGAAGGCGTCGCGCTGCTCGGGCGCCATGCGATCGAGCGCGCGCTTCACCATCAGCTGAATGGTCCCTTCGCTCCAGATCGCGGGCGGAACGGTCCGTGTCGCCGGTTCCCGTTCCAGGGACATCGCCAGCGCGGCAGCGAGCTTGCGGCGGCGGCGCACGCGGCGCGCCTCCGTCGCACACAGGCGGAACAGCCACGTCTTGAGCAGCGCCTCGCCGCGGAACGCCGCCAGGTGGCGAAAGAAGCGCAGGAACACTTCCTGACACGCGTCCTCGATCTCGTCGGGGCGGGTGCCCAGCCGGCGCAAGAACGCGATCGCGATCGGCGCGTACTCGGCGTGAAGGTCGCGCGCCGCCGCGTGGTCGCCCGCGACGCTGCGGTGGATCAGATCGGCGTCGAGCGCATGGCCGGTTGTCGTCATCGCGCGCGACACTTCGCAACGCGTATGCCGCGCAAACGCCGCGGTCCGTCGCGCGCGCAACCGCCGGTCAGGTGCGCAGTAGACGACCGGTCCACAGTTTCGTGGACCGGCCGACCACAACGGCGGCTTTTTCTAGAAGAACAGGTTCCCCGTGCCGAGCGTGAACGTAATGTTCGCGCCTATTTGGTCGCGCGCGTTCTCGACGCGCGAGATGGCATTGGAAAGCGGCCCCTGCCGCTGCACCCACGTCGCGCCGGCCAGCGCCGTCGCGATCTCGCTCTTCGCCAGGTTCAGGCGATCGACGGCCACCGGGAAGAACGGCTTGGCGACGCGCGCCGCGGTCAGCACCTCCAGCGCGTCGTCGATCTCGGCGACCGCCAGGTTGATGAGGCCTCGCTGCACGGCCAGGTTCTGGTCGTGAAAGCGGTTCAGGATCGTCTGCGACGCGCGCAGGCGCTGCTTGGCCATGTCCATGTTCAGCGCGATGTTCAGCGCGCGGATGAAGCGCGCGATACGCTCGATGTCCGGCGCGACGTTGGCCGGCGCGCCGAAGCGAACGTTCAGATCGCGCGCCGCCGGCGAATCGAGGAACAGGCTGGTCGCATAGAACGAAACGACGTTCTCGATGTCGGCCGCGTCGGGGAACGGCCCGAATGTGTTGGTGTGGAAACCAGGCAGCGTGTCCGCGGCTTCGATGACGGGCGGCGTGCTGAAGGTGTTGTTGCCGAAGCCGTTGTTCGCGGTGTTGGGCGGGTTGATGTCCAGGGTCACGATGTTCGGGTGCGCCAGACCGCGGCCGCCGAACCCGCCGTCGAACAGAAAGACGCCGTCGAAGAACGGGACGGTGAAGAGGCCGTTCTGCCCGACCCGCGTACCCGTGTCGAAGTTGCGGTTCTTGCCCGTGTCCTCGAAGTTCGCGCCGCCGTTGGCGTGGCAGACCTGACAGCGCCCGCGCAACGGATCGAGGTAAGCGGCCTTGCCGGCCATGGCCTCGGCGTCGAAGACGTTGACCTGGCTGAAGTTCAGCTCGTTCAGGCGCCCGAGCGCCAGCTGGAACTGCTGGACCAGTTGCAGCTCCTGCGTCGTGGCGGTGCGGAAGTCGACGCCCGACCGTCGCTGCAGCGTCCTCGGGTAGTGCTGCTCGATGGCGGTGGCGAGGAAGTTCAGCAGGCTGCCGCCGTCGCCGCCCCACCCCGTCCGCTGCTCGGGCGGCGTGGTCGTGGCCGGATCGGCCGGGTCGGTGGTGATGCTGGTCGCCAGCGACAGCGTGTGCGGAACCGACCGGATCACGAACTTGTTCGTCGGATCCTCGAAGCCGTCGACGTTCTCCAGGATGCCGCCGGCCGCGCGCAGCGAGCTGGTCTCCAGGTTCGTCAGATTGGAATCGCGTTCGAAGACGAACAGCGGATCGCTGGCGGGCAGCGTGCCGATGAAACGCGTGTCGATCGTGAAGTTGTTCTGCGGCGGGTGGCAGGTGCCGCAGGTGCGGCCGTTGCCGTTGAATGTCTCCTGGAAAAAGATGCCGGCGCCGGCGCACATCTGCGCGGTCGCCAGCCCGGTCACGACGCGCGGATCCTGCGCGCACGCCGCCAGGCGCTGCTGGGCGGTCAGCGCGCTGGTCGTTGTCGTGATGTCCGTGGTAGGGGCATCGGCCTTCTTCGTTTCGACATCATCGCAAGCAGCCGTAAGGGCGGTCACCAGAGCCAGACCGGTCAAACGGAAAGATCTCTCTCGCATGTGCGCTCCTCCTCGTCGCGCGCGAGCGCGCGCGACTTCGTTCGTCAAGCGGGGGCCTTCAGGCTGCTTTGAGCCCCGCGCGACGAACTTTTTCGCGCACTGCGATCTTTTGCCGAACGTCAGATCCGGTTGTCTGACAGGGTCGGGCCGCCGCCCGACGACACCAGGACCGAATGCACCTGCGCGTCGGCCGGAACCGCGACGGAGATCGTTTCGACCCGGCGCGCGACGAGGTCCAGCCACCCGCGTTCGGGATTGACCACCGGGCGCCGTACGGGCCCGACGCTCTCGATGCGAGAAAGCACGCGGACGCCCAGCAGGCCCAGGCCAGGTCGCAGCTGGACCTGCCTCACCCAGACCTGGCAGGCCGCGCCGGCAAAGTCATACAGCTCGGGCGACGCCGCGAGCGGCATTTTCAGCTCCGCCTGCACGTGGTCCGGACCGTTCTGTTCGCAACGAACGTCGGCCAGCCGCGTCCCCGGGTCGACGCGCTGATGATCGCGCAGCAGCAACAAGGTCCCGGCCGCCATCGAACCGATGGTGACGAGCCCGACCCACACAGCACCGAGCGCCAGGTAGAGAGCGCGCGGGCGTGGCACGCGCGGGACGTCCAGCAAGCGGCGCAGCCCATGCCAGCCGAGCAGCGCCGTCAGCACGGCGACCGCGAACAGGCCGATCACCGCGGTTGAAACCAGCTTCAGCGGCATCTGAATGACGAGTCCGGTCATCGCTTGAAGGTAATCACCTACGCGACCCGGCGAAGACGTTGCCGCCAGGTTCCTGGAACTGCTTTCTCAAACGACGGCGTTGTGCCGCGCGGCCTCGCGAAACCACTCGGCGCTCAACTTCGGCGTCCGTTTCTGCGTGGCGAAGTCGACGTGGACGAGACCGTAGCGGTTGCTGAAGCCCTGCGTCCATTCGAGGTTGTCCATGGTGCTCCACTGGAAATACCCCTTCACGGGTACGCCGTCGGCGGTGGCGCGCTGGAGCTCGGTCAGATAGCTGCGCAGGAACATCACACGGTCGGTGTCGTAGACCTTGCCGTCCTTGGCGACGACGTCGGCGGTCGCGCAGCCGTTCTCGGTGATGAAGATGCGCTTCGGGTTCCACAACGACTGCACCAGCTTCGGCGCCCAGTACATCGCCTCGGGCCCCAGCGTGTGCCACGACGACGACATCTTCGGGTGCCCGGCCGCGAATGGAATCTCGCGCCAGCCGATCGCGCTGTCGTCGGCCATGACGTAGACGACCGGCCGGTAGACGTTGATGCCGACGAAGTCCAGCGGCGCGCCGATGAGCCGCAGATCCTCGTCGGTGAACCGGGGCGCGTCGCGGCCGGCCGCCTTCAGGTAGGCGTCCGTGTACTTGCCTTCCAGCATCACGGTCAGGAACGGCGCGTTGCGCTCGCGCGTCGCGAGCTCCGCGGCCTTGACGTGCTCGGGCGCCTCGATCAGCGGCACCGCCGCTTCGATCACCTCGGCGGGCCCGACCTTCGTCCCCTTCCGTGCGTTCGCCCGGATCGCCTGCACAGCCATCCCGTGCGCGAGCACCGCGTGATGCCGCACCTGATTCAGCTCGCCCGGCGCCAGCGTCAGGCCGGGCGCGAGCGAGATGGTCATCGTCCCGCCCGGAACCTGCGCGACGTGGCCGCAGTGGCCCATGTCCACGAACGATCGGAACTCGTTGATCGTGAAGAAGTAACGGATCCGATCGGACAGCTTCTCGGCGACGTAGCCCGCGTAATCGGCGAACGCCTTTGCCGTGTCGCGCGCCTGCCACCCGCCCCGGTCCTGCAGCGCCTGCGGGAGATCCCAGTGATAAAGCGTCGCGAACGGCACGATCGCGCTGTCGAGCAGCTCGTCGACCAGCCGGCTGTAGAAGTCCAGCCCCTTGGCGTTGGGCGCGCCCGTGCCGTCCGGGAAGATGCGCGGCCACCCGATGGAGAACCGATAGGCGTTCACGCCCAGCGATCGCATCAGCGCGACGTCCTCCTTGTAGCGGTGGTAGTGATCGTTCGCGACATCGCCGTTGTCGCCGTTCTTCATCCTTCCTGGCGTGTGCGCGTACGTGTCCCAGATCGAGGGACCCTTGCCGTCCTCGTTCCAGGCGCCCTCGATCTGGTACGACGCGGTCGCGGTGCCCCAGTAGAAGTGCTCTGGAAATTTCAGGTTCGCGTTCACGTCGTTTCGCCTTTGGTCAAGCCCGCCGAGGCGCGCATGTCCGCGCCCAGCCCGCGGCCCAGCGCCCGCAGATCGCGAAGCGCCGCCATGAAGGTGAGCGGCAGCGGCTCGACGCGGTCGGCGTCCATCACCATCACGCTGCCGGCGCGCGGATCGGGCGAGCTGGGGATGTAGACGACCCGGCGCCCGTCGGGGAGCTGGTCGACCTCGAACGCCAGCTGAGCCGCATCGTCGAAGTGGATCAGGACCGGACGCATCGTTGACGCGGCGGTGTTCTTGTCCAGCGTTTCGGTCAGCGCCCGGATGAATCCGTAGCCGGGGATGCGCCAGAGCACACCGCTCTCGGCCCGCTTGACGAAGTGGTAGGCGGACGACACGCGCGCCAGCAAGCCCCCGATGAAGCAAACGATGATCAGCAGCGCGACGACCAGCGCGTCGGCCGCCAGCACGCCGATGACCCGGTCGAGCGGAAGCAACGCCGCCAGCGGCTCGGCGACCCGCCGCAACAACTTGAGCGCCTTCGCCCCCAACCACACCAGCACGAACAGCGGCACCACGAACACGAGGCCGCCGATCACGGTCGTCTTCGCGAAGCGATACGCGCCGTGCACCCAGTGCCGGATCCGGGCCGCCTTCGACATGGTCCTGCTTCCGCAATCTGCGGCCCTACGGCGGCCGCCGATATCGGTCGGTGGCCGATTCGGTTTCGATTTCGATTTGTCGACCCAGGCGAGATGCGCGACAGTGTTCGCCGTTTCGCATGAACGCGCGCGCGATTCCCCGTCAGCTCATCGAGTGGATCTACCGCCCGGCGGCCCTGCGCGAAGCGCGGTCGGGGCTGCGCGCGGGCGACGATCCGCGCGAGGTCGCCGCCCGCCAGGCCCGGCTGCTGCTCGAGGTGGCGCGACGGACCGCGGAGCCGGCCGACGCGCTGCCGCCGGGGGCCCAGCCGGCCGTGATGGTGGGGTTGTATCGCGACGTCATCTACTGGGCGCTGGCCGCGCGCCGCGCCGACGTCAACCCACCGCCGACGGAGCTGCGCGCGCTGTGGGACGCATCGCACCCCCAGGTGTCGGCGGCCGCGCCGCCCGACAACGAGGAATCAGCGGCGCTGCGCCGGACCCTGTTCGATGCCGAGCGCTCGCTGGCGATCACCGACGAGGATGCCGCGCGCGCCCGCGCGTTCGCGGAGGCGCTGGTCTGGGAGCTGAACGCCCCGCGCCGCCGCGTGGAACGGGTCGTCGTCCAGCGCTGGTCCCGCGTCGCGCTGGTTGCCGCCGTCGCGCTGGCGCTGCTGATCGCCAGCCGCATCCTGTCGCTGGGGCCGAACCTGGCGGCCGGGAAACCATTTCGTCTCAGCTCGACGTCGTCCGGCTGGGCCGCCTGCCTCGCCAACAATGGCTGCAAGGGGCTGATGTTCCACACCGAGACAGAGGACAACCCGTGGGTCGAGATCGATCTCGGGGCGCCCAAGACAGTCCGCCGCGTCGAGGTCATCAACCGCGCCGACTGCTGCGCCGATCGCGCGAAGCCGCTGGTCGCCGAGGTCAGCACCGATCGCGTGACGTGGACGCAGGTCGCGCGCAAGGACGAGGACTTCGGCAGCTGGAAGGCCGACTTTCCGCCGCGCGTCGCGCGCTACGTCCGCTTGCGGTCGCCCCACCACACCGTGCTGCACCTGCAAGCGATCGCGGTCCGCTGACGGCCGCGCCGCGCTCGGCGCCGGCAACCGCGCGCTCAGGCGGCGCGCGAGAGCATCGCCTCCTCGTCGTCGGGGCGGGCGATGACCAGCGCGGCGATGACGAGAAAGGCGACCTGAATCGCCACGTGCAGCTGCGGCGTGAACACCTTCGCGCCGGGGATGAGGAACAGGCGCCGGTCGCCGGCGATCGCAAACACGCCGAACGCCAGCAGGCCCCAGCGGTTCGTCCGCTGCGCGCGCAAGAGCAGCAGCAACAGCAGCGGGTAGGTGCTGATCAGGTTGTAGTCGTAGCTGGTGCGCGGAAAGTAGGTCGAGATCGCCAGCGACCCCGCGAACGCGACCCCGGCTTCGCCACGGGCGATCGCCCGCCCGCACGCCCACGCCCACAGCGCCATCAGCAGCAGGCACAGCGACGTGCCGAACACGCCGTAGTTGCCGCCGACCAGACTGGGGATCGAATGCGCCCACTCCCGCGCTGGCGTCAACGAGTCCGCGTAGTGCGGCAGCACGTCGAACAGATAGCGTCGGGACTCGCGCGGAAAGGCCAGCAGTGTCAAGGCGAACGCCGTGGCGGCGCCGCCGCCGAACCGCAACCACGCCCAGCGCCCCGCCTGGGCGCGGGCCACCAGCAACCCGCCGGTCAGCGTCGCCACCGCGATGATGGGCGACAGCTTGAAACCGGCCGCCAGCCCCGCCGCCATCCCGGCCAGCCAGATCCGCCGCCGCACGAACAGGAACGCCGCCAGCGTGTAGAAGATGACGTTGACCGTGTCGGTGTTTCCGCGTTCCAGCGCGAACACGAACGGGTACTGCAGCAGCAGCAGAATGCAGAACGCGACCGTCTCGTGGCGCGCGCCCTGCTGCGGCGGGCGCACGATCTTCCGGTTCCACGCGACGAAGATGCCCGCGAACGCGACGACCAGGAACGTCGTCCAGATCCGCATCGTCGCGTCGAGCGACAGCGGCCGCACCCAGCGGAAGAAGGCGAACAGGAACGGCGGGTAGTAGAACGGCCGCCCCAGCTTGTCGCCGCACACCTTCGCGTTGATCAGGTACGGCGACTGCCCGCTGCTGCCGCTGCACTGCTGGAAGACATGGATGTTGTGCATGTCCATGCCCCACGGATCCAGCACCGGGATCGCGGCGAGCGACGCCATGCAGACGACCATGAAGCCGACGAGCAGCAGGAACTTCGTGCGCTTGTCGAGCAGCGGCATCACGACTGGTCGGAACGGTGCTCCCGCACCGACGGTGTCAGGCGCGCCGGCGCGAGCGACGGCGCATCAGCGCGGCGCCCAGCAACGACAGGCCGGCCCATCCAAAAGATGGCGCGCCCGCCACGCTGCAGCCGCCCCCGCCCCCGCCGCCACCGCTGGTGCCGGCGCTCCCGGTGCCGCTGCCGCCCGTTCCCGTGCTGCCCCCGCTTCCCGTGCTCCCCCCGGTCCCGGTGCTCCCGCCCGTTCCGGTGCTGCCGCCGTCGGGCGGAAGGGTGAACGTGCAGAACAGGCCGGCGCACGTCGCGCCGAGCGACTTGCACTTGCAGTCGTCGTCGGTGAGGCAATAGCCGTCGGCGATTCCGGACGGGTAGACCTCGCCCGCGTGCGTGCACATCGCGCCGCCCGAGCTCTTGGTGCAGACGTCGCCGCCGCAGCTGGGATTACCCGGGCAATCCTTGTCGACGTTGCAAGCGGGCGCCTGCGCCTGCGCGCGACCCGCGCCCAGCAGGCAAACCAGCGCGAAAACAAACGACAATCGGACTGCAACAGCGCGTGCGTTCATCTCTAATTACCTCCAGTTTCGGCGGCAGACTATCACAGGGCCGCGGTTGTGTAAGTCGGGGCTGTGTGTTGATGTCCGGCTGCTGATGAAGTCCGTGACCATCCCGCCGAGGATGCGCGCGATCGCGGCGGGATTGATCGCGGCGGGCGGCGCGGCGTTTCTCGCCCGCTGGCTGCATCACTTCGAGAAGCTGCAGAGCTGGTTCTTCTTCGACCTGGCGACGATCTGGCTCTGGCAGATCTACCTGTGCGTGGCCTGCGTCAGCGCGGGCGCGGTGGTGGTGCGCCGGCTGCTGCCCGCCGGTGACAGGACGCGGCTGGAAACAATCGCCTACGCCTACCCGGTCGGCCTGGTGGCGTTCGTGCTGGGGATGTACCTGGGCGGGTTCCTGCACCTGTTCGGGCCCGTGTTCGCGGTGGTGTGGCCGGCCCTGATGATCGCCGCGGGCGCGCGGCAGGCGCGCGCGACCTGGCAGCAAGCGCGCGCGGCGGGGACGCTGCCGGCCTTGACCCTGCGCGGGCTGCCGCTGGTGCTCAGCTTGATCGGCCTGCTGTTCGTGGGGTTGCTTTACCTGGGCGCGATGTCGCCCAGCGCGCTCAACTACGACGCGCGCTGGTGCCACCTGGTGATCGCGCAGGACTACGCGCGCGAAGGGCACATCGTGAAGTTCCCGGGTGGGTGGACCATGAACCTCCCCCACCTCGCCAGCATGGTCTACACGTGGGCGTTCACCGTCCCCGGCCTGGACCTGCCGCAGCTGCGCTGGATGATGGCGCTGCACAGCGAATTCGTCGCGGTCGTCTGGACGCTGGTCGGGATCGCGGCGACGGCGCGGTGGCTCGCCCAGCGCGACGCCGCCGGAACGTGGGTCGCGTTCCTGCTGTTCCCGGGCCTCTACGTCTACGACCACAACATCGGCGGCGCCGCCGATCATTTCGTGGCGCTGTTCGCGGCGCCGCTGCTGCCGGTGCTGGGGATGACCTTGCGACGGTTCGATCGCGGGCCCAGCGTCCTGCTGGGCACGCTGGCCGGGGCGGCGCTCGCCACCAAGCTGCAAGCGCACTATCTGCTGGTGCCGATCGGCCTGGCGGCGCTGGGGCGCGGCGTCTGGCTGGGCGTCCAATGGCAGCGGCGCCGGCGCGACGGCGCCACGGACGTGCCCACGCTGCGCGCGATCGGCAGCGGATACCTGCTGGCCGTGGCGGCGGTGTTCGTGGTGATGCTGCCGCACCTCGCGACCAACCTGGTCTATTACGGCAACCCGCTGTACCCGTTCGCGCAGGGGCTTTTCAACGGCGTCACCGACCCGCGCATGATCGCCGACAAGGTGATGCCCGACTACCACTTCCGCCCGCCGGAGATCCTGTCGGCGCGCCTGCGGGCGGCGGCCGGGATGTCGTTCGCGTTCTCGTTCGTACCGCACTACTCGTTCATCGATTACTTGCCGATGTTCGGCTCGGTCTTCACGCTCGCGCTGCCGCTGCTGCTGGTCATCCGCGACGGCCGCCGCCTGTGGCTGGGCACGTTCATCACGATGGGCACCCTCTTCATGTGGGCGTTCATGTACTGGGTCGATCGCAACCTCCAGACGTTCCTTCCGCTGATGGTCGCCGTCACCGCCGCGATCCTGGTGAGGGCCTGGGAGCTCGGCTGGTTCGCGCGCATCGGTGTCATCGCGCTGGTGCTCGTGCAGATCGCGTGGGGAACCGGGCTGTATTTTTCGGGCTCGGATCGGATGAGCGGCGCGCTCTTCGTCCTGAGCAGCACGATCCGCGGCAAGACCCACGAAGTGCTGCGGTCGTCGTATGCCAGCGAGTACGTCGCGATCGGCAACGCGCTGCCCGCCGATGCCGTGGTGATGCTGCACGCCCACCAGCTGTCGCTGGGCATCGACCGCCCTGTCTACCTGGACTGGCTCTCGTTCCAGGATCAGATCGACTACGCGAAG
>Ga0207669_10000542_pt1 | contig 16430 bp, 13 predicted proteins | sample KBSM33metaG_FD_184329 | JGI IMG/M metagenome (GOLD analysis project Ga0207669, IMG submission 184329) | Miscanthus rhizosphere microbial communities from Kellogg Biological Station, Michigan, USA - KBS M3-3 metaG (SPAdes) (version 2) | ecosystem: Host-associated > Plants > Roots > Rhizosphere >...
AGCTGTCTCCATCTGGCAGTGAGGACAGATTGACGAGATTCAGCCGGCCGTCTGGCACCACGAACACTCGAGAGGCGCCGCCGATATGAGCGACGAGGGGATCCCATACCGCTCGACGGAGACGTGTCGCCGCAGTGAGGTACATGCGCTCGGCTTGAGTCGCCGGAACGCCTCGAGCGATCGACTTGCCCGATGCCTCACGCCGCCACGCTTCGATGATCGGGTCGAGCGTCGAAGCAACGCCCAACGGTACAAAAGCGACCCGATCGGATTCCGGCCTGACGACGAACGCTGCGTACGACGTCCCGGACGGATCGTTCTTCCCCTCGTACCTCACAAATGACACGAGCGTGGTATTCGCAGGCAGCGCGCGTCGGACTTCGCTGAGGCCGGCTGAAAAGCGTGTGAGCTCGGCGCGAGCGTCCAGGTTGCGTTCGCCCAGTGCGCGTTCCGCCTCGTCTTTCTGTCGCCGGGCGTCGTCGAGCACCTCGCGAGACACCGGTTCCTGCAGGCTCCTGACCACTAGATTGGCAAAGCGTTGTCGTGCGGCCGTCGTGGCGTTGACGAGCGCCGTCACCTCCGGGCTCGAACTGCTGGACTCGCTCCGCCGCGCCGATGCGAACTCGTCGAGCAGGATGCCTCGCGAGCGAATCACCGCGTCGAGCACTGGCGACGGGTCAGCAGGCGACGCTGAAAGAATCGTGAGGGCGAGATTCAATCCCTGCGGGCGTGTGGAGGCGTATGTCATCGCCTGGCGCTCCGGCAGGTAACGAACAGTGAACAGGAGGTGCTCCCGTCCGAGCCGTTCGACGTCGAGCGCACCGGCCATTGCCTTGTCACGATCTCCGAGTGCGAGATCGATCGCGGCGAGCGAGGCTCGTGTCTCCGTCACGAGCGGATGGTTTGGCCCGAAGATGCGCGTGCGCTCAGCCATTGCCTGTTCGACGCTGCCTCGCGCCGCACGAAGATTCCCACGCCGTTCTTCGAGGGACCCTCTGAGCTCGAGCACGCGCGCGAGGTGATCGGGCTCGTCGGCGGTGCCGGACTTGCGATAGATGGCGATGGCATCCTGGACATATCGCAGTGCCAGCGAGACGTTCCCGAGGTCTGCCTCTGTCCTGGCCAGGTTGGTCAGCGTCCATGCAACGTGCGGATGGTCCGGGCCGAGGCTCCGACGTCGGATCGTCAGCGCGTGTTCGTAGATGCCGTGCGCTCTTGCCGTTTCACCACGCGCGGCAGCAACTTCGGCAAGGGCATCGAGTCCTCTGGCGACGAAGGAATGCTCCGGCCCAAGGCCCTTCGACCAGATGTCGACGGCCCGTTCGTAGAGGGCATCGGCCTCGGCAAGATCACCGATTTCACGCGCGACGCCGGCGTCGTTATAGACGAGCGTCGCTTCGAGATCGGCCGTTGCGCCCGCTTGACCGCTGTTGACACACGTCCGCAGTTTTGCGAGCGATTCGCGATAGATCTTGCGAGCTCTGGCGTATTCGCCGTCGTATTCCAAGGACAGTCCCACGGCCACCGCAAGACCTGGCGTCACCGGATCGCAGGGCGCGAGTGATCGGTCTCCGATATCGCGCGCGCGCTCGGCAAATCGTCGCGCGTCGGCCAGGTTGCCGAGCGAAAACGCTGCGAGCCCGATTCTGCGAAGGATCTCAGCCAACGCCGGATGATCGGGACGGAGAGAGCGTGTCGCCAGATCGAGTGCCGATTGCCAGCTCCGTTCGGCACCCGTCGCATCGCCCATCAGCAGAAGCACGTCACCGCGAGTCTGCAACGCGAGGATTCCATCCGGGTGGTTCGGAGCAAGGCGCTGCTGAATTGCGAGAGCGCGGTCGACCAGCGGCAGCGCGGCTGCATAGCTTTCTGTGGTGCGGTGAAGAAGGGCGACGAGTTCGAGTGTCTGTGCCAATGCCAAGGGCGCCTGCTCCGAGGAGTGCTCCCGAATCGCTTGCGACCGCGCGAGTCGTAGCTTTGCCTCTCGAAACCGCTCCAGTCGTATGAAGGCAAGGCCGAGTTGTTCGAGGGTGTCCGCAACTGCAGGCGTCTCCGAACCGAGCGCAGTCTCGCGAATCGCAAGACTGCGCTCGAGCGTGGTGACTGCCAGCGGAAATTCACCGCGATGCAGGCGGACCGTTCCCAGATTGTGGAGCGAAGCAGCCGTCCCTACATGGTTCGGGCCGAGGTGTCGTTCTTTCAGACGGACGGCGCGCTCGGCTCGCACAGGTGCATCCGGCTTGCCGGCGTTTCCGTTCTTGACGCTCGCCTCCACGAGCAAGTCGAGCGCGGTTGCGGTGGAGAGTGCGTCCTCTCCTTCATCACGCTCGACGTTCGTGAACAGTTCAGTCGCCAGGCGTTCGGCCCGGACATAGTCGCCAGCGTCCAGCGCCTGCCGTACCTGCTCTGGTTGCGCACGGCCTTTGTCCGGCGTTCGACACGCGACGATCGCGATCAGGGCAAACGCTACAAGCCTGAGCCGCCCGCTCGGGTACCTCGGACGTCGATGTGACGGCTCGTTCATATCGCTCGCCCTGGCCCTAGGTCTCCACTCCGTCGTGGCTCGTTCGGTCGGGATCGAGCAAGTGCAATGCTTTGGCGAGTCTCAATTCTGCGGCGAACCCGACCTGCTTGCCAAAGCCCACCTGCTTCCCGAATCCGACCTGCTTGCCAAACCCCACCTGCTTCCCGAACCCAACCTGTTTGCCGAAGCCGACCTGCTTGCCGAATCCCATGGCGCTGCGTGCGATCTCCTCGAGGATCCCGCGCTGAAGTTGCTCCAGTACGACCGGCAGGAGCATGCTCCTCATGTCGAGCACCGCGGCTGATCCGTTGGCCTGATACGGCGACGATGGCGGGACCGTATCCGGCGGCATCCCGTCGAGTGCAACCTCCTCCCATCCAGTGGACTTGATCGCTAGACCCTCGTATACGCTATGGGACGCGAGGGCAGCGACCAGGGATTTCTCCAGATCGGTCTTTGTCGAAGGGTAGAAGAACACACTGACGCCCCTGACCGGATCAGTGCTGTTGGCGAACGGAACGTTCGACTTGCCCGACAGCTCCACAAGTGTGGTCTGCGCCGGGTTGAAGACAACCTCTCGGAGCGCTTTCTCCAGTGCCGCGGCCTCCGCCGATGCAGGCGTGTCCTGAAGTGCCTTGCACAGCTCCCCGACATCGGCGAGCGCCGTATCGCCCCGGGTCACCGTCGGCAGGGACAGGGTCTTCCGCAGTGCCGGGTCTTCGCTCAGTTTCTTCGCGACCGCCCCCAGCGGTTCGCTGACATTGGTCAGTGCGCTCGTGTCGAGCAGCGTATAGGTCACCTCTTCCAAACCGTACTTATTCCTTTCGTACGTGTAGTGCTGGTGCAGGGCCGTCACGATCGACTGTGCGGCCTTCTCCGCTTCTATCTTCGGAGAGAGAGACTTGAATATCTCCCCATACGGCCATCCCGGAATGGGCACGATGTCGGGCGACGCGATGAGATAGGTCGCCGAGTCTTTGAGTTCGTACGCGGTCTCAAGGGTGCTCATGAAGCAGTCCTTGAACACGATGATGTCCACGTTCTGTTGCAGACACTCCCGTGCGTTTCGGAGAGCGACGCGCAGTTCGCGCAGGGTGAGCGTCTGGGCCACGTAAGTCTGCAGCTCTTCCTCGGCGAACTGGCTGCCGATCAGGCTGCTGAACCGATCCGTAAACAGGCCGAACGGACCGCGACTGTGTCCCCAGAACATGAGCATGTATCGATACGCAGGGCAGGCGGTCGCGACCCAATCGAAGAAGCCGTACAGCGTCGCCGGATCGGCCGCAGCGCTTTCCGGCTGGACCCAGGTTCCCTTTCCGACCACGCGACGCCACACGTCGGGCTGATTGCGGAAGTCCATCTGCACCGCGACATGCATGTTGTCTCGGTCGCCTCCGAGCGTCGCGTAAATGATCTCGTCGAGTTCGCGATTCGCCTGCTGGTCCAGCAGCTCTCCACCCGCCGGATCGTCCGCGATCATGTAAATCATGACGGTCCACGGTTTTCGCTTGATCTCGTTCTCTGGTGTGTCGTGGTTGTTGGCCATCTCAGGCTCCTTAAATGCCGCAGACATGACGGACCGGCTGAGTCTAGACCTTTTCTTTTGGCTGGCCCGAAGATACTGAGCCACACAAGCCATAACGGACGACCCGCCCTTCTGTAACGCGCCGCTGTTACTTTGCCGGTTGGCGGCCGTTAACCTTCTGTGGCGGTTCGCTTCGTGAGTAACTTCCCAGCGTTGAGAACTCCGGGCAGGGGTATGCTAGGCGCCGTCACCCTCAATTTTCTGCCCGGAATGGACGAAACCGCGCCCGACAGCGGGGTGCCTCCCGCCCGGCTCCCTCTGAGCGCCGCCTCGTCGTTCGACCTCGTGCTGCGAGCGAACGCCGGGGAACAGGACGCGCTCGAAGCGCTGTGCGCGCGCTACCTGCCCCGGCTGCAGCGCTGGGCGCACGGACGCATTCCTCCTGCCGCGCGCAGCGCTCTGCAGACTCACGATCTGGTGCAGGACACACTGATCAAGGTGGTCGAACGTCTCCCGTCGTTCCAACCCCGCCACGAAGGAGCCTTCCAGGGCTACGTCCGCACGGCACTCTGGAACCGTATTCGGGACATCGCAAGACAGTACCAACGGACCGGCGCGCCCAATCCGCTCGACACGGAGATGGCCGGGAAGGAGGACTCACCCCTGGACCAGGCCATCGGACACGAGACGCTCGAACGCTACGAGGCCGCCCTGGATCGCCTCCGCCCCGAGGAGAAGGAGCTGATCATCGCGCGTATCGAGATGGGGTTACCGCACGCAGAGATCGTCGTGATGTTCGACAAGCCCAGCGTCGCGGCGGTGCATATGGCGATCAGCCGGGCGCTCGTCAGGCTGGCAGAGGAGATGGCTCATGAGCGGAAACGCTGACGATCCGCTGCTCTCGGCCGCGGGAAAGATCTCCAGCGGCGAGCCGGTGGATTGGAAGGACATCCAGGACCAGATGGCAACGCCCGATCAAGCGGCCATCGTCGAAGAACTTCGTTCACTCGAGCGCTACGCACAGGTCAACGAGAAGACCCCCGCATCGTGGGGCCGTTTCCAGATCATCGAGCAGATTGGTGCCGGTACGTTCGGTGTGGTCTATCGCGCCCTGGACCCCACCCTGCAGATTGAAGTGGCTCTGAAGGTCACACACCCTCGACATCCAGCGCTGGCAAGTGACCAGGACAAAGCGCTCGAAGAGGCGAGACGGCTGGTCAAGGTCAAGCATCCAAACGTCGTCCGGGCATTCGGCGCCGAACGGGTCGGCGATGAGATCGGCCTGTCCATGGAGCTCGTCAACGGGCGCACCCTCGACGAAATCGTCAGGCGACAGGCTCCCTTCGGCGCCAACGAAGCCGTCGTCATCGGGATCGATCTCTGTCGCGCACTCGCGGCCGTGCACAACGCCGGTGTCCTCCATGGCGACATCAAAGCGCACAACGTGATGCGCGAGGATGGCGGGAGAACCGTATTGATGGATTTCGGCACCAGTCGGGATATTCATCGACAGCCTCCCGCTCCGGGTGGCGACTTCGCAGGAACGCCGTTGTACCTGGCGCCCGAAGTCTTTGCCGGAAAGAGTCGCACCATGGCCTCCGAGATCTACAGCGTGGGTGTTCTGCTGTATTTCCTGGTGAGCGGGCTACATCCGTTCGAGGGCGAGACGCGGACCGTTATCGGGGAGCTTCACGCCCGCCATGCTCCGCACAAGCCGCTCCGAGATCTCAGGCCGGATCTGCCCGACTCGTTCATTCGTGTGGTAGACCGCGCCCTTTCAGAAAGCCCCGAGCATCGCTACGAGAGCGCTGGTGCGCTCGAGACGGCATTGGTTCGCGTGCTCTCCGCGCGACCTGACTCGAACCCTCCGAGTCCTGTGCTCAAAGTTCTGCTGGCGGCGCTCGCACTCGTGGTCCTCGGACTCGGCGCACTGGCCGTGTCCCGACTCAAAGGGGGCGGCGCACTGGCTCCGGTCCCATCGGCGAACCTGGCTTCGGAGTACCGCATCGATGCGGCGTTCTATCGCGAGCGCGCGGGGTTGATCGAGCGGCTGACGCCAGGCGAGAAGCTGCTTTCGGATGAGACACTTTCACTCCAGGTCGAGCTCTCGACGCCCGCCTACGTATACGTCGTGAACGAGGATGAGAAAGGCGAGTCGTATCTGCTGTTTCCAATACCCGGTCTGGCGCTGAGAAATCCTCTTCCGCCCGGACAGCGTCATCGCCTTCCTGGTATGTGGGACGGAGAACCAGTCTCGTGGCAAGTGACCAGTGCCGGACGGAACGAACACTTTCTGATCGTGGCCAGTCCCCAGCGATCACCTGAGTTCGAAGAAATGTTCGCGTCTCTGCCTCAACCGAGCTTCGGCAAGCCGGCGCTGAAATTGTCGGCTGATGGCGTTGGCAGGTTGCGCAGCGTTGGCGGACTCACTGCGTCACCGGTGCGGACGAACCTCCAGTTACGCTTGCTTCCCGAGTTCTCTACACCGTTGGCTGATGGCGAGGAACGTGTGCGTGGTCTGTGGATCAGGCAGGCAACGTTCGGGAACCCGGAGATAAATTAGATGCTAATGTGGCCAGATGAAACCAGCGATCGCCTGGCCTCTGGTAGCCATGTTGATGTCCGCATGCTCGAGTTCGTCGCCTGCCGTGACGTTCCCCACCGGTGAAATCGTCGACCTCTCACATACCTACGACTCGCAGACGATCTATTGGCCCACCGCGGAAGGATTCCAACTCCGCCGCGACGCCGACGGAGTCACACCTGCCGGTTATTACTACGCCGCCAATAGCTTCTTCACCTCCGAGCACGGCGGCACGCATATGGATGCTCCGGTCCACTTTGCCCAGGGCCATCAGACGGTCGATAAGATCCCGCTCGACCGGCTAATTGGACCGGCGGTGATAATCGACGTCACCCAGCCGAGCGGAGGGGATGCCGACTATCAGGTGACGGTCGCCGACTTTCAACGATTCGAGCAGGAGCATGGCACCATCCCAAAAGACGCAATCGTCCTGCTGAGGACCGGGTTTTCAACCCGCTGGCCTGGGGCAGAGCGATATCTGGGAACGACGCTCCGAGGGGACGAAGGCGCTCGTAGCCTGCACTTTCCAGGGCTTCATCCCGAGGCGGCACGCTGGATTGTGGCAAACAGACCGATTCGGGCCATTGGAATCGATACCGCCAGTATCGATTACGGGCCCTCGACTTTGTTTGAGTCCCATCGGGCCCTGTACGAGCACGATATCCCGGCATTCGAGAACCTGACGGCACTCGATCGCTTACCGGTCACCGGGGCCTATGTCATCGCCTTGCCTATGAAGATAGGTGGTGGCAGTGGAGCGCCGCTTCGTGCGATCGCCATCCTTCCCTAGCGAATAAGAATAAGGGCTCTTGACGCGATGTCACTTTCGATCACAGATCGATCATGCCCGTTGCAAATCCGTATTCAGAGGACCTGGGAAACCGCATACCGCTCGATGCCCTCGGAGACACCGCAGAACGCATTCGCGAGTTAGTGGCCTCCTGGAGTGGCGACACTTTCAATAAGAGTTATGCGCCGGGCAAGTGGAGTGCCCGCCAGATCCTCGTCCACCTCGCCCAGACTGAGTTAGCGCTGACCACGCGCGCGCGCTTCGCTCTCGGACAGCCGGGCTATGTAGCTCAAGCGTTCAATCAGGACGACTGGATGCCGCTCGACGATGGCGCGGACGCGCGTACGGCGCTCGCCGCATACACCTCGTTACGCAGTTTGAATCTAGCGATGTGGAAGCGGCTGACGAAGGAGCAAGTCGATCGTGCGTTCTCGCACCCCGAGTATGGTGACCTGACCGTTGGCTGGATCATGGCGCAAATGGCCGGACACGACATTCACCATTTGAAGCAACTGCAGGCGATTCATAGCTAGATCACACGCATAGTTAGAAGGAGAGGAACGTGCCAAAAGGATCAAGTGGACTGACCGCGGAGCGGCTCCGCGACCTCGCTCGCAGCGGGGCCGAGACAGTGTTGAAGCAACTTCGTGCAGAAATCATTGCGATTGAACGAACTTTTCCCGAGCTCGCGATTCCTCAGAAGCGCCGAGCCGTCCGTGACGCGTTCCAGAAGGCGCGCAAGCGTGTGCGGACGATGACCGCCGCCGAGCGCAAGGCCGTGTCCGACCGTATGAGAAAGTACTGGGCCGAACGGCGGAAGGCGAAGGCTAAGGTGAAGTAAGTCCACTGACGAGCGCGTGCCGGTCGCCGACTTGCCTGACCTCGAGACGAAGTCCGGCACCAGCGACCTGCTCGCGAAGCTCGTCAAGGGTGAACGCCGCGCACAGTGAATTGAAGAAGTCCTCGCGCAGGATAGGATCCTCGCGCGCCGCTACACGATCCACGATTCGAGCAGCCTCGTCGCGCGTCGCCGGGCGAACCAGATCCATCACGTACACCACTGCCCCCGGCCTCGCAAGTCGCGCAATCTCCGTCCACAGCAACGAGGGATCGGGCACGTGGTGCAACAGGTCCTTCGACAGCACCGCATCGAAGCTGTGCGCGTCCAGCGCCACTCCGGGCACGTATCCCTGCACGACGGTGACCCGTTCGCCGACTCCGGCGATCAGGACTGCGTCACGCGCCAGCGTGACCATCGGCGCGGAGCCGTCGATGGCGATGATCTCGAGATCGGGGAGCGCACGCGCCAGCCTGACCATGACGTCCCCAGGTCCGCACCCGATGTCGACCGCCGTCCGCAGGCGTTGCGGAAAGTCGTGACGCAATCCATCGACAAAGAGCTGGTTCGATGTGCTGAAGTCCGCCTTCGCATACGCGAGCGACTGCCGTTCATCCTCCATGAGCTCGGGTTCAAGCACTCGCTCCATCTCTGGCTCACTTGCCGACCAGATGCGGCACGTCTTTTTCGTTCTCGAGGCACGCGTACTCGAGCAGGTCAGTGTCGAGCGCCACGCGTTGATTGACGTTGACGGTCCAGGCGCTTGTGTACGCCTTCGGATCGTCGATCGTCACCTGAATCTCGAGCGTGCCGTAGTTGGGCCGGCGAAACCGCTCGGTCATCCGCGCCTGATCCGTGAGCGGACTGCCGTAGAAATCTGCCCACAGCCCGTCGCGCAGGCCAACCGTCTCCACGATCAGCGTGTCTCCCTCCCATCGTCCGGACGAGTAGCCATACCAGGAGGGCTGCGGATCCTCCGGCAGCCGTCGCCCGTCGGTGTAGATCTGGCGGAACTCCATGTTGCGCTCGTGCAGGATCACGACGAGACCGCGTGACTGAAGAATCTTCTTCGGCAGCGGATGCGCCAGCATCTGCAGCGGCCCCAGCGGAAGGCAGCGCGCATCGGGATTGTCTTTGGCCTCATCCCGTCGTCGCTGCGCAGCGAGCGCTGCTGCCCACGGTTGAAAGGGAGGAGTCCCGTTCATGCCGAAGGTGAGATCGAAGAACACGGTCTTGGGAGTGGTGCTCAACCCTTCGCCACCCGGCGGGCCATAGCCGACGTTTTGCCAGACACCGGAGAAATCGGGTTTGCCGTCTGCAGCGCGAGGTGTCCTCGCCGACAAGTCAGGTTTGCCGTCGCGTGTTTGCGGCACGCCCGCCGTCGGATAGCGGACCCACTGTGCGGTCACCGGCATCGCGAGAGTGCTCCATGCCGTGGCCACGATGACCGCGAACGCGGAAATTCTCATCGATGCCTCCGGGGCCGGAGACTATCACGGGCCTTCGCCTCGAATGGCGCAAGGGACTTCCGGGCTGAGCAGATCCTCACTTGCGGTGATGGCGGGCGCCCGCAACAGCGAGGCCACCGTGCGAGACACCACCCGCCAGGTGAGCACGAGCGACGTGAAGCACAGTCCGGCTCCGCCGAGCAGCAAGGTCACCACGACGATGTCCCAGAGCGGACGGTTGTTGTAGAGCCACGGGAAATCCAGCGAGTGCAGGCCACGTGTCAACCAGCGGTCGACCCACTGGTTCGCCGTGTAGCTTCCGGCAAGCGTCGCTGTTCTCGGATCGATGTAGTAGCGGGATCCCATTTCATCGTTGAAGCGGGCATAGATGACCGGCAGCGGCCGCAATCCGCGGCGATCGACGTAATAGGCGTCGTACTTGTCCATGAGTCGCAGTTCGACCAGGTGCTCGTCGAGTGCCTTCCTGACGCGCTTCATGAGGTCTTCTGCGTCGAAGCCCTCGAATGGCGTCCCGCGCATCGGAACGATGCGGGTATCGCCACGGCCATTGGATGCGACATAGAGCGGGCGTCCGGCGAACGAGCTGTATTCGATCTCTTTGACGCCGAAGCCTTGCAATGAAGCGACAGCCGCGCTCGGGTGCCGGTCCGCGTAGTGGGGGTAGTCCAGCCGGCCCGTGCGGAAGGCGCGAAAGAGATCGGCTTCGTGATGATGACCGCTCGGCTGCACCTCAGGGCGGATAAGGGATGTGACTTTGTCAACCAACGGGAACGGTCCCATCGTCATGAGCCCGCTGAACGTCCACGTCGTCGCGATGACGCCGAAGCAGAGGCCTGCCACGGTGTGCCAGCGCTTCCACCCGCGGTAGGGAATGCTGGTGGGTCGCCCCTCATGTCGATACCGCCGGCGCGGCGAGTACATCCACGCGGCGATCACGAAACCAATCAGCGCCGCCACGCTGCCGATCGTGGATGACCACACGATGATGGAGAACCATGGTCCCTGCTGCACTCGTAGCGGCGTGAAATAGAGCCAGTGAGGGATCGCGCCCAGATATGCCCACAGGCGGGATGATGTCGTCGTGTACTGCACGACGTCGCCCGTGTTCCCGTCGACGTACACCTGCTGGCCGTCGGGCCACGAGTACTTGAACAACGGACGGAGCCCGCGCAGATCGCTGCTCAGGGTCCATTGGTCGGGTTCTTCGACCGATGTCTTTTCGGCTTCGGCAACCGCCCGGCCGGACCACGCTGCCGCGGCGCGGTCGATCATCGCGGCGTCCACGTCACGAGGCTGGCTGCCGTCGTCGGCGTAGACCATCGCCCCGCCTCCGAAGTAGACCGGGCGCCCGTCGAGGCTTGTCAACACGATGTGTGCGGGTTGGCCGTCCGGTCCGAGCGTGGCGAAGGCCTCTTCGGCGGACAGCTTGATCTGCGACGGGTCGAGCATCGGCAGGTGTGCCAGGCGATCGCGCACCGTCACGCTCGGATAGCTTCGGTACAACATGACGATGCCCGAGGCGAACCAGAGCATGAGGATCGCGGACAAGGCAACCCCCAACCAGCGATGGACGAAGATGAGCGCTCGCTTGAACAGCCGTTCGATCACGAGTGGATCATCCTGACCGAGGCGGTCGAACGCACCTGAATTGTTCCTGAACTGTTTGTCAGGAGATCACGGCTCAAGAATTCAGGAATTCTTCAGTATCGACAGCAGGGCCCCCCTATACAGTTCTGTCCTTTGTTTTCCATGGAGGTGCAGGGAATGAGGGCACTGCTTCGTGCCAGGTTCGTGTTGCCGGTCATCATCCTGTGCGCGTTCGTTACCGAGAGCGCAGCACAACAGCTTTCTTTATCAGGTACTGTTCGCGACAACGCGGGGGTTATCCCAGGCGCGACCGTGGTCTTGAATTCGGGTGGCACACAGGCGGGGACGGCGACCACCGACGAATCCGGTTCCTACCGCTTCCCCGGGTTGATGGCCGGAACCTTCGAGTTGACGTTTTCGATGCGAGGGTTCGAAACGCTGGTCCGCACCGTCACCTTGACGAGTGATACCCCGGCAGTCGACGTTGTACTGTCTGTCGGCCGGGTCTCGACGTCGCTCACCGTGACGGCATCCGGCGGCAAGGCGACCGCAACCCGGCTTCCCGTCTCCAACGACGAAGTTCCAGCGCAGGTCAGCTCGATTCCGCAGGAGCTCATTCGGCAGCAGGGATTTAACAGCGTCGGTGAAGCGCTGCAGAACGCGTCCGGCGTTCAGGCCGTTCGCTGGTACGGAGCGTACGAGCAGTACACCATCCGCGGGTTCAGCGATCCCGATCGCGACGCTTTCAACGTCGTCCTACTCGACGGCATGCGTATGGGCGGTAACCGCTATGCCACGCAGACGAACAACATCCAGAGCGTCGAGGTGCTGAAAGGACCGAGCTCGGTGCTCTATGGGCGTGGCGCGGTGGGCGGCACGATCAACATCGTCAGAAAGAAGCCGCAGGCTGTGCGCGCCTACGACTTCAGCTATCGCGGCGGCCGATTCAACACGCATCAGATCGCCGGTGGCGCAACCGGCGCAGTCGGCGGCAGTGACAAGTTCCTGTATCGACTGGACTCGAGCATCGAGCACAGCGACGGGTGGCGCGAGGCCGGAGCGGACAGGTTCAACCTCTCGCCGTCGCTGACGTGGCTGATGAGCAGTACCGCGCGACTGACGGTGCACCAGACATTCAATCGCGATCGTTTCGATGGCGACGGCGGAGTGCCGCTCAACATCATCACGCTTCCCAGCTTCGAGCCGGAGCTGCGCTTCAGCCTGCCGCAGGACCGCGTCCTCGTCGAGGACTCGCAGACGCAAGTCGTCTTCAACGGCAACCTGTCGCCGAAGTGGGAGTTCCGCAACTCGCTGATGATTCAGCGTACGAGCGACAAGTACTTCGTCACCGAGGGTGTTTACGGCGACCCGGGCGCCAACGAGGTCTCCCGCGAGCCGCTCGACTTCCATCACATCCGGCGGCCGATCCAGAACCAGTCGGAACTGGTTGGCCGTCTCGGCGGCCACAACCTGCTGTTTGGATATGAGTATCAGCGTGACAAGTACCGCACCGAGGTCACTGCCGGAGACGATCCCGACTGCCTGTGCGGCTACTGGTGGCTGACCATCGCGCCTATGAACATCTCGACGATGGAAGAGACGCAGACGCCGCTCGACATCGCGACGATCGAGCGTACGACGTTCGTGAACGACAACATTCACTCGATCTACGGTCAGGATCAGATCGACCTTGCGCCGAAGGTCAAGGTCAACCTCGCGGGCCGTGTCGACAACTACTCGCGCAACGTGAATCGCGTGGGCGGCAATCCGTTCACGCCAATCGATCGCGATCAGACAGCGTTTTCGTATCGCGCCGGCATCGTATATGCGCCGCGCTTCGACCAGCAGATCTACTTCGCCACGTCGAGCTCCTTTACGCCGGTCAACACCGTGCCACCGGACGGGTCCAATCTCGACCCCAGCACGGCGCGCAACTACGAGGTCGGCCATCGCTGGCAGGGATGGAACGGCCGTGTGGACACGAGCCTCGCGGTGTATTTCATCTCCCGCAACAACGTGACGGAGCAGGAAACGGTGACGACGTTCCGTCAGATCGGCGAGCAGACCTCGAAGGGACTGGACGTGGACATCAATACCGATCTGGGCGGGCAGACGTATTTGATCTTCAACTACGGTTTCTCGACGCCCCGCTACGACGACGCCGAGGAGTTGAGCGGGCTGCGCCCGATATTCGTTCCTCGCAACCTGGTGAACCTGTGGGTGCGAAAGGATTTCAAGAGGGGCTTCAATGCGGCGTTCGGCGCCCGATTCGCCGGCGAGCAATTCGTCAACGACACCAACACCGTTCATCTGGACTCGTACACGATCTTCTCGGGCGCAATCGGTTATCGTACTGACCGCTGGGAGTGGACGTTGAACGCGGAAAACCTGTTCAATAAGACGGACTACTTCCTCCCCGGGCATTTCAGCAACAATGCGTTCCCGGGTCAGCCGATTAACGTGAACAGCACGATTCGGTTCAAGTTCAACTGAACGTGTGGCGCAGGAGTGCCTCGATGCGGACCATCCGGATTTCGTTCGGTCTTTCACTGCTCGTGTTCTGCCTGGCCCTGATCGGTGCGTGCCAGGGTCAGAGCCCGGCGCCGGCCGTGTCACCGGCGTCACCGGAGCCGACGTATCTGCCGACGGCGACGATCAAGGACTTGATGCTCTCCCTTGTGGATCCCTCGGCGGATGTCGTCTGGCTGTCGGTCACGACGATCGTGGATTCGAAGGGCCTCGTGGAGACGATGCCCAAGACCGACGAAGAGTGGAAAAAGGTTCGCCATGGCGCGATTGCGCTCGCCGAGGCAGCCAATCTGCTGAAAATGCCTGGCCGGCGAGTGGCGCAGCCGGGCGAAAAATCAGAGACGCCGGGCGTCGAGCTGGAGCCCGAGGAGATGGATGTTCTCATCGCAAAGGATCGCGCCGCCTGGCAGGAGCGCGCGACGCACCTCCACGACGCCGCAATCGACGTGATTGCCGCCATCGATGCGAAGGACGGCAACAAGGTGTTCGAGCTCGGCGAGAAGATTGAAGAGGCCTGCGAAAACTGCCACAAGCAGTACTGGTATCCGAACGAGGTCATTCCGCCGGTGCAAGCGGATACAAAGTAGTCCTGCAAGACGAAGAACGAAGGTCAAAGAACAAAGGTCCAAGAACAAAGGACCAAGATCGCGTCACGGTTGCACGGTTTCGGCCGCCGGCCGCGGCGCGCGAAGCCAGCGCGCGCGCACGACGCGCGTCCACCACATGATGAAGCCGGTGACGAAAAGCACCGGCGGCGCCATTCCCAACAGTAGCCACGCCACCCTGATGCCGTTGCCGCCGAAGTTGCCGACGTGCAGCGGCGTGAGCCACGCCATCACGATGTCTCCGGCCGATCGTCTGGCCAGAGACGGCACCGTCAACGTTTCACCCGTGTATTGATCGAGATAGACCGACGTCAATTCGGGATTGCCCGGCGTAGGCTGCACACGGGAGAACATCACGAGAAACGGTGACGTATCCGACGAGGGCAGCACGACCCGCGCGACGTGTTGTCCTGGCGCTCGACGTTGAGCCGCGTCAACGAGGGCACGCCATGACGGCCGCGACGCCACTGTTTGTGCCGGCTGCGATTGCGGCGTGGCGGCGTTCGTCAGCGGGGAGATGCGATTGACGGCCAGTCGAATCGGCGTCGGGAAGACGAAGTAGGCGCCGGTCGCGGCCCACATCGCGATCAGCGCGACGGTCCAGAAGCCCAGCGCACTGTGCAGATCCCAGTTCACTCGCCGCCACTGTCTGCCGAAGTCCACCATCAGGCTGCGCGTCCAGTTGCTCCGTCCCGGCCACCAGATCACCACGCCGGTCACGCACATGCCGAGCAACACCAGCGCGCCCACACCATTGACGAGCCGACCCCTGCTGCCGCCGAGCAGATCGAAATGCAGATCCTGAAGCGTGCGAACGAACGACTGTTCCGGCACTTCGCCCAGCAGTTCTGCGCTCACCGGATCGAGGAGCAACGTGGCAAATCGGTCGCCGCTGACGGCATATGCCAGATAGGTCGGACGTGTCGTCGTCGGCGCCTCGATGCCGGATACTCGCGACTCCGGATAGGCCTTCTGAACGCTCGCCATCACCGCGATCGGGTCCGCGAGTGACCCAGACGTGCGCGGGGTGAAGAGGTCCGGGTGCATCGCGCGCTGCATGTCGATCCTGAATACCAGTGCCGCACCGGTCGCGCACACGACGAAGATGTAGAGGCCGGTCAGCACGCCGAGCCAGAGGTGGACCTGAAAGAGAACCCGTCGAGCCAGAACAGACTGGGGGCGTTCGAGGAACGTACTCACCTATCGGAAGTGTGCCGTACACTCGCAGTATCGTGCGAGTGCTCATGGTCGAAGACGATGCGACGATCGCGGACTTCGTCAGCAAGGGGCTGGCGGAAGCCGGGTACGCGGTGGATGTGGCGGCCGACGGCGAGCGGGGCACCGAGATGGCCATCACAGGCAGCTACGACGCGGCCATCATCGACGTCATGCTGCCGCGTCTTGATGGACTGGCGCTGATCGATCGCATCCGGGCACGCGGCATTCGCACGCCCGTGCTCATTCTGAGCGCACGCCGCACGGTCGACGATCGAGTCAAGGGGCTGCAGGCGGGCGGCGATGACTACCTGACCAAGCCGTTCGCGTTTGCGGAACTGCTCGCGCGCCTGCAAGCGCTCGTCAGGCGGTCGACGGGCCAGACCGAACCGACACGGCTCTCGCTCGGCGATCTGTCGCTCGACCTCCTGACTCGCCAGGCCGAACGGGCGGGAAAGCCGATCGAGTTGCGCCCTCGTGAATACCAGTTGCTGGACTACCTGCTGCGCAATCAGGGCCGCGTGCTGACGAAGACGATGATCGTGTCACACGTGTGGGGCTACAACTTCGATCCCGGCACGAACGTCGTCGATGTGCTGGTCTCGCGTCTGCGCGAGAAGATCGATCGCGACTTCGAGCCCAGGCTGCTCCAGACCGTTCGCGGCGTCGGATACGTCCTCAAGGCGAGCTGATGGAGGGCGCGCCACAGATTCCGACGGATGCCGAGCCGAGCGGGCGGCTCGGCCTGCGCCTCGCCTCGTGGT
>Ga0207669_10000570_pt1 | contig 16081 bp, 13 predicted proteins | sample KBSM33metaG_FD_184329 | JGI IMG/M metagenome (GOLD analysis project Ga0207669, IMG submission 184329) | Miscanthus rhizosphere microbial communities from Kellogg Biological Station, Michigan, USA - KBS M3-3 metaG (SPAdes) (version 2) | ecosystem: Host-associated > Plants > Roots > Rhizosphere >...
TGAGTTGCGGGGGAGCTCTGATGTGCGATGGCGGGGGCAACTGCGTCGGCTGCATCATTGACGCGAACTGCCCGCCGCCGCCGCCCAACAGCTGCCTGGTGAGCGTCTGCAACGCCGGCTCATGCGGCTTCACCTTCAAACCCGTGGGTACGCCGGTCGCGGACGCCCTCGGCAACTGTCACACGGTCGCTTGCGACGACTCGGGCAACCCCGTCTCCGTCGTCGACACCAACGACACGCCGTCGACCAACGGCAACGAGTGCCTGCAGGGCGTCTGCTCGGCCGAGGGTGTCCCGTCCCTCGCGCCGCGCGCCGTAGACTTCGCGTGCACCCAGGGCACCGGTGTGGTGTGCGACGGCGCCGGCCAGTGCGTCGAGTGCAATAACGCGAACCAATGTCCGCAGGGCAACGGCACCGAGTGCGAGACCGCGACCTGCAACGGCGGCGTGTGCGACATCTTCCGGCCCCTCGCCGGCGTGCTGACGCTCACGCAGACGCCCGGCGATTGCCAGGACAGCATCTGCGACGGCGCGGGCCACCCCACCACCACTAACAACACCCTGGACTTGCCCAGCAACACGAACGACTGCCGGACGGCGATGTGCAGCGGGGGCACCCCGTCGACGCCGTCGACGCCGCCCAAGCCGCACGGCACGACCTGCGCGGGCAACAACGGCCGCACCTGCGACAGCGCCGGAAACTGCCTGCTGACGTTCAACGTGGTCCGCATCGGCGACGGCTCGCCGCTCGTCGGCGGTCAGTCCGCGGCCGTGTTCATCGAGGAGCGCCGGGTGTCGGACGGCATGGTGATCGGTTCGCCCATCCCGCTGCCGACGATGGCGGGCAACGGCAATCTCGCGTACAGCAACTCCGGAAGCGCTAACACCGAAGGCGGCCTGTCGCTGTCGGTCGACGGGCGATACGTCACCCTCGTGGGCTACAACGCCGCCCCGGGCCAGGGGGCCGTCGCGACCACGGCCAACATCAATCGCCTGGTGGCGCGCGTCGATGCGTCCGGCGGCGTCGATACGACGACGCGTCTGACGGCGTTCATCGGCGACAACGTCCGCGGCGCCACGACCCAGGATGGCAGCGTGTTCTGGGTCGGCGGAGGCAGCAGCGGTACTTCAGGGGGAGTCTGGTCCGTCGCTCTGGGCAGCACGGGTGCCGGAACTCAGATCGCCACGACGCCGGTCAACGCCACCTACCCGCATATTTTTGGCGGCCAGCTCTTCCTCTCGGCGGGCACCGGCACGACGCGGAGTCCGTTGAAGGTCGGCACCGGCACGCCCACGATGGGACCGCCGGTCACGCCCACGACGCTGACCGGGCTGCCGACCGCGACCGCGAGCCCGAACTCGTATGTGTTCTTCGATCGCATCCAGAGCGTCGGCGACCCGGCCTTCGGCGGCGGCGCCTTCGATACGCTTTACATCGCTGACAACGGCTCCGCGGCCTTCCAGGGCATCGAGAAATGGACTTACACAGGGACGAGCGCGACCTGCCCAGGCGCGGTGGCCGCCTGCTGGGTCCGAGGCCCGACGTTCAATCTCTCGCCCGCGGTGGGATACCGCGGCCTGGCCGGCCTCGTGACGGGTTCGAACGTCACGCTGGTCGCGAGCACTGCCGACGCCGCGCCGCGGCTGGTGGTCTTCGTCGATGACGGCACGGCCAATCCGGCCGGCTCGGTCATCGGGACGTCGACGTCGACCCAGATCTTCCGCGGCGTCGCGTTCTCACCGCACCTCTAGCTCGCTGGCGGTCAGGCGGTCAGCGCGGCTTTTCGGGCTGCGCCGGCCGCTTCTGCGCGCGGTAGCTCCGCACGTAGTTGCGCAGGTCCTGGAAGATCTTGTTCGCGTCGAAGTACTCCATCTCCGCGAACGCCTCCGGGTTGGACCAGCCCTCGTCTTCCATGCGGTAGACCGCCATCATCGTGCCGGTGCGGTCCACGCCGTGCTGGCAGTGCACGTACAGCGGCCGCAGCGTCGGATCGCGCACGATCTCGAGAAAGCGCGCGACCTGTTCGGGGCGGGGCGCGTCGCGCGAGGTCAGCGCGATGCGCTCGTAGCGGAGGCCCGCCGCCTCGACGGCGCGCTTCTCGGTGTCGCCGTGAAAGTGGCGCAGGTTCAGCACGGTCTTCACGCCCTTCGACTTGAGCCACGCGATCCCCTCGGCGTTCGGCTGCGCCCCCCGGTACAGTCCGGGCGCGACCTCGGCGGCGTAGACGACGCCGCGCGCGTCCGACAGGCGGCGCGCGAAGCGGGGCTCCAGCACGCTGGCCTGGTCGCGCGGTCCCGAATCGAACGTCAGCGTCCCGATCGTCGCCATGTCGGCCGGGAAGATGATGGACCCCATCTTCCAGCCGGCCTCGCGGCCGCGGTAGCTGTCGACGGCCAGCTCGGTGCAATAGAACCGCTGGTCGTCCTGGGCGGCGACCAGGCCCAGCCAGTCGTACTTCTGGCCGACGTGCGCGCGCGCGCGATCGACCGCCGCCTGCCCGGACGCGGGCGTCCACCCGGGCGGGCGGATGATCTGCAGGCGGTGAGCCTGCGCCAGCAGCACGCGCAGCGGCGTCACGCGGACACCGGACGCCACCGCCTCGATCACCTCTTCCTTCTGCTTGTCGAAGACCACCGCGTGGCTCAACGTCGCGCGCGTCAGCGCCGCCACCGTCTGGTCGCCGACGTGCGTTCCGCGCACCACCAGCCAGCCGCCGTTGTCCGCCTTCTCACGCACCGTCTTCACCCACGCGTCGGTCTGCGCCTGCGCCGCGGGCCCCTCCGGCTTGCGCACCGGCAAGCCCGGGACCTCCGCACCGGCCGGAAGCGACGCCAGGAGAAAGAAACCACCGATCAGCTCGCGCAGGTACCGCATTTGCGTGCTTCCCAGATTAGCGCATGTCGGCCAGAGTCCCGATTCGATCGACGCCGGCCCGAGTTATCATCTCGACGACGATGAGCGGGGCGTTGCTGAGCGAGATGCTTCTGCGGTTGCTCGGGGCGCTCGTCCTTGGCGGCGCGCTGGGTCTGGAACGGAGCTACCACGGCCGCCCGGCCGGCTTCCGCACGCATGCGCTGGTCGGGCTGGCCTCGGGCGCGCTGATGCTGGTCAGCTATTACGAGGGCGAGTGGTTCCGGAACGCCTCCGGCGCCACCCGCGTGGCCATCGACCCCACCCGCATGGCGCAGGGGATCATGACCGGCATCGGCTTCCTGGGGGCGGGCGCGATCATGCGCGAGGGCCTGACGGTGCGCGGGCTGACCACCGCCGCTTCGATCTGGATCACCGCCGGCATCGGGATCCTTGTCGGCATCGGCTTCTACGCGCCGGCCGTGATCACCACCGTGCTGGCGCTGGGGGCCCTCTCCGCGTTCCGCTGGATCGAGCGCAACGTGCGAACGGAGGCGTACGCGCAGGTCGTCGTCAGCTTCGCCGCCGACCACTCGCCCCACCAGGATGACGTGGTGGCGCTGGCGAAGGAACATGGCTTCGCCGTGTCGGGCATGACCCACCATTACCGTCGAGGCAGCGCGGTGATGGAGTACGGCATGACCGTGCACAGCGTCGACCGGAAGGCGATGTCGAAGCTGTCGGATACGCTGCGCGCGCGCGCCGATGTGCTCGAGTTCCGCATCGCGCCCAGCAGCGACTAGCCGATGATTAGGTTCCGGTCGGAGGGGCGTCATGGTGCGAAGAAGCTCGTTCGTTATCGGGCTTGGTCTCGCGCTGCTCTGGTGGATCGGGCTCAGCCTCGACCACAACGCGGGCCTGCTCTGGTTCGACGCGGTCGGGGCGGTCGTCGCGTTCGCGATCGGTGGACTGGTCGATGACACGTTCGAGAGCGATCCCAGCCACGCGTTCGGCCCGGTCCTGCTGGGGTTGGGACTGACGATGGTCTGGATCATCGGTCTCGCCACCCATCAGCCGAATTGGGCGACGTGGGCGCAGTTTCCGTTCGCGGTCGCGTGCCTCGCGGTCGGGGTGGTGACGCTGGGCTCGCGGCGCGTCGAGGTCAGAAGCCGCAGCCGCACGCGCTACATGTGATACGCGGCGCCGACCGAGAGGGTGCGGATGTCCGCCGCGCCGGTGGACAGGTGAGCGGCCAGGTCGTTGAACGCGAACTGCGCACGCACGTCGACCGAGCTGTTGATCAGGTACGTGCCGCCGATACCGAGCGGGAAAGTGTAGCTGTCGCCGAAGCCATCGAGCTGCCCCGCGATGCCGAGCGACAGGCCGACGTTCAGCTCCGGCATCACCATGTAGCCGACACGCACCGGGACCTGCAGATAGTCCTTGTTCTGATCCCGTTTGTTGAGAGCGATGCCCAGCGACGGGTCGAACACGATCATCACCGGCCCGGCCATCATCTTGCCCTTCACGCCGAGGCGCAGGCTCATCCAGAACGGATCCAGGCTGCGGAAGTCGACGCCGCCGTGACCCGCGAGGTCCATCGTGCTTGAACGCAGGAACGAGTACAGCGCGTCCAGGCTGAAGTTGTTGTAGACCTTCGCGCAGTTGCCGCTGGTACCGCTCAGGCACAGACCGAGCCCGCCGGGCAGCGCGGCCGCCTGGAAGATCTCGGCGGCGGTGTTGTGCGCGAAGCCGACCGTCAGCTCGCTGCTGACCCCGTAATAGAGGTTGGGCACGATCTGGACCGGCTTGCCCACGGCGTCCTTGCTGAGATTGATGACAAGGTCGCCGTCGATCGAGATCCCGCCCTGGTGCAGCGTCGCTTCGGTCGCGCTGATCGGCGCGCTCGAGGCCGCCGATGGCGCGGCCGGCGGCGACGTCGTTTCGCCGCCCGCGGGCGGCGTCCCTTCGGCCGGCGTGTCCTGGGCGAACGCGCGTCCCGAGCTCGCGAGCGCGAGCCCGAAGGCCGAACAGATCACAAGGCGAGCGGTTCGATTCGTCATGCTTCTCCTCCGATTGGTCCTGGGGGGGACTCGTCGCATTGTTGAGTCAAGATCGTTTCCGGCGCCAATTTTCGGCCGGATCGTCGGAGTTCCGCGATGCGGCAGCACGCGCCGTTTCGCCTCTCGCCGGCGCACAAACCCGCGCTAATGTTGAGATCGTGGCGTCTGCGTCGATCGGCATCCAGGGCATCGAAGGGTTGCACTACTACGTGCGCGATCTCGACCGGACGCGGCGCTTCTTCGTCGACAAGCTGGACTTCGTCGAGGTCGGGGCCAGCGGTCCCCAGCTGGAGCACGAAGGCCGCCAGCGCTCCGCCGCGTTCCGGGCGGGCGAGGCGCTGTTCGTGATCCACCAGCCCGTCGGCGAGGGCGGGCGCGCCTGGCGCTACCTGCGCAAGCACCCCGAGGGTGTCGGCACGGTCGTGTTCGACGTCGAGGACATCGACCGCGCGTTCGCGCTGCTCGACGAGCGCGGCGGCACGTTCATCACGGACATCCAGCGCTTCACGGACGACGGCGGGACGCTGGCGATGTTCTCGATCACGACGCCGTTCGGGGACACGACCTTCCGTTTCATGCAGCGCCGCGGCTACCGCAGCATGTTCCCCGGGTTCGTCGCCGCGCCCGCGCCGGCCGACGCGGGCAACCGCTTCGGCTTCCAGCGCATCGATCACCTGACGTCCAACTTCCAGACGATGAAGCCGGCGCTGCTGTGGATGCAGCACGTGCTGGGCCTCGAGCAGCTGTGGGAGATCGCCTTCCACACCAACGACGTCGCGGCGGCGCAGAAGCGCGAGCACGGATCGGGACTGAAGTCGGTGGTGATGTGGGATCCGGCGTCGGGCGTGAAGTTCGCCAACAACGAGCCGTTCCGCCCGTTCTTCAAGGAATCGCAGATCAACATCTTCGCCGAGGACAACCGCGGCGACGGCGTCCAGCACTCGGCGCTCGCGGTGGCGGAGATCGTCGGAGCGGTGCGCGGGCTGCGCGGGCGCGGCGTCGAGTTCATGACCACGCCGGGCACGTATTACGACGTGCTGGCGGAGCGCCTGGATCGCATCGGCGTCGGCCAGATCCCGGAGAGCCTCGACGTCCTGCGCGAGCTGGGCATCCTCGTCGACGGCAGCGCGAAGGGCGAATACCTGCTGCAGATCTTCCTGAAGGAGGCGGCCGGCCGCGAGCACGACCCCGAGGCGGGACCGTTCTTCTTCGAGATCATCCAGCGCAAGGGCGATCAGGGGTTCGGCGCCGGGAACTTCCGCGCGCTGTTCGAGGCGATCGAACGGGACCAGTCGAATGCTCGATAGGATGGTGGCGGGCCAGATCCCCGCCAAACCGCACACGGCGCTGCGCGACGCCGGCGGGCGCCTGCGCTACGAGGAATGCCTCACGCGCGACGGCTTCGACGGGCCGTTCACCATCATGTACCACGCCGAGCGGCCGCACACCGCGGCCGTGACGTCCGCCGGCCATGGCTGGGAGATCCCCGCGCCGGTGGACGACAAGCCGCTGCCGCTCGCGCGCCGTCACTACCGATCGCAGGAGCTACCGCGCCGGGGCGGGCCGCCGCTGGACGCGCGCGTGCCGCTGCTGTTCAACCCTGACGTCGTGATCTCGGTCGTCTACCCGGACGAGGCCGATCCCGTTTACTTCGCGAACGGCGACGGCGACGACCTGTTCTTCGTCGTCGAGGGAGGCGGCGTGCTTCGTTCCGTGCTCGGCGACGTGACCTTCGCGGCGCACGACTACGTGTTCGTCCCCAAGGGCCTGCTGCACCGTTTCCTGCCCGACGATCGCCCGCAGATCTGGCTGTCGATCGAGTGCGCCGCCGGCTTCGGACTGCCCCGCCAGTGGCGCAACGAGGTCGGCCAGCTGCGCATGGATGCGCCCTACAGCCACCGCGACTTCCGCCGGCCCGTGTTCGCGGGCCCGCGCGACGAGGGACTGCGCGATCTCGTGATCAAGCGGGGCGACGCGTTCCACGGGTTCCAGCACGCGCACGCGCCGCTGGACGTGATCGGGTGGGACGGCACGGTCTATCCGTGGGCGTTCCCGATCCTGAACTTCCAGCCGCGGGTCGGACTGATCCACCTGCCGCCGACGGTGCACGGAACGTTCGCGACGCGCGGCGCGCTGATCTGCAGCTTCGTGCCGCGCCCGCTGGACTTTCACCCCGACGCCATCCCCTGCCCCTACCCTCACTCGTCGGTGGGATGCGACGAGATCATCTTCTACTGCGCCGGCCAGTTCACCTCGCGCAAGGGCGTGGGCCCGGGAAGCATCTCGCACCACCCCGCGGGCGTCATGCACGGCCCGCACCCCGGCGCCTACGAGGGCAGCGTCGGCGCCAAGGCGACCGACGAGCTCGCCGTCATGCTGGACACGTATCGGCCGCTGCAGGCGACGGATGCGGCGCGCGCCGTCGAGGACGCCGAGTACCACGCCAGCTTCGGCTAGCCGGACCGCTTACGCGGCCTGGTCGGGCGGGCGGACCATCGTGATCTCGTCGGGGGACTTCAGCGGCAGGAACACCGAGAACGTCGACCCCTTGCCCAGCTGGCTCTCGACGGCGACCTTGCCGCCGTGCAGCTCGACGAGGCGGCGGGTGAGCGCCAGGCCAAGGCCCGTTCCCTCGGGCCGTACGCCGTTGGCCTGGGGAAGCTGCTCGAACTCCCGGAACAGCCGCGGCAGATCTTCCTTCGCGATTCCGACGCCGGTGTCGGCGACCAGCACGACGACGTGCTTGGCGTCCGCGCGCGCCGAGACGCGGACGGTGCCCCCGCGCGGCGTGAACTTGATCGCGTTCGCGATCAGGTTGTAGAGCACCTGCTTGATGCGGCCCGGATCGATGTACACCTCGGGGAGCACCGGCGGCACGTCGACGTCCAGCTCGATGCCCTTCTTGGCTGCCACCGCCGTGATCACGCTGCGCACGACGTCGACGATGCTGCCGATCGGCGTGCGCTCGTAGGCGAGGTCCATCCGTCCCGCCTCCACCTTCGAGATGTCGAGGATGTCGTTGACCAGCTGAAGCAGGTGCCGCCCGGACACCAGCACGTTCTTCACGTAGGTGCGCTGCTTGCCGTTCAGCTCGCCGAAGATCTCCTGCTCCAGCAGCTCGGAGAACCCGATGACCGCGTTCAGCGGCGTGCGCAGCTCGTGGCTCATGTTGGCGAGGAAGCCGCTCTTCGCCTGGTTGGCGGTGTCGGCGGCTTCCTTCGCCGCCCGCATCTCGCGCTGGGCGCGCTCGCGCTCTTCCACCTCGCGGCGCATGCGCACGTTCGCCTCCAGCAACTGCGAGGTGCGCTTCTCGACGCGGTTCTCCAGGTCCGTCTGTGTCGCGCGCAGAGACTCCTCGGCCGCCTTGCGCGCGGTGATGTCGGTGAACGACGCCATCGCCGCGTACGGCGCCGTCTCGTTGAAGCGCAGCAGCGGCTGCGAGTTCATCGAGATCCAGACGCGGCTGCCGTCCCTGCGGGTCAGCCCCAGCTCGCGGTTCTGGCGCGGCTCGCCCGTCCGCAGCGTGACCAGGAACGGCAGGTCGACCGACATGACCACGCGCTCGTCCTCGTCGACCACCGACGCGAAGGCGTCCGCGCCCGGCGAACCGAGCAGCTCGATTGACGTGCGCGCCAGGATACGTTCGGCGCTGGCGTTGGTCGCCAGCAGGTGGCCGCCGCTGTCGACCAGGAGGATGCCCTCGTCCAGCGCCGCGATCACGGAACGGTAGCGCTCCTCGCTGTCGCGCAACCCCTGCTCCATCCGCTTCCGCTCCATGAACTGCCCGATCTGCCCGCCCAGCGCGCTCAGCATCGACAGGTGGTCGTCGTTCGCTTGCCGCACCTCGCTGCTGAAGAACGACATGACGCCGATGACCTCGGGGCCGTTGCGCAGCGGGATCGCGAACGCGCCGTGCAGGCCGGTATCGCGCGCCAGGATCGCCAGCGGCAGCGTCGGCTCTTCGGCGAGGTCCGGGATCCACAGCGGCAGGTGGCGCTGCCACACGCGCCCGGCCAGGTCCGCGTCGGGCGCGATGTGCAGCGACTTCCGCCGCTCTAGGTATTCGGCGTTGGAGAACTCGTCCGCTCGCCAGATGTCCACGCAGCGCAGGAACTGCCGGCTGTCGTCGACCTGCCACAGCTCGCCCACGTGCCAGCCCTGGTTCTCGCCCATGATCCGCAGGATCACCGGCGCCGCCTCGTTCAAGCTGTTCGCGCCCGCCAGCACGCGCGTGATCACGTACTGCAGCGACAGCAGCCGCTCCGTGCGCTGGCGCTCCGTCACCTCGCGCTCCAGCGCCATGCGGCTGGCGTCCAGCGTCGCCTGCTTGCGCGCGTCGCGCAGCATGTCGCCCTGCTTCCGGATCACGAACAGCGCCAGCACCAGGTCCTCGATGCTCATCCACCAGACGTCGGGCACCCACGCCCACGTCGACACCGCCGCCGTGCCGTACACGGACGTCGGCCAGAAGAAGCACGCCAGCACATGGTCGGTGGCGGCGATGGCGCTGGCCAGGAGCAGCACGCTGACGTCGCGGTACAGCGACAGGAACGGCAGCGAAACGAAGATCGCGTAGTGCATCTCCGGCCGGCCGCCCGCCACGTGCAGCAGCAGCGACGTCATCAGGCCCTGCCCGACCGCGATCTCGCGCCGTGTGGAACCGGATCCCGGCCGCGAGTAGACGGCGATCAGCGGCAGCGTCGTGATGACGACGCCCAGGCCCAGCGCCTTCCACGCCAGCCAGGGCAGGCCCAGCGGGCCGTCCCAGGGCTGAGGCGTCTTGAGCAGCGCGGTGACGATGGCCAGCACCGTTTGGCCGAGCAGCAGCCACAAGAACAGCCGGTCGGTGAACTCCCAGACTTCCTGTCGGTACTCCGCCAGGACCCGGCGAGTGCCGGGCGTCTCGTCGGCGAGCCGGCCGCGGCGCTTGACGACCGGCGGCGGCGTGCCCTGTTCGCCGCGCGCCCCCGCGTGAGGTTTAGATGGCAAGACCACCGCGCGGCGCCCCGAGCGGAGGTCCAGCGGCCTCGGACAGCGGCAGCCGCGCGACGGGGAGCCGCACGCAGAAGCAACCGCCGCGCCCGGCGCCGTCCTCCACCCAGATGGCGCCTCCATGTACGCCGACCGCACGCCGGCAGAACACCAGGCCCAGGCCGTGGCTGCCGCGGGCGGCCCCACCCGCCCGGCCCTCCACCCGGCCGTACTTTTCGAAGATCAGCTGGCGGTACGGCGCCGGCACGCCCTCGCCCTCGTCGCGCACGCGGATCTCGACGGCCGGCTCGGCGCCGTCGTCCATCGTCGACGGCAGGATCTCGATGCTGATGGTCGTGTGCCGCGGCCCGTACTTGTACGCGTTGTCGATCAGGTTCTCGAGCACGCGCCGGATCAGATCGCGATCGGCGCGCACCAGCCCGACGTCGGGCGCGAAGGTGGGCTGCAACCGCTGGTCCTTGTCCTCAACCCGCCGCCCCATCTCCTTGCAGACCTCGGACAGCAACGTCGACAGATCGAACTCGGTCACGTGCGGGATCAGCGCGCCGTCCTCGCTGCGCGACACGTCCAGCAGGTTCATCACCAGCCGCACCATCGATTGCGACGCGCGCACGATGTCGTCCAGCGACTCGGTCTCGTCGACGCCCAGCTGCTGGCGTCCCAGCACGTACTGCGCGTTCGACAGGATGCTGGACAGCGGGTTCTTGAGATCGTGGACGATCAGCGCGGTCAGCTCTTCCTTCTGGCGGTTCGCGCCCAGCAGCGCGTCGTGCTGCGCGCGGATGACGTCGTAGTTTCGCTTCAGCTCGTCGGACATCTGCTTGATCCGCAGCAGCGAACGCACGCGGATCAGCAGCTCGGTGCGGTTGATCGGCTTGGTCAGGAAGTCGTCCGCGCCCGAATCCAGCGCCTGCTTGTGCGTCCCCAGATCGCCCAGCGCGGTCAGGAACAGCACCGGCGTGTCGCCCACGACCGGCAGCATCCGGATCTGACGGCAGGTCTCGAAGCCGTCCATCCCGGGCATCAGGACGTCCAGCAGCACCAGATCGGGCCGGACCTCCTCGATCATCATCAGCCCCTGCTCGCCGCTCTCGGCCTGGATGGCCTGGTAGCCCGCGCCGACGAGGTGCCCCTCGGCAACCTCCCGGTTCTGGAGGTTGTCGTCGACGATCAGAACCCTGACCGGCGTCTCAACCGATGTTACGGACACGCTGGTTCCCTCGCCCCTCGTCGGGCTTGAGATAGGACTCGATCGCGGCACCGAAGGTGCGCGTATCGATCGGCTTCGACAGGTAGCCCTGGAAGCCGATGCTGAGCAGGCGCTCGCGATCGCCCGGCATCGCCAGCGACGTCACGGCGATGATCGGGAGCTCGCTGAGATCGTCGCGCTTGCGAACCTCGCGGATGATCGCCTCGCCGCCGCCTCCCGGGATCTGCACGTCGAGCAGCAGCAGATCGGGGCGCGGCCCCGCCAGCGCCTGGCGCGCCTCCTCCACCGTCGCCGCCTCGACGACGTCATGCCCGCGCAACTCGAGGATGTCGTGAATGAGCAGGCGGTTCAGCGGGTTGTCCTCGACGATGAGGATGCGCGCCGGCGCAACCGCGCGCGCGGATCCCGAATATTCTTCCGTCTTCTGCGCCATCAGCGGGCCAGCGGCGGGGCGAGTCCTGACCCGATGGGTTCTCGGCAGAATTCGGGGAGCGCTTTACGACGCTTGGCCCCGCGGTAGCGCAGGGCGTCGACGGGGTGGCGCGGGGCGTCGGCCGCGCACCCGAGGTACCATACGGACGGCCGTGAAGATCAACGTCCCGCGCATCCTCTCGTTCGTGATCATCGCGATCGTCATCGCGGGCGTCGTCAATGTTTACGCGGACGCAGGACCTATCGAGCGCATGGCCCGGGCCCGCGTGTGCGAGCGCCACCCCGGTCCCTGTCGCGAACGCCTGGGGCGCGTCCTGCGCACGCCCTTCTTCCACGACATGGACTTCACCGAGGGCGGCCGCAGCGTCACAGTGCGTTGCAGCCGCTCGTTCGTCTTCGTCGGCGAGTACGCCTGCGCGGTCAGATAGCTCGTCGCTAGTTCGGCGCCGAAGCCGCTGGTTCAACGGAAAGACAGAACCGCGCCAGTCGGTCGGCGGGGGTCGTTGCGATGGGCCGACAATCGGGTCCATCGGCCTTCTCGCTGTTCGGGCAGTTGCAAGCAAGCCCGCTCGGACAGTCGCTGTCGGAGTTGCAACGATTGATGCAGGTCATCGCCGGACCTTTCTCACCGCGAAACGGCAGACACTGGCCCGTCGGGCAGGCCGCCTCGCATTCGGCCGGCGACCCGAACGTGCGTCTGACGAACGGCGCGACGCGCGCGATGCGCTCGGGCGTCATGAGAGACTCTTTCGGGTCGGTGATCACGACCGCGCCGCGCTTCACCGCGGGCTTTGCGCGAATGAGCCGGCTGTCCGTGGTTGGCAACCGAGCCAGATTGGGAAACGTGCGCTGCATGTCGGCGGTGGTGGCGTCGAAGCGATCGTCCGCCGGGTCCATCGCCCAGCTCTGAAAAATCTCGTAAAAACCGACATGCTGCGTCCGCTCGACAATCCCTCGCGCGAAGAAATCGCCGAGGTAATACGCACGCCCGGCGGCGAACTCTTGCAGGCGCCGTAACTCCGGCGCGGCGTCCACCGTGCGGGTGGTGATCCCAGACGCGTTCGCAAAGGACACCCGCACGAGCGCGCACTCCGAAGGGTCAGCCTTCAAAACTTGCACATCGCGCGTCTGACTGAACCAAATGGTGTATTGAGACCGGTCGGCGCACCAGAGACGGAGACCGATCGACTGATGACTCTCGTATGCCCCTCCCTGCGCGTCCGCCCTGATGAAGAAGCGGCCGTACAGGTAGGCAGACCGCGGGTCCACCTTGTCGTCGGGGCGGATGGCAGACCGCGTGGTCGGAGTACAGGCGCAGAGAGACGCGATGGCGACGACGACCCGACCCCGCACCGACACATCCTCTCACACCGAGCGCCGGGAGCATTCGCGTTTGCCGTCCTGGCCTTCGTGAGTGGCTGCGCGATGACGTCGAGACAGGCGATCCGAAACGACGTCGCCGTCCTCGAGGCCGGGGACGCCACCATCGAGAGCATCGACGGCATCACGTTCAACCAGGGAAACAACGGAGCGTTCGATCTCCATCCAGGCGGTCACACGATCGAGATCAGCGGCGTCTGGATCCGACCCACCTTCGCCATCTTGCCGATCAACGACCGGGGGTTCGGCACGCTGTGCCTCAAGGCCCGGGGCGGCCACCGTTACCGCATCAAACAAGCCGTCGTCGAGGGCCGCCGCCGCATCTTCATCATCGACACGGCGACCGGCCAACCGCCCAAGACACCGTGCGGCCCCGACGAGGACGACGACTGACGCCGATCAGCGCGTGCCGGTGATCAGCAACTGGTCGAGGTCGGAGGCGTCGAGGCTGCTGGTCGTGCCGTAGCGGATCTGCAGGCCTGTTCCCGAGAAGAACCGCGAGAGCGGCGCCGGAAGTGTGAACGTGTGCTTGGCCCAGGAGGTCCAGCCCGACGTCGCGAACGAGTTGTCGCCCAGCAGCGTCCAGGTGTTCGTGGTCCGATCCAGCACCTCGAACGTCCAGACCTGTCGCGCCTGGCTGGCGCCGCGGTAGTTGACCTGCAACGCCAGCGACGTCACCGCCCCGGCCGTCGTCCCCGAGGGCAGCGCGTAGTTGCACACGATGCGCGACGCGGGAGACACCTCGACGTAATTGTCCCACCCATCCATGCCGCCGCTGAGCTCGGCGGTCGCCAGCACCGAAGCCGGCTGGCTGCCGGCGACCGATCCCGCCGTGACGCTGAACGAGGTGCACGGCATCGAGAACGCGGTGCCGCCGGTCGTCCCGCCGGTGCCGGTCGTTCCGGCCGTTCCGGTCGTCCCCGCCGTGCCCGTCGTCCCGGCCGTTCCCGTCGTCCCCGCCGTTCCGGTCGTCCCCGCCGTGCCCGTCGTCCCCGCCGTGCCCGTGCCGGAGCCCGAGCCGACGGTGGCGCGGATGATCAGTTGATCGATGTCGCTCGCGTCCTGGGTCGTGCTGGTGCCATACCGGATCTGGAGCGTCTGGCCGGTGAAGTACCGGGCCAGGGGAGCGGTCGGCGTGAACGTGTGCTTCGTCCAGGCGTCCCAGCCCGATGTCGCGAACGCGTTGTCACCCAGCGACACCCATGTTCCCGTGGAGCTGTCGAGGACCTCGAACGTCCACGTCATCGTGTTCTTGCTGGGACCGCGGTAGTTCACATCCAGCGCGATGCCGGTGACGGCGCTCGCGCTCGCGCTGCCCGGCAGCGTGTAGCTGCAAACGATGCGCGACCCTGCAAACACCTCGACGTAGTTGGCCCACACGTCCTGGATTCCCGTGAGCTCGGCCATCGTCAGGGCCGACGCCGACTGACCCGGGCCGATCTGGCCGGCGACGACCTGCAGCGCGCCGCACGGCAGAATGTAGGTCGTGCCGCCGCCGGCGCCGCCCGTGCCGGTCGTACCGGCCGCGCCGGTCGTGCCGCCTGCGCCGGTCGTGCCACCCGCGCCCGTCGTGCCACCCGCGCCGGTCGTGCCGCCGGTGCCGGTTCCGCCGCTGCACGCGCCGGCCGAAATCCTCAGCGGCGCCGACGTCCCGTTCGCGGGCACGCTGACGGTGGTGATCGCCTGGCCGGCGTAGAACTCGTTGTTGCTGGACCCGCACGCGCCGGTGACGGGCACGTTCGCCGCGTTCGGCGACCCCACCACGACGGTGCCGGCGAAGGGATCGACCGTCGCCCACGCGCCCGACGTGTTGAAGCGCATGCGATCCGCGATGCGCCGCCCGAGGTCGTCCTGCGCAGGCGAGATCAGGGGCGTGTTCACCCGGTTCGAGTACTTCGTGAAGAGCACGTCCAGCAGATCGCCCAGCAGGCTGTGCACGCCGTCGTACGCGCGCGTATCCGGCTGGTGGAACATCCAGGGATCGTTCTCGCCCTTCAGCAGGTACTGCACCAGCACGCTGCTCTCGCGATCGAGGATCTGCTGGTACGTGAAGTTCCCGCCCTCGAGGGCGTTGTACTCGGCGCGCCATTCGTCGGGTGTCGACACGTTGTAGTAAAGGTTGGTCGGACGCCGCGGGATCATCAGGATCTGTGGCTGGAACGGGTTGTAAATGCCCGCGTTGACCGTGGGGTTGTCGTACCCAGCGGCCGAGGAATCAGCGACGACGTACCGGATGCCGACGTTGAACATCGCCTGCATCGCGTTCGCGGAGTTCAGCCCGGTGTAGCTGGGGGGCACCAGGTTCGCCGCCGAAAACGGCCTCAGTCCGTAGGTGTTCGAAGCATCGATGTTCTGCTGGTACTCCGCCTGTGCGGGGGCGATGGGTGCGCCGACGGCGAACTTGGACTCGGAGTGATCCCAGGTGTGGCTTATCCAGTTGAAGCCGGCGGCCAGCCGCTGCGCGGCCTGCGTCAGACCATCGCTGGAGCTCAGGCCAACGCCGTTGTACGCCCAGTGATACCGCAGCCCGCTCGTCACAGCCTGGGCGCGCTTCGCCTGCGTGTAGTCGTAGGCGTTCTGCAGATCGTTCGCGCTCATCCGATAGGTCGCGCCCGTGTTCGGGTAGATGTCGTCGGGCAGGAAGAGATCGTCGATCTGGACGCCGATGTACGCGTGTCGCTCGCCCAGGAACACGCCGCGCGTCGCCCAGCTGACGACGCCGTGGAACAGCTGCAGCGTGTGCTCCAGGCTGGGCGACTGCGCGAAGTTCAGCGACATCGCCTCGCGGCCGTCGCCGTAGGCGCGCGTCGCGGCCAGCACGCCGCCGCTGGAATCGGTCAGCACGGCGACGGTCGCGGCGTCGGCGGCCACCGCGCGGAACCCGGCCGCGCCGCTGATCACGACGTTGTTGCAGTTCACGTACGGGAAGATCGCGCGCCCGGCCTGCGTGCACGTCGCGTTCACCGTCGTGCTCATGGTGAACGAGTTGTTCGCGCTCGCCGTCGTGTAGCCGTAGCCCGCGTCGGGGCGCGTGTACAGCGACACGCGCCGGACCTGGAACTGCGCCTCGTAGTTCGACAGCGTCTGGAACTCGGCGGCCGTGAAGGCGCTGGTGCCGCCGCTGGGCAGCACCATGCTGCCGCGCGTGAGGATG
>Ga0207669_10000573_pt1 | contig 16014 bp, 24 predicted proteins | sample KBSM33metaG_FD_184329 | JGI IMG/M metagenome (GOLD analysis project Ga0207669, IMG submission 184329) | Miscanthus rhizosphere microbial communities from Kellogg Biological Station, Michigan, USA - KBS M3-3 metaG (SPAdes) (version 2) | ecosystem: Host-associated > Plants > Roots > Rhizosphere >...
CGACGGCCGACAACGCCGGCTCGGATCGCGTTGACATCACCATCTCCGCGAGCGCGGCTCCAGGGAATGCGGTCTCAGTCTCAACAACCTGGAACCCAGCGACAGCCGATCCCGATGTCACGCTTAGCAATGGCAATCTGACTGCGGCGACAGGGACGCAGACCAGTCGCACCTGGGTTTATGGCACGCAGGGCCTCTCGAGCGGAAAGGCCGGCTTTAAGCTGACGCTCGCGGGCGGCGAGATCGGCAACGGGCTGCTGAAGCAAGGGGCAACGCCCAGCTACGCCGGCCACACGGGCTCAGTCGGCCTGTACCCACACACCGACAGCTCCAGCGTTTTCCTCGGCGCAGATGGCAGCTTCGGCACCGGGCATCCCGGCCCCACGACAGCGGTGTATTGGGTTGTAGACCTCGACGCCCGAAAGGCCTGGTACAGCTACGACGGGACCACGTATTATGGGTTCGACGGCAACACCGGGAACCCGGTCAGCGGCACGAACGCCATTACGGTGCCGACCGGGACAATCCTTCCAGTCCTGGAACTGCAGGGCGCCGGCAATCGCTCCGTAACGGCTGACTTCGCGACAAGCTCGTGGTTGCCGTCCGGCTATAGTTCGTGGGACGCCGCCGCGACAGCAGCGGGCGGCGGGGGCGGCGGCGGTGCGCTCGACGCAGAGGCGGTCCAGGACGTCGTGGGCGCGATGCTCGTCGACACCGCCACGATTGACGCAACCTACGACGATAGCGCCGGCACGGTATCCCTTGCGGTCCTTCCGAACACGACCCAGCAGCGCGTGGGCGTTCTGAAGTCGGGAACGCTGATCGGGACGCGCAAAGCCATCAACCTGATCGAAGGCAGCAACGTCGCCATCACCCTCAGCGACAATACCGGCCAGGACCGGCTTGATGTGACCATTGGTGCCTCGGGCTCAGGCGCACAGGGCGCGACCGGAGCGCCAGGCCCGGCGGGCGGCTATTGGTTTCAGGATCGCGCAGCCGTGGCTGCCGCGACAGATATTCCGCTCACGATCAAGCACATCGAAACAGGGTGCTTCGACCATACGGTTTCGGACACGCGCGGCGGCGCAAAATATGCGCGCATGTCGGGAGCGCCGAGCGCTCCGTATGATACAAACCCGGCGTTTATCCATGCCGCTGGCGATACGAACGTGTCCGGCGGCTCGTGGTGGCAACTTGTCAGCACGGATGGCGTGGTCGACTTCGACGCTTTGGGCACCATCTCGTCGGGATATGGCAACTACACGACGGGCGCGGCACAGAACCAAGCGGCATGGGAAGCCTATCACGATCTCATTAACTACGGCTTCTATTCGCCCTACCGGACCCTGCGCGTCCAGTCGGGGTGGTACGCTTTTCAGAAGGCGATCACGGTCACGAAGGGCGTCGTTAAGATCGTCGGCGAGGGAACGCAGACGAATTGGCAAAAGAGCGTGTGGGCGTTCCCGCTCGGCCAATGCGGCCTGATTTTTCACTACGTCAACACAGACGGCGACAGCGCCACCAATCAGGTGCTTGTGAGTCCGGCAAGGGCGACGCATTCGGCCGGCTCGATGCTCCAGGGCATCGCCATTTTCTCGGAGTCGGACACCAACAAGGATATGAGGCCGCTCGCGCACGGCATCATCATGCGTGTGCGCGTGACGCTGGACAACGTGTTTGTCGGCAGCTTTCCCTGCCACGGAATTTACGTGGTCACGAGCTGCTCGGCCGCGACCGACAATCCGAAGGCGCTCGGCAACGGGTACCCGGCGGGTAACGCCAACTGCTTCCGCGTCCAAAACACCACGGTCCAATGGTGCGGCGGTTCGGGCATCCGTGTTCACGGCCCAGACTCGAACGCAGGGACGGTGATCAACTCGGAGTTCAATTATAACGGCTGGTGGACCATGGAGGAGATCTCCTTCTTGGGTAACCACTGGAGCGGCATCCACGGCACGGACAACGCGAACAGCCCTTATGGGCACGGCTACCTTGGTTTCTACCGCCAGGGCGTCTGGGTCTATTACGGAGGCAACACTTATACGCCTCGCGCGAGCTACGAGTTTACCAACTGCCCGGACTACTGGCAGGCTTATGTCGACACGGTGCCGGGGACGAACGAGCAGGTCTGGGTTCTCTACTCGACAGGCATAGCGCCCAACGGCAAGGACTGGATTCCGAACCAGCAGATTGGGTACTACAAGGACGGTGGTGCCTACTACATCGCGGGCGTCAACAACTGCTCGGTCCTGATCGGCTCGTATGCCGAGGGCGGGCAGGGGTGCACGCAGATTTATTGTCGCCAGGCTTTCGTTGCGGGTAACTCGCTCGGATCGGGCTACCTTCCGGGGATGTATGCGGTCATGTGGACCGGCAATACGTTCCTCGGCGACCTGAATATCAGCCGCACCTTTTACTCGGACGCGACCACGCGCCAAACGCTAAACTACTCCCTCGCCAGCTCCGAAAACAACACGATGTATTTCGACAGGATGTCGGCCTCGGGCTGGTCGATGTCGCTGAAAAGGCAGATCGAGGGCGACAATCTTGTCCACCGCGCAGGGTCCGACACGAACCCGCGCAATTACATCTTCGCCCTCACCGGGGGAAACAGCTCTGGTCTTGGCCAGGACGGCTCTGGCCAAGCCCCAGAAGGCGGCCTGCATGTCTTTCCCTATTTCGCGCTTGCCAACCCTCTGTCGTTCGGGTGGCAGCTCAGACGGCAGGTCGTCACCAAGTCTGAGCACCTCAATGAATTGAAGCTCGGAGTCGGTGACATTGCCTGGTACGAGAAGCAAGACGGTGGTGCTGGGTATCCAACCGACGACCCGGGCGCGCTTGTTAAAGGGGGATGGGTTGGCCGGGCTGTCCTGACGGGCGGGGCGGCCAACGCCTCGAAGACATGGGCCAATTTCGGCCAGATCGAGGATCTGCGCTCGATCGGCCCGATTACCCTGTCGGCTGTCCCAGCCGGCGGTCAAACCGGCTGGCAGACATGGACCGGGAGCACCTCGGGGATTGGCGCGAGCGACGAGCTGACCATCGCCATGACCCGTGCGTCGGTCGCGGGCAACGACAACGATCAGCACTGCCGGATTGAGGCACAGCTGCAGTTCGGCGGGGTGCTCCACTACAACATCGTCAACACCGGCTCCGCGACGCTCGGGCTCAACCAGATCACGCTTTTTCTTCGCGTGCGGAAGTAGCCTAGCCGACTTTCACGTCCGAGCGATCGGCCTTGGCGGCCTCCACTGCAGAAGCCATGTGACTGAAATCCAGGCCAGAGAAGACCTTTGGGTCGTCGGGGAGAGCGAACTGCCTCCAAAGCTGTTCTCCCCGCTCGGCCACCTGCGGGTCGGCGTCCTTCCGCATCAGGTCGGCCAGAGACCACAGCAGGTTGTTGGTCAGCTCTTGCGTGGGCTGAATGTTGAAGTGATCCGCCGCTGCGCACTTGGGCAGGTCCAGCGGTTCGCCTCTGAATGAGACGGGGATAGTGTCTGGCATTGCGTAATCCTCTTGAGGGTGAGGGCCTGACGCTATCCCGGCGCAGGTGTGTCGGCAAGCTCCCGCTGAAGATTTGTCCGCAACGCGACGAACATCTAAGGTCGCCGCGACTTCGACTGGTGACCCATGGCAGACGCTTTCACGAATTTGGCTCCGCGCTATATGTCCGACCTCATTCGCGACCTGGACCTCACAGAGGAGCAGGCTGCTGGGATCGTCGGGAACCTAGCGGCGGAAAGTGGCCTCCTCGCCATCCAGGAGAAGAACCCGGTGTCGGGTCGCGGCGGCTTTGGAGTCGCGCAATGGACCGGACCGCGCCGGGTGGCATTCGAGAACTGGGCGAAGGCCAAGAAGCTCGCCATCACGAGCTACGAGGCCAACTATGGCTACCTCTTGCATGAGCTTCAAACCAGCGAGAAGGCTTCTATTCAGAAGCTGAAGCTCACCACGACAGCAAAGGCTGCCGCTGAGACATTTGAGGCCGCCTTCGAGCGGGCCGGTGTCAAGAACTGGCCGGCGCGGGTGAAGTTCGCCGAGAAGGCCCTGGCCCTCTATCGCACGGTCAAACCGCCTGTGACTCCGCCGATTGATCCGCTGGCCGCGCTGAAGGCGGATCTCGCCGCCTACAAGGAGGCCACCGACAAGCGCCTGGCGGAGCTTGAGGCGCGGATTGCGGCCATCTCCGCCGCCAGCGCAGGAGCCCTCCCGTGACCCCGCTAGACCTTCCTGTCTACGCCTCAGCCCTCCCGCCGCCTGGCGACCTCAGCAAACCCGAAATAGAGCTCGTACAGAGCCGTTTGCGCGAGATGGGCTATCACACCGTCGGAAAGGTGGATGGCCGCTGGGGACCGTCTACAACGGGCGCAATCGCCTCTCTGCAAGCGCAGGCCGGAATCCCGGTCACCGGCCAGTATGACGAGGCCACGCGGGAGGCGATGAAGTCCGAGAAGAACCGGCGGGAGATTTCGCCGGAGCGGGCGTCGGTCACCGTGAATGAATTGCGGGCCGAAGGCAGCAAGACGATCAAAGCTGCGGACAAGGTCTCCATCGGCTCGCTGCTGCTGACCTGTTTGTCCGGTGCCATCGCGCTGGTTACCTTCGTCGCCAACCATTGGGAGGAGGCCTCGAAGATGGCGGACTCGGTGCGGCCGCTCCTCGAATGGATCCCGACCTGGGCGTGGCCCGCCGTTGTCGCAGTCGTCGGCCTGTTCCTGTCCATCAAGGCCGGAACGATTAAGCAGGCCCGGTTGGAAGCCGAACGAACTGGACTACACAATGGCGAGCCTAGCTCTGGACCTATCACAGTTGAGCCCGCGGATTCGTGAGGCATGGGAGGCTCTAGTGGCCGAGGACCCCGCCGGGCGATGCGACTACGTGCAGAAGTATGTCCGCGCGATCATCTTCGATTCCATCGAGCGCGCGAGGATCAGCCAGAACGTCTTCCTGAGCGAGCGGAACCGGCAGCTACTCTTGGATGCCGCGCGGGATGAAGCCGCCAAGCACGAGTGTCTCGGGGCGCTCGAAGTGAAGATGCCGCCCAAGCGGTGGTTCGAGTCGGCTGGCCTGCGCGGATCGACCATCGCGTTCGTGTCCAACACGGCGGCGCTACTACTCCTCCTCTTCATGCGGCAGGGACTCGTGCGGGATGCCGTCGTGGCGGCGTTCGTGGTCTGCGGCGTCCTTGGCAGCGCCGTGGGTTGGATCGGCCGGCGGCGGGCGACGCGCCGGATCGCTTGAGATCGTGCCGTGGACCCGACCACACTCGGCGCCGAGCTGATTAAGCAGCTCGCCTCTCAGGGCGCGGGCTGGCTGCTTTCGGCGATCCTGCTCGTGGTCTGCTACCTCCTCTACATGCGGGGGCAGTCGCTTGTGGAGAACTGCACCATCCAAACTCAGAAAGCATCTGACCTTCGCGACCAACTGCAAGAGAAGCGCGTTGACGAAGCGAGGGGCTACATACGCGTTTTCGCTGAAGGTACGTCCGCCAACGAAAAGCTCGCGCAGGCCATAACCGTCCGGACCGAGACTCTGCAGGCTGTGTCGACGGTATCGCTACAAACCCAGGAGCGCGTTGCTCAGGCCACAGAGGCGCTAGGTCGGGTCATTACGTTGGCGCAGGACCAGCAGAACTGCCTGAACGCGCGTGAATCGGTCTGGCAAGTGCGGTGGGAACAGCTCGAAGAAATCGTAAAGAAAAACGGAACGCGTATCGACACCCTCATCGATGAGCTCCGAAAGGCCCGCTGACGATGGTGCTCAGGTGGCTTCGGGGCCTCTGGCGAAAGGTGAGGATGGTGCCCCGATTTTCCAGCGTGCAAGAGACCACAGAGCCCGACATCCACGCGGAGGTGCGGAACGCCGCGCAGCGCTTCTCAAGCAGCTCGCGGCTGGTTGGCTTGAAAGCCACGAAGGACTCGAAGGCGACACTGGAAATGCTTGCGGCGATGCGGCGTGCCCAGGCCGCGATCGAGTCGGCAAACAGCGCTCTCAAGATCGTGGAGAGAGGCCGAGACGATGCGGCATAACAGAGTCATCCAGGCGTGCTTGCTGATCCTGCTCGCCTTTGTGCCCGCAGCGTTGATCCTGCCGAGGCTGTACCTCTTCGACCTTATCAACGCGTTAACGACCGGGCTCGGCGGCGCTATCATGTTTGCGTTCTGGCCGGGAATGCGGGAGTCGGTCCATAGGATGCGCAATCCCGGCATGGTGGAGGCGGGCCACTACCTGGTCATTGGGCTACTCGTCTTCACCGCCATGTGGGTGTTCAGAACGGATTGGATTGCTGTCTGGCGGGCGCTCGACGAGCCGGACCGCGGGCTCGATCATATTGTTTTCGCCCTCGCCGCATGGCTCGTGTTCCCTGGTGCCGTCCTCCTTTTGCTGAGTCCGAAGCTCCTGGGCGGCGCAGTCCCGCGCGCCGGGTGGTCCATGCTGCGGAATGCCTTGGGTGTCGCGGCCGTGCTCTTTGTTGGTCTGGCGGGCTGGCGATGGGCGCATTCATAGATTGGCTGAGAGGTCGTTCGGGCCCGGCCAAACCGGCCAAACAGTCAGAGCAGGACGACCTCCACGCTGAATATGTTAAAGCGCTCCGGGCCCAGCGCGAGGCTCTCTGGAGGGTGCGGCGACTCGCTGAGCGTAGCGCAAATCTTGGGCGGGACGAGCTCCGGGCCCTAACCGATCTCACCGAGATGATGGACCACGACACATGAGAGTTCTGATCCGCAGCAAGCACGTCTGGATCCACCTCATCCTGTTCGTTGGGTTCTGCCTCTTCGCGTCTTTCGTCGCGGTCGAGAAGGTCCTTACGCTCACGAACTGCTTTGTGCTGGTGGCGGCCACCGTCTGCGCATTCCGATACTTCGTGCTGGCCGTCCGGGCCATCCGGCGCCGGCAGTCCGTCCAGGCCCAGTATGTCGCCATCGGCATTGCCGAGGCGTCGAGCGCAAGTGCAGGCTGGCGGATCTGGTCGCTGGTTTGGCTCTATGGTGGCCAGATCCCGGCCTTCGTCCAGAACGACATCGTGGCCGCGTTCCAGTTCGCCATTGCGATCGGTCTGACCTACCATATCAGCGTGCCACGCGAGGATGGGAGCTGGACACGGTGGCGGCTCGCTGTGGTTGCCGGCGTAGTCGTCGGGACTCTGGCTCTCGCGGGTGCGCTCGTGTGGCTGGATCCCGACACGACCTGGATCGTCAAAACGATTGTGCCTCTGATTCCACGCTAGGCCAGCTGGTACAGTCTCCGCCTCGGGTATGGCCACGGGTATTCGGACTCCTGCCACCCAGGCGGGCTCTGCCAATAGCTGGTGAGATAGCCGTCAGCCTCTAGTTTGGCGAGGGCCGGGTAGATTCGGTTCGAGCCAAGGTTGAGCTCTTTGCAGAAGTCGTGGCCGTTTCTGTGCCGAGGATCCCGCTTAAGCAGCGCAACGATGGCGTCCCTCACCTCCTGGTTTCGCATATAGTCCTCTCTTGGCGCCCGCCGTCCGAACAGACTGAATAAGGTAGCCCTCTTGGGGCGTTTCCTCCCATGACTTGGCCGCCCTCAGAGGCGGCCTTTTTCATGGCCCTCAATCGTCAAGCGGACCATGCGCTTCTCCAGGAAGGCAACCTTCAATTTCTCGAGAATGTCCAACCCGGAATAGATGGACACCTCGTGGATCTTGCCATCCTCGGATTGCACTCCGAGCACGGAGTGCCGGTCTCCCGCGACAACGCCTGCTGTTTCGCCAATGCGGATCAGCCTTCCCTCAAGCACGACTTTACTCGTGGATTGGGCCTCGGCGAGCTGCTCTTCTTTTGCGTCGAGTATGGCGGCCTGCGTCCGCAAAGTTCTCACCATCTCGGCAAGCTGGTGCTCGGCCTCCTGGAGTCGGTCGATATCCTTGGTTCGGAGCCACTCGCGGCCCTCTGCATCTAATTCCGCTCGCGCCTCAGCAAGCTGGCGCTCGGCTTCGTCGGCGCGGCGCTTTTCGGCTTGCCATTGGCCGAGGATGGCCAGGTTTTGCTCGCGCCACTGGTCCACTTGCCACTGCAAATCGCCTTGGCTCGCAAGCTGGCGCTCCAGCTCCTCGATGCGGTCGTCACGCGGCTTAATGCGCTCCACGAGGAGCCGGTGTTCATCCTGCTCGTCCTGTTCACTCCAGCCCATCACAGCCCTCCCGGTTGCCATCCGCGCTCATCGAAATCTCGAAGCACCGGAAACCTCGGCCTTGAGGCCGGGGAGGAGTGCGCTAGTGTTGCTACGTCTCGGCAACGGGACCTGCGGTGGAACACACCGTAGCTGCGCGCTGAGCGTTCTTGCGTAGGCACCGCTGCGAAGCGTGAACTTGAGAAGGGAGTGCCAGTCCCCTTTGAAAACCGCCGCGAGGCGGGGATGTTAAGACAAGGCGATAACCAAGCCTGTCGGGGCGCTAGGGGAAACTCTAGCGCCTCTTGCTTTTCCGCCCTGCTCCGATACGTTGTCATTGGGACTGGCACTCCCTTTGAAAATCCTCGCCCTTCAGGGCGGGGAAGATGTTAAGGCTCGGTCCTCTCGGTTGGTGGCATCGGAGGCAGCGCCCAGTGCGTTGGTGGATTATCCCACTCCAAATACCGGGCCCACTCAAATGACTCGTCCACCCACTCATTATCGAAAATTCCACAACGCCACCGGGCCAGCCGTATCCCGCGCGACGGAACATAGAGCAGAACAAGGGTGCCATCCTTCGGCGCCGTTTCGATTGGCTGCCAGTCGCTCACGGCTCGGTCCTCCTGGTTGACTCAACGGGCATATTGGCGAGGGCAGCGGACCGCTCATCGAGTGCCCTCCAGTGCCGCTCAAGGGAATCTTCTATGCTCTCGCCAGGGAGGCTTACCGTGACGATGTCGTCTAGGCGAGGATCCGGCGGCAAGGCTGTATCGCCCCGCCACTCCTGTATCTCCTGGTCGCTCTGTTTCCCGGCCATCGGTAGCCCTCTTTTCTTTTCCTGTATTTGAGGCACGCGAGCTTTTAAACGCTATCGCCGCAGCCCGCTTCGCGAGCCAAGCCAGCCATTCTTCGCTCTTTAGCACGATCACGTTCGTGTCTGATCGGCGGCCTCGGTGTCGGCGCTCCTGGCTGGTCAGCAACCCGAGCATCCTGGCGAATTTCACCGCATTTTGGACAGTAGATCGGCCAACCGCCGCACGCGCGGCAAGACAATTGATCGGCAGTGTGCATCGGCCGGACCTCATATGCTCCTGAGCGATCACGCTCAGCGCCGCCAGCTCGCCCGTCGTGAATTTTGACGCGAGCTGCGGCGGCAACCAGCCGGACGCGGCCCACCGCCTGCGCCGAATCAGTCTCTCCGGATTGTGTCGAGGCTGAGCAGGAAGACGAGCCCGAACGTCGCGCCGACCGCTGCTATCTCCACGTGGATCAGAAATGCCTGCATGGGTGCCTCCTGTGTTGGGTTCATCTGGTGGCGCGGCGCTTTTGCCGTCGTTCCAGGCCACTAACCGCCGCGGCTGTCGCGCCCGAGTCATGCCCGATAAGGTTGAATTATCGGACATACGTGGCGCATCCGGTAGCGCCGCGAGGGCCTCGGCTGAAACTCCGTACTTCTCTGCAAGCTGCTTCAGTGCGTGCGACATCGCTCGGTTCCTCGGATGGAACCGCCGCAGGAAGCGGGACGCGCGACAGCGCACGGAAAAGCATCGCCTTCCCGATTGACAGCCGGCTCGATGTCGGGAAAGATCAGAGTGCCACCTTTGATCTGTTCCCGGCTTCGAACCGGACGTGCGGCCCGCCACTCGGCGGGCTGTTTCGTTTATGGCCTCGACTCTCCTCAGCCAAACCGGGCCATGAGACTCTGAAGCGGGCACGGCGTCAAGCGACGCTTGCCGGGTGGCTGATGACCACACTCGGCTTGAGCTGGTAGCCCCTCTTGCTGGTGCCGTGCATGTGGATGGTGACGGTGGAGTCCGCGACGACCCACGGCTGGTCTATGAAGTAGGCCTTCCTGACATTGAGTCGGCCGACGTCGCCGGGCAGGTCCGTGTTACGGCGCGCATAGGCGAGATACGCATTGAAGTAGGGAGAGGATGCCGGGCCGTCGGCTGGGTCGTCAGGGCCTGTATCGACCGGGCACCCGGTCCACTCAAACTCGACTCCATTCGCGTCGGGCAGGATGACCCACTTCTGCCCACCCGCGTCCGTCTTCGTGAAGATCCCGGCATATCCCGAGTCGTCCGTTGATGTGCGGGTAGCAGAGAGCGGGATGCAGTCTCCCGCCTCCACGAGGCCCTGCAGCTCGAGGACACGTGGGCCGCCGTCTTTCTCCGCCGGGATGGTGGCGCCCTGGACGGCGTGGAAGGTTTGAGGAAGCGAAAGGTCGGGCACTGCAGCCGGGCCCCAGGCCGTGGCTCCCTCAGGGATGATCGTGGGACTCGGCTGGGCTGTGACGGCATCGTTGACCGCAGTCAGGATGACAGCCGGGAAGACATCGACGCCGGCCGGGAACTGAAGGGTCTCGGTTAGGATGACGGAGCCGTCTACATCCCAGGTCGCCACCCTTGTGGCTGGGTTCCACAGGACTCCGACCGTGTCGCCCTGCGCAAATCCTACCGCGCGCTGCCAGGCGCCGCCCGTGTTCAGGAACCAGCCGTTATTGTAGAGGCCGGCTGAGGTCTGCTGATCCGCACCGATGTCGGACGAGTCGATGCTCCTGGAGCCGGTGGCAAGCCCGATGCCGACATCCCCGGCTCGGCCCACCACAAACTGGAAATACGACGCACCGGACCCTGCAGGCGTATCCCACAGGGATATGGCATGCGCCGAGCCGCTGGACTTCCTTAGGGATTTGCCGTCTTGAGAAATCGTTAGAGACGGGTCGGTCTTGGCGGGATTCCACGACATAAGCTGCTCCTTTGCGCCGCGTTGTCAGTTGACAACAATTCCTATGGTAAATGAGGCGTTACTGCGCGGGCCTCAGCCGATCTGCGCCGTCCCAGACCACGAGGCCGCGGTCTACGAGCTCCCGCACGGCCGACGGCATGAAGGTGCCGAGGTCGGGCGCAGAAACCCAGGCGTCGTGCGCCTCGAAGGCCGAGCCCTTTCGGCCGACGTACCAGACAGGCAAGCCCTTGTGGGTGCGGTAGACGAGTCGTCCGTGGCGGGTGATGGCGCTGAGCGCCTTCTGGGCAGGGTGAGAGAGGGAGTTCATCTGGTCGCTCATCGAAAACTCGCGGCGGAGACCCCGGCATTCAGGCCGGGGAGGAAGCCGTGCCTCTTGTTGTCCAGCCCGGCGCTCTCTATATTTGAGAGATGAAGCTGGTAGCCGCGATAAAGCTCCTCCCTTCGAAGGAGCAGGCGAAGGTGCTCAAGGAGACACTTGAGCGCTGCAACGCCGCCTGCACGTGGCTGGCAGCGAAGGGCTTTGAAGCGGGCAAGACCCGCCAATACGACCTGCACAAACTGGCCTATGCTGAGACGCGCGAGCGCTTTGGATTGACGGCGCAGGCTGCGGTGCGCTCGATCTCCAAGGTGGCCGATGCCTTTAAGGTCAACCGCACGGTCGCGCCGGTTTTTCGGCCTCTCGCAGCGCAGCCCTATGACGAGCGCATCTTCCGCTTCGTGCAGGACGGCAACGCCATCTCGCTTTGGACGGTGGCAGGCCGCATTACTATCCCGGTCGTAATGGGAGAGCATCAGCGCCGGCTGATGGCCTTCCGCAAGGGAGAGGCCGATCTTTGCTTCGTGCGCGGCAAGTGGCTCTTCACCTGCACGTGCGACGTTCCCGAAACGGAAGGCTTCGACCCCAATGACTGGCTCGGAGTTGACCTCGGCATCGTCAACATTGCGACGGACAGCGATGGCGAGCCCTATAGCGGCGAGGCCATTGAGAAGGTTCGCTCTAAGCTCGCGCGTCGCCGCGCTGGGCTCCAGCGCTGTGGCACCAAAGCCGCCAAGCGGCGGCTCCGCATCCTCTCCCGCAAACAGAAGAGGTTCCAGCACCACACCAACCACGTGATTTCGAAGGCGCTCGTTTCGACCGCAGAACGCACCGGACGCGGCATCGCTCTTGAGGACCTCAAGGGCATCCGCAGCCGGGTTACGGCTCGCCGCAGTCAACGAGCTCGCTTGCACAACTGGGCGTTCAGCGACCTTCGCACCAAGATCGCCTACAAGGCGCAGATGCGCGGCGTCCCTGTTCTGGCCGTTGACCCGCGTTACACGAGCATCGGGTGCTCGTGCTGCGGTGTGATCGACAAGAAGAATCGACCGGATCAAGCAACCTTCTCCTGTGTAAGCTGTGGCCACCAGAGCCACGCTGACCTAAACGCTGCCCTCAATCTCCGGATGAGGGCGAGGGCGACCGTAACTGCGCCCTTAAGTTCTCCGCTCCGCGCTTCGGCGTAGGGCGAGGGAAAAGCCCCGTCCTTCAGGGCGGGGATCGGTTACGCCAGATCTTTTTCCTCGGCTAGCCAGGCCGGCATGGTCACGATGTACGTGCCGGACTGGGTCGGCTCGATCTCGATCTGGCTCTTGGGAAGCCAGACAGCCTTGGTTTTCTCGCCGTCGTCGGATGCAAGGACGGCCGCCTGTGACTCGCCGTGGATCTTCATCTCGAGGTCGACCAAGTCGCTCTTCACAAGAGCCTCCCGTTGTCCTGCGGATTGGCTTCCGCCTCGGCTCTCAACCGGCATGCGATCTCCTGCATCATTGCGATCTCGCGGGCCGCTTGCTCTTGGCGCATTTTGCCGCTCACGATCAGGCGCGGATAAACCCGATGCCTTTGCTGAACTTCACGCTCGGCACAGCGCGCGAGCTGATCTAGGCTGAACCCGGTCATTAATTGCGCTCTCCTTCCATGGCTCTGACCCGCGCCAGGCTGACCAACGCATTCCCGTAGAGGCACGACGGCCGCCCGGGATGCGCGAGCCGAGTCCTGCGTCCCTCTCCGAATGAACCGCCCGCTCGATCCGGCACACGCCAGACCTGAATTGCCAAATCGAGCGAGCGGAGGAGCGGCGGCACACGACGGCCATCGCGAGTCAGTCGCGGCATTAGTGGACTGTTCCTTTGGTGGCCGGGTCCGCGCCACTCAATCGAGTGGACCGTTCGGCCAGTTTGGCTGAGACGAGCGTCGCGAGGTCTCCGACCGGATCGCCGGCTTGGTCGCCGGCCTGATCCTGCACCTCCTGGCAGAAGTAGGCTGCGGCCTCGGCGAGCCCGTGCCAGACCTCTGCGCTGCTCCATTTCCCGTTATGTTTGTCGTGCTGATCCTCCAGCACGACGGCGATAACCTTGCAACGCAAGCAGCCGCATGCGCGCAGGCTAGCAAGAGGATCAAGCGCCACGCGCGACCTCCGACGGCATCCGCCCTCGGGCCTTGTCTCTGCCCGCGCCACGGGCGACACGGCGGGAGAGATCTCGATGGGCGGAGTACCCTCTGGATAATCCAGCGAATCCTGCGGGTACGAACTGAGAAGCGTGACTGTGACCAAAGCTGCAATCCTGAGCATTGACGCCTTCTGATTCGGGTTCTGTTCCAAAAGGGAGGCGTGTTTGGATTGAAGAGAGGGAAAGTTCAATAGGAATGTGCGTTTTCGGACGGTATGGTCGGCTTTGGTTCGGTTTCATACAGTGCATGCCGCTCCCCGGTTGGCGCTAACTCTTCAACACAGAAGCCGAGTCCAAACGGGAAAGCAAGAGGGAATCCGCGACAGATTGAAGAAAAGATGTAGGCTTACTTCGGGCGCCTCGGGAACGCGCGCTTGGGCCATCTGGACTGCCGAGAGCCAGACTCGCGGTCACCTGTCCTTTTAGACAGGCCGCCCTTGGCGGCGAGGCGCTTAGCCTTGGCGATCCGGGTTTGGTCCTCGGATGTCTTTGCCCGGTGCGCGTCCGGGTGGAGCGCGGCGATGTAATCCGGATCTAGTTGGGCCGGCACAAAGTCCGAACCATCATCAGCTATGGCGCGCAGGGCCAAAGGCGGACGATGGTCGAATTCGCAGCGCCAGATACTAGCAAGTCGCTGCCCGGTATCCGCGCATCGACCCATCTGGCGTATGTAGATCTCCAGCTTGATCCGGTCGGGAATCGCCTTGCGAGCCGGCCGGATTATTGCAGCGTCGTCGTCTCGTGCCGGCATCGGTTCAGCACCTCCGACTTCGCCGAGATGGTGTCCTCAAAGGCGTTGCGAATGGCTTGGATAACCACATCCAAGAGCTCGCGCTCATGGGCGGACTGGCCGGCGACCAGAAGCGCAATCGCGAAACCAAGCGAGTGGATGGCGAGTCCGCACGACATGCCGTCGTTCTGGAGGTTCTCCACGATCCACTCGGCCGTATCCGCAATCTCAGCCGCCTGGATCTGGGCATCAATTTCCTCGATCACGCTGCCTCCTTCAGTGCTGGTTGCCCGAGCCATGCCCGCAGGCGCGTGGCGATGACGGGATGGACCCACGTGCCCTGTTGCTTGATGGTTACGCCGCCCCGGGTTGCGCCGCCCCAAACTGAGACCACGACGGCGGAAACTGGCAGCTGCAACTCATCGGCGAGCGCCGCGGCATGGGCCTTTGCCACGCGGGTATCCCAGTAGCGACTCCACGGCCGACCGCTTTGCCGGCACATCTCTGTGGCGTTGGCGTAGCCCGCAGGGATCTCTACCGTTGGTATGAGCCCCGCAGCCCGCTTGTATTGGCGCCTTGTGCGCGCCGTCACGGCCGGGCCGCACATCGTCGGGCCACCACTCATGTGCTCCGCCAGGGCCGGGTCCTTCAGGATCACGCGGACGATCTGTACATGGCGGTGCGGAGGCAGCGCCTTGGCCTGGGTGCGGCTGTACTCGTCTAGCCAGCGCCCTCCCGCCTCAGCCGACTCTCTAGTCGAGTGCGGCCGGCTGTAATGCGGGCCGGTCGGCGTCTCGAAGATATTCACAAACATCCTTCTAAAGCTCCACGATTCTGCGATCGATCAGGCCCCAAAACACCTCTGCGGTTGCCCTGGCATCAGCTAAGGCATCGTGCGCCTCCTCAAAGACCTTGCCTGTGAGCTTGCGGTAAGCCGCCGAAAGGCTCGGGTATCTACCGTCTTCCATCAGCACCAACGCCGATTTCATGGTGCAAATCCGCCTCAGCCGACTCCGCTCCAGTCGCAGTTTTACCTGCGTTCGCTGCGGCTCCGGCAGAAGGTTCGTCTCGCGTTCCAACATGCGCAGATCAAAGCCGGCGTTGTGCATGCACAGGATCCGCACCGTGTCGAGCATGGATGCGAATCCGATCAGCGCGATTGCGGGATGCTGGCCATAGCGTCGACACTCCTCGGTCGAATAACCATGGACGGCCGCCGCTTCCTTGGCGATTTCCCACCCATCGGGCTGCAGGAGAGTCCTGTGGGTGAAGACTTCTCTTCGATCGGCGTTGTGGACCACATAGCCCAGTTGGACCACTCGAGGCTGTGAGGGATCATCCAAGGGACGATCCTTCACGATAAGGCCCGATGTCTCGACGTCGGCGACCAGGATCACAGCGGCTTGGTCTTCCGGACCTTGAAGGCGATGTTCCGCATCTGGAGCTGGTCTGTCTCGGGCAGCGGCTTGAGGCGCCCTGTCCTATCCAGTTCCGTCATGCGCTTGGCGACGTCTGCGTTGCTCTCGCCGACGAGTAGGTACCGCACGCATTCTTCCCACAGTGGAACGGCATCCGGATCGGTCGGCCGGAGCGCTTCAATCTCCGGCGCAAACGCTCCCGCGTCATTAACGGCCTGCGGAGGCTGCTGGGCGGGTTTCTGTGGTTCCGGCTGTCTGATAGCCGGGCGTGGAGAATCGCCGCCAGCGCCGTTCTTATTGGCCTCGTAGGCCTGTTTGGCGACTTGAGTCTCTCTGCCCTTAGACTGCAGGTTGAGTGCCACATTGGCCGCGTCGTAGACGTCGTCGAAGCGCGCCTTCTGCTTCTCGCTCAACTCCTCAAGGAATCCGCCCGCGCCCCATTTCATCGCGATCATCTTGAGGTCGCCGGGAGTCCGGGCGGCGCAGCACTCCCGCTCGTAG
>Ga0207669_10000576_pt1 | contig 15967 bp, 13 predicted proteins | sample KBSM33metaG_FD_184329 | JGI IMG/M metagenome (GOLD analysis project Ga0207669, IMG submission 184329) | Miscanthus rhizosphere microbial communities from Kellogg Biological Station, Michigan, USA - KBS M3-3 metaG (SPAdes) (version 2) | ecosystem: Host-associated > Plants > Roots > Rhizosphere >...
TGATTCTTTCTCTGAAAGAAGTAGTAGACCGGGATCCCGGCCAGAATGATGAGTGTCCCGATTCCGGTGACCCGGGGATCGGAATAGAACGCGTTCAGCACGATCGCCGCGCTGACGAGCACGAAGATCGCTGGCGTCCACGGATATCCGAACGCCTTGAATGGACGCGGCGCCTCGGGATCGCGCGCGCGCAACACGAAGACGGCGGCCACCGCCGCTCCCGCAAACAGCGTGATCGCGAAGCCGACGTAGTTGGCGATCGCGTCGAGACTGCCAATCAGAATCAGCACGACCGTGAACGCCGCCTGCGCGATGATGGACGCGGCTGGCGTCTTGTACTTCGGATGCACACGCCCGGCGCTCTTGAAGAACGCGTTGTCCCGCGCCATCGCGAAATACACGCGTGGTCCCGCGAACGTCCACGCATTGATGCCGGCCGCAAGGCTGACGATCGCAACGACCGCCATGATGTCGCCGGCACGCGTTCCGAGCAGTCGATCGGCCACGACGTCGAGGACGCTGCCCTGCACCTTCGCGAGCTCTCCGACTGGAATCACGTAGAGGTAGAGCACGTTGATCAGCAGGTAGATGGCGGTCACCACCGCCGTTCCGAGCAGCAGTGAGCGCGGCACGTTGCGGCCGGGATCGCGAATCTCCTCGGCCATGTATGCGGCAGCGTTCCAGCCCGAGTACGTGAACATCACCGGGATGAGCGCGAAAATCCATCCCGTCGCGCTGACTGCCCCGGCAGATTGCGTGAGGTTGGAGCTTTCCCCGGTGCCGGCCGTAAACGCGAATGCGATGAACAGGACGAACGCTGTGATCTTGAGCGTCGTCAGGATATTGCTGGCGAGCCGTCCAGGTCCGACACCGCGGACGTGAATGAACGCGGCGATGGCGACGACGGCGCTCGCCGCCAGCGTGTGTATCGAGAACGAGAAGACGATCGGCGTGAGCGGAATCGGGATCGCGAGCAGCGGAGTCGAATTCGCGATCCCCGGGAAGAATCGATCGAGCGTCGTGATGAGAAAGACGGCGCTCGCCGCCATCGCGCCGCTGAACCCTGCCACGAACGAGGTCCATCCGGTGAGGAAGCCAGCGAGCGGCCCATACGCTTCGCGGAGATACACATACTCGCCGCCCGCCTTCGGGCGAAGCGCAGCGAGCTCGGCGTAGGCCATGGCTCCCATGAACGCGAGTGCCCCGCCGGCGACCCACGCCAGCAGAAACCAGGGCGCGTCAGGCACTGCGGCGGCGACTGCCGGCGATCGAAAGAGAATGCCGCCGCCGATGACGTTGGCGATGATGATGGCCGCTGCGTCGAAGGGACCGAGCCGCCGCTCGAGGATCGGAGATGAAGTGGTGGTCGTGGTCACCCGCGGATTATATGGAAAGCAGCTTACGGCTGCTGTTCCGGCAGCAGGTCCCCCTTGTACGTCACCTTCTCACCAGGCGTGATATGCACGTCGAAGTCGAGCGGTTCATAGCCGGGCAGCACGATCTCTACCTGATACTCACCACCTTCGAGCCTCAGCGACTGGAACGTGCCATCGAATTCGTCGACGGTGCCCGCGTAGCCGCCATTGATGAACACCTGGGCATCGCGCGGACGCACCTGCAACTTCAACTCACCCGTCGGGTATCCGTAGTCACCATAGTACGTGCCGTAGTTGTCGTAGCGCGTGACCGTCGGAGGGTAGAACACGTACGAGTCGTAGTGGAGGTCGAAGTAGAAGTAGCCGCGACCGTGTGGGCCGTAGCCGAACGAGTATGGATAGTAGTAGTACGGCTGCGGGCGACCGTAGTAGGGATAGCCGTTGTGGTAGCGGTTGTTGTACGTCCGGTACCGTGGTGAGTACACGCGATAGCCGTTGCGATTCCAATTGCCGTCGTTGTTGTTCCAGGTGCCGTTGCGGCCGGCATATGACGGCCCCTGGCGAGGCACGGCCACGCGCGGTTGCTCGCCCACGCGTCCCTGATCGAATCGCTCGCTGGTGCCGCGTCTGAGGTCGGCGTTCGCATCAGGCACTCGGCGGGGCTGGGCCGGTCGAGTACTCCCGGCCTGTTGCCGCGTCTCGGTCTGCTGGCGCTCGCCGGAGTTTCGCATGCCCTGGGGTGGTCTCGACTCGGGCTGGGCCGCCGCTTGTCGACGGCCTCCACCATTGCCATTGCCGTTGTTGCCACCGCGCGGCTCGGCACGGCGTTCTCCGCCGCCCTGGCCTCCGCTTTGACGTTGGGCAGTACCGCTGCCGCCGTCGCCCTCGCCGCTGCGGCTCTGAGCACCACTTCCCTCGCCGCCGCCACCCCGCTGTCCACCGCCTCCGCCACCCGAGCGCGATTCTCCGCCCGGCCATCGCTGTCGCTGGGCGCCCTCGGCCGGGCACACGAGCGCAGACGAGATGGTCACGACCGCTGCCACGAGGAGTGGTTTGACGCGCATAGCTGCGGTTCGAGCAACACCGTTGCCAGTTCCAGCGGACGGATTTGACCAGAAACACTGCGACATTTTCAACAGGGCCGCCGGTTGTCCTCTCCAGCGCCAACCGAGCAGGACAGTCCAAAGGTCAATGCTGGGCAGTCTTAAGGCTGCATCCCGCGTCGTGAACCCGGGAGCGCGAAGGACGAGTCTATATACTGAAATGATGCATGCCACGACGATCCTCGCGCTCCGGCACAAGGACCACACGGTCCTTGCTGGCGACGGCCAGGTCACGCTGGGCGCGACGGTCGTCAAGCAGAGCGCCCGTAAGATTCGTCGGCTCTACAACGAGACGATCCTGGCGGGATTTGCCGGGTCGGCCGCCGACTCCTTCGCGCTCTTCTCCCGCTTCGAATCCAAACTGGAGCAGTATCGCGGCAATCTCGAGCGGGCGTCGGTCGAACTGGCGCGCGATTGGCGAACCGATCGCTACCTCCGGCGACTCGAGGCGATGTTGATTGTGGCCGATCGCAAGTCGACGTTTCTGCTGTCGGGCACCGGCGATCTCATCGAGCCTGACGATGGCGTCGTGGCGGTCGGCTCGGGTGGTGCATACGCCATGGCCGCTGCACGCGCGCTCGTCAGGCACAGTCCGCTGACTGCGCGGCAGATCGCAGAAGAGTCGATGCGGATTGCCGCCGACATTTGCATTTATACGAACCCGAATCTCACGATCGAAGAGCTCTAACCCGAGCTGTGGAGTAAATGGCTATCTCTCTTCCCGAACGAACGACGACCGCCGTCGGCTCACTGACGCCGCGCGAGATCGTCGCCGAGCTCGATAAGTACGTCATCGGTCAGGCCAAGGCCAAGCGTGCCGTGGCCATCGCCCTCCGCAACCGTCTCCGTCGCCAGCGCCTGGCGGCGGACATCGCGGACGAAGTCACGCCCAAGAACATCCTGATGATCGGGCCGACCGGTGTCGGCAAGACCGAGATCGCGCGCCGGCTTGCGCGACTCGCGCACTCACCATTCATCAAGGTCGAGGCGTCGAAGTTCACCGAGGTTGGCTACGTCGGTCGCGACGTCGAGTCGATGGTGCGCGATCTCGTGGAACTCGCCGTCGACATGGTGCGAGCGGAGAAGGGCGAGGAGGTTCGCGAGAAGGCGCGCAGCGCCGCCGAAGATCGTTTGCTCGATCTGTTGCTGCCGCCGCCGCGGCCGCCGATGCCGGGAGAGGATCTGGCAGTCGTGCGCGAACAGTCAGGCCGATCGCGCGACCGTTTGCGCGAGCAGCTTCGCGAAGGACATCTCGATGAACGCGTCGTCGAGCTCGACGTGCAGGCGACCGCGATGCCGTCGTTCGAGATCATCGCGGGATCGTCGGTCGAGGAGATCGGCGTCAACCTCAAGGACATGATGGGCAACATGTTCGGAGGCGGACGCGCCAAGACCCGCCGGCTGAAAGTGCCTGCGGCCTTCGAGCAGCTCCTGGCAGAAGAGCAGTCGAAGCTCGTGGACATGGACTCGGTCAGCCGGACCGCCGTTCAGCGCGTCGAGCAGACGGGCATCATCTTCGTGGACGAAATCGACAAAATCGCGAGCCGCGACGGCGGTGGTGGCGGGGGACGCGGGCCGGACGTGAGTCGCGAGGGCGTCCAACGCGACATCCTGCCGATCGTCGAGGGCACGACCGTCAACACGAAGCACGGGATGGTGAAGACCGATCACATTCTGTTCATCGCCGCCGGCGCGTTCCATGTCTCCAAGCCATCCGATCTGATCCCTGAACTCCAGGGACGCTTTCCGATCAGGGTGGAGCTCGAGCCGCTCACGCGCGACGACTTCGTGCGCATTTTGACCGAGCCGCGCAACGCCCTCGTCAAGCAATACACGGCGCTGCTCGGCACCGAGGATTTGTCGTTGACCTTCACGCCTGAGGCCGTCGAGCGACTCGCCGACTTCGCCGCCCGCGTCAACGACACCACCGAGAACATCGGTGCCAGACGGCTGCATACGGTCATGGAACGGCTGCTCGACGAATTGTCATTCAGCGCTCCGGAGCTTACTGACAAGTCGATCACGATCGACGCCGCCTACGTCGATCGCATGCTCGCCGACATCGTCAAGAACGAGGATCTCTCCCGATACATCCTTTAAGGCGTCAACTCCCAACTCCCAAGAGGCCAACTCCCAAGAACCACCAACCACGAGCCACCACCAACTAGTAGGCGGCAGTTGGAAGTTGGAGGTTGGGAGTTGGGAGTTGACCTGCGACGCGGCCCGTCAGATCGCGCAGCACCTGATAGCCCGCTTCCACGGCGGCGGCGCTGTCGTACGAGGTGCCGGCGAGGTGGCGGGCGTTCAGGAATCCGATCCGCTCGTACTCGCGAGCCAACGACTTGTCATCGACGACCGTGGGGGCGTCCGCCACTTCGACAGCGTGTCGCAATTCGTGGCCGATGAGGGCGATCTGCACGTCGGCTGATGCGAGGCGTGCGACGCGAATATGCACATAGCGGAAGCCGCCGACCGACGAGACGAACGTGAGTCGCCCGTCGGCTGATCGCGTTCCGCCATCGCATTCGAGGTACACGATCACGTCGGACTGTCGAATGCGATCGACCATGCGGCGAAACGTCTCCGAGGCACGCACGCCGTCGTGCAGTAGTCGAATCAGCCGCCGGTCCGTTGTCCGAATGTGGTTGTGAGGGTCCTCGTCGAATGTCTGCGCCGTCGATGCCGGGGAGGTTGCGACCAGGAACGTGAAGAGGAGGAGAATCCGCGCCGGTGTGGGAGTCATCTTGCGCGATGGGAATGGCAAAGCGCGCGCCACGGTGCTTTTCCCGATGATTCCGGCCAATTGCTGGCTTTCTGCGCGAAATCCGGTAGAATGCAGGGACTGAAGAAGATCACGAAAAGACACAGAATCGTGGTGTGACCTTTTCGTTACTACAGAAAAGTCCTTATCGGTGGGACGGTCAGTCCCCCGGCCGCAGGCCCCAAGACGCGCTGGCGGGTAAACGCGTTGCTCCTCGCATCGAGCGACGACAGCTTTGGTTCGAACGTCGAATCACCGCGCAGAAATGTAGGAGACCCATATGCCTGCCGCCAGACTCGGATCCGATAATGCCGGAGCGCGTGACGCGCGACGGCTCTCGACGCTGCTCGAAATCAGCCAAGCCCTTTCGGGTACGCTCAACTTCAAATCTGCGTTACAGCGCGTGCTGGTCACACTCATGCGCCATCACAGCGTCGTTCGCGGCATGGTCACCCTGCTGCGCGACGGCGAGCTGCATGTCGAGGCAGTCGAGGGGTTCGAAGATCGCGCCCGCACGATTCGCATCCGCATCGGTGAAGGCATCACCGGCAAGGTGGTCGAAAGCGGAAAACCGATCGTCGTGCCGCGCGTCAGCAAGGAGCCCGCGTTCCTCAACCTCGCACCGCGCAGACCCGAGAGCTTGAAGCAGGAATTGAGCTACATCTGCGTGCCGATCATGCTGAACCGCGCGGCGGTTGGCGCGATTGCCGTGGACCTGCGCTTTCAGCCCGATCGCGACTACGACAGCAGCGTCAAGTTCCTCGGCATCGTCAGCTCGATGATTGCCCAGGCGCTCAACATCCAGCGCATCGTCGAAGAAGAGCGCCGCAAGCTGCTCGACGAGAACACGCACCTGCGCCAGGAGCTGAAAGAGCGCTACGACTTCTCCAACATCATCGGTACGAGCGGACCGACGCGGCAGATGTACGAGCAGGTCGCCCAGGTCGCGCAGACGAATACGACGGTGCTGATTCGCGGCGAGTCCGGTACCGGCAAGGAACTGATCGCGCACGCGATTCACTACAACTCCCTGCGCGCGAAGAAGCCCTTCGTCAAAGTCAGTTGCGCGGCGTTGCCCGACACGCTGATCGAGTCGGAGCTCTTTGGCTACGAGAAGGGCGCGTTCACCGGCGCGAATGCCCGCAAGAAGGGGCGCTTCGAGATGGCCGAGGGCGGGACCCTCTTCCTCGACGAGATCGGTGACGTGAATCTGGGGACGCAGGTGAAGCTCCTGCGCGTCCTGCAGGAGCGCGAGTTCGAGCGGCTGGGCGGAACCGAGACCGTCAAGGTCAACGTGCGCCTCATCGCCGCCACGAACAAGGACATGGAAAAGGCGATCGTGGACGGCACGTTCCGCGAGGATCTCTACTACCGCCTCAACGTCTTCACCATCTTCGTGCCGCCGCTCCGCGAGCGGAAGGCCGACTTGCTGCTGCTGGCCGATCATTTCCTCGAGAAGTTCTCGCGCGAGCACGGCAAGGTGATCAAGCGCATCTCGACGCCGGCGATCGACATGCTCACGGCCTATCACTGGCCGGGCAACGTTCGCGAGCTCGAGAACGCACTCGAGCGCGCAGTCCTCGTCTGCGACAGCGCCGTCGTGCACGGCCACCACCTGCCGCCATCGCTGCAAACTGCCGACTCGTCGGGCACCGTCACGCGCGTCTCGTTGAGGGACGCAGTCGCCGGCTACGAGCGAGACATGATCATCGATGCGCTGAAGACGACGCGAGGCAACCGCGCCAAGGCCGCCCGCCTGCTCGACACGACCGAGCGAATCCTCAATTACAAGGTGCGCGGATATGGCATCGATGTCCGTCGCTTCAAGACTCCGGATGTCGCGCGCCGCACGTCGAGCGACCTTGGGGCACGCGACATCGTGCGGGAAGCGCCGTTGGCTGCCTCTTCCTAAATGAACCTTCGACGACAACTCCCGACTTCCAACTCGCGACTGCCAAAGGCTTTGTGCAGGTTGGGAATTGGGAGTTGGGTGTTGATCGTGCTCGTGTGTGGATGTGGCAAGAAGGGCCCTCCGCTCCCACCGTTCGTTCGAGTCCCCGCCGCCGTGGGTCAGCTTGCTGCTCACAGAGTGGGTGACGATGTCGTCATCAATTTCGCCCTGCCGACGCAGAACATCGATCAGTCAGCGCCGATCAGCCTCGCCCGTGTCGACGTGTACGCATACACGGGTCGAAGCGCGCCGCCCGCGGTGCGCTTCCCCGAAGTGGCGGACCGCGTGGCGATGATCGAGACGACCGCGGAGACGCCGCCTGCCGCGACGCTGCGCGAGACGCTGACGCCGGACAAGCTGGTTGAAGGCCGTCAGCTGACGAGCACAGTTCCTCCGCGGGCGAGCGATACGCCAGTTCGAGACGATGTGCGCGCACCTCTCAAGCGCTACTACATGGCGGTTCCGTACAACGTTCGCGGCCGGTCAGGTCCGCCAAGCGCAGTCGTCGAGCTGCCGCTGACGCCGCTGCCCGATGCGCCGGCCAACGTGCGCGTGGCGTACGACGCCGATACTGTGACGCTGCGTTGGGATCCGTCAGGTGGGATTCTCGGGTTCCTGTTGGACGGCGGCGCGCTGCCGTCAGCGTCGCCTGTCGACGATGGGCCGCCGATCGCCGCGGGAGGCACGCTGCCGGCAGGACCGACTCGCTACAACGTCTATCGCGAGATCGAGGCGCCTCCCAAGACAGATGCGGCTGACGCCGTGAAGGCGCCTGCGCCTGCGGCGATGGCGGTGCTCGCGAGCGCTGCCCCCGTTGATGGTCTCACGTTCAACGATCCCCAGGAGAGCGACGGTCGTCGCCGTTGTTACTCGGTGTCCGCTGTTCGCGGAGCGGCAGGAAAAGCGGTGGAGGGCCACGCGTCGGAGGCCACGTGCGTGGTGATGGTGGACATCTTTCCTCCCGCCGCGCCGACCGGTGTATCGCCGATCGCCGTCGAGGGTGCCATCAGTCTGGTCTGGGAGGCGAATTCCGAGCGCGACCTCGAGGGCTATCACGTCTTCCGTGGTGAAGAGGGCAGTGAAACGCTGACGCGGATCACGAATGAGGTCGTGAAGGAAACCCGGTATACCGATCAGAGCGTCAAGTCAGGCGTGCGATACGTATACGCCGTGACCGCCGTCGACAACCAGAGTCCGCAACCCAATGTCAGCGAGCAATCCGAACGAGTCGAAGTCACGGCTCGATAGCCTTCCTCTTTTCCTTGTCTTCATCGGCCTTCTTGAGGATCTTGAACTCGCCGACGCTGAATTCGCCGAGCGCGCCGCCTCGAATCTGGTAGTCAGAGGGAACTGTGAACAGATCCTGGGGCGGTTCTGCCTTGACGATGTTGCGGAGCCGGTAGATCGAGTCGCCCGTGCGCGGATCGCGTCGGGAGATCAGGACGGGCATTTGCAGCTCTTTCGAGTACCAGCGTTCGCTGACAACCTCGATCGGCATCAGGTTGCCGATCGCGCCGGCGGGAATCGTCGACGTCGTGCGCGTGCCTTCGGCCATCACCCCCTCGATCGACTTCGCGCCGAGCGACTCGGTCGTCACTTTCGTCGCGGCGCCCTCACCAACGGAGACTCTCTGTCCGGGCACCGCCGTCACCGTCATCGGCGGCTTGCCCCCTGTCCCTGTCGCCGTGCCTGTATAGGTCATGATGTGTGTTTCCGTCGCCGCCCATCCCGCCGCATTGCCAGTACGCAACCTCGTCATTGCGACAGGATTGCGATAGGCCACGCGCAGCTTGTCATCGAGCGTGTACGACTGACCTGCGACGGTATCGACGATGGTCACCAGGCGAGGAGAGGGACCGTCGACTGCGAGCGGGCCGACCAGGGCGATCTCCTCTTCGCGTCGCGTCCGCCCCTGGCTGTCTCTTGCGACCATCGACGAGTACCGCCGCTCGATGCGATTGCCATCCCCGAGCACCTGCGTAAACTCAGTCTCTGCGTCGGCGGAGAACGCTGCGTTGGGCACGTTCGTCACGGGCTCGAGTGGCACCGCTTCGATGACGCCGACAGGGGAAAACGCTGCGGTTCCCGTTTGCAGCGTGAACAGCGTGTCCGTCTGCTGTGCCTCGCTCGTGACGACAGAGCCCACGAGCATCACGAACAGCATCGACAATCGACGAATAGTCATGGCCTTTAGTCTCCGTTGAATCACGTCCTGTGTCATGGCTTACCTGCCAACCCGAATCGCGCGCGCGACACCGTCCTCACCCACGATGACATCGACGTCGATGTGCTCGCCCCGAGTGCCAGTGGCCGGCCGGACGCCGAGCCCAGCCAGCGTCGACGCCGGAACGCGCATGCGGACCATTCGAACCGGCTCTCCCTGCAGAATCGGTTCGCCAACGAGCAGCAGCGTGCGGCTGTTCTCTGATTGCGCGTTCGCGCCCTGAGTCGCGCGCTGGAGATGCTGGCCCAACTGCGCTAGGCCGGCCGCGATCGTGAGCGCCGCGGCCACAGCGGCCGCATCACGCCAGAACGTGCGCCGGCGACTCGCCATGCCCGGCGCGTGCGCCATGTCCCATGCAGCGAGCACCGCGGCCTCGACATGCGGCGGTGTCTCCATGCGCGCCTCGGCTCGACGCAACTCTTCGAGCGCGTCGGCCGGGCCGAGGTCTTCGTGTCGCATTGACGTCATACCGCACACCTCTCGCTCAGTCGCTGGTTGTCTTCGTCGCTCGAGATCGCACTTCCCATCTTCTGCGAGAGCAGGTTCCTGGCGCGATGAAGTCGGGAGCGAATCGTTCCCACGGCGCATCCGATCGCGACGGCGGCGTCGTTGTAGCTCACGTCCTGCAGATCGCAGAGGACGATCACTTCACGATACCGTCGCGGCAGCGACAGGATCGCGCGACGCAATCGCTGCAATGTTCGCCGGCGTTGCAGCGTCGCATTCACATCGTCTTGCGTGACATGCTGTGTCGCGTCGGCGCAACCGCCATCGAACGTCACGAACTGCCGCTCGCGTGCGAGGCGCCGGCGCGTGTGATGGCGTGCCACGCCATACAGATAACTCGACAACGCCGCACGCGCCGGATCGTAGCGGGCGGCGTCGCGCATGACGACCAGGAACACCTCCTGAACGATGTCTTCCGCGGCGCTATTGCATCCAGTCATCAGGCGGGCGAAGCGGTAGACCATCGCGTGATGACGGTGGTACAGCGCGGTGAATGCCTCGCGATCGCCAGCGGCGGTCCGTCGCATCAGGTCGGCGTCGGCGAGATCGCCGTCGGTGGCACGCGTCGCGTCGCGCATCTGCGACGTGATTGCAGCGAGGCTGGCAAAAGTTCCACTGATCACGGTCCTTTGGACGAGGTTCCCGTGATGGCGGCCGGACGCGAGGCGTGGGACGGGTCCTGTTCTTCGGACCCGCTGATCACGCGGCGATTTGCGTGTCGGTCGTGGCGGGTCGGGTGTGTGCGTCGGCCCGAATCGCACGGCTCACGAGCACGAGCAGGCCAACCATGACAAAGACGGACGCTTGCAGGCCGATGGCTGCGGCGGTGGGTATGAACGTGAACACGAACAGCCAGTACACCGCGGTCCAGTACGGCCCCGCATCGCGCTGCCGTGCCGGTTCCTGCATATAGGAACCAAACCAGATCAGCGGCAGAGCCAGGACCGTGAGGTCGTAGATGATCACGTGCGGGTTGACCAGCGTTGCCGCGAGGACGACGACCCCGAGGCGCACGCGCACGGGAGCCTCGCTTCTCCAGGCGCGCATGGTGTGCCAGAGCACGATGGCGGCGAGCGTCGCCCACAACGGGAGGCCGATCCAGTTGGGCGTGAGTCGCGCGAGCGCTCGCAGCGAGTGACTCATGAACGGTTTGGCTTCGAGCAGATCTGCGTACGCGATCGTCGTCGGGATGCTCGCCGCGAATGCGGTGAACGCCTCCGAGCCGAGCGCCAGCCACACGGCCGCTGCTTGTGCTGCGACTGACGTCAGGGCGCCGGCGAGCATCGCCCACTCACCGGACGCGAGCACGACGACGGCAAGCGGAATACCGAACTGCGGCTTGATCGCAAGCAGCCCAAACGCAACACCAGCGAGCCAGTGACGGTGGCGCTCGAGCGCGAGCCATCCCGCCCAGAATGCGGCGAGCACGATCACCGTGACTTGACCGTGGAGGATCAGGCTCCAGAACGGTGGAAAGGCTGCGGCCGCGGCGATCATGAACGTTCGATCGGGAAGACGATCAGCGACCGCTCTCCATGCACTCCCTACCATCAGCGTGTATCCAGCGATGGTGATCACGCTCCAGATGAAAAGCGCGCGCTGATAGGAGAGCCCCGCCAGGGGAACAAACAGCACCGCCGCCTGCGGCGGGTACACGGGCGGATAGATTTCGCGCGCCGACTCCGGGAGTAGCTCCGCCTGCGCTTCATGGAACAAAGCGGGGTCGTACATCGGTTGAATTCGGTGCGAACTGGCCAGATATCCGAGCGTGTAGAACTGCACGAAGTCCGCACCCTTCAACGGCCCTGCGATGCCGCGATCGCTCGTCCCGGTGAAACTCACAACCCCCGCTGCGATCCAGAGGACGACCGCCACGAGAATGGCGTGCCCTTTCGCCTGACGCGCCGATCGTGGCCAGCGGGGTCGTCGAAATGTGGGCATGAGAAGAGGGGTGAAGCGATTACAGGTCTGGCGCCGTAACGACAAAACAGGAATCCGGCAGATCGCTACACGCGTGTCTCAGCCGTAGGCTGCAAGACGGCTGCCGCCACACGAAAGTGGTATTCTTCGCCGCACTTACCGCCATCCTGGCCAAAGTTTGTTCATTCATTTGGCCAGGATGCCCTGTTTTCTGGCGCGCTCCGCGCGCCTCGAAAGGAGCCAGAGGCCATGGAGCAGACGAAACTTCAGATACCTGCCGAGGCAGTGGAAGCCTATACCCAGTACATCCACGGCGAGATCGACCGCAGGTCCTTCATGCGCCGCGTGAACAAGGTGGCCGTATCGACTGTCGCGGCCGCGGCCATCGTGGACCAGTTGATGCCGAACTACGCGGCGGCGCAGCAGGTCGCGCCGACCGACACGCGTCTCAAGACCGAGTACGCCACCGTGCCGTCACCGAGCGGCAACGGCAGCATCAAGGGTTACCTCGCGCGACCCGCGAGCGCCGGCACCAACAAACTTCCGAGCATTCTCGTCGTGCATGAGAACCGCGGACTCAATCCGCACATCGAAGACGTCGCTCGACGTCTCGCGCTCGAGAACTTCATGGCCTTCGCACCGGACGGTCTGACCTCAGTCGGTGGCTATCCTGGCGACGACGTGAAGGGTGGAGAGCTGTTCGGCAAAGTCGATCGCGCGAAGATGGCGGAGGACCTGTACGCCGCGGCAGTGTGGCTGAAGTCGCGACCCGACAGCACCGGCCGCCTTGGTGTCACCGGATTCTGCTTCGGTGGCGGTATCGCCAACTCACTGGCCGTACGGATGGGAGCAGACCTTCAGGCTGCCGCGCCGTTCTACGGCGGTGCGCCTCCGGTCGAGGACGTGCCGAAGATCAAAGCGGCGATCCTGGTGCACCACGGCGGCGAAGACAAGCGGCTCGTGGATGGATGGCCCGCCTACGATCAGGCGATGACCGCGGCGAAGGTCACGCACGAGGGGCACATCTATCCGGGCGCGGTTCACGGCTTCAACAACGACGCGACGCCGCAGCGCTACAACAAGGCCGCTGCCGATGAGGCGTGGAAGCGCACGATCGACTGGTTCAACAAGTACGTCAGAGCTACGACGTAGACGACGCGTCACGCGCGGGCTGAAGCCCGCGCTCTACACTCAACTTCCAATTCCCAACTTCCAACTCCCAGTTCTCTTTTGGGAGTTGGGCCTTTTGGGAGTTGGGAGTTGATCTGATGGCCTTGCGCCGCGAAGCGGCGGGTGACAGACTGACTCCTGGAGAGTTGGTATGAAGCTTTTCGTCGACACAGGCAATCTCAAGGACATCGAAGCGCTCGCGGCCATCGGCATCCTCGACGGCGTCACGACCAACCCGTCGCTGATGGCGAAGGAGGCTGGCGACTACCGTCAGATTCTCAAGCAGATCTGTCGCACGGTTCAGGGGCCGGTGAGTGCCGAGGTCGTTGCAACCGACGCGGCCGGCATGATTACCGAAGGCCGGAGTCTCGCCGCCATCGACGAGCACATCGTCGTCAAAGTGCCGTTCACGAAGGAAGGCGTCAAGGCGTGCAAGACGCTGGCGTCGAGCGGCCTTCGCGTCAACGTGACGTTGATCTTTTCAGCGACGCAAGCGTGGCTTGCTGCGAAGGCAGGCGCCAGCTACGTCAGCCCGTTCGTCGGACGTCTCGATGACGTCGGCACCACCGGGATGAATCTCATTCGCGAGATCGTCGATATCTTCGACAACTTCGACTTCTCGACCGAAGTGCTCGTCGCCAGCGTGCGTCATCCGATTCACGTCATCGAAGCCGCGCGCATGGGCGCCGATGTCGTCACTGCGCCTCCCGCCGTGATCGAACAGTGCTTCAAGCATCCTCTCACCGATCTCGGACTCGAACGGTTCCTGAAGGACTGGGAGAAGGCTCAAGCTGCCAAGGTGTAACGATCTCGAATGATGATCTGTCGTTCGAATTTCTCAGTTCTCACTTCTCCGTTCGTGTTCATGTTCGATCGAACTCGGAACCACGAAGCCGAACGCAGCACCGAACCTGAACACGAACAGAGCACAGAGAAGCGAGAAGTGTGAACGACAGCGCGAGTTCCCTACAGCGTCTCGCCGAGCTCAGGCGCCAGGCCGAATCCGGCGGAGGCGAAGATCGTCTTCGTCGACAACGCGATGCCGGTAAGCTGACCGCGCGCGAACGTATCACCCTCCTGTTCGACCCCGACACCTTCGAAGAGACCGACGCCCTCGTCACGCATCGGTGCCGCGACTTCGGCATGGCCGAACAGATCGTGCCCGGTGATGGGGTCGTCTCCGGACACGGCCGCATCGACGGCCGCCTCGTCTACGCCTTCGCGCAGGACTTCACCGTCTTCGGCGGATCGCTCTCGGAAACCAACGCCGCGAAGATCGTCAAGATCATGGACCTTGCCGTCAAGATGGGCGCGCCCGTCGTCGGCCTCAACGACTCCGGCGGTGCGCGCATTCAGGAGGGTGTGCTGTCGCTCGGCGGATATGCGGACATCTTTCTGCGCAACACACTCGCGTCAGGAGTGGTGCCTCAGATCTCCGCCATCATGGGAGCGTGCGCCGGCGGCGCGGTGTACTCCCCAGCGATTACTGATTTCACGGTGATGGTGAAGGACACGAGTTACATGTTCGTCACGGGGCCTGACGTCATCCGGACCGTCACCCACGAACAGGTCACCAAAGAGGAGCTCGGCGGCGCACTGACACACAACGAGAAGAGTGGCGTCGCGCACTTCGCCGCCGAAGACGATGAAGCCGCGATTCAGTTGATCCGTGAGTTGCTGTCGTTCCTCCCGAGTAACAACGTTGACGATCCACCGCGCCGCGACACATCGGATCCCTCCGATCGCGAAGACGAGTCCCTCGATTCCGTCGTACCGGACGCGCCGAATCAGGCGTACAACATGCTCGACGTCATCCACGCGGTGGTGGACGATGGCCAGCTGCTCGAGGTGCACGAGCATTTCGCGAAGAATATCGTCGTCGGATTTGCGCGGCTCGCGGGACGTCCGGTTGGCGTCGTGGCGAATCAGCCCGTGCACCTGGCGGGCACACTCGACATCGATGCGTCGGTGAAGGCGGCGCGTTTCGTTCGCTTCTGTGATGCGTTCAACATTCCGCTCGTCACCTTCGAAGATGTGCCCGGTTTCCTGCCCGGAACCGGGCAGGAGTGGGGCGGGATCATCCGCCACGGTGCCAAGCTGCTGTTCGCATTTGCAGAAGCGACGGTCCCGAAACTGACGGTCATCACGCGCAAGGCGTACGGCGGCGCGTACTGCGTGATGTCGAGCAAGCACATTCGCGCCGATGCGAACTTCGCGTGGCCCAACGCGGAGATCGCCGTGATGGGTGCAGAGGGCGCAGTCAATATCCTCTACCGGCGGGAGCTGGATGCGGCCAACGATGTGGATGCGGTTCGCGCCGCACGGGTGGCGGAGTATCGAGCGAAGTTTGCGAACCCGTACATCGCCGCGCAACGCGGGTTCATCGACGAAGTGATCGTTCCCAGGCAGACTCGCAGGAAGCTGATCGCCGCACTTGCGGCGCTCAACACCAAACGGGATCGGAATCCTCCCAAGAAGCACGGCAACATCCCGCTTTAGGGCGGCAATCCTGCGTGTGAACCCGGCGCACCCCCATTTCGTCTCATGGGGAGGCTGGAGAGGACCGTGCTCGTCATCTCAGAGTTGCAAAAGGCATACGGGTCAATCGTTGCAGTGAACGGTGTGTCGTTCAGCCTCGAGCGGGGGCGGCTCCTTGGCCTGCTTGGACCGAACGGGGCAGGGAAGAGCACGACAGTGTCGATGATCGCGGGGCTCGTGACCCCGGATCACGGGACCGTCACGATTGACGGCGTGCGCCTCTCGGGGGACACCGATCCGGTCAAGCGACGTATCGGGCTGGTTCCGCAGGATCTGGCTCTCTACGACGAACTCTCCGCGCGAGCGAATCTGCAGCTCTTTGGATCGCTCTATGGGCTTTCGACACGAGCTCTCGCCGCCGCGATCTCGAGGACGCTCTCCCTGGTTGGCCTCGCCGACCGCATGCACGACAAGGTG
>Ga0207669_10000577_pt1 | contig 15961 bp, 12 predicted proteins | sample KBSM33metaG_FD_184329 | JGI IMG/M metagenome (GOLD analysis project Ga0207669, IMG submission 184329) | Miscanthus rhizosphere microbial communities from Kellogg Biological Station, Michigan, USA - KBS M3-3 metaG (SPAdes) (version 2) | ecosystem: Host-associated > Plants > Roots > Rhizosphere >...
CGCTCCGTTGGTTATGACTTGCACTCCTTCAGTGCATACGATCTTATAAGCCATGGCAAACATCGAGAAGTTCGGTGCGCCAGGCGTCTTCGAGCCTGCTACGTACAGCCAGGGAATCAAGGTCACACAGGCCCAGACGATCCTCTTTCTGTCTGGGCAGGTGGCCTACACCCCAGACGGCGGGGTCGCGTGTCGCGGCGACTTCAAGGGACAGGCACGAGGCGCATACGAAGCGATCAAGGCCCTGGTCGAAGCGCAGGGGGGCACGATGGCGAATGTGATCAAGATCACGACCTACCTGACAGACATGCGCTACCGTGTCGACCTGGCTCCGATTCGCGAGGAGTTCTTCGGAAAGAAGGGACCAGCGTCGACGCTCGTCGAGATCTCATCGCTTGCCCACCCGGACTGGATGATCGAGATCGAGGCGATCGTCGTTCTATAGGGGAGGCTTTTCGGGGGAACACCTCTTGTACTTAAATTTCGGCTGAGCTGGTTCCAGCCGAGCTTGATTTGAGTGCATTCGTCCTAAAATTGCCGTCATCCCTGAATGCGCGCCTCAGCATTGACTTCGGACGCGGTCTTTCCATGCAGCAAACAGATTTCGAGAGCGCGGCCAGCCGCCAGTCGTGGGAGTGGCTCGTCGATCTAGCGCCCAGGCTCGACATCATCATCGAGATGGTCGATGAGCATCAGGCACCGGTGTTTCCAGTCGGTTCTGCCCCCGAAGCGGAGCAGTTCCGGACGACGCTCACGTCCGGTGAGCCGACCATCCGCTCTGCGGTGTCCGACGTTCTCGAGTCGCGGAAGCCGGTCTTCGTGTCTGTCGGAAGTCTGCAGGCGGTGTGTTGCTCGCTGGCGAGTGGCGGGGTGCTCTTCGTCGCGCGACCGAACACCGACTCAGTCGAGGAGTGCCGTCAGGATCTCGAGGCCATCGCACACTGGCTGACGGGCGCGATCGACGCGACACTCGCACAGACCAGCGCCATCAGCGTCGAACCCTATCGGATTGTCTCGTTCCGTCGAATCCTTCGAGAAGCCGCGCCGCGCGGGTCCGCCCGCAAAGTCGTTGGCGCATTCGTCGAATCGTTGAGCGTCTGGGACGACGTGCGAGCTCGCTGCTACGTCGCCGGAGCCAATGGCGGTTTCGTCCCGTACGGGGCAGCACTGGCGGCACCACCGTCGACGCACGATCGGCTCGACGACGTGGTAGCGCCCGCGCACGGCCGGATGGTGGGTCTCTCGCGAGCCGAGGTCGAACGCCTCGGAATCGTTCCGGAACCCGGCGATACGCTCATGCTGCGGGTCCTTGCCGGCGACATCGCCTGGTTGCTGGTGTTTTCCGGGATGATCGACGACCGCGAGCAGGTTCGCCTGAGGGTGTACTCGGACATCCTTCGCGAATCGCTGAACGACGCGGCGACGGTGGCGACGAGCCGGTTGGTTGCGGATGTGTCGAGGCCACAGCGTCCGACGAACGAACCGCCTGAAACCTCCGGTCAGATCGCGCTCGATCAGTTGATGGACGCCGTCAATGCCACGCGTGGGGGGCTCGCCTTGACCGGCGGTGACAGACCCGCACTGGTGGTCGGCTTGACGGACTTGCTCACAGGAGCCGATGAGGCCGAGGCCAATCGGCTGGTGGTGCGATCTTCTGATGGCGATAGCGTCATGACCGTCGTTTTCCAGCGCGAGCAGTCGCCATTTACGGCGCTCGATCGGGAAACGATCCTGGCCGGCCTGGCGGTCGTGCACCGCAGGATGCGGACCGGCCTTCAGCGAACGACTGACGGCGAGCGGCGGCGGCGCTTTCGGCCGATCGACTCCGTGTTCGATCAACTCGCTGCCAACGCGATCGCAACGGGCCGCCAGGCCTCTGTCGTCGTCGTTTCCGTCGATGAAGCGGCGGCGCGCGGCGGCTTGCTGGCGGCGTCCGTCGGGAAAATCAGAGCGCAACTCCGCGCGGGCGACTTTGCCGGTGTGCTCAGCGATCGAGAGATCGCCGTGTTGCTGTGCGGCGCGTCGTCCGACCATGCCGCTCTTGTCTCTGCGCGATTGATGAAGATGTTGCAGTCGGGTGACAGCACCGGCGCGTTCCTCAACTCTGCGATCGGCATGACCACGCGGTCGCCGGAGTCGTCGTTTCAGGGCTCTCTCGTCGGCGCCGCGCGCGCGCGCGCGACACAGCGCTGAACTTCTTCTCTTCAACTCCGGCCGCGGTTCGTGCACAATGTGGGCGTCCCGCACACGTTGAGCATCGATTCCCCTGACGCTTCGGCACCGCCCCCAGAGGAGGCTGGCGCCATGAGTACAGCCCGCGATCTGATCGTCGATCAGTTTCCCCCGTCGGCTGAAAGCGGCGCGCGCCTGACCACGTGGTACGCGCAAGGTCATTCCGATGGCCTCGGCGATCGGTTGTTGATGTTTGACAACACGACCGCGCCGTCGTGGGAAATCCTTCGCTTCAAGCCCGAACTCGCGCAAGATCTGCGATTCGCGACCGCGCTCAGGCACCGGATGGAGACGTTGAGCACGTTTCAGCATCCGGCGTTTCCGGTCGTCCGATCGATTAAGGAGTTCGGGCACGAGGAGGGGCTCGCCGTCGTTTCGACCTACGTCTCGGGGGTGCGGCTTTCGGATGCGTTGAAGAAGCCGCGCAGCACGGAATTCGCTGTTCACCTACTTCGGCAGCTGATGCCGGCACTCGCCGCGCTCCACGAGCACTCGGACGGGATCGCGCACGGTGCTGTGACGCTCGATCGTGTCGTCCTCACGAGTGATGGCCGGTTGACGATTCGTGAGCACATGGTGGGATCGGGAATCGAGGCGATTGAGCTGTCAGCGGTCCAGTTGTGGTCGAACTTTGGAATCCTGACGCCGCTTTCGCGCCTGGTTTGTCCCCCGCTGGACACCAGGAGTGACGTCGCGCAACTCGCGCTGGTGGCTCTCGCGTTGATGGCGGGACGCCGGATCGTGCTCGACGAGTATCCGCACACGATTGGTGAGCTGCTCAATCGCGTTGCACGGCTTGCAGCGCTTCGCCACTGGTTCGAGCGCGCGTTGTATCTCAACGAGCATGGATTCCGGTCGGCGCGCGAGGCGACCGATGCGCTGTTGGAGGTGAAGCAGGAAGGTCAGAGCGAAGATGCTGGCCGTCCCGTACAGCGGCTCGCGCCTCCAGTCGCAACAGGACCGGAGGCTGCTCCGCCGCCGGCACCGCAGCCACCGGCGCAGGCGACTCCTCCGTCGGCCGACCGCGAGCATCCGCTTGCACCGATTGGAATCGTCCCGGTTCAACCGGCACGTCGATTTGGCAATGCCGTTCGATGGGCAGCGATCGCGGCCGGTGTCGTCGCCCTGGCGGAGGCAATCATCATCGGGCGATTGATTTACTCGGGTTCGAACGCGACCCGAACAGCAGCCCCGGCGGCTGTCATTGAGGCGGCGCCGTCGGTCACTCCACTGGCTGTGAGAGTCAAACAGGAAATGCCTGGTGTTCACGTGCTCCCTGCAAAGGCACCCACAACCGAGGAGGAGCCCATTGTCGGCGACCTTCGGCCCGTGGCAACGAAACCGGAGCTTCCTGCTGCCGTTCATCCGCGCAGCGGCGGGTTCCGGATCATCTCGCCGATCGAGCTTCACGTGCTCGACGGTGAACGATTGCTCGGGTCGAGCCAGGATGGCCCGATCATCACCGGGGCCGGGCGTCGCGAGTTCGATTTCGTGAACAGCGCGATCGGGTATCGCGTTCGTCGCGAAGTCGACGTGAAAGCTGGGCAAATCACAGCCGTGACGGTCGCGATTCCGAACGGCCGGCTCAACGTCAATGCGACGCCGTGGGCGAGCGTCTGGATCGATGGCACTGCCTACGGCGATACGCCGCTCGGGAACCTTGCGATTGCGCCAGGGGAGCACGAGATCGTCTTCCGTCACCCGCAACTCGGGGAACGGCGCGAACGGACGCTCATACGGCCTGACACGCCAGCCCGGGTGGCTGTCAATCTCCAGCGATAACGCTTCGATTCCGAATCAGGGGAAGCGGGCGAGGAGCGTGCGTCCCGTTGGCGTGGTCCGCCCGCCGCTCGGTTCGACCGTCACGGCTGCTCCGACAACCGCCCCCGGAACTCTCGGCGGGGCATCGACGACAAGCGTTGCGCGGCCGGCATCGTCGGGCACGAAGAGCCCGGCGCCAACCGATTGTGTGTCGGTGACCAGCCAGAGTTGATACGTGCTTTCGGGCGGGGCGGCAGGCAGTCGTGAGCCGCTCAAGACGAGTCCACGGGTCCGGCTCCAGAGCAGTTGCGCCGAGGATCCGTTGGTTTCGCTCGTCAGATTGAAGCGAATGAGATCGGGCGCCGTGAGAATGACGCCAACCGTCTCGGCCCGCTGTGCCAACTGGCGGGCCTCGGCGATCTGGCGATCCGCAACCTCGCGCGCGGCGGCGACCTCGCGAGTGGCTGTCTGCGTCGTCGAGACGACCTGTTGTTCGGCTGCCGCCACGCGAGCGGAGGCAGCATTCAACCGGTTTTCGACCCACCTGACGACAACGACGACGAGCAGGATGGCGACGATCGCACCCGCGGCACTGGCGACGGACACCCAGCGCGGTCTCGCCGGATGATTCTCGACATGCTGTGGCTCGGCCTGCTGTTCGCGTGCAGCTTCGAGAAGATGCACGCGACGGGCGAGCGATCGTTCGGAGTCACCCGGCAACGAGTCCTGGCCGTCGTCGTTTCCGTTGGCGGTTCGGCGCAGTTCGTCGTGAAGGTTGACCACACGATCGAGCGGCCAGTTGCCGGCCGAGCCCTGATTCGCGACCTGAGACCCCGCACCCAGACGCAGATCCGCGACGAGCGCCTGCAGGTTGCGCGAGATCTCCGTGAGGTATTCCGCGTGGCTTTGCAGTTGTTTCAGCGGCTCTTCGTGCAGATGCCGTAAGGCCTGAGTTTCCCGCGAGATCGTCTCCTCGAGCGAGCGCATGCGCTCATCGAGATCAGCAGACGGATCGGCTGGCGTCTGACTCTGAGTGTGTTGCCACTGATGGAGGGCGAGGCTGAAACGATCCAACTGCGCTTCGAAGCGAGACAACCGTTGTTCAAGGCCGGGATCGTCCTGCTGCATCGTCGGTCGCTTGGATGATACACAAAAACTGATCAGGTATGTTCATCGTGATGCTTAAGACAAACGACCAAACGCCAACTCCCAAAGCACCTGAGTGCTTGGGAGTTGGATCGTGGGAGGTGGAAGTTGACGGCGCGCGTTCCTTGAAATCGCGCGACTTCGGCTAGAACGTCAGCGAGCCGCTGAACTGCAGCATCCGGCCATCCTGCAACAACGAGGGCTGCAACCAGAGCGGGCCGTAGTTCACGTTCAGTACGGAGCTCGCGCTGCCGTTGAACACGGTGTAGATGTTGACGTTGGCCTGGAGGCGCATTCGCTGCGAGAGCTCCATCCGCTTCCCAATTCGAAGATCGAGTCGCGTCAGCCGGTCATCGTACATCGTTTGCGGAGCGATCAGCGGCACGATTGCCGTCGCGGTGCAGGTGGCGGCGCCTCTGCATGCCGCCAGGTCGCGTCCGAGTGACGGGCGGATTTGCGCGTTGGCTGCCGCGTAGTTCGCCGTGATCGTCGGCCCGGAGATGTTCTGGAACACGGCGCTGACGATCATGTCCCATGGCAATGGATAAGTCAGGAATCCCTTGAATTGCGTCTGCCCCTCGAACGGCGTGACGATGCGGCAGATGCTCTTTCCATCGATGGTCGTGTTCGTGAACGGTGTGGGCGTGGAGAGCACGCCGGCGCCCCCCGGGGCGATGTTGCCCGGAAGGGAGGTGGCTACCGCGCCGGGGGAATCGACGTTGAAGCAGGCGTCGTTGACGCTGCGGCCTGTGTCGACACCGCCGCCAAGCAGCAGGTCCGCCTTGAGTCGTGCCGTCACCGTGACGTTGAAGAAGTCGTTGACGCGCGAGATCTTCCCGAAGTTCTCGTCCTGCTGGATGACGCTGTTCACCTGACCAAATTTCGCAGGGGCAACGTCGTACAAGCCGCAGACCTGATAGCCGCCGCCATTGGGCAGGCGCGAATCGTTCGGTGCCGTGATACAGAACGGACTGAAATCATCAGGCGTCACGAGAACGTTGTCCGTAACCAGGTGATTGCCGAACCAGTTGCGGTAGTAGCCCGCAGTCATCGAGACGCCGGGCCGCAGTTCGTGCTGGATCTCGGTCGTGAAGTCCCAGTTGTAACCGCGCGAGTCGTAACCAAGGAGGGCGTCGTCGGCGTATCGCGTGGTGACGTTGAGCCCGCCGAAATTCTGATTCGCCATGGCGCCGCACTCGCCGTCGACGCCGCGATTGGAGAGGTTGCAGTCAGGAACGTAGTTGCCGCGGCGCGGATCGCCGACCGGGTAGAAGCTGTCGTTCCAGGTGCGGCTGACCGAGTTGATCGAGGTCTGAATCGGGTTGTTGTTCTGCGTGATGGTGATGCCTGTCTTTCCTACGTACCGCCCGATCGCCATCTTGATGGCCGTTCTGCCGTTCCCGAAGAGATCGTACGCGGCGCCGAGCCGAGGATCGATGTCCTTCCAGAGCGGGATGTTCTTGACCTCGTCGAAGGTGCGCTCCGGGACCCACCCGTTCGGCGTCGCGTCGACGTGCTGCGGCGGAACGTAGCCGCTCAGGTATTCGTACCGGATACCGTAGGTGAGCGTTAACTTCCGCATTGTCCACTGATCCTGCGCGTAGAACCCGAAGTCCTTGTTCTGCGCCTTGAGCCCGTACGGCGTCGCCCACTGTGTGAGGTTGACTGGCACCTGATTGTTGAATGCGTACTCCACGTTGTAGGTGCCGTTCTCCGCTTCGATCTCGAGGTAGCTCTCCTCGAATTGAGCGCCCACCTTGAAGTTGTGACCGCCCGTGACGTACGCCGCAGACACGCGCTGGCTGAATCGTGGCACGAGCTGCGTCGTGTAGTACAGCGGTCCGAACGTCGGCGTGCCCGAGTTGTAGCGCATGCCGGTTGATTGCTCCACGATCGAGACGTCGTCGCGCGTCACCTCTGGCTGGCGGTAGATGGGCCAGCTGCCGTCGGCACGCCCGACGCCGGCTTCCAGGAGGAGCTTGCTCGTGATGGGATTCGTCCAGGTGACCTGATAGAGTCCGGCCGGCTTGAGCTTGTAGCTGAAAAACGCCTCTGGCGCATTCACCGATCCGCTCGCGGTGAGCGCAGGGCAGTGGCAGTCACGCTGCGGATCGGCGAAGAAGTTGAACTTGTTCTTCTCTGTCGCCCGCCACGTCACCCGGATGGCTTTCGATTCGTACCACTCTTTGGCGAACGCCGGTCGAGACGTGTCTGGTGTGTAGAAGGGCGTGTGCTGTGTGGCGTTGTAGAACTTGTTGGCTGCCTGTCGCTTGTTTCCCCACTCGCGGAACGAACCGAAGAACCACACGCGATCCTTCTTGATCGGGCCGCCGAGCGTGAATCCGGCGTCGTAAATGTAGTTGAGGCTGTTCACGCTCTTGAGCCCGCGAGCGATCAAGTCGTCGCTGAGGTTGTCGCTCATCAGGCTGTCGTTGGAAAAGAGCCCGGTAACGCTGCCCGAGAACTGATTGCCACCTTCCTTCGGGATCATGTTCACGATTGCGCCGTCAGCATTGCTGTCGGCGGCGATGCCGGTGGTATACATCACCATTTCCTGCACGGTCTCGGCGTTGGCGTTGTAGCCCTGGTTGCCGGATGCGTGTTGGATGCCCATGCCATCGAATTGCACGTTCGTTCCGCCTTTACCGTGGAACGTTCCGCCGATTTGACCGCTGTAGGCGCCGGTGACGTCGAATCCTTCGTTGCCGCGAAATCCCGGCGTGAGCGTCACGAGGTTATTCAGGTTTTTCACGCTGCTTGGAAGAACGTTGAGCAGATCGTCGGTCACGGTGATCTGCTTGCGGGCATTGCGGGTATCGACCAGCGGCGACTCCCCGGTCACGGTGATCGTCTCGGTGAGCGCGCCGACCTGCATGTCGGCATTGACCGTGGCGGTGAACCCTGACGTCAACTCGATCCCGTCACGGCGGAACACGTTGAAGCCGGAGAGCGAGAAGGTCACGAGATAAGTCCCGGGACGAAGATCGACGATGTTGTACCGGCCTTCGCTGTCGGTAACAACGTTGCGTGCCTTTTCAATGAGGGCCGGGCTCGAGGCTTCGACGGTGACGCCAGGCAGCACTGCGCCTGACGTATCTCTGACGACCCCTGCGATTCCACTGGCCGACGCCTGCTGTGCCGACGCGACAGCGGGCAGTGACAGCAGCGTACAAACGACGACGCAGACGCCCAAACCTCCGAGGGTTCGTACCATTGGCTGCTCCTTCTGCCATATCCTCTGGCCTTCCGGGTTGCCTATGCCTGCGATCTCTGAGTGCCGTGGGGAGACGAGTAACGCGACTGAAACGGACGAAACCACGCAGTGGATATCGCTGAGTGGCCACGATGTCAAGGTGCGATTCGCGTCGAGGCCGCGTTGTATGCAGCAGTCGCGTCCAGCCCATGCTCCGGCGGAGTCTCGTCCGCAACCCGTGGATAGCCGTCTCGGCTGTATCCGGGAGGAAGATGTGGCGGTGGACTCGGGCTGTTCCTGACTATATTCACCTCGACCTTGGCCGCTGCATGCAGCGGATCGCGCCTCGCGACCGGTATCGACGGTGAATACGACTGAAGAACCCTGTAGCTATTGAACGCGCGGGTGAAGGATGTAGTCGATCGTCATCCTGAGCGGCACTTCGATCGCGACACCGCGAACCCGCCCTGGCTCCCAGCGCCCGGCCTGCACGGCTTCGACAGCCGCGTTGGCGAGCGCGGGGTGCACGTCGGACACCACCTTCAAATCGCTCGCGAAGCCGTCGGTTCCGATCCGGCCCTCGACGATCACCGTGCCTTCGAGTCCGGCGTCTTTGAGCGTCTGGGGATACTCGGGCAGCCCCGACCAGTAGGACTCCCATCCGTTGACCGGCTCCGGCCCCTTCACAGCCTGGCTCCATGAGTCCTGGCGATCGCGTCGAAACTCGGCGACGAGTGAGGCCGGCGGCTCGTACGTGGCGATTTCGGTCGGGCAATCTGCGCACACGGTGAACGTATCCGTCAGCGTCTCGACCGACATCCAGATGTCACGTTGAGCGGCGTCGCCTGGTGCCAGGCGAATCGTCGTGGCTGGCACGAAGTCCATGGGCGCGGCCAACCGATAGGTGCCCGCGCGCACGGTGTTGAAGGCGAAGCCGCCCGCTTCGTCGGTTCTTCCCTCGTACGACGCGGGACCACCGATCTGCTCCAGATACAGCTTCACGTTTTCAACCGAGCCGCCGAACGGATCGAAGAGATGTCCACTGAGGGCGGCGGAGGCGCGCACAGCCTGCACGGGCGCGATCGCCAGCATGACGAGCGTGACGGCGGTCGCAATCGCGATCGTCGACAGTCGCCCGGGTCGCTCGCGACGCTGGCACGAGTCGAGAACGGCTGCGATCCTCGTGGAGAGGTCGGTTCGGCTCGCCATGAACAGCCCGATCGCGGAACTGCTCGTGAGACGTCGCGCCAGCAGCAGCAATTGCTCGGCGTATGCCGCGCCGTCCGCGCGCCGCAGCACGCCGTCGTCGCACGCGCGCTCCGAGTCGAGGCGAAGGCGACGCCACGCCATCCACACCAATGGGTGGAACCAATAGATCGCGCAGACGACGCGCGCCAGCGTCTGGACAGTCCAATCGTTACGGCGAATGTGCTCGATCTCGTGAGACAGCGCGCGACGAAGGTCGCTATCCGTCCAGCTCTGTGCGTCGATCGGGAGCACGATCACCGGATGCACGAGTCCCATCGTCAGCGGCGCGCGTGCGTCTTCGCGAAGCCGGGTCTCGATCGCTCGACGTACTCCAGCGTCGCGCGCGGCCTCGATCACGAGCGCATCGCGAGCGGTCCAGCGTACCGCCGTGCCTCGCATCGCCTGCATCCGCCACAGTGCACTCACAATCTGCAGGAGACCCACCATCGATCCAGCGAACCAAATGGTGCGGAGCCAGAAGTCGATCGAGACGCGTGCGATCGGAGTACGGCTCGAACGTGGTGTGCCTTGCTGCCCGATGCTATCGGCGATCGAGATCCGAGCTGTCGGCTGGGTTTCCGCTATCGTCGTCATCGGCACCACACGGACGGGCACACTGACGGCCATCGGGGAGAGCGCAAGCGAGACGGCAGGCAACGCGAGCAGGACGCCGAACGCGGACGTCAGAATGAGCGAGCGCAGCGAGGCGGACGCGCGGGCGGCCAGTCGCGCGGCCGCGAGCGCCACCAGGAGCACGAGGGTCACTTTCGCGATCAGCGACAGCTCGGTCATGACTTCTTCCTCTCGCTGCGAACGCGGTCGATCTCGGCGCGGAGGGCGTCGAGCTCTTCGTCGGTCCACGCTTCCTGCCTGAGGAGCGTCGTCAGCATCTCCCCACGCGAGCCGCCGAAGAACACCTTCATGTAGTCGCGCAACGCCGCGCGCTTGGCCGCCGTGTGCGAGATCGTAGCCGTGTACATGTAACGCAGCCCCTCCTCGCGATGGCGGACGTAGCCCTTGGTCTCGAGCCGCACGAGCATCGCGCGGACGGCGGAGTAGCTGGGCGGGTCGACGAGGCGAGCGCGAACGTCTTCCGCCGACGCGTCGTTTCCGAGAGCGAAGATGGCGTTCATGATCTCCCGCTCGCGGCGGGAGAGCTTTTCGTGCGCTGGTCCAGGCATCCCTGAGTTGGGCAGCGTCCCTCGTGGCTCTAGCTGCTACACGTTTAGCATCATAGTGCTACACTTGCAGCATGTCAACGACGCACGTCCACCTGCTGCTGAATCACTTTCCGACGGTCGGATTCGTGATGACGATCGGCCTGTTCGCCGCCGCGATCGTCGCCCGGAGCGATCAGCTGAAGCAGGCGAGCCTCGTGGCCTTCGTCGGCATCGCGCTCGTCGCGATTCCGACTTACGTCACCGGCAATGCGGCGGCCGAACGGCTGTGCGTCGCCGAGCCGGGCGAGCCGTGTGCCGATCCCGCCGTGTCTCGACCGCTCATCGAGCGTCACGAGGGAGCCGCGGTGCTCTCACTCGCCGTGATGTTGACGACCGCCGGCTTCGCGTGGCTGGGTTTGTGGCAGCAGCGGCGCATGCGACGCGTCCCTGCCTGGAACATGGCGATCATTGGCGTCCTGTCCCTCCTCACGATGGGACTCGTGGCGCGTGCCGCCAACTTCGGTGGTGAGATTCGCCATCCCGAGGTGCGTGCAGAGCAGGGGCCGGTTTCTCCGGAGCCCACGCTTGCCCGCAGCATCGCCCAGTATGTGAACGATGAGGCGTGGACGTGGATCGCGAGTGAGACGCTCCACTTCATCGGCCTCTCGCTGCTCGTTGGCATCGTGCTCCTGATCGATCTGCGCGCGCTGGGTGTGCTGCGCTCGGTTCCGTTCGCCGCGCTCGAACGTTTGCTGCCGTGGGCCGCGATTGGCTTCGCCGTCAACATCGTCACCGGCATGCTGTTCTTCGTCGCGCGGCCCGAGTTCTACACGGGCAACTCCGCCTTCTACTGGAAACTGATCTTCGTGCTGCTCGCGAGCGCGAACACGCTCTACTTCTTCTTCGATGAGGGATGGGCAGCGAGCCCGGGACGGGACGTGCGCCTGTTCACGAAGGTCGTCGCCGCGTCGGCGCTGGTGCTCTGGGTCGGCGTCATGTACTGGGGCAGCATGCTGCCCTTCATCGGCAATTCGTTCTGAGGGTGGCGATGGCGTTCCTCGAGTGGCTGCAGCAACTGCCGTACAGCATCTGGATGAACGAGTCATCCAGCCTGTGGGCGTTTCCGATGTTTCTGTTCCTCCATACGCTCGGGATGTCGATCGTCGCCGGCGGAAGCGCCGCGATCGATTTCGCGCTTCTCGGTCTCTGGCCGCGAGACTCATTGAAGTCGCTGAAGAACATCTTTCCAGTGCTGATGGTGGGATTTGCGGTGAACGCGTTCACGGGCGTCTCGATCTTCATGAAAGATGCGGCGACGTACGGAATCAACCTGGATCTCTACATCAAGCTGCTCTTCGTCCTCGCCGGGATGGTGTTGCTTGTCGTCATTCGTCGAAGGGTGTTCGACAACCCGGAGATTGACCGCGTGGCCCTTCCCCGGAACGCCAGGGTGCTGGCCTGGGCGTCACTCGCGTGTTGGACGGGGGCGATCATTGCCGGACGGCTCATCGCCTACGTCGGACCAGTTCCCGGCCTGTAATCGAACTTGACGTAATCACCGCTTGGCCGGAGCATGTCCCCGGATGCGAAAGACAGCTCTGGTGACAGCGTGTGTCTGGGTGCTCCTGCCGGTGATTGCGTTCGCGCAGGACGCCAGGACGACCATCGAGGATGCGACCAAAGCCCTGGGCGCGGTCGGTCTGACGTCGATTACCTATTCAGGAATAGCCGCGACGGCCAACTTCGGTCAGAGTCGCACCATCTCGTTCGGCCTCTCCTCGACATCGGTCCGCGGGTACACGCGCACGATCAACTTTGCACAACCCGCATCACGCGCAACGGGCTCCACCATGCCTCCGGCAGTCCGCGGCGGTCCACCTCCGCAACCGGGAACGCTCGATCAGTCGATCACGCAGGCGACGCCGGCGTGGGCGCAGCAGATGCAGATCTGGATCACACCGTGGGGGTTCCTTCGCGGCGCGGCTGCAAACATGGCCACCGTTCGCTCACGGAAGATCGAGGGTGAGACCTATCGCGTCGTGACATGGAGCCCGGCGCAGAAGGCGCCGTCCGGTCAGTCGTACAAGGTCGTCGGCTATCTCAATGGCGCGAACATCGTCGAGCGTGTCGAGACCTGGGTGGAGCACCCCATCCTGGGCGACATGCACGTCGAGTTCAGATACAGCGAGTACCGGGACTTCGGCGGACTCAAGGTGCCGACGCGGATCGCGCAGCGCCAGGTCGGAATGGAGACGTTCGTCGCGGCCATCAGCGCCGCCGTCCCCAATCCTCCAAACCTCGAACAGTTGATGACGGCGCCTGTGGCGGGAGCAGCGCCGGGGCCGGGCCGAGGTGCGCAGGGGGCACCGCAGGCGCCACCCGCAGTCGCATCGGAGAAACTTGCCGAGGGCGTCTACCGCATCACGGGCGGATATGTTGCGCTTGCCGTCGAGTTCAAGGAGTACGTCGTCGTGCTCGAAGGCGGGCAGAACGAGGCTCGCGGCCTGGCGATTCTCGGAGAAACGAAGCGCCTGTTTCCCAACAAACGCATCCGCTACGTGGTCAACACGCATCCGCACTTCGACCACGCGGGAGGTCTTGGCCCGTTCGCCGCAGAAGGCGTCACGATCCTCACGGACGACAACAACAAGTTCTTCCTCGAGAATGCGTTCGGCTCACCACGGACGCTGGTCGGCGACGTGCTGGCGAAATCCGGCAAGAAACCAAAGGTCGAGGGCGTTGTCGAAAAGCTGGTGCTCAAGGACGATGCGCATGCGGTGGAACTGCATCATGTGATGAATCTCGAACACAGCGACGGGATGCTCATCGCGTATCTGCCGAAGGAGCGCATTCTCTTTACGGCGGACTTCGGCGTTCCCGCACCGGGGCAACCGGTGAGCCCCTCGATCTCAACGCTTGTCGCCAACATCGAACGGCTTCAACTGGATTTCGATCGGCACATTCCTGTTCACACACCCAATCCGGATCGGACGGTCACCAAGGCAGATCTGTTCGCGCTCGCAAAGGGAGCAAATTGAACGATGGCCCGGTTGTGGATGACGCTCGTCGTCGCGGTCGTGAGCCTGTCGACTCCGCTCGTCGGGCACCACTCGTTCGCGGAGTTCTATCTCGAGGAAGACACCATCGAAGTCGAAGGCCAGATCCTCGAGGTGCAGTACAAGAATCCGCATTCGTGGATTCACGTCCAGGGCGAGGACCCGTTCAAGCGCCCAAAGGTCTATTCAGTCGAGTGGGCGAGCGTCTCGCGCCTCGAGCGCGACGGCATCACGAAGCGCACACTGCGCGAGGGCGACTGGGTGCGCATCTGGGCGTCACCGAATCGCAACCCGAACGACAACCGCGTGCGCCTCAAGCGAATCGAGCGCCGTGGAGATCACTGGAGCTGGGGCGCGAGCCGCACTGAGACTCGCTAAACACGAAGACCACGAAGATAACGAAGATCACGAAGGACGGAGGAAATATGCGACTCGTGATGCGTGCGTTGGGGGCCATTGCGCTGATCGTCTCCGCTCTCTCGGCGGTGGTGGCCGGCCAGGGAGGGATCGCCAGCGCGAGCGCACGGTTCCTCGTCTCTCCTCAACAGGTTGTCGCGATTCGAGCAGGCCGGTTGTTTGACGGGCGCTCTGGTTCTCTGGTGACGAATCAGATCGTGCTCATCCGCGGCGATCGCATCACCGACGTCGGTCCGTCGGTCGCGATTCCATCCGACGCGCGTGTCATCGATTTGACTGCGGCGACTGTCATGCCGGGAATGATCGACGCACACGTGCACGTGTATCCGCAGGACGATCTGTCGCAGACCACGCGAACGCTCGTCGCTGTCGCGAATGCGGAGGCCGATCTCGATGCCGGTTTTACCACCGTCCTCGACATGGACTCGCGCGGCGGTTACGGGACGGTCGACCTCCGCAACGCGATCAATCGCGGTATCGTGCTCGGGCCGCGCATGCAGGTCGTGGGGCAGTCGCTCAATCAACGCGCGACGACGTCGTATCCGTCGTTCTTCGAGCGGTTCCAGGATCGCTTCACCGAGAGCAAGAACCCGAACTCGCCGTGGCTCGCGCGTGCGGCGGTGCGCGAGGCCAAGCTGCACGGTGTCGACTGGGTGAAGATTTACACCACCCAGGACTTCGTCGGCGACGAGTACAGCGTGTTCAAGCCGGACGGTACCCTCGTCAACAGCCCATCGCTGACCGAGGAAGAAGTGATGGCGGTCGTGGACGAGGCCCATCGACTGGGACTCAAGGTGGCGTGTCACACCTACGGTGGCGAAGGCCAGCTCAGTTGCCTCAAAGCCGGTGTCGATGCCCCCAATCACCTGACCGATCTGGACGATGCCTCGCTGAAGCTGCTCGTCGACAAGAAGCTGCCGTTCGAGTTGACGATCGACGATCTCGTCGCGCTCGAGCCAGCCGACCTGCGACGAACGGGTGGCAGGAACAGCCGCCTCAAGATGGCGGAGCAGGCATTCAGGAAAGCGAAGGCGGCCGGCGTCCCGTTTGTCTTTGGGAGTGGTGCGACATCGGCCGACGTCCCGCACGGAAAGCAGGCGGACCAGTTCGCTCACTTCGTGAAGTGGGGGATGACGCCGCGCGAGGCATTGCTGATGCCGTACCTGCCGACGGCGACGATGCTGAATTATGACTGGGTCAAGCAGATCGGCAGCATCGAGAAGGGGAAGTTCGCCGATCTGATCGCAGTGTCTGGCGATCCGCTCGCCGACATCAGCGAGATGCAGCGTGTACGGTTCGTGATGAAGGGCGGTTACGTGGTCAAGAGTGAGCCGCCCCTCACGAGGAACACGAAGTAACAGGGCTCAGGCAGACGGCTTGATTCAGGCAGACGGCTTGATCAGGAGCTTCCACGCATTGAGCTTGCCTTCATCCTGAGCGGACCGGTCGACGACGTTCAGTTGCCACGTACCGCCTGCTGGCTGTCCCGCCAGGGCCGCGAGTGGGGGAGCAGTGGCCGCAGTGAACGTGCGGACGATGTTGTCCGCAGATCCTCCGGTCCCGTCGTGGAGGACTGCCTCGGTGCCGGACGGGGAGCGCACGCTCACGCGCAGGTCCGCAATCCACGTGTGCGTAATGTCCACCGACACTTCGACGCTGCCGATCCTGGCCGCGCTCGTGGTTGCCAGCGAGCGGACGATGCCGCCGCTTGGCGCGTCTGGAATCTTGGTGCCGGGCGATTCCTTCAG
>Ga0207669_10000580_pt1 | contig 15946 bp, 23 predicted proteins | sample KBSM33metaG_FD_184329 | JGI IMG/M metagenome (GOLD analysis project Ga0207669, IMG submission 184329) | Miscanthus rhizosphere microbial communities from Kellogg Biological Station, Michigan, USA - KBS M3-3 metaG (SPAdes) (version 2) | ecosystem: Host-associated > Plants > Roots > Rhizosphere >...
TGCGTTCCTCAAGGGCGACTGCGTCACCTATGGCGGCTCGCTGTTCGTCGCCGAGGAAGACACCAGCGACAAGCCTGAACAGGGCAAGGCATGGCGGCTCGCGATCAAGCGCGGGCGCGACGGCAGGGACGCCAAGGTGGACGAAAAGCGCGTCCTCGAGCCGGTCAGGTTCAAATAATGTATTCGGTCTTTGAAATCCTCGAGGAGGCGACCGACAGCGCCGGGCCGGACCTGATCAGTCTCGACGATCTGAAACTGGCGCTTGGCATCGGCGGCGACAGCGAAGACGCTGCGCTGCAGGCGATGATCACCTTCCAGTCACGCATCATTGCAGAATATTGCCACCGCCGTTTCGGCCGCGCCGAGGCGTTGGAGACGTTCACGTTCGACCGCGGCGAAACGATGCCGGCGCGAATGGCGCTGACGCTGTCGCTCTATCCGGTCGTCGAGATCTTGGAGTTCTCGACTGCCGGTGCAACGGCATTGGACTATCAGCTCGATCCGGTATCCGGCCGCGTCTGGGCCAATGGCTGGTGCGGCGCGAGTTCAGTCGCGATCACCTATTCGGGTGGTTACGACCTGCCCGAGGAAGCGCCGGCCAGGCTGCAGAAAGCGGTGATCGAAGCGGTGCGCGAGGGGCGCACGTCCGGCACGCGCGACTCGTCGATCCGTGAGGTGCAGCACGGCGACACGCGCATCAGCTACTTCACCTCGGCGCTGTCGACAGCGTCAGCGGGTTACCTGTCGGCGCCGGTCGTCGATCTGATCGCGCCATATCGGCGGCTGACCGTGGCATGACGGCATTCTGGTCGGTGCCGCACGAGTGGCCCGGCGAGACGGTGTTTGTCATTGGCGGTGGGCCATCGGTACTTGGACAGGATCTTGGAAGCCTGCGCGGACGACGCGTGATCGCGATCAACTCGAGCGCCTATGCCGTGCCATGGGCCGACATTCTGTATTTCGGCGACTGGCGCTGGTCGGAAGACAACCGGGCGGCGATCGCAAGCTTTCCCGGCCGTGTCGTGACCACGTCGCGCATGGTGGGCGGAGATCGCAAGGTGCTGGTATGCGGCAAGACCAACCCGCCGGGACTGGCGATCGAGCGCAACAGTCTGATGCAGCGGCGCACGTCGCTGACGGCTGCGACTAATCTGGCGGCACATCTGGTCGGCCGCGGCGGAACGATCGTCTGGCTCGGCGCCGATGGACGACTGGCGGCGGACGGCCGCACGCATCATCACAAGCCGCACCGATGGCGGCACAAACCGGGCTGCTACGACATCCAAAAGGCCGATCTGGTGACCATCGTGCCATCGCTCAAGGCGATGGGGATCGCGGCCTACAATGCCTCGCCCGGCACGGCGTGGGCCGATCTGCTACCGGTGATCAGTCTGCAGGAAGCACTCGGCGAGCGGCGCGCTGCTTGAGGACCATCCTGCTTCGGGGGATGTACGGACTCGGCGACAATGTGTACGCGCGGCCGTTCATGCGCGCCGCTGCATCGCAATTCGATCTCTGGCTCGATACACCCTGGCCGGAACTGTACGAGGATCTCGATATCCGGTTTGTGCGCGGCCACAGGAAACTGCGCACGCAGACAGACAACATCGCGCTGCAGTCGGAGGACCGCTGGTCGCGTCCGCCACTGTCGACCCGAGAGGTGATCCTTAACTACGGCAACATAGCCGCAAGCTCGATCATCCGGTCACTGGAGAGCCGCTGGAGCGCCAAACTGCGCGTCAAGTTCGACCCGGCGCTGTTCGATCTGCCGGATATGGGACCGTCGCCGGTCGTGTCTGACCGGCCAATTGCGGTCATCCGGCCGGTGACGGTTCGCAGCGAATGGCTCAATCCGGCGCGTAACCCGAAACCGGAATATGTCAACGCGCTGGCGGCCGAGCTGATGGCGACCCATACCGTGGTTGCGGTTGCCTCTCTCGCCGTGAACCAGGAATGGTTGGTCGGAAATCTGCCGCCAGCGCACCAGCATTTTATTTTCGGCGAACTCAAGGTGCGCGAGTTGCTTGCACTGGTGCGTGATGCGGACATCGTGGTCGGCGGCGTCGGCTGGATTGTGCCGGCTGCGCTTGCACTGAAGATGCGGACTTTCATCGTGCTTGGCGGTCACGGCGGCCACAACGCGCCCGAGAAGATCACCGACCCGCGGCTCGATCTCAGCCGCATCGGGTTTGCCATGCCGGACAGGTTCTGCCGATGCACACATATGCCGCACAATTGCATGAAGGACATCACCGACCCGGTCGGACAGTTTTTCCGTTGGTTTCAGAATTCGCGGCAAGCCGCCTGACCTGGTGGCCGCAGCTCGGCATCGGCCACTATCCGGTGACGGCCGGCGTCGAACCCTACGACCAGGAATACTTCGATCGGTTTGCCCGCGATGCACATACACCGCTCGGGCTGTCGCTGATGCAAGGCCGCGTCGACTTCGTCGAACTGCACTACAAGGGACCGCTGGTCGATGTCGGCATTGGCTGCGGCGCATTCATCAAACGGCGCCTGGAGCACAAGCGCGACACCTACGGCTACGACGTGAACCCGGCCGGCATCGAATGGCTCAACGCGCGTGATCTGCACGTCGACCCGTACCACGCACAATTCGATGCCATGAGTTTGTGGGACGTGTTGGAGCACATTCCAGACTTCCAGCGGCTCCTCGTCAACGTGCGCCAGTGGGTCTTCGTCTCGCTGCCGATCTTCACCGATGCCGAGCACGTGCTGCGCTCGAAGCATTTCCGGCCGATGGAACACATGTGGTATTTTTCGCAGCCGGGGCTGCTCTACGCCATGAAATGGTGCGGCTTTGACCTGGTGTCGCAGAGCAAGTTCGAGACCGATCTCGGCCGCGAGGACATCGGGACGTTTGCATTCAAGAGGCAAGCCTGATGCCGGTCGATTACAGCGCGCTGCTTTATGACCCGGTCTATGCCGAGATCGGTGTGGAAGCGGTGCTCACCGTGACAAGCACGACGGATGGCGCGGTGGCCGACATTACCGTGATCGACGACACGCGGCCGAAGATATTGCCGGCCGGGTCCGGCGAGGTGCGCGATGTCGGGCCTGGTGCGTTTGCCCGCATTCCGGAGCTTGCCGAGAACGGCATCGATCGTGAGGACTATCTCGACGCGGTTCTCGCCTTCAATGGCCGCACTTGGACGGTGCGCTCCTATGAACTGCGCGGCAGTCCGAACGGCGAGGATCTCGGCGAGGTGCGGTTCCTGCTGAAAGCCGTCAATGGTTGACGTTCGCGAGGACATCCTGGCGCGGCTGCTCGAGGTGGTCGCCACCATTCCGAACATCCGTACCGCAGTGCGCAACAACGTCGACCTTACCGCCGAGCATCTGCCGGCGGCGATTGTGTTCGACGGCGATGAGGAAACCAACGACGCGACCGATGTATCGATGCGTCCGGCGCACCGGCCGACCAGCGTGCAGATGACACCGGAGATCGTCATCGTGCAGCAGGCCGACGAGGTTGGCTCCGACATCACTACGCTGCGGCGCGAGCTGATCAAGCGGGTGCTGACCGACGCGGAGTTGAACGAGCAGATCGTCAAGACCGGGCGGCACGGCAATGGAGCGATCCGTTATCTCGGATGCCAGACCGATGTCGGCTGGATGCGCTCGCTGCACGGCGCGCTGCGCGCTCAGTTCATGTTCAAGTACACGCTCAAGCCTGAAGACCTGTAGTCGCCGCCCTTCGCCGCGCCTTGGGCAAGCGCTCTCATCATCACTGACCTGAAAGGAGGGCGTTAAGATGCCCACGTCACCGAATGTCAATAACTACCACATCGGCAAAGGAATTGTTTCGTTCAAGGAAACCGGCGAGTCGGTCTTTCGTGATCTCGGCAACGCGCCATCTTTCGTCTACACGCCGACGATCGAGAAGCTCGAGCACTTCAGTTCGAGAGAGGGTGTCAAGACCAAGGACTTCACCGCGATCACCCAGGTTGCCGCGACTATCAAGGTCACGATCGACGAAATCACCGGAGAGAACCTGGCCTATTTCGCACTCGCCGAACAGGGCGTCGACACCGATGGCAATGTGACCCTGAGTGCCCTGACCAAGACTGAATTCGTCGGTGAGATCAAGGTCGTCGGCACCAACGACATCGGCCAGCAGGTCGATTTTCTCGCCACCGTGTCGTTTATTCCGGACGGCGACTTCAGCTTCATCACGGCCGAGGACGAGTTCACGATCCTCGAACTCACCGCCGAGGTGCAGAAGGATGCCAACGGCACGTTCGGCATCTGGACGGTGCGCGACGAAGCAGCAACGGTGTGAGGATCATCATGGCAGATCTTCTCGACATTGCACCATCGACTGCGGTTGCGATCGTCACGATCAACGAACGTCGCATCAAGGTGCGCGGCGTTTCCATCGACGCCATCGCATCGATTGTCGCGCGGTTCCCCGAATTGAAAGTGCTTTTCAATGGTGGCGGCGGTGACATCGTGCCGCGGCTGATCGCTGGATGCGGCGCGGCGGTCGGGCCGATTATCGCGGCTGGATGCGGGCATTCCGGCGAGGAGGAATATGAACAGCGCGCGGCGAGTTTGTTGCCCGAACAACAGCTCAAATTCATCCGCGCCATCTTCGGGCTGACATTCCCAAACGGGATCGGCTCCTTCGTCGAGGAACTGTCGCGTCTGATCGGCGGGACGAGCGAGGGGGCCGCAAAGGTCGTCGTCAAGATGCGTTCGAAGAACTCGCCATCGGCGTCGCCGCCATTGTCCGGCGAGGCTTCTCGCCTGACCATGCAATGACGCTGACGCCGCGCCAGATTGCGGCCTGGCTCGAATTCGGCAACAAGCTTGACCGCATCGACTGTGCGGACGACTTGGAGATTGCCGCCATGGGCGCGCAGGGCGATCCGAAGGCAATCGTTAAAGTCCTCAAAGAGTGGCGCGCGTGAGGCTGGTTTTCTCCGCGCAGGAAGCGATCATCGATGAGTTGCCCGACGGGGAGGACGAGGGCCGGCCGATGAAGTTCAATTATCAATATGTACAAGGTGCCTTCAAAAAGGCGCTCGAGGAAGATCGCTTAAAGATCGCCAAGGCCGCGACGGCTGCGGTGCGTGAGGCCGGCGAGACCATTCAGCGTGAAGGCCGTCGCGATATTGCCAGCGCAGGCTTCACCTCCAAGCGCTGGCAGGAGGGCTGGCGCGCCGACATGGTTTCGCCGAAGCCGGGTCAGCCGCCGACCATCGACGCCGCGGTGCTAGTGCGTCATCGCCTGGCCTTTGCATCCGTGTTCGAAACCGGCGCGACGATCAAAGGCGAGCCGCTGCTCTGGCTTCCGATCGAGCAGAACCTCCCACCGGGCCGGTGGTCGCCGCGCAGATATGCGCGCGACGTCGGGCCGCTCGTGTCGGTCAACCTTCCGGGCAAGCGGCCGATGCTGTTCGGCAAGCGGGTGCGCTTTGAACCGGGGCGCGCGCGGCGCCGGGCTATGCTGGGCAAGATCGATGTGCGCGAGCGCAAGCCGCTGTTCGTCGGCGTGCCGACCGTCACGCTGCGCCGGCGCTTCCACATCCGCGATATTGTGAAGCGTGTCGTGGCGCGCCTGGCCGAATTTTACACAAAGAACATGAAGGTTTGAACGCATGGCCAACGTGCTCAAACAAAAGATCACGCTTGAGGGCGCTGAAGAGATAAATAAAAAAATCGAGGATCTGGGCAACAATGTCGAGAAGTTCCTCGCGAAAGCCAAAGCCTCGTTCGACGGCAGTGAGCTGTTGTCATTTCGGGAAAAACTTGCGGCCGTCGGAGTTGTTGCCGGCGTCGTCGTGACGGCGGTCAACAAGCTTGGAACGGCCCTGGTTGCGATGGCGGATGATGCCGCAAAGGCCGCTGCCACTCTGGGACGCGCCGCCGATGCCGCAGGGCAGACGGTGGAGAATTTCCAGAAGACCAAGTTTGCGCTTCAGCAAGCGGGCCTGACCGCCGATGAGGCGGGGCAGGCGATGCAGAAGTCCTCTGCCGGTGCCGCGAAGGCGGTCAACGATTTGCGTGCGGCAGCCGCCAAGCTCGGCGTGTTCTTCGCGCCGACGGCGGAGGGTTCTAAAGCCGCGGCGCAGTCGATGGGTTTGTTCACCGACAAGACCAACGAGGCCAATGCGGCTGTTTTGGAGTTCATGAAACGATCCGGGGCAGCGATCGATGTGACCACTGGCGCGATGCAGCAGACGCCGGAAGTCTGGGCCAGGTTCGCGGATAGCATCGCGAAAATCCAGGACCCGCTCAAACGTGTGGAAGTGTTGACGAGACTGTTCGGCGAGACGCTCGGCCGGCGGCTTGCAGCCGAAGTGAAAAACGGCGGCGAGGCGATGCGCGCGGCGGCGCTGGATGCCGAGCGTCTCGGCATCGTGCAGACCGATGCACAGCGCAAGGTGGCCGACGCGTTCGAGAAGGCCCAGCAACGATTGACGGCAGTGCGCGCCTCGGCAAGCCAAAGGACTGGCTTGGCATTGGCGGAGCTGCTGACGCCGCTGATCAACGGCTACACCAACCTCATCGCCGAGATGAACGCCGCGCTCGATCGGCTGCTCGCCGCCGGTGCGGGAGTGATCATGCGCAACATCGCCGAGATCCAGACCAGCGGCGTCTGGTCGTGGCTCACGCGCTTGTTCAACGAGGAAATTGCGCGGCTGAAAGCTGACATCGCGCGCGAGTGGGCAATCGTCAAAACGCTGTTCAACATCCAGCCCGACGACACGCTGTGGAGCTGGATCACGCGCCAGTTCAATGCCGAAATGGCGCGGCTGAAGTCCGACGTCACCACGACCATCGAGGGCATCAAGCAGGCGCTGCAGACCGCGTTCAGCGGCTTCATGGCCTTCAGCAATGCGCTGGATGCGAGTGTCTGGGCGGCGTTCGAGGCTGCGGGCGTTGCCGCGTGGAATGCGATCGGCAGTGCGATCGAGGGCGTCATGGGTCCAATCAATGCGGTGATCGAGGCGATCGGCAATGCGATCGCGCGGCTGCAACAGTTGCTGACCATGAGCCCGGAGCCGGGCACACCTGGCGGTGGCTTGACCGATACCGGCGGGGCACCGTTTGCCAGTGGCGGCTACACGGGTGCCGGCAGCCGCATGACACCGGCCGGGATCGTGCATCGCGGCGAATACGTGCAGCCCGCGCGTGTGGTGGGGCGGCCGGGCGTGCTGCCATTCATGGAAATGCTGCGCCGGACCGGTGATCTTGAAGCCACGATCCGTCGTTTCACGCGCGGCTTTGACATGGGCGGGCTGGTCGATGGGCTGAATCGGTCGCTGTCGGTTGGCATGCTCCCCGGCTTTGCTGCAGGCGGGCTGGTGCCGGCATCCGGTGGTAGGCGCTTCACAGTGGATCTTCGCACCAATGCTGGCACGTTCGCGATGACAACTGACGAAGACACAGCCATTGCGCTGACGCGTGTTGCGCGGCGCAGCGGCAACAACACGACCATGCGCCGGGCGCCGATGTGGGACAGATAACATGGCGCTCGACGGCACCGGTACCATTCTCGAACTCGACGGTATCGCGTTGGGAAACTACTCGTCGCGCGGACTGACCTTGCAGGTCACGCCGCTCGATACTGGCCCGCTCATTCGGGACGCGAACGGCACGTTGCACGACCTGACGATCGAACAGTTCCGCAAATACTCTTTCACCATATCGTGCGAGGACACGACTGCGCCCGAACTGACTGACGTATGGAAGGGCAAGGCAGTCAGCATCACGATCATCCCGAACACTGGGCTTGCTGGCGACACGGCTGGCGAACAGGAGTTCGACTGTATGCTGTCATCGTGGGAGACGAGTACCGACGAATGGGGGGCCATGACGAGTTGGTCCCTGACCTTGTTGCAGGTCTGAATGTCCGTCAGCGCGGTCTGGTATCTGGCGTGGGTCGATGATGATGCGGTCGCGTTCGATCCGGCCGTTCACAATGTACAGGATACGGAGCTGCTTGGGTTTACCTTCTCGCAGCGGGAGGGCGAGTTTGCGACCCTTCGCCTGCTGACGCGCAATCCGATCAGCGGCTTGTCAAACTGGGCGCTCGGTCTTCTCGGGCCGGGCCGTAAACGGTGGGCCTGGTTTAGCTGGGGCCTGAATGGTGCTGCGCCGAGCCCTCTCGCGCTCCTGCGCCTGGTCGGCGTTCCGACTGACGTATTTCTTGCGACTGTGACCCTGGATTTTTCCGCCCGGCCGTCCGACTTCAATGAACAAAAGGCCGCGCTCAACGATGCGCTGCGCGTTCTGCCGTATTGGGATCCGGTGTTCATCGACGAGCAGAAGCGCGAAAACATGGACATCATTCTCGATACGTATGCGGGGGTCTGGTACGTCGACCCTGTGACGCACGAAATATCGCTCAGTGACTTGCTGCTGGGCGAGGACGGCGCGCAAGTCTTCCAGATCAATGAGCATGCAGCCGATGGGCTTCAGCTAACGATTGGCGACCCGCCACTTTCATCGGTCACCGTCGACGCAGAAATTGCGTGGACCCAGCGCGCGGTCGGTTCGATCAGCATGGGATTTACATCGTCGTCATACACGCTGAAGGCCGATGCATTCCCGAAGGTCGGCGCCTCGATGGGAGATGGCTGGAAGATCCTCGGCGCCGCGGTGAGTGCCGACCAGGCATTCGAAACCAAAACCGTACAGACGGATTACACTCTCAACATTGACTGGTGGGACGGTCAGAAGACGACCTCAAACATCAAGAAGAGCCATGATTCCGTCGTGGGACCAGGGTTGCCGTTGCCCCCGATCATAACCGACTCTCAACAGGACGCGACCTATTCAAAGCCAGACAGCTCCGGGCACATTGAATTGACATCCTGGAGCCAGAGCCAGACGTGGTCGACCGGGTTGATCCCTCGATATGTTGTGTCGGCTGGGTATACCGTTGGATACGACGCGAAGCGTCCATTCACCGAGCACGTCACGTTTGTTCTGACGGCAGACGTGCAGCCGCTCGCGACCCTTCCGGGGGACGATGAGACGATGCGCATCGACGGCCTCAACACGGCTGATCTCAGCGAGCCGATCGACGGAGTGCCGCCGATCGGTGACCCGCGCCGCAGAAGCTACATGACACAGGCGCGGGGCGAAGACAGTTTGCAGTATCTCATTCTTCTGGCACGCGCTCAGTTGCGCAAGCGGGCGCGGGCCGTCGAGATCTCATTCGCGCCGTTTCTCACTCGCCTGGAGGATCTGAAACTCAATCGCAGCGCACAAGTCTTCGACTGGCGCATTCCTGGAGGCAATGCAATTGGCAAGATCATCTCGTTCAGTCTGACGTTGACTCCACCAACCGACGACGACGCAGTGAATGTCGGACTTGAATGCACCATCGGGTGCACCATCGGCAACGGCGGCACCGTGTCGGCGGTAGGTGGCGAGGAAGAATACGTCGACGACGAGTACATCGACGCGGACCAGGACTATCAGCAGTACGACGGAGCCGTTTTGACGTTCGACGATGAGGTTGGCTTCACGCCGCCGCTATTCGCGCCGAACGACGATGGCATGGATTTCATCACCCCGTTCGGGCTCAACGACGCGTCCGTCTTCGAGGTGCCGATCTCAATTCATAGTGTCGCCAACGATCAGATCGAACACCTTGAGCCATCAGCCGGGACGTGGGCCGCGCCTGGACTTCCGATTGGACCTCCTCCGGGCGGCTTCAATACCTGGCAAGAGGCGCGGCAGGCAATGGTTCAGGATCGTAACAATATGATGAAAGCCCTGCTGTCGAATCTGGAGACCGAGATATCATTCAAGCTCAAGAGCATGTCCGCGGACTTCAGCACCGAGGTGCCAATCACGGTAACCCAGCTCAAGATTCCGCAGATGATAAATCTGGCAGCGACGTAGTGCGATGGGTGATTTTTCCAACAATCTGCTGTTGCCCAATCGTCTTGGTCAAGCCGAGATACCCAAGCGCAAGGCGAGCATTCCACCGCCGGCCGCAACCGAGCAGGTAGACGACGGACTGATTCGCATCAAGGGCAGCGGTGCGTCCGTCATCAACCTGAACCACTCGGAGAGCGAGAACCACACCCGAACTGTGTTGATGGAAACTCAGCGCACATACGACGAGGTTCGTATCAAAAACAAGGACAATCCCAACCAACACGTCGACGTCAAGCGACCCAAAAAAGTTAACGCACAATCGAATGAAAACACCCGCGGTGCCCCGCCCCGCCCGAATAAGGGCGCGGCCGGGCCGGCCAACGTCACGACGGTATATACCAAGCAAGAGGAGAGCGAGACGATCGAAGTCCTTACTGAGGATATCACAGACGCAAATCCAGAGTGGACGGGTGGTGGGGGTGGCAGCGCAGCACCATGACAACAATTGTATTCAGAGACGATATTGGCATCTACACAGGCAAGGGCTCGAAGCTCACCAAGGGAGAGCTCGACACCAATTTCTATGAATTGTTGATCGCTGTTCTTGCCCTGCAGGAGGGCGGTGCGTTCGGTTGTGACTCCGTCGAGTTCAGCGGGAACAGCATTACGTTTCATTGGTCCGATGGCACGACGAGTGGTCCGTTCGCCCTGCCAGTCGCGACCTTTCACGCGAGAGGTGTTTGGCTCAACGATCAGTCGCTGTTGCGTCTCGATGTCGTGACCGTTCCGGGCGTTGGCACGTATCTCGTTCAGATCGACCACACGACACCGCCCGCGCCGGCCGAGTTCGACCCGACAGCGGATGACGGATCAACGGCCGGGGATTTACTCTATTTGCCGCTTGCCGATGCCGTTGATGTCACCGGCTACATGTTGTTCCGCGGTGAGTTCGTGGGCAGCACCGAGTACGCTGCGGGCGATGTCTTTGTCGATCCGACCCATGGGCTGTTTTCCGTCAACGCGCTGTCGTCCGCGAGCACACTTGACCCGTTCGACGAGGACTACACCCGGCTCGCCGGGCCGCTGTTTGCGCCGTTCGAAAATCTGTCGGCCACGAGCAGAACGCTGACGCTCGCTGATGTGGGCAAGGTGTTTCGCTGTCCCAACGGATGCGACGTGACCTTTCCAGATGACGTCGACTTCCCGGCCAGTGCGGAAATTTCATTCCGCCAGACCGGGACCAATCCGGTGAATTTCATTGAGGGTAGCACCGGCGTTGTTATCAATCCGCAGCGTGAAGGGTTCGCGACGAGCACGCCTTATCAGGGCGCGGTGGTCATGGCTAAGTTTGTCTCGTCGACAGAGGTCGATCTCATTGGCCCGTACGGTGATGAACTGTCTGCCTGATGTTTGTCGAGACCCCGCCATTCGCCTATATCTTCGGGGTCAAGTGGACGACTGAGGGCTGGACCAACACGTGGGTGTATAGTTTCGTGCACGGAAACGAAGGGACGCCCATCTCGTCGGCGCCGTCACCACAATGTTATCCTGTGGATCATCCTTTGCTTCCTGAGTATACCCAGTTTTATTTGGCTGCGTTGTCGAATTGGAGTTGGCATCTCGTTCCGACAGAGCAGAATGATCTCATCGACATCACGGGCGCGCCATCGCTTTCGAGTGGATCTGTAGGTTCAGCCAACTCCGATGGCATTCAATATCTCGTGGAGAACGAGGTGGGCGACTTTGTTCCCAAGGTGACAATCGGAGAAAGTGCAGACTTCACAGTATCCGGCAGTCGTCTCCTGCCTGTTGGGTGCTACGGCAACGACGGAGTGCCCGGCGGAATCGATCCACCTCTGTTCAGCATTTATGGCGGGCCGATGGTCCCCGAGCCTGACCTGGACATGGGCACCGTGACTGCGAGCGGGATAAGCGCGACGCTGGACGGGGCGCCATTGCTGAAGGTGAGAACCGTGATCACATTCTCCACGGGATTGAGCATATCGGTGGCTGTCACCTGGGCAAGGATGCCATCCTGATGTTGCTCGGTATCGTTGCTTCACAATTGCCGTTGGACGGCGGCATTCCTGCAGGCACAGGCGTTGGCGCCGCCAGCGGCATTGGAGCGGCAGCCGGAATCCTCGTCGGTTTCAAGTCGGTTGTCGGCACAGGTTCGGGTGTCGGTGCGGCAGCGGCAGTGGGTGCCAGCATCGGCGGACCGTGGACGCCGGCCGATCTCGGGTCCGCGTTGCGCGCCTGGTACAAGTTCGATGCGCTGACCGGCAGCAACGGCGACCCGCAGGGCGCAGTCACCGACGCATCCGGGAATAGTTTCAATCTGACACAGACCGGGGCACAGCGGCCGACACTTGCCGCAGCGGATCTCAACAGCCTCAACACGCTGCGTTTCACCGCCGCGAGCCAGCAACGCTACACGCTGTCGAACACGATCCTGAACGGCGGGTCCGCCGGCTCGGCTTATTTCGTCTTCAAACTGGTGAACGAGGCTGCTGCCACCGGGCTGTTCCATTGGGGCGCGGATGGTGCCGACAGCTACTGGCCGTTCGGCGGCACGATCTATGATGACTTCGGCTCGACCACCAGAAAGACAGTCGGCAATCCGACACCCTCGCTGCAGTCGTATCGCATCGTGTCGCTCTATAGCGCGGCGAGCGACTGCGCCTACTTCATTGACGGTGGCACGGGCGGATCGTCTGGCGGCACGTCGGCATTTTTCTCGACCGGCACCAACACGGTCGGCTGGAGCGGTAGCTCCGTCTATCTCGGCATCAACTCGAGTTTCGATGGGCTCGACGGCTGGCTCGCCGAGGTGTTCTTCACCAACGCCAAGCAGTCGACGACCGATCGGCAGAAGGCCGAGGGCTACCTCGCGCACAAGTGGGGGCTTACTGGAAATCTCGACAGCGCGCATCCGTACAAGACAACACCGCCGTGACCGAACTCCGGTCCTGGTTCAAGGAGAACCACACGCTGGTGGTGTTTCTCGGGGCGCAGCTCGTGACCCTGGGTGCGGCTGCTGCCTGGATGATTGCTTACTCCGTCAAACTCGAAACGCGCGTGATGATCCTCGAGACGCGTGGTGCGGAATACAGCGTGGCGCGTATGAACAGAACGGATGAGCGCATCACGATCATCGAACAACGGCAACAGCGGAATGAAGCGCAGATTGAGCGGATGGTCGATGCGCTGACAAGCGGGTTAAAGAAATGAGTGAGCAGCAGCGTCCCAACGTTGGTAGGGCGCTCGATGCACTGAAGTTCAATCCGGTGCTGATCTTCCTGATTGTGCTCAACCTCGTGTTCCTTGGCACGAGCGTCTGGTTTCTCAGCGAACTGCTCAGCGGCTTTCGCGAGGTCAACCAGCGGCGCGACGAGCTCGTGAAGATGCTTGCGAACAAGGAATGTTTCCCACCTCCCGCATTGGGGGAAAGGAAATGATCACGTTCGATCGCGACGTCTATTTCGATCTGGTCCGGCAGAAGCCGTTCGGCGGCAAGCTCGGACAAGGCCAGGTCGACGGACAAGAAGCGATCCTGACGCGCTGGGAGGAAAACCCGCTATCCGACGACCTGCGCTGGCTGGCTTATGCCCTGGCTACGACGCTGCACGAGACGGCGTCCGAAATGTTGCCGATCGAGGAGTATGGCAAGGGCGCGGGCATGAAGTATGGCACGCCCGATCCGACGACAAAGCAAATCTACTATGGACGTGGCTTTGTGCAGTGTACGTGGCGCGAGAACTACGCGCGCGCCGACAGGGAGCTCGGCCTGACCGGCGACAGGTCGTGCGAGTGGCATGCCGAGAACCAGCTCGATCCGTCCATCGCAGCCGAGACAATGTTCCGGGGAATGGCCGAGGGCTGGTTCCGCACACATGCCGACGGCAAGCCGGAAACGCTAGCGCGCTACTTCAACGACACGACCGACGATCCGTATGGTGCGCGCGAGATCATCAACGGCGACAAGACCAAGGTGCCGAGCTGGTCTGGTGGCAAGTCGATCGGCAAGCTGATCGCCGGCTACCACGCCGACTTTCTGGCCGCCCTGGACGCCGCAGTGCTTGAACTCGGCATTCCGCCCGAGCTTGAACCCACGCCGCTGGTCGTCACGCTGCGGATTACGGTGCCGCCGGGCGTCGTCGTGAAAGTCGAGCAGGTCGACGGATGATGTGATAGACTGACGCTAGCCTAACTCCTCAGCCTTTGCGCCGCTCGGCTCACCGCCGGGCGGCTATTTTTTATTGTCCTATTGGCAGTGCAGTCTCCCATGGATGGGCTTGGACGACTGGCTTCATTGCCGCACACCAGAGTTCTACGCCCACTTCCTGTACTGATGCTAACACCTTGACCGTTTCAGTCTCTATGGCTTGCTTCGAAACGGTGACAGAAGCTAGCCCAACTACGTGCATGGCGGCCTTTGGCACGGTTTCACACCTGCTGTTGTATATGATGAGAGTCGCGATACCGCCTGCTCTCTCGTTGGCCTGCGCTGGCTCAGATGGAGCAACCGGGACGGCCGGGTTCGTCTTTGCGATATGCGGCTTGCAGCATATCTCGTCCCAAGTCTGCTTGTTGGTTTGTGCGGCGGCGCCTGTCGTGACCGCAGCGATGGCTAGCGCGAGAGCGATGCGACTGATCATTGGGCACTCTCCTCGACTTTGACCAGCCGATCATGGAACCGCGCATGTTGCTGGTGCATCGCGCGCACTTCATCAGTCAGCAGTTGGATGTCGGTTGCTGTGCGCGCCTGTCCATGGTCGACGCGCAGGGTCATGGCGGTGAGTACCCGCAAGTCGTCGCGTATGCTCCCCTGTTCAGCGATGACGCGCTCAAGCTGGCGCGCAATGAAGTCGAGGGTGATCTCTTCGGGCATTGGGAGGGTTCCTCTCCGAATGAGGGGTACCGGACACGGCGTGGCCGGAATTCGGACCCGGCTGTTCGGGAGCTACCCTAACCGCGTCCGGCGATGGAACTTTGCACCACGGCGCGCGGGGCGCAAGGTCTTTGCTGTTAACTCGTGCGGATCAGTTCAGCGTGATCACCAGCGCGGCGGCCAGGATCGCTAGCGCGACCAGCCAGAGGAAGGCGCGCCCGCCATGTCGGTGATGGTGGTTATTGTCGGAAGAAGGCGGCGATGGCTGGGTTGGCATCGCCCCTTCCCGCGAGAGAGCCAACCGGGAAGTAGTGGCTTCCCACGGGCGGATCATAGCACGGTTTCACGTGAAACCGGCCTCATTCCGCCTTCAATGTTGGGTCTCGCTCTCGGCTGGTTAACGCCTCTCGGGCGGTGCCTTTGATCGCGCCAATTGCCTTGTCGCATCCTGCTAGGATGTCCTCCAGTGCTGCGCGCAGCCGCTCGATCTCGTCGGCGGCGTCTGCTCGGAGTGGATCGAGCCAGTCGGCCACATCATACGGCACGTGGTCCTGGTATTCGCGCAGTCGCTCCACGATGTCGGTCATGCCGTATCCTTCGCTGGCGCGGTGCCGTCCTCATTCCAGTATGGCTTTTCCCAGATGTCGGAGAACGTGACTTGTGTGGACGGCGCGATTGGGGCCACAAACAGGTCAGGCTGGCGCACCGCCTCGGTGATCCGCCGACACGCTATGTCGAAGTAGTTTGACTCGATCTCGACACCGACGAAGGAGCGGCCAAGTTGCACCGCTGCGACCCCAGCAGTTCCTGATCCCATAAACGGATCTAGAATGATACTTCCGGGCGTGTTTGTAACAATCCGCTTGAAGAGATTGACGGGTTTTTCCGCAGGATGTCCGTTCGGGCGCTGTGATGCCCATTGGCAACGCCAGATGTCAGGCAATCCGCGATTGGCGAGAGTTGCGTCTCCCACCGCAATAAGAGCAACAAGCTCATAGGATGGTCGTAGGCCAACGGACCCGCCCGGCCCGATCCATTCCTTATCCCAGACTAGCAGGCTGTCGAACTTAAGCCCTGCGTCCCAGACTGCTTTCTGCAACGGGATAAAGGTTTTCCAATTCAAGAATTGCCAAATGATGCCTGGCCGGCCGGTTCCTATGGCTTTGACATACAGTTCAAACATTGCGGAGA
>Ga0207669_10000585_pt1 | contig 15864 bp, 13 predicted proteins | sample KBSM33metaG_FD_184329 | JGI IMG/M metagenome (GOLD analysis project Ga0207669, IMG submission 184329) | Miscanthus rhizosphere microbial communities from Kellogg Biological Station, Michigan, USA - KBS M3-3 metaG (SPAdes) (version 2) | ecosystem: Host-associated > Plants > Roots > Rhizosphere >...
ATGGGCGTGCCGATGCTGGTCTCGCTCGGCGATGCGCTGGCACGGGTCGAACCCGGCACCGAATTGGTGATCGAGAACGGCGCACTTCGTATCGCACCCGATGCGGCGGACGTGGCGGCGGTGCGCGCGCGGATCGAGACGCGGCAGGCGCGGCGACAGGCAGCATTGGCACATGCCGACGAACCCGCGGTCACCACCGACGGCACGCGGATCGAGATATTCGTCAATCTCGGCTCGGCCGCCGACGCACGCGCCGCCGTGGCGGAAGGCGCCGAGGGGTGCGGGTTGCTGCGCACCGAATTCCTGTTCCTCGAGCGTGCGACGCCGCCGGACGAGGAGGAGCAACTTGCCGCCTATCAGGCGATCGCCGACGCCTTGGGCGATCGGCCGCTGATCGTGCGCACGCTCGATATCGGCGCAGACAAGCCCGCGCCCTACCTGACGATCGCGGCTGAGGAGAATCCGGCACTCGGCTTGCGCGGTATCCGCCTCCAACTCGCGCGGCGAGATCTGCTCGACACGCAATTGCGTGCCTTGCTGCGCGTGAAGGCGCACGCGCCACTCAAGCTGATGCTGCCGATGGTCGCCGATCGTGCCGAGCTGACCGCGGCGCGTGAGGCGCTGGCGCGGCATGCCGGCGATCTCGGTGTCGCGGCCCCCGAACTCGGCATCATGGTCGAAACGCCGGCGGCCGCGCTGACCGCGGCGGCACTCGCGGTCGACGCCGATTTCTTCTCGATCGGCAGCAACGATCTCTCGCAATATGCGCTCGCCCGAGACCGCACCAATCCGGCGGTCGCCGCCGGACTCGACGGACTGCATCCGGCGGTGCTGCGGCTGATCGACGAGACCGTGCGCGGCGGCGCAGCGCATGGGCGCTGGACCGGGGTGTGCGGCGGGCTCGCCGCCGATCCGGAGGCCGTGCCGTTGCTGATCGGCCTAGGCGTGACCGAATTGTCGGTGCCGGGCGCAGCGGTCGCCGAGACCAAGGAATTGGTCCGCACGCTCGATCTCGCCCGATGCCGCGCGGTTGCCGCGCAAGCCCTGACCGCGCCCGATGGCACTGCGGTGCGCGCGCTCGTCTCTTTTCTGTCGGAGCAAGGCCAATGAAGCTCTCGCTGCAATCGCTCCAGCCGCTCGGCCGCGCGCTGATGCTGCCGATCGCGGTCCTGCCGATCGCGGGGTTGTTGTTACGGCTGGGCCAGCCCGATCTGCTCGATATCCCGTTCGTCGCCGCGGCGGGCGGGGCGATCTTCGACAATCTCGGCCTGCTGTTCGCGCTCGGCATCGGGGTCGGCATCGCCAAGGACAATAATGGTGCCGCGGGGCTGGCCGGCCTGGTCTGTTTCCTGGTCGCGACGCGCGGGGCGATGACACTGCTTCATGTGCCGCCCGACGTCACCGCCAATATGGCCAAGGATATCGCCGCGCTGGCGGAGGCGGCGTGGCGCGAGAAAGCGATCTCCAAACTGGCGGTGCCGATCGGCATCGCCTCGGGGCTGATCGCGGGGGCGTTCTACAATCGCTATTCGACGATCAGGCTGCCAGATTATCTGTCGTTCTTTGGTGGTCGGCGGTTCGTGCCGATCCTGGCAGGGTTCGCGGGGCTGGCGCTTGCGGCATTCGTCGGCTTCGGCTTCGCGCCGATCGACGCGGGGGTGGACGGGCTGAGCTATGGCGTCGTCCAGTCGGGGACGATCGGCCTGTTCGTCTATGGCGTGCTCAATCGGTTGCTGATCGTCACCGGCCTGCACCATGTCCTCAACAACGTCGCCTGGTTCATCATCGGCGATTTCCACGGAAAGACCGGCGACCTCAATCGCTTCTTCGCCGGCGATCCGAGCGCGGGCGGGTTCATGTCGGGTTTCTTCCCGGTGATGATGTTCGGCCTGCCCGCGGCCTGCCTGGCGATGTACCGCTCCGCTCTGCCCGAGCGGCGCCAGGCGGTGGGTGGCATGCTGACCTCGATGGCGCTGACCGCCTTCCTGACCGGGGTGACCGAGCCGATCGAGTTCACCTTTATGTTCCTCGCGCCGTTGCTCTATTTCATGCACACCATCCTGACCGGGGTGGCGATGGCGCTGATGCACATTCTGGGCGTGCATCTGGGGTTCGGTTTTTCGGCCGGGTTCTTCGATTATGTGCTCAATTTCTCCAAGTCGACGCGGCCGCTGCTGCTGCTCCCGGTCGGGCTCGCCTATTTCGCGATCTATTACGGTGCGTTCCGCTGGGCGATCGTGAAGTTCGACCTCAAGACGCCCGGGCGCGAGCCCGAGGAAGCGGAGGAGGAAGGCGCGGCCCCGCTGCCGGCCGAACGCGGACTTGCGTTCGTCGAGGCGCTGGGTGGGGCGGGCAACCTCGCCAGCATCGACGCCTGCACGACGCGGCTCAGGCTGGTGGTCAACGATCAGGACAAAGTCAGCGAGCCGCGGCTCAAGAAGCTCGGCGCCCGGGGTTTCATCCGGCCGAGTGCGCAGGGACTGCAAGTGGTGCTCGGCCCGATCGCCGATTCGGTGGCAATGGAGATGCGCGCGGCGGCGGGGCCGTTATCCGCTGCCGTGGCGGTGGCCGAAAGCCGGCCGACAGTGACGGCCGCCGATCCGGCGCCGTGGCTCGCTGCGTTGGGCGGACGCGGCAATATTTCCGCATCTGGCGCGGCATCGCGCCGCCTGTGGGTCGATCTCGCTGATCCGGCGCGCGCCGACGAGGCAGCGTTGCGCCGGCTCGGCGTGCGGATGATCGCGCGGCCCTCGGCCAATGCGCTGCACCTGATTTTGGGCGCCGGCGCCGCGTCGGTGGCGGCGGGACTTCAGGCGGCGTAGCCGCCCCGGGCGATCGCCTCGGCCAGGATGGCGCGTGCCGGCGCGAGTTCGCGTGCATAATGCCGCGCGCGCCCGATCGAACGATCGTTGAGCGGTTCCTGGACCTGGGCATAGCTCGGGGTCGGGGCGAAGCGTTGGCTTTCGTGGAAAGCGAGCTGGGCAGGCTCCATCGGCAGACCGATATGCGCCATCAGCGCTTCGGTTTCGCCGCGTTGCGCAGCGACGAAATTTTCATAGCAGAGCTGGTGCGGCGCGATCCCGCGCAGTCTCCGCCACTCGGCCATCAGCGTGTCGATCAGCGCATAATGGCGCGCGGCATCCTCGAGCCGATAGCCGCAATTGAAACCATGGGTGAAATCGTGGCTCATCGCAGAGACCATCACGTCGAGCGGATGACGCCCGACGGCGACCAGCGGCGCAGCGGGGAAAGCGAGGCGCAGCAGCGGCAGATACAGGTCGTTGAGCGGCATCTTGTCGGTGAAGAACGACGTCCCGGGTGCGAGCAGCCCGAACGCTTCGGCGCGGGCGAGATAATGGTCGCGCAGGTCGGTCGCCAACGTGGCGCGGGTTGCGGCGTCGAGGTCGTTGACGTGCGCGGGAAAGGCGCCGCGGGTCCGTTCCGTCGCGATCGCCGCCAGTTCGGCGACAAAGGGCAGCTCGCCGCCCGCGCGAATACGCGAATGGCTTGCCAGCACCTGTTCGGTCAGCGTTGTGCCCGAGCGCGGGAAGCCGAGGATGAAGATCGGTTGCGGCACATCTTGGCGGATCGGCGCAGGCGTCAGCGCGGCGAAGCGGTCGGGCGTGAAGAAGGCGGTCAGGTCGCCGACCAGGCGCTCGACCTCGGCGCGCACGTAGCGGCGGCCTGAAGCAGCGGAAAGTGCGGCTTTGCCGTCGGCGAAGTCGTGCCAAGCCTCGGCGTGGCGGCCAGCGCGATCGCGCAGGCGGCCACGCTGGAGCAGGGCGGCCCCCGATAGTCGAGGTTCGGCGTCGAGCAGCGCCAGCCCGTCGCGCCAATTCTCGGTGCGCGACAGCAACGCCGCGCGCTGCAAGGTGACGTCGCTGCCTTGCGCCCGCGCCAGCCGCTCGGCGCGATCGAGCATCGCCGACGCCTCCTCGAACCGCCGCGCCTGTTCGAGCAACTCCGCCAGCCAGGCGTGTGGCGGCAGTGCGTCGGGCATCGCGGCGACCGCGCCGCGCAGCAGCGGTTCGGCTTCCGAAAGCGCACCTTGCCGCTGCAGATTGCGGCCGAGATTGGCGAGCAATTGCGGATGCTCGCCGGCCAGCGCGATCGCGCGGCGCAGATGCGCGGCGCCGGCAACCAATTCCTCGCGCTCGGACAAGATATTGCCGAGCATCATTTCGGGTTGCGGATTGCTGGGGTCTGCGGCGATGGCGACGCGGCAGGCCGCCTCCGCCGCGACGACGCGTCCGCTGTCGAACAGCATCATGGCAAGGTCGTCATGCGGCCAGCGCGGGCGGGCATCGATCGCGATCGCTTCGCGCAACAGGCGTTCGGCACCTGCGTCGTCGCCGCGCGCGCGATGCGCCAAAGCGAGGATCTCGATCGCATCGAGCGACGCCCCACCGTGCGACCGCGCTTCGGCCGCCAGCTTTTCCGCCTCGGCATGGCGCCCGGATTGAAACGCGGCGCGGGCGCGGGCGATCAGATCGCTGGTGGAAGAAAAAGGGGGCATGGCGTCGGATAACGCCATGCCCCGCTCTAAGGAAGCCGATGCTAAAGGGAGGCTCGGCTCTGGACTGGGGTATTCAGACTGCCGGCAAACAATCTGGGGGCCGGAACCGCCCGCCCTTGCGATGCAAAGGGAAGCTGGGGGCGGACGGTTCCGGTACGACCGGGATAGCGGCGGGAGGTCGGCGCTGCGTATCCCGATCGTAACGAAAGATTGCCGGGGCAATCTTACGCGGCGAGGCGAGCGAGCCGCCCGTCGGCGCCGAGCAGGGTGACACTGGCCCCGCTCGCGCGCCGCCGCGCCAGCCACTCGCGGAACAGTTCCGCGCAACTGTGATCGACCGCCGCCAGGTTGCGGACGTCGATCGTCAGCGGCTTGTCGGCGGGTGCCTTGTCGAGCGCGTCGCTCAGTCGCGGCAACTGGACGAAGGTCGCGGTGCCCGACAGGCTGATCGCGGCATGCTCGTCCGCTTCCTGGTGATCGACGCCGAGCTTGAGGCGCTTGAGGTTTGGGATCACCTCGATCAGCGACAAAGCGATGCCGACCAGCACGCCGGTTAACAGGTCCTCGGCAACGACGATCACCAGGGTCGCCGCCCAGATCACCGCGGGCAAGATGCCGTGATGGCGAAACAGTTCGCGGACGTGCTTCACGTTGACCAGTTTCCAGCCGGTGACGACCAGCACCGCGCCCAGCGTAGCCATCGGAATCTCGCGCAGCAGCCAGGGCAGAAGGGCGACGAAACCTAGGATCCAGACGCCATGCAGGATCGCCGACAGCCGCGTCACCGCGCCTGCCTGAACGTTAGCCGAGCTACGCACGATGACGCCGGTCATCGGCAAGGCGCCGGCCGCGCCGCACAGCAAATTGCCGATACCCTGCGCGCGCAATTCCTTGTTGTAATCGGTGCGGACGCCGTTGTGCATCTTGTCAACCGCGGCTGCCGACAGCAGCGTTTCCGCGCTGGCGATGAAGGCAATGGCCAGCGCGGCGGCCAGCGTCGACGGCTTGAGCCAGGTGGCGAACACCGACGCGTCGGGCAGCGACACCGCTGCGGCAATCGATTCGGGCACGTTGACGCGGGTGACGTCGAGGCCGAACAGGAATGCGACCAGGGTGCCCGCGATCACGCCGAGCAGGGCGCCCGGCACCAGCCGCAGCGCGGCCGGACGCAATTTCTCCCAAGCGATCATCACGCCGATCGTCAGCAGCGCGATGACGAGCGCGAGTTCGGTCGCGGTCGCGTTGCTGGGGTCGAGGCCGAGCAGGCGGCCCGGCATCGCGGCGAGATTGTCGAGCCCGCTCGACATCGGCTTGGCGTCGAACAGAACGTGGAACTGGCCGACCACGATCAGCACGCCGATCCCGGCGAGCATGCCATGGACCACCGCGGGCGAGATCGCGCGGAACCAGCCGCCGAGTTTGAAAATGCCCGCAACGACCTGGATCAGCCCGGCAAGGATCAGGATCGGCCCCAGGGCGGACAGGCCCTGATCGCGGATTAGTTCGAACACGATGACGGCCAAGCCGGCGGCGGGGCCGCTGACCTGGAGTGGAGAACCGGCCAGCGCGCCGACGACGATGCCGCCGATGATGCCGGTGATCAGGCCTTTTTCGGGCGGCACGCCAGACGCGATCGCGATGCCCATGCAAAGGGGCATCGCGACCAGGAAAACGACGATCGAGGCGGTGAAGTCGCGGGCGAGAAAACCGCCCGCCGGCTTGGCCATACTCATTCGGCGGCCTCCGCATATTCCTCACCCATCGCCAGGCGCTGGGCAGCGGCGAGCGCCACCGGTAGCGGGCGATCGTCGCGGATCGGCAGGAAGCGCCCGGTCTCTCCGTCGAGGCCGAGCATCACACCCTGATGGATGTCGACGAACCAGCCGTGCAGCGAGATCTCGCCGCGTGCGATGCCGGCCGCGACCGACGGGTGGGTGCGCAGATGGGCGAGCTGGACGACGACGTTTTCGAGGCTGGCGGCGCGAACCTTCTCGGCCTTTTCGAGCGGGCCATAACCGGCGCGTACGACGCTTTCGGCAGCATGGCTGTGGCGCAGCCAGGCAGCGACGTTGGGCATGCCCTCGAGCAATTCGGGATTCATCAGTGCCTTCATCGCGCCGCAGTCGGAATGGCCGCAGACGATGATGTCGCGCACGCCGAGCGCGAGCACGGCATATTCGACGGTCGACGACACGCCGCCATTCTGTGTCGCGAACGGCGGTACGATATTGCCCGCGTTGCGGCAGACGAACAGGTCGCCGGGCTCGGCCTGCATGATCAGCTCGGGGACGACCCGGCTGTCGGCGCAGGAGATGATCAGCGCCTTGGGGCTCTGCCCGTCTACCGCGAGCTTGGCGTAGAGGTCGTTGCTGGGAAAAACGCGCTTTTCGAAATCGAAGACGCGTCCGATCAGATCGTTCACGGCAGATACTCCTCTTGGCTGGTTGCCGGGAAGAGCTAGGGCTTCGAATTTGCCGCAGTGCAGCGCGGGCGTAAGGAAATGTTGCCGACGGCGCAGCCGCTTAGCCGCCGGTGACGATGATCAGTTCGCTTCGGTGCTTGTACTCACCCGGCGGAACACGATCGACCGGTCGTAGCGGTCAAGCAGCAGATTGCCATTATCGATATGCAGCGGCGTCTTCGCGAACGCGACCTTGCCGAGGTCGTTCTGCTCGAACCGGACGTGGATGCGCGAGGCCCCGGTGCCATCGAGGCGAAAGGCGTCGCTGCGGAGGTCGTACACGCCCAACGTCAGGCGCAGCGATACCGGCCGATCGCCGGGCGCCAGCGGAAGTGCGTCGCTGTCGTCGGACAATTGGCCGCCGACGACGCGGCCGTCGGCCAAGCCAATTTCGGAATCGAAATATTGTCGCGTCCAGCCCTTGGGCAAGTCGAGCACGAGATGCGTCTTCCCGTCGGATGCGGGTTGCTGCTCCAGCAGCGTGAACTTCGGCGGCGTGACTGGATCGCTCGTCAGGAGGACAACATTGCCCTCCACGCGCCACGTCCCGCTCGCGCGCTCATCCAGCGCGCCATACGACAAACCATAGTCGAACCGCCCGTCGGCCTGCAGTTCCAGGCCGGCCGCCATTTCCATCTGGTGGCCATCATAGGTTCCGACCAATGACGATGAACTCGCCGGTGGGCTCTGCCAGACCGCGCCGGATGAGGTGGCCGCTGCGATCGCAAGCAAAAACCCGCCCATTGCGGTGGTCATCATGTAATTCCGCAGGTGCCGGGCGATGGAAGGCATGTGGCCATAGTAGACGCCTTCGTAACGACCGTACAGGCTGGGCCGATTCCGGCAAGATGCGCATCGCGACGATCTTAATGCCTTGCTTATGCGAGCTGGCTGCAATCGCCGTCGAACCTTAACGGCCGACCCTCCTATCTTGCTGCCAGCACCGACGATGACCGGCGCCTGCAACGAGCGTGATGGCGATGAGCGATGGAAATGACCGGAACAATGACGATCGCCCTGCTGGCGAGCATCTTGATAGCTGCGGCGATGGCGTGCGGGTTGGGCCAGCGGCAAGCGCCACGTGTCGGCGACTGCGCGCCGCCGGCGCCCGACCCGACGCGGGGCTTTCGCGATCCGTCGCTTTGACGACCTTCTGGCAACGCGTCGATCCGCGGCCTGGTGAGGAGCGTTGAACGATGGCGAGTCCAGCCTATCGCGTCGATCGCTGGCCGGTGACTGCGCAGCCGGGCGAGCAGAGTAGCGACTGCGATGTCCGCGCAAAGATCGACGCGGTGCTCCGCGACTTGCGCCTGCGGGGCCGCCACGCGCTCCGCATTGTCGATCTAGGCTGCGGCACCGGCGGCTGGCTGATCGCCACCGCAAAGCGTGCCCGCGACCTGGGGTTCACCGCGATCGAGGGGCGCGGCGTCGATCGCGATCCCGACGCGATCGAGCGCGCCTGGGCGGCAACGCTCGCCCGGCGCGACCCGGCGATCGGCTTGACCTTCGAAATCGGATCGATCGCGCGCGCCGTCGACGAGGAAAGCGAGGAGGGCTGCGATCTCATTCTGTGCCTCGACCGCGGCCTCGATGAGGTCGATCCCGGCGCGGTTGCGGGACTGGTGCGGGCGATGCTGCTCTGCGCCGATGCCGCGGCGTTCGTGACGATCGGTAGCGGGCAACACCGGCGCGTGATCGAGGCGTTGCCGCTCGGGCTGCGTTAGGTCCGTACTCAAATACCGCGAGGATCGTGACGGCTCAGCCGGCACCGCGCCTGTTTTCGTGCCGTAGCCGACGAAAGAGCAGGACTAGCCCAGCCAGGACGAAACAAAGCCACGGCACCGCCAGCCAGTCGATCCAGTCCGGGCCGGTCGGCGCACTGGTCTGGCTGTCGGTATAGGCGGCCAGCAGCACCAGCGCGACAGCGTGCGCCCCGACCAGCCACAGGCTATAGGAAGTGAGTGTCCATGAACGCTTGTCCGCCGGTTTCGTCAGCAATGCCCGCAGCGTCGAGAAGATTGCGGCAACAACGAATATCCCGCCGCCCGCGACAATGACCAGCCCGAGCAACAGGCCGTCTAACCGGATCGAAATGTCGCTCAATTGCCCTCCCTGGCGTCGGCCCCCTCAATGAGCTGATCGCACGAATATCATCGGTCGGATTCAACCGTCGCGTTTCTTGCCGCGCAGCGCCTTGAACACCTCGGCCGGCCCGGCTGCGAGGATGGCGGCGATGACGAACGCCGACAAAAACGGCGCCAGGATGATCCCGATATACGTGCTCCTCAGCACGGATTTCTTGATCGGATCCGGCTCCATGGTCGATTCATATCAGTTTCGTCGACCACTGGGCAGCCCGCTGGGCGCGCTACTCGGCGATCACCGCCCCGCGCGGCAGCGTGATCCGCGCGCTGAGCCCGCCCGACGGCGCACTATCGAGCGCGAACTCGCCGCCATGCGCCGCCACGGCGCGCTGGACGATGGCCAGGCCGAGGCCGAACCCCTGCGTATCGCGGCCGCGTGCGTCGTCGAGGCGGACGAACGGTTCGAGCGCGCGGGCGCGGTCTTCCGGCGCGATACCGGGGCCATTGTCCTCGACTGCGATCGTCACCTGATCGGGGGTGGCGTCGAGACGGATGTCGACGCGCTTGCCGTAATGAAGCGCGTTCTCGACCAGATTGGTGACCGCACGTTTCAGCGCGACGCGGCGGACGATCAGCTCGCAATGATCGGGGCCGTGATATTTCGCCTTGCCACCGCGATCGACGACGTCATCGGCGAGGGTCGCGCACATTACCGCGAGGTCGGTCGCGCTCGGCGCTTCGCCGTCGGCTTCGTCCTCTCCCGACAGATAGGCAAGCAACGACGCGACCATCTGATTCATCTCGACCACGTCGTGCTGGATCGCGTTGCGCAGATCGTCCTCGTCGATCGCGTCGGCGCGCAGATGGAGGCGGGCGAGCGGGGTGCGGAAATCGTGGCCGACCGCAGCGAGCGCCTGGGTGCGGTCGGCGATCAATGCGTGGATTCGCGCCTGCATCGCGTTGAACGCGACGATCACGTCGCGCACTTCGCTCGGGCCGCGCTCGGGCACCGCTTCCACTTCGCCATGGCCGACGCGGTCGGCGGCGCGGGCGAGATCGCGCATCGGGCGCAGCATCTGGCGCACCAGCAATCCGCCGATCAGGATCAAGGCAACCGCCGGGGTCAGCGCGAGCAGGATGCGGCTGACCGCCATGTCGAGCGCGCGCACCGGCTGGCGCGTGCGAAAGGTGATCCAGCTGGCATCATCGAGCCGGAACGCGCCGGTGATGAAGCCGTCGCGCCCCGGCGAGGTCAGACTGAGGCGGAGGTCGCGCCCGTCGAGGTCGGGCTCCCAGGCGAGCACTTGCTCGGTCAATTTGTCGAGCGACGGTGCGACCGCGGGCGATTTGGGCAATACCGCGCGCCACGCGACCGCATAGCGCGAGGTGGTGAGCTCGGACGCCATCGTGTTGCGCTCGCCGAGCGGCGCTTCCTCGATCAGCTTGCTGGCGATGACGAGATGCTCGGCGAGCCGGTGCGCTTCGTCCTGGCGCACCGAGAACTGGCTGGCGCGCTCGTACAGGAAGGTGCTCGCGCCATATTCGACGAGGACCGCGAGCAGCAGGATCGCGAAGACGCGGCCGATCAGCCCCAAGGTAAGGTGGGGCAGGCGCGTCAACGCCGCTCGACCGCGACGTTGAGCATATAGCCGACGCCGCGCACGGTGATGATCGGGGCGGGCTTGCCCGCGCTCGACAATTTGCGGCGCAACCGGCTGATCAGCACGTCGACGCTGCGGTCCGAACTGTCGCCGAGCCGGGTGCGCGACAGCTCGATCAGCCGCTCGCGCGCGATCACGCGCTGGGCATTGTCGCACAAGGCGACGAGCAGATCGAACTCAGCGCCGGTCAGTTCGACCGCGGCGCCGGTCGGCGACAGCAATTCGCGGCGCGGCAGATTGACCGTCCAGCCCTCGAAGCTGAGCTCGCCTTTCTCGCGATCGGCGGGGCCGCGCTCGACTGCATGGCGGCGCAACACGGCGCGTATGCGGGCGACCAATTCGCGCGTGCCGAACGGCTTGGCGAGATAATCGTCGGCGCCGAGTTCGAGCCCCACGACGCGATCGGTCTCGCTGCCCTTGGCCGAGATGAAGATGATCGGGACCTCGCTCGTACGCCGAAGCTCGCGGCACAAATCGATGCCGCTGGTGCCGGGCAGCATGATGTCGAGCAGGACGAGATCGACCGGCCCCTGCTCGAACGCGCGCCACATTTCTGGCGCGGTCGCGGCGGGCCGGACATTATAGCCATTCTCCTGCAGCGCGCGGGTCGTGAGCGTGCGGAGCGGCGGGTCGTCCTCGACCAGGACGATGTTGGGGGCGGTCATCGTACGGCCTCTGTCGGTGTCATGCGCTGGACCTAGTCGCGCGGCGCTCCGCTCTCAAGCTTGCCGCCCCTGGCCGGCAATGATTTGTTACGGAGCGGCAAGGCGGCGCGACGGACCGAATGGCACGAAGCGGGCTCTTCAAAAGGAGTCCAATGTGAAATCCGTCCTGATCGCCGTAGCCGCCGCGCTCGTCCTGCCGCTCCCCGCCGCTGCGCAATCGCTCAATGACACGCACGAGGTCGTCTGGCACCCGGCCGGCAAGACCCCTGCGGCCACCTATCGCATGCGCGACCGTCCGGCCTGCACCCCGAACGCGGGGCGTCACCAGTCGGGCAAGACGGCGATGCCGGCGAAGAAGATCTGTGGTGTGGACGTGGCGAAGGCACCGAAGGGTGGAGAACCCGCGGTCGCGCAATGAAGCGGCTTCCGGACCGCCACGTCATCACGCTCTAAAGGTCCTCTCGCCCGCTCCACAGTTCAAGGCGCGGCGAGTTGCGCCTTGGCTACCTGTTGCAATTGGACGGCGACCCGGGGATCGATGCCAAGATCGTCGGCGGCGCGCTCATTGGCGCCCAGCCTGGTCGGGTCGAGCCCGGTGACGCGGCCGAACACGACCAACGCCTCCAGATAATAGCCGAAGATGCTGGCGTGGTAATGGTCATAGGTCCACAGATCGACTTGGCCGAACGCGACGCCGTTATAAGGATCGGGGTCGGCGATCCCGCTCGCGATCGCGCGGTTCCATGCCTCGCCGACGGGGAGGACGCCGCGGAACGCGGGCGACAGCGCGCGAACCCCATCCGCCGCACGACGCAAATCCTGCGCCATCGCCGTGATCGGCTTGCCTGACCAGGGACTGCCCGGCTGATAGACCAGATCGGCGCGGCTCCAGGTCGCCATCAGATAGACGTCGACCCGCGGATTGTTGCGCGCGAACATCGCGGCGAATTGCGGGGCATAGGTGCGGTAATCGGTCGCATCGCCTGGGCGATCGCGGTCGAGCGTGCTCAGTTCCTGAAGGACGACGACATCCCATTGCCGGGAGACCAATTGGCGGCGCTGGTTCCAGTGGAAGCCGAGCGTCTTGCCGCCATCGGTCTCCAGCGCCACCGTATAATTGAGCCCCGATTCGGCGGCGAACAATTTGAACAATGCCGGCACGCCGCCATAGCCGTCGCCGTTCAGATCGATCACGGTGTTGTTGCGATAGCGTTTGACCGCCGAATGCGCCCCTTGCGTGAAGCTGTTGCCGATGAACAGAATCGAGCGCGGTCGGGCAGCCGTCGTCGCCGGCGCCGCGACGGTCGGGGCCGGCGGTGGCGGGGCTACCTGCGCCGCCGCGGGGATCGCGGCGGCGGTGGAGAGCGCCAGACCAAGCAGGGCAATCAGTCGCTTCATCGTCAGAACTTCTTCCCGATCTGCATGTACCAATAGCGTCCATAAGGCACGTAGAGCGAGCCGAGATAGCCCGAGTCTTCGCGCCGCGGATCTGGGTGCCGACGACGATGCTGTCCTTTTCGGATCGGGGCTGGCCGTTCGCCCGGCTGTCGTTGCTTTGCGAGTCGGTGAAGCCCGGGACATTGTCCCGCGGTGCCGGGTGATCCTGCGGTGCAGTCCGGATGGGTCCGGCGGCGTGGCGGACTTGTTCTGCCCGACCTCCGTGGTCGCCACGGTCGATGCCGGAGCGCGCTGCCGGCAGCCTAGGCGCGCAGCCCGACCGATCGGTTCATGTCACTCTCCCCTATTTTATTATGCGATGATCTGCGGCTCGACGGCCGCTTCCAGATTCTCTTCGATGAGTGGGCGTTGGTTGAGAGCGCGGTCGAGCGCGGCGCGGTCGAGTTTCCCTTCCCAGCGCGCGACGACGATCGCCGCGACCGCGTTGCCGATGAAATTGGTCAGACTCCGGCACTCGCTCATGAAGCGGTCGACGCCCAGGATCAGCGCCATGCCGGCGACCGGCACCGACGGCACGATCGACAAGGTCGCGGCGAGCGTGACGAAGCCCGCGCCGGTGACCCCGGCGGCGCCCTTAGAGCTCAGCATCGCCACCGCCATCAGCAGCAACTGGTCGCCGAGCGATAGGTGAACGCCCGTCGCCTGTGCGATGAACAGCGCCGCCAGCGTCATGTAGATGTTGGTGCCGTCGAGGTTGAACGAATAACCGGTCGGCACGACCAGTCCGACCACGCCGCGGTCGCAGCCCGCCGCTTCCAACTTGGCGATGAGGTTGGGGAGCGCAGCTTCGGACGACGAGGTGCCGAGCACGAGCAGCAATTCGGCTTTGAGATAGGCCAGCAGCTTGAGAATCGAGAAACCGTGCGCGCGCGCGACCGCGCCGAGCACGACCAAGACGAACAGCAGAGAGGTCAGGTAAAAGGTCCCGACCAAGGCGCCGAGATTGACCAGGCTGCCGACGCCATATTTGCCGATGGTGAAGGCGATCGCGCCGAATGCGCCGATCGGGGCGGCTTTCATCAGGATGCTGGTGAGCTTGAACACGACGAGGCCGAGCCGCTCGACCAGTTCGAGCACGGGCTCGGCGGGGCGGCCGACCAGCGATAGCGAAATGCCGAACAGGATCGCGACGAACAAGGTCTGGAGAATCGACCCATCGGTCAGCGCCGACACCATGGTGGTCGGAATGATCGCCATCAGGAAGCCGGTGACGCTGGTCTCGTGCGCGTCGTGCGCATAGCCGGCGACCGCCTTGGCATCGAGCGTGGCCGGATCGACATTCATTCCCGCGCCGGGCTGCACGACATTGGCGACGATCAGGCCGACAATTAGCGCCAGCGTCGAGAAGACCAGGAAATAGCCGAACGCCTTGATCGCGACGCGCCCGACCGAGCCGAGCTCGCGCATCCCGGCGATGCCGCCGACCACGGTCAGGAAAATGACCGGCGCGATGATCATCTTGACCAATTTGATGAACCCGTCGCCAAGCGGCTTGAGCGCCTGGCCCGCGGCCGGCCAGAGATGGCCGAGCAGCGCGCCGAGCACGATCGCGGCGAGCACCTGCGCATAGAGATGGCGGTAGAAAGGCGTGCGCGCGCGGGCGGCGGGAGCCTCGACGGGTTGGGCGATCATTCTTCCTCTCTATGGCGGCGGTAAGCCGCGCCCTTGTCACCGGGCCTTGGTCGTGCATTCTTGCAGCAAGGAGAGAGGCGGGCCAGCGGCTTGTCTTTTCGATCTAATAGACTGAGAAACATGGTGTTTATCAATTATTCCAGTCGACGCCCGCTGACAAAATGTGTGGATTCCCGCACACTATCGGCGGGATAGTGCGGATTTTCGCCCCTTCGGTCCGCGCGGCCTGGCGCCGGGTCTGGCTGATCGGGCTCGTGCTGCTGGCGCTGGCCGCGCTATTGGTCTGGGCGGGCGGGCGCTGGTCGCTGGCGCAGGCGGAGGCGGTGGCCGACGCCACCGCGCGCCAGACCGCGCGTACCCACGTCGCCTTGCTGTCGAGCGAGCTCCAGAAATTCCGTCTGCTGCCGCTGGTGCTGGTCGAATATCCCGACATGGCGGCGACACTGGGCGACAGGAGCGACGCGGCGCAGGCTCGGCTTGATCGCACGCTCGAACAACTCGCGCAGCGCACCGATGCGGCGGCGATCTATGTCGTCGACGCCGCGGGCACGACGCGTGCGGCGAGCAACTGGAACAGCCCCGCCAGCTTCGTCGGCCAGAATTACGGCTTCCGGCCCTATTTCCGCGACGCGATGGCGAACGGGGCGTCCGAATTATTCGCCTTGGGAACGGTCAGCGGCCGCCCCGGCCTGTATCTTGCCCGCCGCGTCGACCGCGATGGCCGCGCGCTCGGCGTGGTGGTGGTGAAGGTCGAATTCGACGGCGTCGAGGCGGCATGGACGCGCAACACGGGCATGAGCTTCGTCGTCGATGCGCACGGCGTCATCCTGGTGACCGGCGTACCCGACTGGCGCTTCCACGCGATTCGGCCGATCGATGCGGCGACGATCGCCGACCTCAGGCGCACGCTGCAATTCGGCAATGCTCCACCGGCACCCGCGCCTGTCGCGTTCGACGGTGCCGGTGCGCTGGTCGGCGGCAAGACCCGCTATCGCGTCGCGACCGAACCCGCGCCGCTCGGTGGCGGGCGGTTGTACCATTTGTCGCCGCTCGATCCGCCGCTGGCGGCGGCGCGCAGCCAGGCCTTGTTGCTCGGGCTGGGGCTGCTGCTGGTGGTCGCGGTCGGCGCCGGCTTGCTGATCCGATCGGCCGAGACGCGGCGGTTGCAGGCGGCGGCGCGCGCAGCGCTCGAGGAAGAAGTGAAGCGCCGCACCGCCGAATTGAGCGACGCCAATGCGCGGCTGGTGGTCGAGTCCGAGGAACGGATCGAGGCCGACCGCCGCTATCGCGAATCGCGCGAGGAACTCGCTCAGGCCAACCGGCTCGCCTCGCTCGGCCAGATCACCGCCGGGGTCGCGCATGAGATCAACCAGCCGGTCGCGGCGAT
>Ga0207669_10000592_pt1 | contig 15745 bp, 12 predicted proteins | sample KBSM33metaG_FD_184329 | JGI IMG/M metagenome (GOLD analysis project Ga0207669, IMG submission 184329) | Miscanthus rhizosphere microbial communities from Kellogg Biological Station, Michigan, USA - KBS M3-3 metaG (SPAdes) (version 2) | ecosystem: Host-associated > Plants > Roots > Rhizosphere >...
CCGCTGGTCCCCGCCGCGTCACCGGTCCCCGCAGCACCGCTGGTGCCGGCCGCGCCGGTCGTCCCGGCAGCGCCGCCGCTCGTGCCGGCGTCACCGGTCGTCCCGGCGGTTCCGGTCGTCCCGGCCGTGCCGCTCGTCCCCGCCACGCCAACGGTGCCGCCCGCGCCGGCCGAGCTGCCGCCGCCCGTTCCCGCCACACTGTTTCCGCCCGCGCCGCCGGTGCCGGACGCGCCTCCCGCAGAGGCATCGTGAGGTAGGAACGGCATCGATCCGAGCCCGCTCTTGTCGACCCCACACGATGCGATCACCGCCGTCCCCAGCCCCACCAGCGCGACGAAACGCGCAACGCGCAGGCGCGACGTAGGCAAAGGTGGGAAGAACCGCATCGTGATCATCGTATCTCGAACGATCGCTACGCGAAAGCGCCAACACCGACGAGAACGACCGGCACGACGCGCGCGGCCCACGCCGCGGTGACGCGTCCGGTGAGCTCGTAGACCGTGGCGCCGCAGATGTGACTGATGATTAGAGCCAGGGTCGCCGCCGCTCCCATCGAAAATGAAGCACGCGACATGTGCGCCGAAAACACGCCCACCAGCGCGCCGATGGCGGCGGCCGCGACCCGCGGCCCGGGCAGCGCGCGCTGCACCACGCCACGCAGCAGGGCCTCCTCGAGAAACGTTCTCAGCGCCAGGCCTATGACGACGGCGACGAAGGCGACGGGGCCCACGGCCCCCGCGCTCCCGACCGCCCGCATGAATGCGCCGCCGATCGCCTCGGCCCCCACCGCGCGCATGAGCGCGCCTCCGAGCGCACCCGCGCCGACCGCGATCGCGAGGCCCGCCAACAAGCCGCGGCGTCCCGCCCGTGCCGGCCGTCGCGCCAGGTAGATCGCCACCGCGATCCCGATCAGGATCGTCAACACGATCTGGATCAGCATGACGAACTTGGTGATCACCGAACGCTCCGCCGCGTCGGCACCGAGGCTGTCTGTCACGGCCTGCAACGCGCGTCCGGTCAGCGCGTAGATGATCAGCAGCGTGGCGCCGTCTGATGCGCGGACGCGGCGCTCGCGCACCGCCTCGGCGTCCAGGCAGAACGCGGCCTGCTCGACGCCGGCTTGCCAGTAGGCCCAGCCGGCGAACGCGTACAGCAACAGACCCGCGACGCACATCGCAGCGTCCGCGCCGAACAGCACGTTGAAGAGGCCGCCGACGCCCATGTACGCATAGATCGTCGACGGTCCCACCGCCGCGGTGGTCTCGTCGGACAGATCGGCGCCGCCGCTGGCCATCGCCACCGCGACGAAGCTCATACCCGCCGCGCCCACGATGACGAGCAGCCCCGCCACGAGCCGCGCGCCGACCGACGTGTTCGGTACCGACACCGACATCACCGCGAAGATCACCGCGGCGATGACGCCGATGATGATCGCCCAGGCACGCGCCTTCGCCGCCAGCAGCCTGGCGAGCGGCACCGGGACCGTCCGCAGGATCCAGAACGCGCGCCGCTCGGCCTGCATGTGCGTGAGCGGGCCGATGGTGCCCATGTACACCGCCACCGAATACGCGAAGCGCGAGATCCGCTGCAGGCTGGCCGTCGTCCACTCCCACCCCACCGCGCCGAAGATCTGGACGCCGATGAAGATGAAAGGGATCGCGATCAGCGCCAGCAGTTGCGAACGATCGCGCACGATCAGCCGCAGATCCTTGGTCGCGGCCGTGGGCAGGCGCGCGGTCGCGCCAGGCACGGGGCTGGTCTCGGCCCACACGGCGCCCGCCTCTTCCCAGCCCGCCATGCCGGCGCGCCGGGCAACGGCGACGGTCAGCAGCATCGCGGCGACGACGGCGCCGCCCAGCGCCCCGATCGCGACGACCGCCTGCCCCGGATGTCCCCGCAGCAGCGCCGCGAGCGGCGCGCTCACCAGCGCCGACGGCGAAAACGCGAGCGCGGGCGCGAAGCCCGCGACCTGCCCGGCCAGCGCCGCGGGCGCGCGCATCACCCACGTGCCGAGCATCCACAGCGTCGCGAGCGACAGCGCCGCCACGAGACGAAGCCCGGTCCACGCCAGCCGGCGGCGACGCGCGGGCACGTACCGGACGACCGCCAGTTGCACGCTGTAGGCGAGCGTCGAGATCCCGATCTGCACCAGCATCGAGATCGCGATCGCCACCGGCCACGCGGTGAGGCCTAGCTTCCAGACGAACGTGGCCGCGATCAACACCGGAAGCAGAAACAGCCCGCCCACCGGATCGGTGACGGCGTCGGCGATGCCGCGCGCCGCGACCAGCATGTGCAGAGACACCGGACGCGCGAGCAGGAACTCGTTCTCCGGCGATCCCGCCCGTACCGCTTCATTGCCGGCAGCGCGCGCCGAGAGGCTACCGAACGCGATCGTCCCGGTCACCAGCGCCAGGACGGCGACCTGACCGGCGACGTCGACCGTGCGCGCGATGATCGAGAACGCCTGCGCGAACAGCCCGACGTACGCCACCGCGGTGACGACGCCGACGACGGTCGCGATCAGCACGGCCCGGCCCCGTCGCCGCGCGCGGAAGGCGTTGCGCATCGACCGCAGGCGAAAGCGGATGAAGATCCCCGCCAGGCGAAGCGTGTCGCGCATCTTGGTCAGCCGTCCGTCGTGACGCGCAGGAACAGGTCCTCCAGCGTCGAGCCGGGCGTCTGGTAGTGCGCGCGCAGCTCGTCGGGCGTGCCCACCGCCTGCAGCTTGCCGCGCTGGATGATCGCGACCCGATGACACAACCGTTCCGCCGCGTCGAGCAGGTGCGTCGAAATGAAGATGGTGCGCCCGCGCGCCGCCAACTCGGTGATGGTCTCGCGCATCTGCTTCGCGCCCGCGGGATCCAGGCCGTTGGTCGGCTCGTCGAGGATCAGCACCTGCGGCTCGTGAATCAGCGCCAGCGCGAGGGCCAGGCGCTTCTTCATGCCCAGCGAGTACGTCACCGTGTAGGCGCGCGCGGCCTCGGCCAGGCCCAGCCGCTCGGTGATCGCGGCGGCGCGGCGCCGGCCTTCGGCGGGCGCGAAACCGTGCAGGCCCGCCACCATCTCCAGTATCTCCACGCCGCTGAGGTACGGGTAGAGGAAGGGTTCGTCGGGTAGATAACCGACATCGCGCTTGAGCGCGACCGAGTCAGCGTGACAATCGCGCCCGAGGATTGACGCCCGCCCAGCGCTGGGGCGGAGCAATCCCATCAGCAGCCGGATCGTCGTCGTCTTTCCGGAACCGTTTGGGCCGAGGAAGCCCATCACTTCGCCCGCTGGAATGCGCAGGCTCAGCTCCGACACGGCCTGCGTGTCGCCGAAGCGCTTGCTCAGACCTTCGGTCTCGATCACGAGGGGGCGTTGGCAGCGCGCAGTCCCAGGCGCGCGACGTCTGCCCGCCCGGCCACGTCCTCGCCGAACAGAACGGCCAGCGCCTCGGCCGGGCGCGCGCTGCCCTGGGGGCCGACCGCGATCCGGAACGTGACCGTCTGGCCGCCGTCCCAGTCCAGCCGGCGGCGCGCGGCGCCGTCGTCCCAGTGCTCGGCGGAGAGCAACGTCTTGCGCACGTCGATCATGCGCGCGATCTTCTTCTCCGACGTGCGCAGGATGCGCAGCGGATCGCTGCCGCGGGCGAGCGCGAACGCGGGCGCGACGTCGACGTCGTCGGGCAGCCGCGCCGCGTACTCCGCCTCGGCGATGACGCCGCCGACCGGTCGATCCCCGGGGCCCAGCCGCGCGGCCTCGAGGAACTCGATGCCGTCCAGCGTGACGCGCGCCAGCCGCCGCAGCAGCTCGTCGGGCGAGACGTCGTCGACCAGCGTCACGTCGACCAGCTCGCCCAGCGACGGAATGCCGAGGCCCAGCGCCGGCCCGTACGACAGCTCGGGCTTCGGGTGGAAGCCCTCCGAATAGAACAGCGAGAACCCGGCGCGCCGGAAGATGCGCGGCAGGTGGCGCACCAGATCCAGGTGGCCCAGGTAAGCGACCCGCCCCAGCTTGGTGTAACGGAGCCGGTAGCGGTGCGGCGTTCCCTGCGGGGCGCGTTTCGGCGGGGGCGTGGTCTGGCGATGACCAGCCTTGGTTCCGTCAGGCTTCGCGCCGTCGGCGTCCGCGCGTTCGGCCGGCTTCGTCGCGGTGGGCAGCCACGCGTTCATGCGCCGCAGGTAGAACAGCCGTTCCTGCTTCATCGCGCCGAGGTCGCAGGCGATGCCGCAGTCGTAACAGATCAGCTTGGCGGCCGCGGCCTCCTCCGCGGCGGCGACGCTGCTCGGGTGAAGCAGCTTCTTGAACGGCTTCCCGCACGGAGGCGACAGCCGATCCTTGAGCGCCTTGCGATATTCCTTCGCCAGGAAGTCGTCCTCGAGGCCGATGTCGATGTGGCTCCAGGGCAGCCGGGCCGTCACCGGCAGCGTTCCCAGGTACCGGCCCACGTCCAGGCCGGTGCGCGCTGACGTCTCGGCGATGGCGCGGTCCCACAGCTCGACGCGCAGGGCGTCGTCCCAGCTGTCGAAGCGGCAGCCGAGCCGGAACGCCGCCTCGAGCACGTCGGCGACGAGGCGATCGCCGCGCGAGAAGATGCCCTCGATGTGCGACGCGTGGTTCTCGTGCATCTTGAGCGTGACGCGCAGGGCACGGGCCCGCGCCGCCAGCAGCTCCTGCTTGCGCGCGATCTCCGCTTCGCCGTCCATCGCCGCCCACTGGAACGGCGTGTGCGGTTTGGGAACGTGCGACGACACCGACGCCGTCACCTGCGCCCCGCGCTGGTAGCGGCGCCCGATCGCCTGCACGCGTGCCGCGGTCTCGACGATCCCGACGACGTCCTCGTCGGTCTCCGTGGGCAGCCCGATCATGAAGTACAGCTTCATGCGTGAGAAGCCGCGCCCGAACACGCGGTGCGCCGATTCGAGGATGTCGTCCTCGGTCACGTTCTTCGCGACGACGTCGCGCATGCGCTGGGTGCCGGCCTCGGGGGCGAAGGTCAGGCCGCCCGCGCGCACGCTGGCCATCTCGCCCAGCAGATCCTCGTTGAGGCCGTAGGCGCGCAGCGACGACACCGACAGCGCCACCCGCTCCGGCGCCAGGCGCGCCATCGCCGCCTTCACCAGCGGCGTGACGCAGGAGTAGTCCGCCGTCGACAGCGACGTCAGCGCGGTCTCGTCGTAGCCGCCCTTCTTCACGCCGCCGATCAGCGAATCCAGCACCGAGACCGGATCGCGCTCGCGCACCGGCCGGTAGATCATGCCGGCCTGGCAGAAGCGGCAGCCCTCGGTGCAGCCGCGCGCGACCTCGACGGCCATGCGATCGAAGATCGCCTCGCCATACGGCAGCGGCGAGTCGTCCGGGAACGGGAACTTGTTGATGTCGGCGACCATCGCCCGCTTCGGCCGCGCCGGAACGCGCGGGTCGACCGGCGCGCCCACGACGACCAGACCGGTCTCGGCGTCGGTCTCGGTGGCGTACAGCTCCGGTATGTAGAGAGGAAACGCCGCCGCCAGCCGGATCAGCCGTTCGCGCCGCGGGACGCCCGCCCGCGCAAGCGCCGCCGCCTCGCGCACCAGCGCGGGCAGCGCCTCCTCGCCCTCGCCGATGAAGAACGCGTCGATGAACGGCGCCAGCGGTTCGGGGTGCGTCGCCGTCGGACCGCCCGCGATGATCAGCGGTCCGGTGTCGCCGCGATCAGCCGCGCGCAGCGGGATCCCGCTCAGGTCCAGCGCGTTCAGCACGTTGGTGTAGGTCAGCTCGTACTGCAGCGAGAACCCGATCACGTCGAACTCCGCCAGCGGCGTCGCCGATTCCAGCGTCACCAGCGGCAGCCCGCGCGCGCGCAGCTCGGCCTCGCAGTCCAGCCAGGGCGCGAACGCCCGCTCGCAGGCGATGTCAGCGGCGCCGTTGAGGACTCCGTAGAGGATCTTCGTCCCGAGGTGCGACATCCCGATCTCGTACGTGTCGGGGAAGGCCAGGCAGATCCGCGCCGCGACGCGCGCCGGATCCTTGCGCACCTCGTGGTACTCGCCGCCGACGTAACGCGACGGCTTCTCTACGTCGGCGAGAAAATCAGCGTAGGGGTGCCGCATGTCGCGACTCCCGCTCTATTCGTTCCCCTGGAACACCAGCGGGAACTCGGTGGCGTACTCCTCGGACGACTGCGGGAACACCCAGCGCTGCACGACCTCCTTGACGCACGGTTCGAGCATCAACTTGAACTGCGCGGGCCCGTCCAGGGTGACGTGCTTGACCTTCCCCGAGATTCCGATCGACAGCTTCACCGACAGCTTGCCGTGCGTGAGGCTGTTGTCGCGCGTCAGCGCGCGCTGGTAGCAGATCTTGATCCCCGCGCGGTTGTTGCTGATCACCTTCGTGATCGCGGCCTGCTCGGGCGGCGGCAGCTTGGTCCCACCGCCGCCGGTGATGTTCAGGTTGTGGTTGTCGCGGAAGCGGGACGCATCGCTCCCGCCCGTTCCCGTCTGCTGCGGCGTCACGGGCGTGGGCGTCGCGACGGGCTGCTTGCCCTTGACCTTCCCGCGCTGCTTGCCCTTGCCCTTCGCGGGCTCGGACGGCTGCGTCGGCTCGATCACCGGCGGAGGCGGCTGCTCGGGCGGCTTCTCGACGACCGCCGGCGGGGCCTCGACGACCGGCGCCTTGGCCACGACCGGCACCGGACGCGGCGGCTTCTTGAATGAATTCGCCGTCACCACGATGACCAGCCCGATCACCACGAGCAGAGCAATGATCAACGCGGTGGTCTTGCCGCGCCCTTTGGTGGCGTCGGCGCTCGGGGACCAGCCCGTCGCGTCGCTGACGGACATCAGGCGCGGCGGCGCCCCGGGAACCTGCGTCCCGCCGGGCAGGTTCAGCATCTGCATCACGTCCGAGTTCACCGGCTTGGGCGGTGCGTGTGCGTGCCCGTGCCCGACGCCGTTCGTCTTGGCGTGCGGCGCGTGATGGGGCTGCGGCGCCGGCGTCTCGAGCAACGACGACGCATCCCCATGCCCGTGCTCGCCCCGCGCCGCGAGCGCCGGATGAACGCCGCCGGGCGGCGGCAACTTCGATGCGGCGCCGCCGGGCGGGTGCCCGATCGGCGACGGCGGCGCGTGCGGTCCCGTCGGCTTGCGCGCCTGCCCTTGCGGCGGTCCACCCAGACCGGCCAGCGGCGGTATCGGCGGCGGCGTGGGACGGCGAGGCGCGCCGGGCAGCGGCGGTGGTGGTGGCGGCGCGCGCCGGCGCGTGATCTCGGCGGCGACCTCGGGGATGGCGCTGGGGGGCTTCCAGCCGTCGAGGCGCTCGTTCCAGATGTGCACGTCGGCGTTCTTGGCCAGCGGCATCAGCCGGTCGACCAGCTTGGGTCGGGTGAACGGCCCCGTCCGGTTGCCGTCGAGGGCCATGTACCACTGGACGAGATCGTCGGCGGCGCCGACGGCGGGCATCTGCCCGGTCGGCCGGCGCTGCGCGGCGGGAGGCGCGGGCGCGCCCAGGTCCGGGAAGGGATCCGCGCCCAGCCCGAAGGGCGACTGGGCGAGTTGCGTCCGCTCGACGTCGTCGACGCCCGGCGTCTCCATCGGGATGTTGAGGGCGTGCGCGGCGCCCGATCGGGGGCGCCCGGCGGCCGCCGCGGCGGAGAGCGTGGGTAACCCGGCGGACGACGGCCTGGCCTCGCGAACGGTGATGACGTTCGCGCAGCTCTTACACTTGACCTTGAGGACCTTCCCGCGAACCCTTTCGTCCGCGATGGAGTACTTGGTCTGACAGCGATCGCAGACGAATTTCATTCGGGTTTTCGGAGCGGTTTCGCCGCTCGCAAGAAGCCGAGAACGTTATCATTTCAGCGTCATGATTACCATCGCCGCGACACCGATCGCGATGAGCACAGCGATGATCGCCCAGCTGACCGGCCGCGACGGTGGCGGTGCAGTTTGTACGGGCGGCTGATCGATCTCAGGCGCGCGGGCTGGACCGCTTGCGGGCCGCGCCGAACCCGAGCCGGACGGCGACGCGGACGCCCTCACCCGGGCCGATCCGGAGCCGGCCGAGCTACCGCGCGCGGCAGGCGCCGCAGGTTCGGGAGCAACCTCGATGCGCATCGCGAGCGGCGCCCGGCGATCCAGGTCGAGCTCTTCCGAATTGTCCTCGACCACGACGTTCGCGGGCGGTTGCCCGGCCGCAGCGCCCGGCCGCGGTTCCGAGAACGATCGCGACGCGGCCACGCCCGCCTCCGACGTGGACGCGCCGGGCGCGAACAGCTCCTGCATGTAAAGCGCCATGCGCCGGTTCCCGCTGCGAAGGCCGCTCTCCTCGAGGAACTCCTCCAGGTCGTGGCTCATCTCCTCCGCTGTCTGGTAGCGATCCTCCGGCCGCTTCTCCAGCGCCTTCATCACGATCAGTTCCAGCGTGGGCGGGTAGTCGCGGTTGATGGCCGTCGGCGGCGTGACCATCTCGTCGACGATCTTGCGCATGATCAGCTCGGGCGCGCCGCGATACAGCCGCTGACACAGCGTCAGCTCGTACAGGATGATTCCCAGCGAGAAGATGTCGGACCGATAGTCGGCGGGCTCGCCGCGGACTTGCTCGGGCGACATGTACGACGCCTTGCCCGGCCGCGTGCCCGATTCCTCGCGCAGCTCGTCCTGCGCGCGCGCGATGCCGAAGTCGACGATCTTCGTCTGCCCTTCGTAGCTGGCCAGGATGTTCGTCGGCGAGACGTCACGGTGGACGATGCGCAGGATGTGTCCGTCCGGCTCCCTGCGCTCGTGCGCGTAAGCGAGTCCGGCCGCTGACTGGCGGATGATGTGGACGGCGTGCTCCAGCGGGAGGTAGTTGTTCACCGCCAGCCCGCGCTTGACGATGTCCGCCACCGTCTCGCCGTGGATGTACTCCATGGCGATGTACTTCATGCCGCCCTCGTCGGCGACGTCGTACAGATGGACGATCGACGGGTGATTCAGCTTGGCGGCCAGGCGCGCCTCGTCCAGGAACATCGACACGACGCGCGGGTTCTCGGCGTAGCGCGGCTGCAGCAGCTTCAGCACGACCTGCTTCTCGAAGCCGCCCATCGCCTCCTGCTTGGCGATGAACAGCTCCGCCATCCCGCCCGACGCCAGATGACGGACGACGGTGTAGCGGCCGACCTGCGTGCCGATGAAGCTCTCCGGCTTGTTCAAGCTGGGAGGCCGGTTGGTCCGCGGAGTCGCCATCGACGCCCGAATGTTACTTCCGATCGCGGGTAAGTGGTATTGCTAGCCCGTGCGCCTGGACGTCCCACGTGACGTTTCTCTTGACGGGCATCTCGTCGACGGTGTGCTCGGCTATCTGACACTGTGCACGGGGATCGCCTTCGCGGTGCTGGTGGTGGTGCTGGCGGTGACGCTGTTGTTCCACCGCGCGCGCGCCAGCCGGCCCCACGCCCACCACACGCACGGTGACAGTTTGCGTGCGCGCCTGCTGACATTCGGTGTCGGGCTGATCCTGTTCGTCGCCATAGACGTGACGCTGGCGGTGCGCGCATCGGGCCACCTCCACGAGCACTTCTGGAACTACCCGGACGCCGACCCGAGCGCGCTGCGCGTCGAGGTCACCGCGCGCCAGTGGTCCTGGACGTTTCGCACCGCCGGCCCCGACGCCCGCTTCGGCACGCCCGACGACGTGGTCACGCTGGGTGAGCTGCACGTCCCGGTCGGACGTCCTGTTTACCTGAAGCTTCGCTCGAAGGACGTCGTGCACTCGCTGTACCTGCCGAACTTCCGCACCAAGATCGACGCGATTCCAGGTAGCACGACGAAGCTCTGGTTCCAGGCGCAGGAAGCGGGCCGCACCGAGATCGGCTGCGCGCAGCATTGCGGTGTCAGCCACTACAAGATGCGCGGCTGGCTGATCGCGAGCCCCGAAGACGAGTACCGCGGCTGGCTGGCGCGCGCCGAGACGGACAGCCGCCTGCGCTACGACCCGGCCGACACCGTTGCGCAGCAAGAGGGCTGGGAGTGGTGAGGCGCATCTTCTCGACCGATCACAAGGTGATCGGAAAGCAGTTCCTGTTCCTGCGGCTTGCGTTCCTGGCAGTGGGCGGCGTGATGGCGATGCTGATCCGCTGGCAGCTCGCGCGGCCCGGCCAGCCGGTGCCGATCGTCGGGCGACTGCTGTTCCCGGGCGCGGGCGGCGTGATCTCGCCCGCCGCGTACACGTCGCTGTTCACGATGCACGGGACGATCATGATCTTCTTCGCGGTCACGCCGATCCTGATCGGCGGCTTCGGCAACTTCTGCGTGCCGCTGCTGATCGGCGCGCGTGACATGGCGTTCCCGCGCTTGAACATGGCGTCGTTCTGGGTGATGGCCGCGGCCACGGCGACGCTGACGGCGTCGTTCTTCGTGCCGCTGGGCGCCGCCCAGGCGGGCTGGACCGCCTACGCGACGCTGTCGACCGCGATCGGCGCGCCCGGCCCGGGGCAGACGATGTGGACGGTGGCGATCTACCTGAACGGCGTCTCGACGGTGATGGGCGCCGTCAACTACATCACCACCGTCGTGCGGCTGCGCGCGCCCGGGATGAGCTGGTTCCGCCTGCCGCTGACGGTGTGGGGTTTCTTCCTGACGTCGATCCTGAACGCGCTGTTCGTCCCCGTGATCGCGGCGGCGATGGCGCTGCTGTTCTTCGACCGCGTGTTCGGCACGCAGTTCTTCATCGCCGGCACCACCATGCGCGCGGGCGGCGATCCGATCCTTTACCAGCACCTGTTCTGGCTGTTCGGCCACCCCGAGGTCTACATCCTGATCCTGCCGGCCTGGGGCATCGTCAGCGATCTGCTGTCGTTCTTCGCGCGCAAGCCCGCGTTCGGTTACCGCGTGACCGTGTGGGCGCTGATCGGCGTGGTGATCCTGTCGTGCGTCGTCTACGGCCACCACATGTTCACGACCGGCATGAGCCCGCTGCTGGGCGAGAGCTTCATGCTGCTGACGATGATCATCTCGGTCCCGACGTCGCTGCTGTTCCTCAACTGGCTGGGGACGCTGTGGCGGGGCGCCCTGCGGATGACCACGCCCATGCTGTTCTGCGTGGGGCTGGTGTTCACGTTCGGCATCGGCGGGCTGACGGGCCTGTATCTGGCCGACATCGTCGCGGACCAGTACCTGCACGACACCTACTTCGTGGTCGGGCACTTCCACCTGATCATGGCGGCGGCGCTGCTGATGGCGTCGTTCGCGGCGACGTACTTCTGGTTCCCGAAGATGTTCGGCCGCATGATGAGCGAGCGGCTGGGCAAGCTGCACTTCTGGCCGACGTTCCTGGCGCTGAACGTGGTGTTCATCGGCCAGCTCGCGATCGGCTGGGCGGGCATGCAGCGACGGCTCTACGATCCGTCGGCGTACGACTTCCTCAAGCACCTCCTGCCGTGGAACGTCTGGATCTCACGCGCCGCTTACGTGCTGGGGCTGTCGCAGCTGGTGTTCGTCTGGAACTTCTTCGCGAGCCTCCGGCGCGGGAAGCCGGCGCCGGCCAACCCGTGGGAGGTCGGGACGCTGGAATGGACGCTGCCCTCCCCGCCCCCGCATCATAACTTCGAGGAGATCCCGACGGTGGTTCGCGGTCCGCACGAGCTCGGGCATCCCGACGCGCGCGCGCGCGGCAAGGACTGGCTGGGCCAGGACGAGGTGCTGTCGTGAACGGAGAAGCGGCGGCGTCGGCGTCGCGCCGATTGAACGGTGCCGTCGGGATGGCGGTGTTCATCGGCGCGTGCGCGATGCTGTTCGCGGCGCTGCTGTTCGCGTACGCGGTCGTGCGGTCGCAGGCGGCGGCGTGGCCGCCCCCCGGAACGCCGCCGTTTCCGCGCGGGGCCGCGGCCGCCAACGGCCTCCTGCTGATCGCGGCCGGATTCGCGCTGCGGCGCGCGCGCATCCGCGGGCCCGCCTGGCTCGCGGTGGGGCTGGGCCTGGCCGCCGTGTTCCTGCTGATGCAGGCGTCGCTGTGGGGGCGGCTGGTCGCCGGCCACCTCGGACCGGGCACGGGCGCGCTGGGCGACGCGTTCTTCGCGCTGTCGGCGTTCCACGCGTTGCACGTGCTGGGCGGTCTGGTGGCGATCTCGGTGCTGCTCCGACGGAGGGTTCCTGGTGAAACGCGCCTGCGCCGGCTGCGGCTGGCGACGATCTACATGGATTTCGTCGCCGTCGTCTGGCTGATCATCTACGTCGCGGTGTGCCTGCTATGAGGGCGCGGGGCGGCAGGTCCGGATCGTCTCGCGTGAACGTAAACGTCTACGTCCGCGTCTGCGTCTACGTGTACGTCAGCGTCAGCGTCAGCGTCAGCGTGGCCGGATGCAAACGGGCGGCGGGGGCGCCGCCCCCGTTCACGGCGCCCGTCACGCTCGGCGGCCGTAACGTTTCGCCCGCGGCATTGGAGCATGGGCGTGACGTGTACACGCACTTCTGCCGGCCGTGTCACGGCGACGCGGGCGACGGCAAGGGCGTCGCGGCGACCGGGTTGCGCCCGCCGCCGCGCGATCTGCGCCTGGGCGTCTACAAGTTCGCGGCGGTGGCCGCCGGTCAGTTGCCGCGCGACACCGACTTCGTACGCACGCTGCGCCAGGGGCTGCACGGCACGGCGATGCTGTCGTGGGACGTTCCACCCGCGGAGGTCGACGATCTGATCCAGTACGTGAAGGCGTTCGCGCCGCGCTGGCGCAACGAACAACCCGGCGACGAGATCGTGCCGACGCCCGACCCGTGGACAGGCCGCGAGACGGACGGCATCGATCGCGGCCGGCGCGTCTACCACGGCCTCGCACAGTGCGCGACCGCCTGCCACCCCGCCTACGCGACCAAGCAGGAGATCTACGACTTCACGAAGGAGCTGACCAAGATGGAGCTGCGCGAGATGCGCGGCGATCTCTACTTCCCGATCGCGAAGGACAGCGACTACGGCGTGAAGATCCTGCCTCCCGACTTCACATTCAACGAGCTGCGCGGCGGCGAGACGCTGGAAGACATCTACCGCGCCGTCGCCGCCGGCATCGGCGGCACCGCGATGCCCACCTGGAAGAACGTCCTGCCCGAACCGGATCTGTGGGCGATGGCCCACTACGTCCGTTCGCTGGTCGCGCTACGCGGCAGCGCCGAGGCCGCCGCGCTCCAGCGCCGCCTGCTGGATCAACCGCCCTGGTCGCCGCCCCCGTTGCCCGACGCGGGCGCGGACGGCGGCGTCGACCACTGACGCTAGTCGCTCCGCGCCGCAGGCGCGGTGTGCGACTACTGTTTGTTCTGGTAGCCGCGAACCCGCGCTTCGCGCGGGGGCGGCTAGAATCGTCCGGACAGCATGGCACCGTAGCCGTCCCTGCCGATCGGCCCGGGCGTCAGATGCAGCGACGCGTAGCCGTAGTCGCGCACCAGGATGTTGCGCCCGGCGACGCCGAAGGCCAGCATCAGCGCGCCCGCCGCCTGCGCCACGCCGTCGACAGCGAGATAGAAACGCAGGATGGTCTCGAGGCTGCGGTCGACGCAGCCGCTGCCGGAATTCTGATCGCAGTCGGGCCGCGATCGGTTCCACATCATCAGCCACGGACCCGCGATGGGGACCGCGAGCCAGCTCGTCTGATCTTCGAAGTCGTCGATCATCGCGACGCTCAGCGCGATCCCGTACGACACGCAGAACACGACCGTCCCGGCGATCACCAGCCCCTGGATCGAGCGGTGGACGACGCGATAACCGGCCGGGACCGGATCGCCATCGTTATAGTGCAGGCGGGCGGGACCGACGGGCGGGTACGCGGGCGGCGGCGCCGCCGGGTACTGCGACGGCGGGTACTGCGGCGGCGGATACTGGGGCGGCGGATACGCCGGCGCCGGCGGCGGCACGGACTCGACGGGCGGTGGCATCTGCGCGAACGCCGTCGCGTCCAGCGTAAAAAGAAAAGCGATCGCGAGACAACAAGCCGTTCGAAACGACCCGCGCTTCACCCCTCCATTTGTATCACGAGCGGCGTGCGCGTCGTATGCCCCGTCCGTCAGAAGCGACGGAGCGGGTGGGCGATTTCCTTACTGCGCCACCTGTTGCTTCGCGAAGTCGACCAGCGCGGTGCTGCCCGACGTGACCGCGATCGATGTCGGAACCGTGACGACCTTCCACTCGATCGACCACGGCAGGCTGCCGTTCGCCGCGATCTGCGTGTACGGGCCCTGCACCTCGAACTCCAGGAAGCCGTTGCCGGGGTAGACGTCGATCTCACCCTCGTTCGTCGGCTGCATGCTGGCAGGCGTGTCCGTGAACCGCTTGAGAAACAGGTTCCGGCCCAGCAGGTACGCCGTCCAGGTGGTGCCGTCGGCGAACAGCTTCTCACCGGTCGGGCTGGTCGCAGTCTTCGGCGCGTCGTCGAACCAGACGATGTTGTTCGCCGTCGTGATGGTCAGCGGACCCTTCGTGACCGCCGACGCCGACGGAACCGGGAAGAACACGATCCCGCCGCGCGGCACGCGGCTGACCTCCCACGGCGCCGCCCGCTGCCCCTTGGTCGCCTTGATCGTGTACGCGATCTTGATCCAGCCCGACGCCGCGTCGGCGGAGTAGTCCTTCGCCATCGAGACGCCGAGCGTCGTGTCGGCCGGACCGCTCGCCACGACGTGCGTGCCGGCGATGCTGGTCGTGTACGCGGCGCCGTCGATGTTCACCGGCGGCGGCCACATCGTCCCCGGCCATGAGCTGCGCGGGCTGGTCCAGAAGACGGATCCCCAGGTGGTCGGATCGAGCCCTCCGGCGTCGAGCTTGCCGGCCATCGCGGAGGTCATGATGAGGTCGGTCCCGCCGAGCGACAGCTTCGACACACGCGCGCCGACCGCCGAGTCGACCTCCATCACGACGTCACCCCAGGCAAAGCGATACGTGGTTCCGCTCATCGTGGGTGTCACGGGATTGGTGACGCCGCCGTCGGGCGACGATCCACCGCTGCCACCGCTGCCGGCGCCGCCGCCCGTGCCTGCACCGCCGCTCGTACCGCCGCGGCCCGCGCCGCCCGTGGTGCCCGCTGCGCCGGTGGTCCCGCCCCGTCCGGCGCCGCCGGTGGTTCCCGCGCCGCCGCTGGCGCCCGCCTGGCCCGTCGTCCCGGCCGCGCCAGCCGCGTTGCCCGCGCTTCCGCCCGTGCCCGCCGCCGACGCGCCGCCGGTTCCGGCGAGACCACCGCCGGTTCCCGCCGCTTGCGTGCCGGCGGCGCCCGCCGTCGCGCTGCCGCCCGACGAACCCGCGCTCGCGCCAGCCTGGCCGGTCGTTCCGCCGGCCCCGGCGCCGGTTCCGCCCGTTCCCGGGCTCCCGCCGCCGCCGGACGAGCACGCGGCCGCCATCAAACAGGCCGAGACCAGAACCCGCCGTCGCTTCACATTCGCGTGCATTCGTCGCCCCTTAAGAGTTCCCGCCCGGCGCGAAAGTGATCACTCGGCGTGACGCGGCAACGCCGTCAGCCGCGGCGAAGAATCCGTCGGACCACGATCGCGACCGCGAAGAAAACCGCCGGCGGCGCGAGCAGGAACAGTCCGACCAGGCGCAGCGTCGAAGGCGGCGACTGCGAGATGCAGTTCGGGCACAGCGCCCACCCGCGCGACGCCCACAGCACCACGACGGCAATTAGGACCAAACGCCGCATCATCAGGCCACCCGCACGCGAAAGACCATCTCCAGCATCAGCACGACCGCCGCCGCCACGGCCAGCGCGATCGCCGCCAGCGCCAGCCGCACGGCGGGCCGGCTGGTGCGCGCACGCATGAAGAACGCAAGC
>Ga0207669_10000595_pt1 | contig 15692 bp, 12 predicted proteins | sample KBSM33metaG_FD_184329 | JGI IMG/M metagenome (GOLD analysis project Ga0207669, IMG submission 184329) | Miscanthus rhizosphere microbial communities from Kellogg Biological Station, Michigan, USA - KBS M3-3 metaG (SPAdes) (version 2) | ecosystem: Host-associated > Plants > Roots > Rhizosphere >...
GCAACCCTACCCGGGGGTGGTTAAGCGGCGGATAACGGGTGGTGTCCCGGTGCCGCGCGGGTGCCGTTAACTCGCCTAAAACCTCGCGCAGACAGGGTACGCAGGATCGGGGTCCGACAGGCGGGAAAAGGGGACGGCGTGCGCTGGTATGATCGTGCGTTGCTGACGGCGGGCGCGCTGCTGCTTGCCGCATGCGGCCACGTGACCAATCTGCCGATCAATCGGCCGGTCTCCGACATCAATGCGGGCCTCGGCAGCAACCTGTTGCGGGAGGTGCCCGACTCGACCGACGAGCTTCTGGTCGGGCTGGCGTTTTCCGGTGGCGGCATGCGCGCTGCCGCATTTTCCTTCGGCGTGCTCAAGGAAATAGCCAAGTCCGACATCGTCTTGCGCGGACGCCGGACACCTCTCATCGACCAGATCGACTTCGTCTCAGGCGTGTCGGGAGGAGCGGTGCCGGCAGCCTATTTCGGGCTGAAGCGCCGCGCAGCGCTCGAGGATTTCCGCGAACGGTTCCTGATCCGCGATGCCGAAGAGGGGCTCAACACGTCGGTGAGCCTCGGCAATATCTCTCGCGCGATCTCCGGCGGCGTCAACGAGGACACGCGTTTCCGCAGCTGGCTCGACGCCAACCTGTTCGAGGGCGCGACGTTCTCTGCGCTGATGACCGAGCGCCGGCCGCGCATCTGGATCAACGCGACCGACATCTACAACGGCACGCCCTTTGTGTTCGGCAAGACCGCATTCAGCGCGATCTGCAGCGACCTGGCGAACTACCCGATCGCGAGCGCGGTCGCGGCGTCCGCCGCCGTGCCGGTGCTTTTCTCGCCGATCGTGCTGGAGGCCTATCCGGACAGCTGCAACCCGCCGCTCCCCTCTTGGATCGAGAAGGCGCGTGCCGATCCGAATTCGCCGCCGCTGCTGCGCGCCTTCGCGCAGGGCATCGGGCGCTATCGCGACGGGACTGTGCGCTACATCAAGCTGCTCGATGGCGGGCTGGTCGACAATTTCGGCCTCTCGGGATTCACCATCGGGCGGGAATCCTCGGAGGTGCCGTATGGTCCCCTGACCCAGCCGCAGGCCGCCAAGATCCGTCGCGTGCTGTTTCTGATCGTGGATTCCGGTCAGGCGCCGCAGGGCGACTGGGCGCGCGTGCTGGAGGGGCCGAGCGGCACCGATCTGTTCAATGCGGTGACCGGCGCTGCGCTCTATGCCAGCGTGCGCGCGAGCTACGCGGCGTTCCAGGCCACGATGGAGAACTGGCGCGCCGCTTTGGTGCGTTGGCGCTGCGGCCTGCCCGTCGCATCGCTGCAAAAGCTGCGCGGCGGCGCAGGGGATTGCCGCGACCTGAAGATCTATGTCGGCCGCATCGGTTTCGACCAGCTCGGCCCCGAGCGCGCGGCGCGTCTCGGCGCGATCGAAACGCGCTTCCGGCTGCCGGTCGACACGGTCGACGAACTGATTGCCGCCGGCAGCGAAGCGCTGGCCGGCCATCCGGCGTTCAGGGATTTCCGCAAGGGGCTGTGACGGCGGTTTGCCGCCTCTCGGTCAATCCGAAATTGCCGCCGCGCCGGCTGCAATCGTGCGTTCTGCGACCATTCGCCCTCCGGTCGATGACTCGGAATTGTCATCGTTGGCGTGCTTGTTGCTCTCCGCAATGCGGCGCAATCTGGTCTTCCGCCGGTCGCCGACAATGAAAAGGGGGCTTCGATGATCAAGTCTTGCGTTCGTATCGCCGCAGTGGCGTGCGCCGGCATTTTGATGCTGCAGGTCCACAATGCCGCCGCGCAAGGCGCGATCGACAACAGCGCGCTGTCGTCGAAGGAATTCCGCGAGCACAAGCGCACCTTCGGCCTCGTCTATACGCTGCCGAAAGAGGTGAACGACACCCTGAATGCGACCGTCTACGGCCTGCTGCGCGAGAAGCTGCTCAACGCCAGGCTCTACGACGAGGCGCAGCGCCTCAACATCCCGCACGTCACCGTACTGCACATCCACAACTCCGACCCGGCCACGCCGGAGAAGATGCTCAAGGCGATGCCGAAGCTGCCGGGCGTGCTCAACGTCACGCTGAAGAATTTCTACACGACCGAGGCCGCCAAGGGCGCCGGCCACCCGTGGTGGCTCGATCTCGGCATCGTGAAGGAGGGCGCGGGCTACGAGGCGATGATGGCTTTCAACACGACGGCGACACCGATCCTGACTTCGCTGCGCGATGGCCCGCTGCCGCGCGTCACCGGACCGGTCTACGCCGTCATGGGCGACGCCGGGAAAGAACTGGTGCAGACGGTCGGTGTGAGCGGGCTGAACACCGTGAAGGACGGCAAGGAGTTGCGGCCGCACAATCCGCACAACACGCTGGTCTATTCGATGGCGAAGTTCACGCCGGAGATTCAGGCCGCGTTCGACCAGACCGCCAGGGAATTCAACCTGATCCTGCCCGACGGCATCCCGACCTCGTTCAAGACCGTGTCGATCGTCGAGCTCGGCTTCGCCGGCAACGTCCTGCGCGAAATCTACCGCATCAGCCTGGAAGACGGCTCGGTGCTCAACGTCGCGACCGGCAAGAAGGTGGAGAAATAGCACTCAAAAGCCCCACCCGGCCGGCCTGGCGGCCGGCCACCCTCCCCGAAGACGGGGAGGGATGACCGCGCGTGTGGAGAGAAGCGCCGCGAAAGCAGCGAACTCCGTCTATCCCTCGCCACCATCAGGGCGTTTACGCCCGTCTTCGACGGGCTACGGGGGAGGGTGGTCGCCGCGCAAGTCGCATGTTTGTGACTTGCGCATTCTTTTGACTGCTGAACTCGGGCAAGCCCGAGTTCAGTGGCGACCGGGTGGGGGCCCAAGACCTTAATGCGCCTCGTCCCAGTTGCCCGCAGCGTGCGCGTCGACCGCGAGCGGCACCGAGAGTGAGACGGCGGGCAGGGGCGCGTCCTCCATGACCGTCTTGACCACCGGCAGGGTCTTCTCGACTTCGTTCTCCGGCACCTCGAACACCAGTTCGTCGTGCACCTGCAGCAGCATCTGCGCGTTGAGCTTCCTGGCTGCCAGCGCCTCGTCCATGCGGATCATGGCGCGGCGGATGATGTCCGCCGCGCTGCCCTGCAGCCGCGCATTGATCGCGGCGCGCTCGTTGAAGGCGCGCACCGACGGATTGGAATTCGCGATGTCCGGGTAGTGGCACTTGCGCCCGAACAGAGTGAGCACATACCCGTTCTTCTTCGCGAACGCCTTCGTGTCATCCATGTAGGCGCGGATACCGGGGAAGCGCTCGAAGTACTTCTTGATGTAGGCGCCCGCCTCCTCTCGTGGAATGGCAAGCTGATTGGCAAGCCCGAACGCCGAGATGCCATAAATGATGCCGAAGTTGATCGCCTTGGCGCGGCGCCGCACGTCTGCCGGCATGTCCTTCACCGGCACGCCGAACATCTCGGATGCCGTCATGGCATGGATGTCGAGTCCGTCCTTGAACGCCTGCCGCAGTGCCGGCACGTCGGCGATCTCGGCGAGCAGCCGCAGCTCGATCTGCGAGTAGTCGGCCGAGACGAGCTTGTTGCCCGGCGTCGCCACGAAGGCGCGGCGGATCTTGCGGCCCTCGTCGTTGCGGATCGGGATGTTCTGCAGGTTCGGCTCCGACGACGAGAGGCGTCCCGTCGGCGTCGCCGCCAGCGCGTAGTTCGTGTGCACGCGGTTCGTGGCCGGGTTGATGTAACCCGGCAGCGCGTCGGTGTAGGTCGACTTCAGCTTGGTGACCTGCCGCCACTCCAGAATCTTCTGCGGCAACTCGAGCCCCTGTTCGGCCAGTTCGTCGAGCACGCGCGCGCCGGTGGACCACTGGCCGGTCTTGGTCTTGGTGCCGCCGGGCAATTGCATCTTGCCGAACAGGATGTCGCCGAGCTGCTTCGGGCTTCCGGGGTTGAAGCTCGGATCGCCCGCGAGCGTGCGCACCTCGGATTCCAGCGCGGCGCCGCGTTGCGCGAACTCACCCGAGAGCCGCGACAGCACCTGCCGGTCGATCGAGATGCCGCGGCGTTCCATCCGCGCCAGCACCGGGAGCAGCGGACGCTCCAGCGTCTCGTACACGCTCATGACATGCTCGGCGACCATGCGCGCCTTCAGGACTTCGGACAGGCGCAACGCAATGTCGGCGTCTTCGGCGACGTAGGGCGCGGCTTTCTCGAACGTCACGTGGTCGAAGGTGACCTTGGCCTTGCCGCTGCCGATCACGTCGTTGTAGTCGACCACCGCGTGATTGAAGTAACGCGGGCCCAGCGCGTCGAGCGAATGGCCGAAGCGGCCGGCATCGAGCACGTAAGACATCAGCATGATATCCTCGTGCGACTGCATCTCGATCCCGCGCACCGCGAAGACCTGCAGCTCGTATTTCAGGTTCAATCCGATCTTGAGGACGCCGCGCTCCTCCAGCAGCGGCTTGAGGGCGGCGAGCGCCGCCTTCTCGGAGATCTGTTCCGGGTGCAGCCCGCCGCCGAACAGTCCGTCCCCATCGCCGCCCTTGCGGTGTGCAAGCGGAATATAACAGGCCTCGTTGGGCGCGACCGCCAGCGCGATGCCGCACAGCGGCGCCTGCATCGGGTCGATGCCGATCGTCTCGATGTTGATTGCCACGACGCCTTCGTCGTAGGCGCGCGCAATCCAGGCTTCGAGACGGTCAATGTCGCGAATGATTTCGTAGCGCGGCCGCTCGATCTTCGACGTCCGCGCCGCCTCCAGCCGTGCCGCCGCGCGCTGCTGCGGCGTGGCGGCAACAGCCGGCTCCGCCGCACCGGGACGCGGCTTGACCGCCATCGCTCCGCCAGTGAGCGGCAGGCCGGGCGAGCTCGACGGCGAAGGCGCGGTGGCGGCGCCACGCTGGCTGCCCGCCGCAACCGCGGACGGATCGATCGCGCCGGCATCCAGACTCGCGAATTCCGCGACCCGCCGCGTCAGGGTCGAGAACTCCATCTGCTTCAGGAACGCGATCAGCAGCTTGTGGTCCGGCTCATGCACCGCCAGATCGGCCAGCGGCACCTCGAGCTTCACGTTCTGGTCGAGCGTCACCAGCACTTTCGATATGCGCGCCTTCTCGGCGTTCTCGATCAGGGACTGACGGCGCTTCTCCTGCTTGATCTCGCCGGCACGCTTGAGCAGCGTTTCGAGATCGCCGAACTCGCCGATCAATTGCGCGGCGGTCTTCACGCCGATGCCCGGCACGCCCGGCACGTTGTCGGTCGAATCCCCGATCAACGACTGCACCTCGATGACCTTGTCGGGCGGCACGCCGAACTTCTCGATCACCTCGGCGACGCCGATCTTCTTGTCCTTCATTGTGTCGTACATGATGACGCAGTCGTTCACGAGCTGCATCAGGTCCTTGTCGGACGACACGATGGTGACGTTCGCGCCGACCTCGCAGGCCTGCCGCGCATAGGTGGCGATCAGGTCGTCGGCCTCGAAGCCGAGCATTTCCAGGCACGGAATATCGAACGCGCGCACCGCCTCGCGGATCAGCGGGAACTGCGGAATGAGATCGGCCGGTGCGTCCGGGCGGTGCGCCTTGTAATCCTTGTAGAGCTCGTTGCGAAATGTGTGCTCGGACCTGTCGAAGATGACCGCCAGATGGGTCGGCTTGTCTTCTGGCTTCATGTCGCGCAACAGCTTCCACAGCATGTTGCAGAAGCCGAGGACGGCGTTGACCTGAAGGCCGTCCGACTTGCGGTTCAGCGGCGGCAACGCGTGATACGCGCGGAAAATGTAGCCTGAACCGTCGACCAGAAAGACGTGGTCGCCTTTCTTGACGGGACGCGACGCAGGGGACGCCACAGGGACGGCAGCGGAGGTCTTCGCGGAGGATTTGGCCATGGGCCGAATATAGGGGCTTGGGCCGGCGATTTCACACCGCCCGCACGCTTATCCACCCCCGTGAACGTGTTCCGCCGTCACTCCGCCGGCTGCAGCGCGAATTTGGGCTTGTCCTGCAGCCGCGCCCAGGCGGGCCGCTCGAACAGGAATTTGAGCGGCGTGTGGCGCACCGCCCAGAACAGCGCGACTGCACCGGCGATGCCCGATGCGGTGACGATGAGTGAAACGGTGCCGAGATCGGGGATGAGGTTGAGCTTCAGCAGCACTGCGCGAGAAGCCGCCATGCCGAGGAAGAAGGCGAGATAGACGACGATCGAGTGCTTTCCGAGATGGCGCAGGCCTGCGAATACGTCGCTCTTCGCCATCAGGGTCGAAACCGAGACGACGGCCGCGGCGCCGATCAGGCCGAGCGTGAGCGAGATGAACGGTTTGCCGTCGAGGCCGAGCATCACATGGAAACCGTTGAACATCGCCCACACGACGAGCCCGAGCGCGGCGATCATCGGCCGCGCCTGCACGGCGGCGGCGACCTGGAAGATGCGCGTCGCCAGCACGTAGCCGGTGTAGAAGTAGACGAAGCGCGATGCGAATTCGTCGATCACGGTCCAGCCGGTCTGGATGTGGGCGATTTCCAGCGCCGCCGCGAGGACGAAGATGACGAGCGGCGGCACGCGCAAGGTCAGCTTGGTGACGACGAAGAAGATCGGCAGCAGGTAGATGAACCAGAGTGTGCCGAACGGCTCGATGAAGGCTTCGGCGTAAAGCCTGGCGATGCCGAACAGGCCGTGCGTGAACATCAGCCCCGGCGCCTTGAAGGCGAACTGGATCGTCACCCACAGCAGGTAGAAATAGACGAAGTGCATGACCTTGCGGTCGAGGTAGGTGCGCCAGTCGCGGTCGATCACGCGCGCGAGGAACAGGCCGGAGATGAGGAAGAAGTCGGGCATGCGGAACGGCTTGGCGAATGCGACCAGCGCATGCATCCAGCTTTCCTGACCCGTCGCCGCCTCGACACCGAGTGTCGAATGCATCATCACCACCATGACGATGCAGAAGCCCTTGGCGTAGTCGACCCAGTCGACCCGCGCGGGCTGTCCCATATCCGTTCCCATGCGTGCCATTCTGCGACCAAGCTGTTGAATTCGGCTTACCGCCAGCAAGGAGCGGGCCGGGGCGGGAGTTAGGAATGTGTTAACGATCAGTGTCCCTCACACCGTCATGGCCGGGCTTGACCCGGCCATCCACGTCTTGAGGAGCGCGGAAGAAAGGCGTGGATGCCCGGCACAAGGCCGGGCATGACGGAACCGATGGACTTCGACTCGCTGCTTCCCATCGACGAAGCCCTGCCGTCGCTGACCGCGGCGTTGCGGTCGTCGAACGTCGCCGTACTGGTCGCGCCGCCCGGCGCCGGCAAGACCACGCGCGTGCCGCTGGTGCTGCAGGACGAGCCGTGGGCGACGGGCAGGATCCTCGTGCTGGAGCCGCGCCGGATCGCGGCGCGCGCCGCCGCCGACCGCATGGCGAAGACGTTGAACGAGCGCACCGGCGATACAGTCGGGCTGCGCGTGCGCTTCGGCTCGAAGGTGTCGGCGAGAACACGCATCGAGGTGGTGACCGAAGGCGTGTTCACGCGGCTGATTTTGGAAGATCCCGAGCTCAAGGGTATCGCGGCGGTGCTGTTCGACGAATTCCACGAGCGCTCGCTCGATGCCGATCTGGGACTTGCACTCGCGCGCGACGCACAGCAGGGCCTGCGCGAGGACCTGAAGATCCTGGTGATGTCCGCCACCATCGACGGCGCGCGCGTGGCTGCGCTGCTGGGGCAGGCGCCGGTGATCGAATCGCAAGGCCGCGCCTGGCCGGTCGAGACGCGCTACCTCGGCCGCGACCCGCGCGCGCGCATCGAGGACCAGATGGCCGATGCGGTCACGCGCGCGGTGCGCGCCGAGCCCGGATCGGTGCTGGCGTTCCTGCCGGGCGCGGCCGAAATCCGCCGCATCGAGACTTTGCTGAGAGAGCGCGTCGATGCCGCGACCGACGTCGTCGCGCTGTTCGGCGCGCTCGATGCGCAGACGCAGGACCGCGCGATCTCGCCTGCGCCTGCCGGCCGCCGCAAGGTCGTGCTCGCCACGTCGATCGCCGAGACCTCGCTCACCATCGAGGGGGTGCGCATCGTCGTCGATTCAGGCCTGGCGCGTGTGCCACGCTACGAGCCGGACGTCGGCCTGACGCGGCTCGAGACCGTCCGCGTCTCGCGCGCCGCTGCCGATCAGCGCCGCGGCCGTGCCGGACGCACCGAGCCGGGCGTCTGCTATCGGCTGTGGGACGAGCCGCAGACCGCCTCGCTCGAAGCCTATGCGCGGCCGGAGATTCTTTCGTCCGATCTTTCTTCCTTCGTGCTCGATCTCGCGGCCTGGGGCGCGGCGCCGGAGGCGCTGTCGTTTCTCGACCCGCCGCCGAAGGGCGCACTCGCCGAGGCGCGCGCGTTGCTCAATGACCTCGGCGCACTCGCCGATGGACGCATCACCACGGAAGGCCAAGCGCTGCGCCGCCTGCCGCTGCCGCCGCGCTTGGCGCGCATGGTGGTCGATGCGGCGCGTGAAGATGCGGGCGCGCTCGCCGCTGACATCGCTGCGGTGCTGACCGAGCGCGGGCTTGGCGGTGACGATGTGGATTTGACGCATCGGATCGAGAATTTCCGCCGCGACCGTTCGCGCCGCGCGAGCGATGCGAGACAAATGGCGCGTCGATGGGCCGAACTCGCTGGAGGCGGGCAGGGCGACATGAGCGTCGGCGCGATCCTCTCGCTGGCCTATCCGGATCGCATCGCCAAGAATCGTGGCAACGGGTCGTTCACGCTCGCGAACGGGCGTGGCGGCAATGTCGATCAGACCTCGCCGCTGGCGCGCGAGCCGTTCATTGCGGTCGGCGAACTGACCGGCAGCGCTGCGCAGGGCCGCATCGTGCTGGCGGCGTCGATGACGCTCGACGAGATAGAGGCGCGTTTCGCTAGTCGCATCGAGAACCGCGACGAGGCCACGTTCGACGACAAATCGCTGAGCCTGCGCGCGCGGCGTTCGCGCAGGCTCGGTGCCATCGCGCTCGCCGAACAGACTCGCAGGGTCGAACCGAATGAAGAGACCGCGCGCCTGCTGGCGCAAGGTGTCGCGCGTGTCGGGATCGCCAAGCTGCCGTGGAGCAAAGCACTGACCCAATGGCGCGACCGCGTGATGTTCCTGCGCAAGGCCGAAGGCGACGAATGGCCCGATCTATCCGACGCGGCGCTCGCCGGAAATGTCGACTGGCTGTTGCCGGCTTTCGCCGACAAGACGGCGGTCTCTCATCTGGCGCCCGACGATCTGCATTCTGCGCTGACCGAGCTTCTCCCATGGCCGCTGCGCCGCCGCCTCGACGCCGAAGCGCCGACGCATTTCGAGGCGCCGACCGGCACGAACACTGCGATCGACTATGAGGCCGAAGCGGGCCCAACCATCTCGATCCGCCTGCAGGAGCTGTTCGGCCTCGCCACGCATCCTTCCATCGCAGGCGGGCGCATCCCGCTGGTGATCGAACTCCTGTCGCCCGCGCACCGCCCCGTGCAGGTGACGCGCGACCTGCCCGGCTTCTGGCGCGGTTCTTATGCGGCGGTCCGAACCGAGATGCGCGGCCGCTATCCGCGTCACCCTTGGCCGGACGATCCGCTGGCCGCCGCACCGACGCGGCGCGCCAAGCCGCGCGGGACATAAGTTTCGTTTGACTTGTGAATCACAGCCCTTGAGAGAGTGCAGACAACAGGTGAGCGGGCTTCTTCGTACCGTCTGCGTGTGACTGAAGTCGGCATCCATGCAAACAGGCGACCGGATTTCTCCAGTGGTTTCAATGGGTCTCCTGTTATCTTTCCTGTTACTTGCGCAGCGGGGCGCGGATGGGTCTGAGTTATGTATCTGACAGAATTGCATAATCGAAATATGCGGAGGCGCGTGCCCCTGTTATTTTCCTGCTATTTACAGGAGCGCGTTTGTGGTCGGACTTTGCGCACGTGCAAAGTCCGACTTTCGAGTTGATCGTCGGCGAAAACGGTACCTGCTCGCAAATGGACCTCTACTCCGCCGGACATCGCCGCGGTATCGCCGCCGCGCCGCATCATGCCGCTGCCGAGACCGGCCGGGCGATCCTCGCCGAAGGCGGTAACGCGCTCGAGGCGATGGTCGCGATGGCGGCCACCATCGCGGCGGTCTATCCGCACATGAACCACATCGGCGGCGACGGCTTCTGGCTGGTGCGCGAGCCGTCAGGCCGCGTGCGTGCCTTGATGGGCGCGGGGCCGGCCGGCGCGAAGGCGACGCCGGCGCTCTATCGCGAGCACGGACACGACACGATCCCGCCGCGCGGGCCGCTCGCCGCGCTCACCGTTCCGGCGGCGGTCGCGACCTGGATGCTCGCACTCGAAGGCGCGAAGGCGCATCGCGGCCGGCTGCCGCTCGACGTCCTGCTCGGTGCCGCCATCAAGCATGCGCAGGGCTACACGGTCACGCGCAGCCAGGCGCGCCTCACGGAAGAGAAGCTTGCCGAATGCAGGGACGCGCCAGGCTTCGCCGCGACGTTCCTGGTCGACGGCAAGCCGCCCGCCGAAGGCGCGACCCTCAAGCAGACCGCGCTTGCTGCGACGCTCGATCAACTCGTCAATGCCGGGCTGGATGATTTCTATCGCGGCGATGTCGGGCGCGAGATCGCGGCCGATCTGGAGACCATCGGCTCACCGGTGACGCGCGCCGATCTGAGCGGCTACCAGGCGGTCGTGCGCGAGCCGCTTGCTGTCTCGATCCAGGCGGGCACGCTTTACAACACGCCGCCGTCGACTCAAGGGTTGGCCTCGCTGATCATCCTCGCATTGTTCGACCGGCTGCGCGTGGCGCAAGCCGAGAGCTTCGATCACGTCCACGGACTGGTGGAGGCGACCAAGCGCGCCTTCCGCGTGCGCGACCGCTTCGTCACCGATCCCGAACGCCTCAGCGATCCGCCCGCGCGCTATCTGGAAAAATCATTCCTCGACACCGAGGCGGCCAGGATCGACCGCAGCAAGGCGGCGCGCTGGCCGGCGCCTCCCGGCGACGGCGACACGATCTGGATGGGCGCGGCGGATTCCTCCGGCCTCGTCGTGTCGTACATCCAGTCGCTCTATTGGGAATTCGGTTCGGCCTGCGTCCTGCCGCGCACCGGCGTGCTGATGCAGAACCGCGGCGCGAGCTTCTCGCTCGAAAAGGGCGCCGTGAACCCGCTGCAGCCGGGGCGCAAGCCGTTCCATACGCTCAATCCGGCGCTCGCCGTGCTGCGTGACGGACGCGTGATGGCCTACGGCGCGATGGGCGGCGACGGCCAGCCGCAAAGCCAGGCCGCGCTGTTCACGCGTCACGTGCTCTATGGCGTGCCGCTGGAGCAAGCCATCGATCGGCCGCGCTGGCTGCTCGGCCGCACCTGGGGCTCGTCGCACACGAACCTGAGGCTCGAGCAGCGCTTTTCCGAAGGCCTGATCGACCGGCTGTTATCCGCCGGTCACGATGTCGAGGTATTGCCCGACGCTTATTCCGACACGATGGGCCACGCCGGCGCCGTGGTGCTGCATCCGGACGGGACGTTCGAGGGCGCGCACGACCCGCGCGCCGACGGAGGTGCCGCAGGCGTCTAGCGATCCCACTTGGCGTAGTCGCGCCAACTCGGCTCCCGGGTCCGCGACGTCGCGAACAGGATGCCGAGCGCGAAGCCGATCCCGACGCCGAGCGCCACCATGGCCTTCGGATGCCGGCCGACTTGCTCGCTCACCATGTCGTCCAGGTCTGAAGCGCCGTCCTGCACCCGCGCGACCGCGTCACCGGCGTAGCCCGCGGCGCTGTCGTAGGCATCGGACGCCGTCGTTTTCGCCTGCTCGTACATGGTCCCGGCCTGCTGGCCGGTCTTTTCCGCGGCTTTGTCGATCGCCTCGCCGCCCTGCTTGAATGTCTCGAAACTCGAATTTGCCATAAGTCCCTCCGGGAGCCTGTTCCGGAGTGAAACTCGGCCGGGCCGAAAGGGTTGCATGGCACACCTGCGCTTCACTCGACTCACGCGCTTGTGGCCTCCTTTCCGCCCCAGTCGGTGCTATGGTCGCGCCTTCACGGCAGGACCATCATGATCCGACTCCTCAGCTTCGTCGCCGCCGCATTGGCGCTCTTCGCTGCCGGGCAGGCGCAAGCGCATCCGCATGTCTGGGTCACGATCAAGAGCGAGGTCGTCTACGGCACGGACGGCGCCGCGACCGGCGTGCGTCACGCCTGGACCTTCGACGACATGTTCTCGACCTTTGCCACGCAGGGCCTCGCCTCGAAGGAAAAAGGCAAGTTCACGCGCGAGGAGTTGGCGCCGCTCGCCGAAGTGAACGTGTCATCACTGAAGGATTTCGACTACTTCACGGTGGCGCGCGCCAACGGCAAGAAGGCCGACCTCAACGCGCCGGTCGATTACTATCTCGAATTCACCGACGGGCTGCTCACCCTGCACTTCACCCTGCCGCTTGCGGCGCCCGCGAAAGCGCAGAGCCTCGATTTCGAGGTGGCCGATCCGACCTATTTCGTCGACTTCTCCTTTGCCGAGAAGGAGCCCGTGCGCCTCACCGGCGCGCCGGCAGCGTGCAAGATCGCCGCGCTGCGGCCGGGCGAAGGCGGCACGCAGGCAAAGCCGCAAGGCCAGCCCGGCGAAGCGTTCTTCAATAACCTCGGAGCGTCGAGCAATTACGGCTCGCGGTTCGCCAACAAGATAACGGTGAGATGCCCGTGAACACCTTGGCCGGGGGGCGCAAGGCGACACATCTTTTTCTCCTTGTCGCGCTGATCGCCAGCGCGCTTCTCGTATTCGGCCTTGCGGACGCCTTCGCGCAGAATCCATTTGGCGCACCGCGTGCGCCGGCCGCGCCTCCGCCGCCCGACGGCATCGCCGGCTGGATCATGCAGAAGCAGGCGGAATTCTACCGCATGCTCAACGGCACGATCCGCAGCGCAAAGACCGACGGCAGCGCGGTCTGGCTGCTGATGGGTATCTCGTTTGCCTATGGGATATTTCATGCTGCCGGCCCCGGCCACGGCAAGGCGGTGATTTCGTCGTATCTCGTCGCCAACGAAGAGACCTGGAAGCGCGGCGTGACGCTGTCGTTCCTCTCCGCCATGCTGCAGGCGCTGGTGGCGGTCGTGCTGGTGGGGATCGCGGCGGCGCTGCTCGGCGCGACGGCGACGACGATGAAACGCGCCGTGGACTGGATCGAGATCGTGAGCTACGCGCTGATCGCCGCGATCGGCGCGCGGCTGTTGTGGGTCAAGGGCAAGGGCTTTCTGCGCGAATGGGCCGCGCTGCGCGCGCCGAAAAGCGTCGGCGCCGCCGCGACGCAGGCGCACGATCATCATCACGGGCATCATCATCACCACGATCATCATGGTCACGACCACGCGCATCTTGATCACGATCATGGTCACGGTCATGATCATGCGCATGATCATCACGGCCACGACGACCATTCGGGTCACTCGCATGGGCCGACGCCGGATCAGCTTGCCGGCCCCGGCGGCTGGAAGCGCGGACTGGCGGCCATCGTTGCGGTCGGGCTGCGGCCGTGCTCCGGCGCGGTCCTGGTGTTGGTCTTTGCCTTGGCGCAAGGCATCTTCTGGGCCGGCATCGCGGCGACCTTCGTGATGGGGCTCGGCACCGCGATCACCGTCGCGGCAATCGCGACGCTCACCGTCTCGGCCACCGCATTCGCCGCGCGCCTCGCGGCAACGCGCACCGGCTACGGCGCGCTTGCGCTCAGAGGCATCGAGGTTGCGGCATCTGTCGTGGTGCTGTTGTTCGGGGTCGCGCTGCTCGCCGGCTACATGGCGAGCGAGCGGCTCATCGGCGTTTGACCGCCGCGCATGATCCCGAAAAGTGGGTACCGGTTTTCGGAAAAGATCATGCGCAAACAAGCTCACGCGAAACGCGGCACGAAACCGTCGCCTTTGGCGTCGATATGGCACAGATGCGGTGCGCCGAAGTGCTGCGGCATCAGGAGCGCGCCCGAGCCGGCGCATTTTTCGAGCGTCATCCGCCGCGATTGCCGGGCCGCCGGCTGATCGAGGCACGCGAAGCTGTTCCAGGCGGGGTGATAGACCTGGATGACGTGATGGACGATGTCCCCGCTGAAGAACGCCTGGCGGCCCTGCGAGGCAAGGTGGATGAGCACGTGGCCGGGCGAGTGTCCGGGTGCGGGCGTCAGCGAGAGATGCTCCTCGATCGTCTCCGTGCCGTCGACCATCTGACAGAGCCCGGCCTCGACGATCGGCAGCACGCTGTCGCGTAGCGCACCGCCGATTGCGGGGCCTTTCTCCAGATCGCGATCGATCCCGAGGAAATGGTCGTAGTCGGCCTTGCTGAAGACGTACTTCGCATTCGGGAATGTCGGCACCCAGCGGCCATTGTCCAGTTTCGTATTCCAGCCGACGTGATCGACGTGCAGATGCGTGCACATCACCATGTCGATGTCCTCAGGGCTGGCGCCGGCCGCCGCGAGCCGTTCGATGTAGGGCGTGTTGAGATTGTCCCAGAACGGCCGATGCTTGCGCGACTTGTGATTGCCGACGCAGGTGTCGATCAGGATTTTTCGGCCACCGATCTCGATCAGCCAGGAGTGGATGCTGAGCTTGAGGAACCCGCTCGCCGGATCGTAGTGATCCGGCACCATCCAGTCCATGTGCCCGGCGACGAGTTCGTCGCGCCAGTCGGCGAAGAATGTTTTCGCTTCGAAGAAGTGCCCGTAGGTTTCCTCGATGCGCGTGATCGTCGCTGCGCCGATCCTGGCCGTCGTCATTTGCATGGTGCGTCAGTCGTGGTCATGAAAATCTTGCGGCTGCAGCTCGATCGGCTCGCCGTGCGGCGTGCGATCCGCCGCGTGATCCCAGGCGTGCTGATAGCGCGCGAGCGTCGCCGCGTCGGTCACGCCTTTCTCGGCCACGAGCCGCTCCAGCGCGTTGAGCCAATGCCGATAGTAGGTCTCGCCGGTGTCGGGATCGCCCGCCGCCTGCGCGCGCTTGATCTCGTCGGCAAGCGTCGCGGCCCATTGCGGCCAGGTGAACAGCCCGCGCTCATACAGCGCAAGCGTCATCGCGAAGGCCTGCGCCTCCCACGGCTCGCGGAACACCGGCCCCTCGGCGTCGCACGGAATGCTCGGGACGGCGGCGCGCGCGGCGGCAGCGGCGTCGGTGCCCTGCTGGTCATTCCGGCCGAGCGAGCCTTGCGAGCGAGAGCCGGAATCCATAACCACGATCCTCTATGTCAGCTCGGAATAAAGATCATCCCAGTTGGGATTGGAGCCTTCAATCAGTTCGATCTTCCAATCCCGCTTCCAGCGCTTGAGACGCTTCTCGCGCACGATAGCAGACTCCGGATCGTCGAAAACCTCATAGTACACAAGCCTGTGGACGTCATAGTCCTTGGTGAAGCCTGCCAATTTCTGCTTGTGCTCATAGACGCGCCGGATGAGATCATCGTGACGCCAATGTATATCGTCCCGTGTTTGCGGCTCGCGAGGATGTAGACGTAGAAGTGGCTGTCCATTGAATTGAAAGAGTCGTGGTTATGGGTCCCGGCTCTCGCTTCGCTCGGCCGGGATGACCAGCTAAACGGCCTCCAGATACGGCTCGAATGCGTCGATCGAGATCTTCACCGTCGGGTCGGCATCGGCGCCCCACAATTCGGCCGAGTCGAACACGACCGTGTAAAGCCACTGGGGGTTCTCGCCCGCCTCGATCGAGGCCGAATCCGGAAACACCTGGCAG
>Ga0207669_10000600_pt1 | contig 15644 bp, 10 predicted proteins | sample KBSM33metaG_FD_184329 | JGI IMG/M metagenome (GOLD analysis project Ga0207669, IMG submission 184329) | Miscanthus rhizosphere microbial communities from Kellogg Biological Station, Michigan, USA - KBS M3-3 metaG (SPAdes) (version 2) | ecosystem: Host-associated > Plants > Roots > Rhizosphere >...
CTCGCATCCATTCCCACTTGCCGAACGACAGCACCGCTTGTCGCCTTGTCAGTTCCTCCCGCGCCTGATCCAGGGTGACGCCGGGCCTGAGGCGTCCGACGACGGCCATGAAGCCACCGATGTCCTGGTTCCCATCGACAGCAAGTGGGAGGTACACGTCGATCGGCGCGCTCGCGAACAAGCTCCCCGACAGCGGAAACTCGGTCGCCACGACCCCGACGATCGTGTGCGGCTGGTTTTCGATCGTGAGGGAGGTGCCGACGATCGGCGCGCCGCCGAAGCGACGCTGCCAATAGCCGTACGACAGCACGACAGTCTGCGCGGCAGCGGGCACATCGTCGCCAGTGCGGAACAACCGGCCTGTCACCGGGGTCGCGCCGAGCATGTCGAGCAACTGATGTGTGACTCGTAGACCGCTCACCCGCTCGGGAGTGCCTCCGCCTGTAACGGTGAAGACGTCCGGCGCATCACCTGCCCAGGCGCCGATCCGTTCGAACGAGGTCAGGTGCCGTTGCCAGTCGGCAAACTGTGGCAACCGGTTGGAGCCGATCACCGCCGCCTGGCCGTCCGGCGTGCGAGTGTCGAACGTGGTCACCCAGACCAGGCGGTCCGCATCGGGGAACGGGAGCCGCTGGACGAGCATCGAGTACGCGATCGCGAGCGCAGTCGTCGTCGCGCCAATGCCGAGCGTCAACGTGGCCACGATAACGGCTGCAAGCGCCGGCGTCCGGCTCCATGTCCGCACGGCAATCGAGAAAGAGTTCGAGACGTTCATGCTCGACCGGGTTCCGCTATCAATCCGTATGCCGCGTGAAATGTTCGAATCTTTGGCGATTCGAGAGATGCGCCGTCCGCGCGTGGGAAGCCGAGTCCCGTGGACGAACGGAGCTACGCGCGTGTTGCGGATTTCTGGTTCAGGACACCGGCGAGAAACTGATCGACGGTCGTCTGCTGGACTCCGAACGTCCCGGCGGTGTCGGCCATTTCGATCACCGAGTCATATGAGTCGAGGCCCGCCATCAATCCCGCGACGATGTCCGGCAGGCCAGGCAACGGCTGCCCGGTTGCAAGGCTCACGACCGCAATCTCCCGGCCGAGCCTCCGCTCGAAACCCGCGACCACGTCGCGCCACGAGACGGCCTCGGGCCCGCCGAGCGGCAAGTGACGGCTCATCGCAGCCGAGTGTCCGATCGCGGCTATGGCGAACGACGCCACATCATCAGCGGCGATCAGCGAATGTTTCCTTCGCCCTTCACCGATGATCGTCACCGGACGCCCATCGAGAACGGGACCGATAACAATCATCGGAAACCACACGTCCATGAAGCCGTCGGCTGCCAGGATGGTGTAAGGCATTCCGCTGGCGCGCAGATACTCTTCGGTGCGCGCCTTGGCCTGAAACAGCGGAACCGGGCTGTCGACGGTCACACCGAACGCAGAGACGAAGATGAACTGCTTCACGCCTGCGCTGCGCGCCGCGTCAATCAAATTGCGGTTGCCGTCGATATCGACTGTCTGCGTGTTGTCGGCGCCGCCGCGCAGCGCCGAGTTGGCGGTGGTAATCACCACATCGACGCCCGAGCACGCTGCGTCGAGTGTCGCGCGCTGCTTCAGATCGCCGATGGCAATCTGTGCACCGGCGGCCTGGAGACCCTGCCAGGCCGAAGCCTCTCGAGCGAGGGCTCTGACTGTGCGTCCCGCAGCGAGCAACCGCTTCGCAATCAAGCCGCCGAGCTGACCTGTTGCCCCGACGACGAGAATCATGGGGACTCGGTTCTATTTCGCCGCCATCAGCGATTCGAGCAGGGCCGCGGTCTCGGGGAACCCCTCGCTCTGTGCCTGCTTCACACCCGGCACACCAACGCCTTTCGCGAGATCGAGCGCCGTTCGGCCGTTCGCATCTTTGAGCTGCAGGTCAGCGCCGTGCTCGGCGAGAAACTTCACGACCGGCGTGTAGCCTCGCTCCGCCGCACCGTGAAGCGCGGTCTGATGCGGAACGGCGGTCGCGCTCGGCACCTGGCTGGCCCGCCCGCCACGCCCCGTTCGAGCGGCGGCGGTTGCAGCGGCGCTGTATTCTCCGACGCGCGGCGAATCGGTCACCATGCGCGCATTGACATCGGCTCCGGCATCGAGCAGCAGCTTCATCGTCGCCAGCACACCTTCCGTGGTCCGATTGCGACCACGCGTGACGCGCGTGCCGAACTCGGCGCCAGCGGCGGCCATGAGCGGCGTGACGCCTTCCTTGCTAGGCAAATCGACGAGCGCCCCGCGCTTCAACAGGAGCTCGACAAACGGCGCATCCCCCGCACGCGCCGCGCGCAGAAGCGGCGTCGCGCCCTGCGCAAGGATCGTGTCGCCACCGCGATCCTGCGGCACATCGCGATACGGCGGCCGGCGCTTCAACTGAAGATTCGGATTGGCGCCGGCATCGAGCAATAGTTTCGCGACGTCGAGCGCAGTCACCGCGTCCTCGCTCGGGATTACGGCCATCGCGCCGTTCCCCTTGGTCGGCAACGTGCTCATGTCGGCCGCCATGTAGATCGGTGAGCGTCCGTAGAGATCCCACTTGTCCACGTCGGCGCCGGCCTTGACCATGTATGCGGCAAACTCGAAGTGCAGATTGATCAGCGACATGACGAGCGGCGTGATCCGCTCCGGATCCTCGATGTCGCGATCGGCCCCGGCCTCAACCAGGTATCGCGCGCACTCGACGCATCCCTCGCGAGCGGCGTAGAGCAGGGGCGTGAATCCACCCTTGTTCATGTCCTTGGGACGCGGCTCGGTGATGATCTTGCGCTCCCACTGGCGGATGATGCCGCGCGCGTTGAGGTCGGCACCTTTCGATGCGAGCAGTTTGACCATCTCGGCCTGACTCTGCGCGGCCGCCCACATCAGGGCCGTCTGCCCGCCGAAATCCTCTTTCGCGTTGATGTCGGCGCCGGCTTCCAGCAACCGCTTCGCGGCCTCGACTTTGCCGGCGCGCGCCACCGCCATCAGCGGCGTCTCGCCCTCGGGGTTCTTCGCGTTGGGATCGGCGCCTGCCTTGAGCAGCGCTTCGATGATCGGCGCCGAGCCGATGATCGCGGCCTCAGTCAGCGCGGAGGTGCCGAACTGATTCTCGAGTTTGACGTTGGCGCCCGCCTTGATCAGCGCGCGGACCAGCTCGAGATCGTCGTTCGCCGCCGCATACATGACGGCCGTCGTACCGTCAGGCCCCGGCGCGTTGACGTCGACGCCCTTCGTCAGGAGCTTCAGAGCGGTCGCGCGATCGCCGCGCTCAGCGGCGTCGAGGAGAGGACTCTCGGCGGCTGTCGCGATCGAGAACGAGGCAAGCACAATCGCCCCAATGATCACGACACACCGAGGCACAGAGACACAGAGATAACCCATTGTGTTTCTCGGTGCCTCGATGCCTCTGTGTGTCGTATTCAGCATCAACACAAGTCAACTCCGGTTCTTAGCGGGTTTAGACGTCCGACAGAATGCCGCCGCTGTCGCCGAGCTTCTCGACCGGGATGTTGTTGCGGTCGAACAGCGTCACGAGCAGATCGGCGAAGCGCGAGTCCTGCGGATACTTCAGGTGCTGCCCGCCTTTGATCTTGCCGTTGGCGTGGCCGAGGATCGCCGCCGGCAACGGATCGTTGTTGTGCTTGTCGCTGTTGCTCATGTTGCTGCCGTACAGGATCGTCGAATGATCCAGGACCGTGCCGCCCGCTTCCTGCGCCTTCGACAGTCGCTCGACAAACTTCGCGAACACCTCGGTGTGATACCGCTGAATCTGAACGAGCTTGGTCTGCTTCTCCGAGTTGTTCCCGTGATGGGAGAGCGGATGGAACGCTTCAGCGATACCGAGGTTCGTATACGTGCGCATGCTCGCTTCGCGGTCCATCGAGAAGGTGATGACGCGCGTGATGTCCGCCTGGAATGCCAGCGCCATGAGATCGAACATCAGCTTGAAGTGTTCGGTGATGTCATTCGGCGTGCCGACAGGCGCATCGGGAATATCCAGTCGCGATGTGTCCTGCTGCGACGCCATCTGCACGCGACGCTCGATCTCGCGGACCGAATCGAGATAGTCGCTCACGACCACGCGGTCTGAGACGCCGAGGCTTGCCTGCAGCCGCGCGGCCTGTCCCTTGACGCGATCGAGGATGCTGCCGGTCTCGTGGAGAATCGCCGCGCGTTCCTGGTCCGTATCGCCCTGACCGAACAGCTTCTGGAACACCGCGCGCGGATTGCCTTCCTGCGGCAGCGGCTGCGTCGGCGTGCGCCACGCCAGTCGCGCTCCGCCCAGTGCCGTCGTGAGCTCGAGCGAGGGCAGGCGCGTGCCCTGACCGATATGCCTCGCAGCAAACTGGTCGGCGCTGACGCCGGCGTCAGCGCTCCCGACACCGTGGTCCCACGGCTTCACGCACGTGAGCCACGTCATCTCGATGTAGCCGTGTGGCTCGGGGGTTTCGCCGGGCTTGTTTCGGAGGCCGGAGACGATCGTCAAATGCTGGCGCAGCGGCTCCAGCGGCTGGAGAATCGGCGACATCTCGAAGTTCGTGCCGGTCTGCGGTGGCGACCAGCGGTCCATGACCGCGCCGTGCGGGAAGCCGACGAAGGCGAGCCGCTTCGGCGTCGAGCCTGCCGCCGTCTGTGCCCACGCCGTGGCCGCGGGATTCATCGCGTCGAGAAGCGGAAGCGCGATGGTCGCGCCGACACCCTTCAGGACCGTCCGCCGTGACACGTGCTTCTTGAATACGTACATCGCGAATCTCCAGATGATTCCGCTACTTATTACTGCCTACCGCTTACTACAGGCGGGTCTAAAGACCCGCCTCTACCAACCACTACTCACTACCAACCACCAACCACTAACCACCAACCAGTCATGGCGCCGTTGCCGTTGACGCGGCAGGAGCAGGCACCGGCACTCGCCGCATCCTGAACTGCTCGCTCTTCACCACCGCCTGCACGAGCGTCGAGAACTTGTAGTCGCTCGCGGCCGCACCGTGAACGATCTTCCGCACGGTGGGCATGTCGTAGTACTCGAGTTTCCGCCCGGTCGCGTAGGTGAGTAGGCCCTCGGTGAACGTCTGCGCAAACTGCTCAGGACGACGAAGCAGCGCCTGACGCAGGTCGTCTGGCCCCTTGATTGGCGTGCCGTCCGGCAACTCGCCTGAAGAGTCAATCGCGACGCCGGCATAGCGATCGCGGTCTCGCCACATGCCGGTCGCGTCGAAGTTCTCGAGCGCCAACCCCAGCGGATCCATCACCGCGTGACACGACGCGCACGTCGGGTTCGCCCGGTGCTTCGCGATCATCTCGCGAACCGTGAGCGCCTTCGTGGTGCCGATGTCCTTTTCGTCCAGCGTCGGAACATTCATCGGCGGATTCGCCGGCGGCACACCCTGAATGTGCTTGAGGATGAACGCGCCGCGCAGAACCGGTGACGTTCGGTTCGGGTACGCCGCAGCCATCAGCACTGCGCCTTTGCCAAGCAGGCCCCAGCGCGCCGAGTTCGTCAGCTCCACTCGACGGAAGCGATCGCCCTTCACGTCGGTGATGCCGTAGTGCAGCGCGATCCGCTCGTTGAGGAACGTGTGCTTCGCTCTCAACAAGTCGACGACGCTTCGGTCTTCCCTGAAGATGCTGTCGGCGAACAGCGAGAGCTCGGTACGGAAGTCTTCGCGGGGGTCGGATCGTCCCGACGCATACGGGAACACCGCGGAGTCCGGGACGATTTCGTCCAGGCGCTTCATGTCGAGCCACTGCTGGACGAAGTTGCTCGCCAGCGACAGCGACCGCGGATCGGCAAGCATCCGCTTCACCTGTTTATCGAGGACCGACGGCTCATCGAGCTTTCCACTGGACGCGAGTTGCAGCAGTTCCTCGTCTGGAATCGTGTTCCACAGGAAGAACGACAGCTGTGATGCGAGCTCGAGATCGCTGATCGCGTACGTATGACCGGCACGCAGCCCGGACGGAACGTGCTCACCCCGATAGAGGAAGAACGGACTCGCCAGAAGGCCGGTGATGGCGCCGCGGATGCCGGACTCGAAGCCGTCCTTCGCGCTCTCCTGGTAGTACTGCATCAGCTCGTTGACGTCTTCTGCAGTGACCGGCCGTCGATAGGCGCGCTTCGCAAGTGACGTGATGATTTGTCTGGCGCATCCGACTTCGCTCGCACTCGCTTCAGGCGAGCTTCGTCGAGACTCGGGCTTGCAGGTAAAGATGCGCTCGCGACTCGGCGTCGCGCCGATCCCCTTCGCATCGAATGGCCCCTGCAACTGGAACGATTGCACGCGATAGAGACGATCCTGGCCGCCGCCGGGGGCGAACATCTGTAATTGATCGTCGGACTCGGCGAACGTCCGGCGCGTGAATGCGACACCGATCCGGTGCGGGCCTGCTGTCGCGAAAAAGCGGATCTTCTTCAGGCGGGCGTTGACGCGATCGAGGGCGCCGTTCTGTACCTGATCGTACGCCTTCATGTCCTCTTCCCCGCCGATGACGGTCTCGTAGACAACCTTGTTGTCCAACGTGACAACCAGCGGGTTCTCGAATTCCATCCCATTGCCCCAGATGTGCGTCGCCATGTCGGCGATGTCGACCTGGTATTCACCGTCGGATGGAAGTTCGACTTTGGCGAGGATGCCTCCGCGCGTGCCAAGCGGAAGACCGGGCACATGCGTGAGCTGCGCCCCCGGGCCGGCGCGGAATGTCCACCCACCCGGCCGTGCATCGGGTCGGCCCACCGCCTTCACGGCGACAGCGCGCGCCGCGATCACGTACTGCTCGATGAACGAGGGCGATACCTGCAGCGCGGTCGCGATGTTGTCGAACCCTTCGGCCACGTCATCAGCGGGCAGAACCTCGGTGGCGTCGAAATCAACCGCGAGGAGATCGCGAACGGCGTTCGCATATTCCTTGCGATTGAGCCGATGGAGCACGACCTCATCTCGAATGTGTTTCTGGCCAGCAGCATGATCGAGCGAGGTTTCGAGCCATGCGACAAGCGAATCGGTCGCCTCACCCTGCGGCTGACGGGCACCGGGAGGCGGCATCACCCGGCCCCGAAGTTTGCGAACCGCCTTCTCGAACACCTCGGCGCGCTGGCCAACGCTGTCCGCGGTGATCCCCTCGAAGCTGACACCGCCAACCTTGGTGCGATCGTTGTGACAGCCGACGCAGTACTGCTTGATCGTGGCGAGCTGTGCCTCGGGCGACTGCGAAGCGGCGGATAACTGCGCCGCAGCGGGCGTGCTCTGCGGAGCAGGCGTCGTCTGGGACGCGGTGAGCACAGCGGTCACGGTGACAGTGAGCACCGTAGCAGCGAATGCAATCGCAAGGGTCGGACGTGTTGGAGTCTCCATCATCGGCGTATCGCAGGCTGCATCATCTACGCGTCTGGTGATAAGTATGCCCAGAGGCTCTCGAACGAGCGGCGCACGAACTCGTCGCCGTTGCCCATGGCCGCATCGAATTCCTTGGTCGGCTTCGCTTCGACCGCCTCGCTCGGCCCACGCCCCTTGTTCAGCATCGTCGAGAGACGGTTGTAGATCTCGCCGTACATCTCGCTCTGCTTCTTGATATCGGCAACCGTGAGCACCGGACCGCGCCCGGCGATGATTCGCGTGTCGGCGTTTGCGATGGTCTGCAACCGCTGAAGACCGCCGACGATCCCGCCAATCCATCCACCGGTCTGCCAGTCAACGACCGGCCATCCTTGCCCTGAGACGACGTCGCCCACGGCGAGGACGTTCTGCTGCGGGAAGTACACGTAGAGATCGCCGTCGGTGTGCGCGGCGTCGGGGATGTAGCCGTACTGAATGCCCGATTCCAACTTGCCGGTTGTATAGAAGCTTTTGTTCGGTTGCGCGATCTTCGGCAGGCGTTTGAAGCGCTTCCCATTCCATGACCACGTGACGTCCGTGGCCAGCCACAGCTTTGTGTTCTCCTGGGAGATGATCGTCTTGCCGGCCATGCCGACCACTTCGTTCGACCCGGTCTGCTCAGGATGCCAATGCGTGTTGAAGAGCGTGTGAACCGGACCACCACCAGGCAGCGCGGTCACAGTCTTCATCAGCGCGTCGGAGCCCGCGGCCGATCCGCCATCGACGAGCAGCACGCCGCCACGAGTCGTCTGCGCGATGACGTTGGCTTCGCCAGGGAGCGTGACGACGAAGAGATCGTCACTCAGCTGCTGTGTGACCGGAGTTCCGGACGCGGCCTGAGCGGCCGCCGCGGCAAGACCTCGACCGGGCTCGCCCCGCCGAAGCAGCGGAGCGGCGAAGGCGGGCGTACCCAAAACGAGTCCGGCCGCGCCGCCGAGGGCGGCTTTCAATATCTGTCGACGTGTGTGAGCGTCCCGGGTCACCACGGTTTCCGCTAAGTGTAGGGCCCCTTCCCTGCCAGGATCTACCCCCAAAAACGCGGCACCCGGACCCGCCGAATCGGGTAGAGTGTCACCGCGCACGGCGGCCCAGAGACCCGGGTGCGCGCCAGGAGGATCGACATGATCGCCAGCATCGCACTCATGCTCGTCAGCGCGGCCGCATCGACGTCGACGTGTGAAAGCCTGTCCAGCCTCAAGCTCGACAAAGCCACTATTACCAGCGCGGTGATGGTTCCCGAGGGGCCTGCCCCAGCGCGCGGCGGCCGGGGCGGCGCCACTCCGCCGCAGCAGCCGGCAATCATCCCGGCGCACTGCCGCGTACAGCTCGTGCTCAAGCCTACCGCCGATTCCCTGATCAACATGGAGATCTGGCTCCCGCCCGCTGACAAGTGGAACGGGAAGTTCATGGGCGTGGGTAACGGCGGCTTTGCCGGATCGATCCAGGGTTTGAACAACGAGATGCCGCAGGCGCTGCGGCTTGGCTATGCGACCGCCGGCACCGACACCGGTCATCAGGAGCAGGGCGGGGCCTGGGCGATCGGCCATCCTGAGAAAATGATCGATTTCGGGTACCGCGCGACGCACGAGATGACGATCAAGTCCAAAGAGATCGTCAAGACCTTCTATGACCGCGCCGCGCAATACGCCTACTTCAAGGGTTGTTCGACCGGTGGGCGCATGGCGCTGATGGAGGCACAACGATACCCCGACGACTACGACGGCATCATCGCGGGCTCGCTCGCCAACCGTCACATCCACATGTGGACCGCCGGCGTCGAACGCAGCATCAGCCTGTCGCGCAACCCGGATCGCGCGATCTCGAGCGAGCAGGCCGCGCTCGTCAACAACCTGGTCATGAACAAGTGCGACACGCTCAAGGAAGGGTTCCTGAACAATCCGCGCGCGTGCACCGTCGACTTCGCGGCGCTGAAATGCAAGGCTTCGAGCCAGTCGGGCAGCGGGGACAATGCCTGCCTGACCGACGCGCAGATGAAGACCGTCGAAACCTTCTATGGCGGCGTGAAGAACTCGAAGGGCGAACTGATCTTCTCCGGCCAGGCGCTCGGCAATCCGATCGCCGCGCAGCAGCCGACGAACCAGGCGCCTGGCGGCGTCTACGATCTGGTGAAGATCGCCTACAACGATCCGAACGTGGACTGGCAGAAGTTCGACCTCGATCGCGACATGAAGTTCCTCGACGAGAAGGTCGGCTACGTCGACGCCGTGAATCCCGATCTGAGCAAGTTCAAGGCGAGCGGCGGCAAGCTACTGATCACCCACGGCTGGGGGGACACCGGTATCACGCCGGAGACGTCGATCTGGTACTACGATTCGGTTCTCAACAAGATGGGCAAGGACCAGGGCAATTGGATGCGGCTGTTCATGGCGCCCGGCATGGGGCACTGCGGCGGCGGCCCGGGCGTGAATTCATTCGACTCGATCGGCACGCTCGAGAAATGGGTCGAGAAAGGCGTCGCGCCAGATACGATGCTCGGCACCGGCGCGCAGGGCATGACGCGTCCGCTGTGCCCGTACCCGCAATTCGCGGAGTATAACGGGAGCGGCGATCTGAAGGACGCCAAGAACTGGTCTTGCAAGGCACCGCGCTAAGGACAACTCATGAAACGACTGACCTGGCTTCTTCCGCTCCTGCTCGTCACGTCCATCTTCGCCGCGCCACCGGCACTGCCACCTCAGGGCGCAACGGCTCTCTCCGCGTTCCTCAAGGGCGCCACCGATCGCGGCGACGTCCCCGGTGTCGTCGTCGCCGTCGTCGACAAGAACGGCCTCCTCTACAACGAGGCCTTCGGCAAGAGCAGCACGGTCAAGAACACGCCGATGACGAAGGACACGATCTTCAACATCGCGTCGATGACGAAGGCGATCACCTCCGCCGCCATCATGCAACTGGTGGATGAAGGCAAGCTGAAGGTGGACGACGAGGTCGGGAAGTACCTGCCGAAGTGGAAAGACCCGCAGGTGATCAGCAAGTTCAACGAAGCCGATGCCAGCTTCGAAACGCGCCCGGCCAAGCGGCAGATCACCATCCGTCACCTGCTGACGCACACGTCTGGCATTGGCTACGGGTTCGCGAGCCCGATGCTGACGAAGATCATGGAGAAGACGAAGAAGACCGAGATGGACTCTCCCCTCCTTTTCGACCCGGGTGAGAGCTGGGCCTATGGCGCCAGCACACGCGTCCTCGGTCTCGTCGTTGAGGCGATCTCGGGACAGAAGATCGATGCGTATCTGCAGGCCCGCATCCTTGGTCCGCTCGGCATGAACGACACGAGCTACCTGGTGCCAACGACGAAGTACTCACGCGTCGTTGCGGTGAACGCGCGCAACGCGAGCGGCAAGTTCGAAGAGCGGCCGGTACCGGCGACGATTCCGGCGACCGTGCAGGGCGACGGTGGGCTCTACGCAACCGCGAGCGACTACGGACTCTTCCTCCGCATGCTGCTCAACCGCGGCACGCTGAACGGCAAGCGCATTCTCAGCGAGCAATCGGCGAAGCTGATGCTCGAGCCGGCTACGGGCACTGTGGTCGTGAAGGAACAGCAGTCAGCGAATCTGTCGCTGTCGCGAAACTTCCCGGTCGGCGCCGGCAAGGACAAGTGGGGACTTGGCTTCCAGCTCGCCGCCGACAAGCTGCCCAATCGCCGCAGCCCGGGAAGCGGCACGTGGGCTGGCATCTTCAACACGCACTTCTTCATCGATCCGAGCCGTGAGCTCGGCGTCGTCGTGATGATGCAGACACTGCCCTTCTACGACGAGGCGTCGATGAAGGTGTACGCCGGCGCGGAAGAGGCGGTCTATAGCCACGTGAAGTAGCCGATGAGCCGGCGCGCTTGCCTTCTTCCGTTTCTCGTCGTCGCGGTCGTCTCGGCGGCCGCGGCGCTCCCGCAGCAGGCAGCGACAGACCTGTCGACGTTTCTCAAAGGCGTCACCGATCGAGGTGACGTTCCGGGCGTCGTCGTCGCTGTCGTGGGAAAGGACGGCGTCCTCTACCACGAAGCCTTCGGCAAGAGCCGCACGCTGTCGAACACTCCGATGGCGAAGGACACGATCTTCAGCATGGCGTCGATGACCAAGCCGGTCACCTCGGTGGCCATCATGATGCTCGTGGACGAGGGGAAGCTGAAGCTCGATGACGATGTGGCGAAGTACTTGCCGAAGTACAAGAACCCACTCGTCATCAGCACGTTCAACGAGGCGGACGCCACGTACGAGACGCGTCCCGCCAAGCGCCCGATCACCATCCGTCATCTGCTGACGCACACCTCCGGAATTGGTTACGCGGTCGGCAGCGCGATGATCACCAAGATCGCCGCGAAGACCAAGAAGACAGAACTCGACTTGCCGCTGCAATTCGATCCGGGCGAGAGCTGGGCGTACGGCCCGAGCACCCGCGTGCTCGGTGATGTCGTCGAAGCGATCTCCGGGCAGAAGCTCGATGCGTTTCTCGACGCACGCATCCTGGGACCGCTCGGCATGCGCGATACGAGCTACCTGGTGCCTGCCGCGAAGTACGCGCGCGTGGTCGCGGTGAATACGCGCGGCTCTGATGGAAAGCTCGTGGAGCAGCCCATGCCGGCCACACTGCCCGCCACCGTACAGGGTGATGCTGGCCTCTACGGCACTGCCGGCGACTACGGACTATTCCTCCGCATGCTTCTCAACCGCGGCACGCTGAAGGGCAAGCGCATCCTCAGCGAGCAATCGGCGAAGCTGATGTTCGAGCCCAACACGGGCAGCGTCGTCGTCAAGGAACAGCAGTCGGCGAATCTGGCATTGTCGAGGAACTTCCCGTCGGGAGCCGGCAAGGACAAATGGGGACTCGGCTTTCAGCTGGCTTCGGAGAAGCTGCCGAACCGGCGCTCGCCGGGAAGCGGCACGTGGGCGGGCGTGTTCAACACGCACTTCTTCATCGATCCGGGCAAGGAACTCGGCGTCATCGTGATGATGCAGACGCTGCCCTTCTACGACGAAACGTCGATGAAGGTGTACGCCGGCGCGGAAGAAGCGATCTACCGCCATGTGAAGTAGTCAAACTGTAGCGCGCCGGTAGGCGTGATCACTTGGCGGAGCCACAGCCCTTCTTGGTCTCTTCGAAGTTGTCGAACAGGCGAGTCGCGTTCATGCCGGCGAGCGTCTCCAGCCGGTGTGGCTGTCCCTTCTCGACCGAATAACGCGCGACAGTTCCCTTCGAGCGCAGGAACTCGGCCTCGTTCTTCATCTCGTCGTGCCACCGGTATTCGTCGTTCTCGCCGACGTACATGAAGACGCACATCTTCGAGATCGCCTGGAGCTTCGCCGCCGTCGGCTGCCACATGTAGCCGGGGAATGCCGTGACCGACGCGAAGTACTGCGGATTGGCTGCCGCGACGTGGAAAGCCGCGATGCCGCCATTCGACGGCCCCGCGATGTGGAACCTGCCGCCTTCGATCTTGTAGTCGGCAAGGATCATCTTCAGGAACTCGGGAAAGATCCGTGCGCCGTCTTCGAAGAACAACTCTCCGTTCGGCGCCGCAGGAGCGACGACGATGTAGCCGCGCTTCTCAGCCTGGTCGCGAAAGTTACGCATCAGCGTGCCGTCGACCGTGTTCATCGTCTGCGGGCCGCCGCCGAACACGAGGATGCCTGGGTATGCCTTCGCGGCGTCGTAGCCAGTCGGGAGCACGACCTTGTACTGAACGGTCACGTGTGCCACCTGCTTCGACTTCTCCAGCACTTCCGCCCGGGCCGGACTGGTCGCGAGCATAGCGATCACGGCAGCCGCTGACAGCATCCGCACATTCATCGTCATGGGCGGATCGTAGCACTCCTCTGGCGTCGCCTCGCCGAGCGGTCGCACTGCGTCCGCGGAATCCCATTCCGGCGCCTGGACCGCACTGCGATGGCGGCAAGGGCCGCATGACGCTCGGGTCGCGCTGCTGGATCGACCGCTCAGCTCGGAAGATAAACGTCTGCCTTCATGAATGACGGAAGCGCGTTTTTTCCGCGCCGATCGAGCGGGCTTGCCCGACATTCCCCGCACACAATGGAGGTTCAGAGACGCGCGGGCACTCGGTAGCGAGCAGTCTGATTTTAGCGACGACGTGGATGACAACGCTCTGGATCTACCTCGCAGGCGCGGCCATACTCTTGGCGCCAGAGATGCTTCGTGGCGTGCTGGAGTTGGCGCTGATGAAACCAGGTATTCGACTGCCCGCGATGATCGTCATCGCGCTTGCCGTATGCAGCGTGCTCGTCGAAGCACAGCGCGGTGGACGGGGCGCACCGCAGGCACCACCAAGCCCGCGAGCGGCGGCTCCGTTCGACCTCACGGGTCAATGGGTCTCCCTCATCACCGAGGACTGGCGCCATCGTCAGTTCATTGCCCCGAAGGGCGACTACGCGTCGCTCCCGCTATCCCTTGCCGGGAGGAAGAACGCGGACAGCTGGGACCCTGCGCGTGATGAAGCCGCGGGAGAACAATGCAAGGCATACGGTGCCGCTGGTCTGCTGCGATTGCCGACGCGCATGCGGATCGCGTGGCAGGACGACGTGACGTTGAGACTCGACACCGACGCCGGGACGCAGACGCGCATCTTCTATTTCGGATCGCCACAGGGAAACGGCGGCGACTGGCAGGGACTTTCGAGCGCGTCGTGGGACTCTCCTCGCGCGGCTTTCGCTGGCCGCGGCGGCGGGCCCCCTTCCGGCGGGTCACTGAAAGTCGTGACGACGAAGATGAAACCGGGATACCTCCTGAAGAACGGAGCGCCCTACGGAGCCAACACCATCCTGACCGAGTACTTCGATCGCTTTGACGTGCCCGACGGTGACAGCCTGATCGTGATCACCTCGGAAGTTGTTGACCCTGAGAACCTCGCGACACCGTACTGGACCAGCCAGCAGTTCAAACGCGAGAACGACACGTCGCGGTGGAGTCCGACGCCTTGCGCTGCCCGCTAGGAAGACGCGAATGAAGAAGCCCCATTTGCTCGTGTGCGCAGCGCTGGTCGCACTCAGCGCGACAGCGATCGGACAAGTGCCGCAGATTCCTCCAGCCTCGGCGCAGGCACCAGCCGTTGACCTGGGCGGCTATTGGACGCCGGCCCTGCACGAAGATCTGATGGAGCGTGGCGCAGGATCCGAGATCGCTGACTTCGGCGGCTTCCCTCTCAACGAAGCCGGCAGGCTGTGGGCGCTCTCGTACGACCCGTCGCGTGTCACGCTGCGACACCATCAGTGCGAGGCATACCTTGCCCCCTATCAGATGCGCGCGCTCGGCAACTTCCGCATCTGGGAGGAACGCGAGGAGCACACCCAGCGCCTGCTTGCGATTCACGTCTGGGCGCAGACGACCGAAGGCCATCGCGTCATCTGGATGGACGGACGTCCGCATCCGCCCACGTGGGCACCGCACACATTCAGAGGCTTCTCGACCGGGCAGTTCGTCGGCAACTCACTCGTGGTCTCGACGACGCACATGAAGAGCGGCGCGCTTCGTCGCGGCAATGGTGTGCCGCAGAGCGATCAGGCCACGCTGACCGAGTTCTTCGTGCGCCACGGTGACCACCTCACGAACGTGACGGTCGTCACTGATCCGGTCTTCCTGAGCGAGCCAATGGTCCGCAGCAACGACTTCTACCGCCAGCCTGTCGATCCCGGTGCGTGGCTGTACGCGTGCGACGACGGCGAGCAGATTCTCGATCGCCCCGAGGACGAAGTTCCGCACTACCTGTTCGGGAAGCAACCGTACGCGCGTGAGTTTTCCACCCGCTACAAGCTGCCTCTCGCTGCCAGTCTGCTCGGCGATGCAACGATGTATCCCGGACTCAACGCGCGTCTTCGGACGGTGAACGAATCAGAGGCGAACGGGCTCCTGGCACCCGCTCGCGGCCGCGCTTCAGAGACGAGCAGGGCCACGGATAAAGACTCGCGCGACGGAAACGTCCACATCTGGCCCGTTCGCGACAACGTCTACATGGTGGTTGGTGACGGCGGCAACATCGTGGTGCAAACCGGCGACCAGGGCGCCTTCGTGGTCGACACCGGTGAAGGCAAGCTGTCAGACAAAGTCCTCGCGGCGATTCGCTCGCTGAGCGCCAATCCGATTCAATTCATCGCCAACACGAGCTTCCGCCAGGAACACACCGGCGGGAACGCGGCGTTGGGCTCCGCCGGACAGGACCCGAGCCTGCCGGGATCGTTCTTCCTGCTGCAGGCGCCGCGCGGCGTCACAGGGTTCTTCGAGAACCCCCTCGCGCAC
>Ga0207669_10000611_pt1 | contig 15522 bp, 7 predicted proteins | sample KBSM33metaG_FD_184329 | JGI IMG/M metagenome (GOLD analysis project Ga0207669, IMG submission 184329) | Miscanthus rhizosphere microbial communities from Kellogg Biological Station, Michigan, USA - KBS M3-3 metaG (SPAdes) (version 2) | ecosystem: Host-associated > Plants > Roots > Rhizosphere >...
CTGGGGAGCTTTGGACCTTGCCCAGGCCAGGGCCTTCCTTTGAGACGGCGATCGTGTAGCTGGGGATGAATTTGGCGACGACGGCCTTTGCTTTGGACATCGTCACCGTGCATTGGCGCCCGTTTGCCCCGCCGGTGTCGCAGCCTTTCCAGCTGACGAAGAGGTAGCCGGCTGCTGGGCTTGCCGTCAGGACGAGCGCTTTGCCGCTTTCAAAGGAAGCAGAGCAGGCCCCGCCGCAGTTGATCCCTGCGGGGTTTGAGACGACCGTGCCTTCACCGCCTTCCTTGGTCAGCGTCAGGGCAAATGCCGGGGCGAAGTTGGCGCTTACCGACTTCGCTTCAGACATCGTCACTTTGCATTCGCCTGAGCCCGAGCAGGCTCCTGACCAGCCGGTGAAGAGGGAGCCTGGGTCTTCTGAGGCGCTCAGCGTGACTTCGGTGCCCGATTCGTATTCGGCAGAGCATTCGGAGCCGCAGTTGATGCCTGCGGGGCTGGAGGTGACGGTTCCGGTGCCGCTGCCGGTCTTTGAGACCGCCAGTTCGAAGAATTCCGGTTCCGGTTCGGCTTCGGGTTCGAAGACCTGGACTTTTTCGTGCCCGGCGTCGGTGGCGTAGACCGTGCCGGTGCTTTCGTTGACCGCCAGCTGGTTGTAGACATTGACGTTGCCGGTGGTGGCGAAGATGCCTGAGCCGAATTCATCGAGCAGCGTCCCGGCGGAGCTGTACTTTTGGACTTTGAAGCTGCCCCCGCAGCCGCGGCCGACGAAGACGTTGCCGTTTGACTTATTGACGGCGACCGAAGTGACTTCGCCGCTTTGGAAGGTGCCGATCAGCGTGCCGTTCGGTTCGAACTTCTGCACCTTGCCGGAGGCGAAGTTGGTGCAGCTGGTGGTGCCGTCGACGACGTAGATGTTGCCGGCGGCGTCGAGGGCGACGCTGTTGGGGCGGCTGAGGCCGGTGATCGGGAAGCCGGTGGTGACTTCGGCCAGCCCCGGTTCGAATTTGACGACTTTGTTGGCGCCGCTGTTTGCGGCGAGCGGAACGTAGACGTTGCCCGTCGCGTCGGTGCCCGGCTGCGGCAGCGGGAAGGAGATCGCCGCGGTAATCGAACCGGGCGTGCCAGTTTCGAATCCGCATTCTTTTTCGTAGGAGCGCAGCTTCGATGCAGTTGCGGTGCCGGAGAGGTCGGCAACGTAGAGGCCTTCGGTAGCCGGGTTGACCGCCAGCCCGGCCGGGTGCGTATTGGCCGGCGCGAGCGCGCAGCTCAGCGGCGTGCCGGAGGAGCTGAAGCGCTTGATTTCTCCCGCTTCGGCGGGCAGGGTGGGGCCCACCCGGGTCGTGTAGACCTGCCCGTTCGCCTGGTTGACAGCGACCGAGCTGGTCAGTTTGCCGGTACTGAGCGGCGTGCCGGTTTTGTAGGTGGCCTGGGCGCTTGCGGCGGCGAGCAGCATCAGCGCGGCGGTCGCGGCGAAGGCGAGAAGTGCCCGCCTCCCGATCGACCGGCGCGGGTGTGCTCCCACGGTAGAAGGCTTGAGGTGGTCTGACACGTCTCTCTCCTTGTCCCTGGCGCCTGATCCCTGATCGCTTCCCATGCGATCCCCGGCGCGGTTTCCCTGTACTGCGTCCTGCCCGTCCCTTGGTGGACGTGGCTTAGTTTCAGAAACGCAATCTGGAGGGACTATAGCCAGCTTCTTTCATAACTGTCAAGGATTGTGTTTCTGAAAAGAAGACGAGGGCTTTTGCAGCTTAGAAGCTCCTGCAAATTGCGGTATTTCAGCGGTATTTACTGTGAACTCCAGCCGGTGGTCTCCGCGCCTTGGGCGGTGATTGGCGAACCGCGGTGTAACCAGCGACAGGGGGTGGCGGGAGATGGAATAGAGTCGGGATCGATGACAGAGAGTCGGGATCGAGGCAGAGCCATTTCCGCCTTCGCGCTGGCTCTCGCGGTCGCCCTGCTCGCCGCGGCCGTAGCCGGCTGTGGCGGCGGCGACTCCCCCACGGCGAGCGTGCCGGGCTGCAAGGCGGTTGATGCGCCGGAGGCCAAGGAGGTGAGCCTTGAAGCGCCTAAGCAGACGGTGAAGCCAGGCGAAAGGTTGACCGCTGTCGTGCAGACGAGCTGCGGCGAGTTCGAGATCGCGCTCGACACCAAGCGCTCACCGAAGACCGTCAACTCCTTCGCCTACCTGGCCCGCCAGGGCTTCTACGACGGCCTCGACTTCTACAAGGTCGTCTCCGGCTTCGCGATCTATGCCGGCGACCCGACCCGCGACGGCAGCGGCGGCCCCGGCTACACCGTCGTCGAGAAGCCCGTCGCCGACACGACCTACCCCCGTGGCGTCGTCGCGATGGCAAAGGAACTCTCCGAACCCGCCGGCACCTCGGGCAGCGCCTTCTTCGTCGCCACCAGCGAAGAAACCGGCCTGCCCCCCGAATACGCCCTACTCGGCGAAGTCAGCCAGGGCTACAGCACGGTCGAGCGAATCAACGACATCGGCACCCCGAACGAAGAGCCCAAGGTCCCCGTGCTGATCGAAAAGCTGACGATCGAAAAAGGCTGAAGCCCCCGGCTCGACGACGTCAGCTGGATTCGCCCAACATTGATTCGACAGCCGCGACGAAGTCGGCGGCTCCATCCACGTAGCGCTGCGTCTCCTCCGCGCTCGGCGTGACGGCCTCGTGAGTCGCCGCCCTCGCGGGCCGCCTGAGCGTGCTGCGCGAGGGTGAAGAGCGCCGCGTCGAAGGCATCGGTCACGACGTAACGCGTGCGAAAGCGATTCCAGGTGCCGCGATGCGTGCGGGCGTGCTCGTCGTCCTCAGATAGCGCTGCCCGCGCCGCGTAGAGCGGCGCGTAGTAGGGCTCATGCGGCGCTGCTCTCGATCCCGTCGCCGTACAGGGTGCCGCCGAAGAGCACCCGCTTGTCGCGATCGACCTCCTGAAGGAAGAATGAGCGAATCCGTCGCCGCTCGCTGAGCCAATCGGCGTCGTAGATGCGCAGCGAGTAGTAGACGGGGCTGTCGCCCTCCGCCTCGTCGCGGGCCCGCGACCCGTACAGCCACACGGCCAGCAGGTCTCCGTCGAGCTCCTCGCGCAGGCCGGCCACCAAGCGCTCTCGACGACGCGGCGCTCGCGCTGCGACAGAGCGGCGCCCGAAAGAGCGGCATCGAGCTGCGAAGCCACACCCAGAGGATAGTCAGCGGCCGGCCGGGGCCACGGTGCCCTGGCCGGCCGCTTGGCTAGAGGACTGCGGGGATCAGCTGCCGTCGATGGCGTAGACGCCCGCCGGGGTGAGGTCGAAGTAACCCCCCGTGGCTGATTCGAATTCGAGGCCGCCTGCGTAGACGACCTGTTCTTCGCTCGAAAGCGTCCATTTCGACATCGCTTCCGAGTTGTCGGGTTTGAGGGCGACATCGCCTTCGGTCTGGACTTCCGAGACAAAGCATTCGCTGTCGTATTCGATCAAGGCGTTGAACCCTTCAATCGTCACGTTTTTCGGATCGTTCGCATCGATCGTCATCGGTAGCGTGGGTTGCACGGCGATCACTTCGCAGCCTTCAAAGACTGGATTAAAGCCGCTACTGCCGCTGGCACCGCTCACAACGCACGAAGGCGGATCGAACTCGAGATCGACGATCTCGCCTTCGTCACCCGGGGCGAGCGTCGCTTCACCGGAGGCGGCGCATTCGACGGACGTGTGCAGGGAATAGCTGTCGACCAATCTCACGGAGCCATCCAGCTCGACGATCGCGTGCTCGGGGATCGTGAACGCCACATCTTCTCCGTACGACGTCCCCTTGGGGTTGGTGGCGACGATCCGGTAGTGGTAGGTCCCCGGTTTCAGGCCATCGAGATCCTCGTGGACCGCACTCGGATTTGTGCCGTAGAACGTCGGAGCCGAAAGCGGCACTTTCGAGCCGTAGGATTTGCTGGTGCCGTATTCGAACTGGTAGCTGGTCGCCCCCTTGTTTGGATCGACCATCGCGTTGAGCGTCGCCCGTTCGGTGAGAATGCCCGTCGCCGCTTTGGTTACTGCTACCGGCGCAGTCGATTCGTCCATAGTTCCGTAGACATAGGCCGGCGTGATCGAAAGGCTGCCGGTCGCCGTGGATTCGGATTCATACCCAGCCACCCTGGCGATCTGCTCGCCGGAGAGCGTCCAGCTCGACATCGCACCGGGATCGTTCGGAGAGAGGTTAACCCCGCCTGCGGTTTCGATTTCGGTGACAAGGCATTCGCCGTCGTATTCGATCCACGCTCGGAGATCGTCAACCGCTATGTGGTTGGCATCCGCGATCTGGAGCTCAGCCGGCGCAGCTTCGATATTGACGACTTCACACCCTTCGAGGATATTGCCTTCCACCTCACATGTGTTCAGGGCGTATTCGGGCTCGGCGAACTCGCCGTCGGTCCCGGGTTCCAGCACCGCCTCGCCGTGCACATCACATTCGGTAGAAGCCGTAAGCGTCCCAATGGTGACATCGAACAACTCGATTGCACCGTTGACTTCAATCGTCTCCGCTTTGCTCAGCGACTGGCCGCCCTTCACCCATTTCGCGGCCGAGGCGGCCGCCGGCAGCGCAAGCGCCGCCGCGGCAAGCAGGGCGCAGGCGCAAAGCCCCAGTGTCCTGATCGTCCTCATCTCTTCCTCCCTGGACTGGCTGACTCGGGCGGCACGCCGAGCGCGCTGCCCTCGGGCGCTCGGTCGAGCACCTGCCCAAGTCTCCAAGCCGTGGAAGGTCTCTACCACGGTCAATGTGGGGTGTGAGGACGCAGGGTGTCACCGTCGACACAATGCCGGCACCACGCGCTCAGCGACCGGCGGGCAATACGCGCGGCACGGCGGAGATGCTGACTTCCTCCAGGGCGAGTGCGACTTCCAGCGCGGACGCGCGAGGGCCGGCGATGCGGCCGAGGCGGCGCTCGACCGCGCGCAGGCGGGCTGTCACCGTCTTGCGGCTCACGCCAAGCGCCACCGCGGTCGAGGAGACGTTGCGCTCGGCGGCGAAGTACGAGCGCAGGGTGAGGCGCAGCGTGGCGCCGCCGTCGCGCTCCTCGGCGAGAGGCCGCAGGTAGAGCTCGTGCAGGGAGGCGATCAGCACGTCGTCCTTGGCGACCGCCGCGAGCAGCGCGAGGTCGACGTAGCGGCCGCGCAACCTCGAGCTGCGCAGGAGGAGCGGCAGCGCGGCGGCGGCCTGCCGGTGGGTGAGCCGCCAGCCCTCGATGCCGTAGCCGGGCTCGCCGAGGGCGACGTTGGGCTCGCCTCTGACTTCAGCGTCGAGCCCGGCCGGGTCGAGCGGCCGGCCGGCGCCGAGCCAGGCCCAGACCGCTCCCTCGTCGCCGTCCACCGCGAGCAGGCGGGCATCAGCCTCCGCCGCAAGAGAGCGCAGCGCCTCCCTCGCTCCCGCGCCCTTGGCGACGGCGCCCAGATGCCAGGCATCGAGCTCGTAGCCGAGCTCCGCGGCATCCATCAGCTCTCCGGACAGGAGACGGCGTGCGCACTCCGCCCGGCGGTTCTCACGGGAGCGCAGGCGCAGCTCCAGCTCGCCGCGATACTCGGCTGCGACGGCGTCGACCAGGTGTTCGAGCACGAGCGCGGAGGTCCTCAGCGCCTCACGCAGCTCACCGGCATCCGCCGCCTCGGCGAGGATGAACTCGTCGAGCAGGCGGTGGCCGGCGATGTAGCGACGCAGCACGGTGTCCAGCGGGACGCCGTTGCGGGCGGCGGCGCGGGCCTGGGCGAGAAGCTCGGCCGGCAGCGGCGCGAGGCGCTCGACGCCCTCGGCGAGGGCATCGAGCACGTACGACACAGCGGCGGAGACGGCGGCGCGCAAGCCGGTCGCGTACCCGGGGTCAGCGACGGTCGCCGGGTCGGCCACCGCGCTCACCCGGGCGCGAATCGCCCGCTCGATATCGGGCCGGCGCGCGACCAGCCCGGAGATTCCGGTTTCCCGCTCAGCCCCGGCTGGCGCGATGGCGCTGCCTCTTGCGCTTCGCCTTCTTGCACTTCCCATTGATCAGCGCCGGGCGCGCCTCGAAGCGAGCGCCGTTGTGGGCGCCGGCCCTCAGCGAGGAGCGGAAGGTCGAGGCACAGAGGTTGCGGCTGTTGACGAAGAGGCCCTTCGCCCCGCCCTGCATGTCGAGGGTGACCTTGGTGATCGGCACGTCGGGGGCGCCTTCGATCGAGGCCCGTAGGCCTCCCTTCTTGGAGTCGATCCGCACAACAGCCTCGGCATCTACCTGGCCGTGCAGGGCGAAGACGACGTCGGGCAGGTTGTGGTCGGAGGAACGCAGGTAGACCGGGCCTTCGAGGGGTTGGTCCAACAGCGGCGTGGTGGCGCTGATGTGGCCGTAGATCGAGCCGGCAGGGCAGCTATTGGCCGCGTACTGCACCCTGGTGCAGATCGTCCTGAAGTGGCCCTGTTCGATGAACTCCGAGCGCGGGAAGCGAAGCGCGAGGTCCTTCAGATTGGCGTCGCCTTGCCTCGGCTCATAGGTGGCCCGGAAGGCCGGGAAGGCGCCGCGGCCGGTGCCGCCGAAGAGGCGGGTCTTGAGACTTGGCTTGAAGCCAAGCGACTCGCAGCCGCCGACCTGGAAGCGGTTGGAGAGCGCTGCGCTTTGGCCTGAGAGGCCGCCTACCGTCGCCCCCACCGCCATCGGGTCGCAGTTGGTCGGGTTGAGAGTGAAGGCAGGGCGGTCGATCTGGACCCGCACGTCTCTGACGTCGAGCAGGATGCCGTGCAGGATCGTCGGGATCGGGTCTGAGACGGCCTTTACCTCAGCCGTGCGGGGGTCGAGGTAGAGGGCATTGCGGATGACCACGTTGCCGAGGTCAAGCGGCCCTGCCACGGCCGGGGCGACCACGGCTATCGACAAGGGGGCGCCTTTGTAGGGGCCTGAGAGGTAGGCCTTGGCGGTGTCGACGTAGAGAGGGTTGTCGCCGGCGCCGGCGCCGACGGTGACCTTGCCGATTTGGCTAGCGGCCGGGCAGGATGGATGGTCGATCTCGGCCTGGCCGGTACCCGGGGCGCTTGGGATCGAGGCGAGGGTGGCGTCGGGGCAGTAGGGGATGCCCTTGAGGTAGGCGGTCAGGCCGGGGGGCAGGCCGAGGCTCAGTGAGCTGAAGCGATCGGAGCCATCCGGGCGGTGCAGGCGGATGTTGAAGGGGGTGGTGTGGGCGGCCAGGGGGTTGGCCGAGCCGGCCTCGAAGGAGGGCGCGAGGCCCCCCGAGGGGCAGGGGCCGCCGTTCGGGCCCTGGGTGACGTCAAAGCCCGAGCGGTCGGTGACAGAAGCGCCCCCGGTCCAGGGAATGAGCTGGGTCTCCACCTCGTAATGGCCGCACTTGGGGGGGTTCAGCAGCGGGCTGCGGGGGGCCTGGGGGAAGCGGATGCGCACCGCCGAGAAGGGCTGCTGGGGGCTGCCTTCGACCACCGAGACCAGGCGGCCGGTCTTCTGGTCGAACTCGACCCGGGCGGGGATCTTGACCAGGACGCCATTTTCGGGCGAGTCGAAGACCAGGTAGAAGCCGACCAGGGCGTCATCGATGTCCCCCTGCCTGGCGACGTAGACGTCGCCGGTGAGCGTGTCGTCGAGGATCGGGGTTTCAATTTCAACCGTGCCGATCTTCGAGGACTGCGGGCAGGAGATCGGCTCGTTGGTGCCGAGCTTGATCTGGTCCTTGGTGCAGGCGCCGAGGCCCTGGCCGGCCGTGGCGTTGACCGCCATTCCCTCGGGAAAGGTGACCTTGGCCGTCTTCAGGTTGGCCTGCGAGACGCAGGGGGCAGATGGGCTGCTTGGGTCCCCCTGCCTCAGGTGGCAGCCGGTCGGCTTTTCCAGGCCTTCGGTCGGCATCGTCATCTCGACCTCGAGGCCGGTCGGCGAGTCGGCCCGGTTGGAGGTCGGGCTGACCTCGCTCGTCGGTTCGAACGGCACGTCCCCGCACTCGGTGACCGGCGGGTTGGCGAAGTCGGTGCTCTTCCAGCGCGGGTCGGAGAGGTCCGGCGCGCCGTCGGGGCGCAATGCCCCCGGCTGCTGCCAGGAGTCGGACCTGATCGTCGCGATCGGGGCGCCCTCGCAACTGGTCGGGTTGGTCATCAGCGGCTTCGCTTCCGGGTCGGCCGCCAGCGCTTCGGCTTCGCTCTTGCAGCCGGCGAAGGTCGAGGAGCCGGTTATCTTCGCCCCGAAGCCGCACAGTTCCGGCGAGGCGGAGATGATCTGCACCTCGGTGTTGGGTGCCGATTCGAAGCGGATCGCATAGCCTTCTTCCGGGCGCAATCGCGGCACGAAGGTGTAGACGCCGTTGCCGGGGTAGAAGCCGAACTCGGCCGGCACGCCGAATTCGGGCTCGATCGCGTAGATCGCTATGCGGCTCACGAACAGCCCGCTGCCGAACTTGATCGTGATCCCGCCCACCGCCGAGGCCGGCGGGCAGACCGAAGGGGAGATCAGCTTCTCGGGCGACTCGCAGAGCATTGGCAGCGCCCGCGCGTTGCCGACGAAGCCCGGCGGCGTGTCGACGATGATGTGCTTGCTTTCCTCGGTCGGGAAATGGTTCGCCGCTTCGAGGTTGTTGAACGGCTGGCGCGCCCTGTGCTTGGTGAAGGCGAAGTTCGCCTTAGCGAGGAAGGGGTGTCCGCCGGCTCGGGTGTAGGTGTCGCCGGCGAGGTCGAGGATCGCGGCGTCGAAGGACTCGACGGCGAAGGGGAGCGCGGAGCCGATCGCGATCTCGTCGGTGGCGCTCGCGCCCGCGAGCGCGCCGCCGCCGCTCACTGTCGCCTCGGCAGCCGCAATAGGCGGCACGTCGGGGCCGAGCGCAGCCGTGATCGTAAGACCTTCCCAGCTGCCCCCTATGCCAAGGGTGCTGCTGCGCGTGCAAATCGCCTTGGCCGGCTCCGACCCCATTGCCGGTTCGCCCGAGCACGTCCACCCGAGCGGGTCGCCGGTCTCCAGCAGTTCGGTTTCAGCCCCGCCGGGCAGCTCTAATTCAAGCGTCACGGTGCCGCTGGTCGGCGCGTCGCCGACGTTGGCCACGTCGACGGTGTAGGTGACGCGTTCGTCGCGGCGCCGCAGGCCCGGCGGCTGTTGGCTGGCGACACCTACGGTCGGCACGGGGCCGCTGCTGGTCGGGGGAGTGGTGCCGGCGACCGCGCTCAGCATCGGCACGTCGGCGCCGGCCAGCGGGCCGCCGTCGAAGCGGACGTAATAGCGGAGGGCACCGGCCGGACCCTCTTTATTGACGCTGACCGAGCCGCCGCCCGCGGCGACGGTGGGAAGCGCGTTGAGCGCCGTCTGGACGTCCGCGGCGCCTGGTTGTGCCGCCAGGTCCACCGTCTCGGCGCCCTCGAAGCGCAGCCTGAACTGGCCGGCGGTGGCGTAGTCGCGCACTTCCTGAATCTCGTTGGCGTCGTTTCGAAGCGAGACCTGGAAGGCCGGCGCGGCCATCGCGGGGACGACGAGGACGAGCAGGAACGCGACCAGGCCGAGCGAGGAGGCAGCGAAGCGGCTGGCGCACCTGGGCGCGGTCATCGGGCGGTCCTCCTATCGGCGTTTGCTCGGCGGTGCTTGCCGGACATGCAGCGCGTTTTGGACCCGCGCCGCACTCTGCGCTTGCCCTTGGGGCATTTGCGCGGCGCGGGCTGCGGCGTTGCGTTGCCGGAGCCGGCAAACGCCGCGCTGGCGGGCGGCGAAACGGAGGGGGAGCCGGGCGCGGCGCCCTGACAGCCGCCGTCGCCGTCGGGAATGCAGGAGGGCGGCGGGGGCTCGGGCGCAAACCCCCCGTCGGTGCGGGCGACGTAGACGTCGGGCGTGGTGTCGCCGTCCTGGGGCAGAAGCTGGGAGAGGCTCGCGAAGGCGACCACCGAGCCGTCGTGGGAGAGGGTCGGGCCGTCCTCGGGACGGCCATCGGCGAACGGCGGAGTCAGGTAGGGCTCGCCCGGCAGCCGGTAGAGCTGCCCGTCGCGCCACAGGTAAAGGCCGGTCGCTCCTTCGACCGGCCCGGGGGTCAGCTCCTGCGCGCTGCGGAAGACGGCCGTGCGACCGTCCTCGCTGGCCCAGCGGCCTTCCTCGGCGAAGCCCGCCCCCGCGGCGCCTTCCAGCCCGACTGAGAAAAAAACTTCGAAGGGTTTGTTGTCGGGCCCCCCGGGAGCGCAGGAGACGCAGAGGAGGCTCGCCGCGCCGCCGTCGTCCTCATAGCGGAAGACGTCGCGGCGGGCGCCGTCGGCGTCGTTGGCGGTCAGGGCCGCCTTGGACTTGAAGAAGAGGACGTGCCCGTCGCCGCCGACCTCGCGCCCTTCGGCGTCGGTTCCCTTGATCGGGACCGGGTAGGCGCCGTTGCGCCAGGTGCCCGCGCCACCCCACATAATTCCCGAGCCATCGCCGGGGTCGAGCGTGCCGACGAAGGCCAGGTGGCCGTCGGGGTGGGAGGCGTCGCGCTGGTAGAGGTAGAGGTTGGGCTTGCCCGCTTCGGGAGTGTCGCCTTCGGGGTTGGGGTCGCCGCTGAGCACGCCGGCGGCGGCGAAGTAGGCGCGGGTGCCGTCGCCCGAGATCGCCGCGATGCCGTTGTAGAGGCCGGCGCCGCTGCCAGCCTGGTGCTGGCCCGCCACGTCTTCGCCGGCGCTCACCTGGATCAGGCGGTGCCCGGGCAGCTCGTTCGCGTCGTAGAGGTAGATGTCACAGCCCGCGACTCCCGCGTCGCGGCTGCATTCGGTCGCGCTCCCGTCGAGGTCGGAGTTGGCGAGCTGGCGGTTGGTCGTGAAGTAGACCTTGTCCTGGGTGAACGAGGCGCCTTGGTAGTAGTCGCTGCCGTCTATGCTCGCGCAGGCTGGGGCGATCCGGGTGCACTCGTTCGCGTAGAGCGGGGCGATGAGGGCGCCCTGGGGGCTTTCCAGGCGCTTGTAGATGCGCAGCTTGTTGGCGGCCAGGTTGCAGGGGCCGCTCTGGGGTTGGGTCGGTCGGGCCGAGAAAAAGACCTGCGAGCCGTCCACCGCGACGGCGCCCTGGTCGCGGCCGCCCGCGCCTTCGCCGCTGGAGCCGAGCACATTGGTGCCGCCGATCCGGGTCCCGCAGCTGCCCCCGACGACGTCGCCGTGGCCATCACGCGCGACCAGTTCCAGCGAGGGCAGGCCCGCGGCGTCGAGCTTCGCCACGTAGACGTTGAAGCTGGGGGGCGATTTGGCGGTACGTGGGTCACCCGATAGGTAGTAAGCATTGGTCAGCGACTCGATGGTTCTGCGTAGACCAGGTCTGAAGAGGAGATGGGAGAGATCAGCCGAAGCGCCCTCCATTTCACCTGCGTCCACATCTGCCAGCTGGCCGCCGTCAAGCGAGGTCATCAGCGGCGAGAGCGGCTCGAAGAAGCCGCCGAGCCCGCCGAGGAAGGCCTGGCTCGACCCCGCCCCGTACTGGGTCGTCGTCGCCGCCACGTTGAACCAGCGGGAGAAGTCCGAGGAGAAGCTCTTCGCCTCCGGCGTCCCGCCGGCCCCATTCCAGCCCTTCACCCAGCCCGCCGGCGGCACGGTATACGTCGTCACCCAGCCGGAGGCAGCGCGGGTCGCGACGTAATGGTCCCCCGTCGCAGTGAGAAGCCCCGGGGTGCCGCCGAGGCCGGCGATCGAGCGGAAGCGCACCCGCTCGCCGCTCGCCGAGACGTTCGGCCAGCGCACGAACTGGCTGTTCTTCTGCGGTGGGCTGACCATCTCCAGCGCCATGCACCCGGGTAGCGCCTGCACCGCCGCGCCCTGTTCGGCCCGGATCGCTTCGTTGGGGCAGGCCGCATGGGCTGCGGGCGCGAAGGCGATGAGGCAGACGAGTGCCGCGAATCCGCAGAGGAAGACTCGAGCGCGCATCAACCCCTCCCTCCCGCTTGGCCCCGTCGGTGGGCGTGGCGTTTGTGCCGATGCCCGTGCCTCTTGATGCAGCGGGCCTCGCTGCGCCTAAAGCCCTTCTTACAGCGTGGCTTACGTGGCGTGGGCTGGGCCGCCAGAGGGATCGGAGCGGCGGCCGGGGGCGCAGGGACGGCGTCGAAGGTCGCACTCACCGAGCTGTCGCCTTCGATCGCCAAGTCGCAACTGCCGACACCCGAGCAGCCGCCACCCGAAAAGCCGGTGAACGCGGAGCCAGGGGCCGGAGTGGCCTCGAGGGTGACGGTGTCGCCCTCCGGATAGGTCGAGGCGCAGGCGCCGCCGTCGCAAGTGACCGAACCCGAGCCCGAGCCGGCGATGCGGACGGTGAGCGTATGGAGAATCGGGACGAAGGCGGCGGCGACGGTGGCTCCGTCGTCGGGAACCTCGAGCAGGCATTCCGAAGGCGTCGGGTTCGCGAGGCACTGGCCGGCGCCCCACTGCACCCGATGGTGCGCGGCGGGGGCGGCGCTGAGGATCAGTTTGCGGCCGGCTTCGTAGGTGCCGGAGCAGATCGAGCCGACACCGCCCAACTCGTCGCAGCCGGAGATCGGGCCGAAGGAGGCACTGACCTCTCCGGGGCCGATCGGGGCGACGGCGAGGGTCGCTTCGATCCGCTCGAAGGGGGCCGCGAGGGTCGCGTCTTCTTCGAGGACGATCGTGCACGGGCCGGTACCCGAGCAGGCCGAGGCCGCGCCCATGCCGCCGCCAAAGCCGGCGAAGGCGCTGTGGGGGTCGGGGACGGCCGTCAGCTCCAGGATCGAGCCCTCTGGGTAGGCGGAGATGCAGGGCGAGCCGTTGCAGCGGACGTGGCCGTCGCCGCTGCCGGAGCCGGTGTAGAGCGCGAGAGTGTGGGTCTTCGAGCTGAAGACGGCGCTCACCGACTTGGCTTCGGCGGGCATCGTCACTTCGCAGGTGTTGGCCGCCGAGCTGGTGCAGCCCGACCAGGCGACCTGGCTGTGGGCGGCTGGGGTGGCGGTGAGCACGACGTTGGTCGCCTCCCCATAGGAGCCTGAGCAGGTGCCGCCGCCGACCTTGCAGCCCGAGATCGCCCCGGCGGAGGCGCTTACGGTGCCCGAGCCGCCGGCGGAGTTGACCGGGTTGACGGTCAGCGTGCGGGGGGTCAGGTCGAAGCTCGCGTGGACAGTCTTGGCTTCGGTCATCTTGACCTTGCAGAGGTTGTCTTTGGCGAATTCGCTGTTGTGGGTGACTTCGGTGCAGCCGCTCCACACGACGGCCTGGGCGTGGGGGCCGGGGGCGCCGGCGAGCGTGACCGTCTTTTCTTCTTCGAATTCGGCGCCGCATTCAGAGCCGCAGGAGATCCCTGCCGGTTCGCTGGTCACCGTGCCGGCGCCCGAGCCTTCCTTCTCGACTTTCAGTTCGTAGAAGGCGCCGGCGGCGAAGGTCGCGCTGACCGTCTTGGCGGCAGTGATCGCGACTTCGCATTCGTCGGGGTGCCCGGAGACCGGGGTGCAGCCGGTCCAGCTCTTGAATTCCGAGTCGACGCCTTCGGCGGTCGCTTTGAGCGTGACGAGGGTGCCGTGGTCGTATTCGTGGGCGCATTCGGAGCCCGCGGTGCCGCAGTCGATGCCGGCGGGGGTGCTGGTCACGGTGCCTTCGCCGCCGCCTTTGGCTTCGACCGCGAGGGTGTGCTTTTCGAGCGGGAAGGAGACTTCGACCGTGGCGTTCGAGGCGGGGATTTCCAGCGCGCATTCGTTCGGGTGCCCGGAGACCGGGGTGCAGCCGGTCCAGATCGCTTCGTGGTTGGCGGCGGGGGTAGCCGTGAGGGTGACCGTGGCGCCCTCGTCGGCGGAGCCCGAGCAGGTGCCGCCCGATTCGGTGCAGGTCGAGATCGGGCCGCCGCTGACCGAGCCTTCGCCGGTCGGGATCACGGTCAGCGTGTGGGTGATGCGGGTGAAGGCCGCTTCGAGGGCAATGTCGGCGTTCATCGTCACCTGGCAGGGGGAGGTGGTCCCGGTGCAGGTGCCGGGGTCGCCGGAGCCGGTGCTCCAGCCGCTGAAATCGCTGTGGGGGTCTTCGTCGGCTTCCAGGGTCACGATTTCCCCTTCGTCGAAGAAGGCGGCGCAGGTCGAGCCGCAGTCGATTCCAGAGGGGGTCGAGGTGACCGTGCCGGTGCCGGTGCCGGTCTTGGCGATCGAGAGCTGATTGCCGCCTTCGACGAATTCGGCGTCGAGCGACGAGGCCGAGTTGAGCGTAATCGTGCAGGGGCCGGTGAGGCCGTTACAGGCCGCCGCGGACCCGGTGCCGTTCTTGAATTCCTTGAAGGCGCTGCCCGGATCGCCGTTCGGGACCAGCTTCACTTCGGTGCCCGATTCGTACTCGTCTTCGCAATCGCCGAGCGAGCCGTTGACTTCGCATTCGACGGCGCCGCTGCCGCCGTTGGAGATTGTGCCGGTCGCCAGCGCGAAGGACGGGCCGGGCTCGAAGACCCTCACCTTTTTGTTGCCGGAGTCGGTCACATAGACGTCGCCGCTGGTTTCGTCGATCGCGATCTGATTGAGGGCTATGCTCGAGCCTTCGGTGTTGGCGAACGAGCCGGCACCGAATTCGGTCAACTTGGTCGTGCCGTCGGCGCTGTACTTCTCGACTCTGAACCCTTGCGCCAGGCCTTTGCTGGCGCCACAGCCGCGGCCGACGAAGATCTGGTCGGTGATCTTGTCGACGGCGACCGAGAGCACGTTTTCGAGCGCCGCGAGGTTCGCCGGCAGCGCGATTTCCACCCCGGCGGGGGTGTACTTCTTCAGCCGGCCGGCGGCGTTGGTGTCACAGTTCAGTGCGCCCGCGGCAATGTAGACGTCGCCGCCGGAGTCGAGCGCCGCTGCGCTCGGGTTGGTCAGCGGTTCAACCAGGGTCAACGCGGTGCCGGTTTCGGTGAATTTCAACACTTTGTCGATCTGGGCGTTGGGCACGTAGAGGTTGCCGGCGGGGTCCGTCGCCATCTGCGGCATCATCTGGCCGCTGCTCAGTTCGCCTGGCCAATCGGTTTTCTCGGACCCGCAGCCAGACCCGCCGTAGACCCGGATCTTCGAGTTGTTTTTGTTGGCGGCGGTGTCGAGCACGAAGAGATCGCCGTTTTTCGGGTTAGCCGCGACGCCACCCGGGAACGAAGGGGCCGGCGTGTTCGGAGCGCAGGCGATCGCGCTGCCCGCCGAGTCGAAGCGGAACACTTTGCCTTTTTCGACGAACAGCGTGGCGCCGACAACGCCCACGTATACATCGCGGCTTGACTGGTTGACCGCCACCGAGGCGGCGTTCGGGGAGGAACCCGCCGTGTCGAGCGGCGTGCCGGCGGTATAGGTGGCGTTGGCGGTGGGGGCGGCGAGCAACGCCGCCACTCCCGCCACTGCCCCAAAAGCGCTGCGTCCCATTCAGTGCCTCTCTCGTCTCGTGTCCCAAGGCGCCTTCCCTGAGAGGCGCCCTTGCTTTGTGGCCTCCGCCCCGGGAGCCAGTTCCTGGCTCCCGGGGCTTTGGCTTTGCTTCTCGATTCCTCTCTTTAGGCCGGGCCCCCTATTCGAACTTCGCCCCGACCGTCTTGGCTTCAGACATCGTCACTTTGCAAGCGCCAGAGCCAGTGCAGGCGCCGGTCCATTCTTTGAGCGCTGAGCCTTTG
>Ga0207669_10000612_pt1 | contig 15519 bp, 18 predicted proteins | sample KBSM33metaG_FD_184329 | JGI IMG/M metagenome (GOLD analysis project Ga0207669, IMG submission 184329) | Miscanthus rhizosphere microbial communities from Kellogg Biological Station, Michigan, USA - KBS M3-3 metaG (SPAdes) (version 2) | ecosystem: Host-associated > Plants > Roots > Rhizosphere >...
CTTGGCCAGGGTTCGAGGCGTGCGAGCCCGCCTGAACAGTCGCGTCGACGCGGCGTGCGTCGTCGCATCCTGCGTGCGCGCGGACAGAAGGGTCGCGATCAGAATCTGAAACGGCTCCTCCGCCTGCGCCTCAGAGATCTTCTCCACTGCCGGAAGCGCCATGCCGCTGATTCCGGCGGCAATGGTCCGCATGATTCGATCGACGGTGCGCGGGTTGGGTCTGGATTCCTGACTCTTGTTCATGTTCGAATCGTGCCGTGCCTCGTCTCTATTCTCTGGCAGTCGGTCTGTTGTTGGTGCTGGCCGCCCCGGCAGCCGATCCGGCCAGGACATTCGCGCAGTCGGCGCCACCGGCCGGTCTGGATCCGCGACTTCAGCAGCTCGTGTCCGTCGTGTCCGAGGCGCGGCTCAGCGAGATTGTCAACACGCTTGCGGCGTTCGGGACGCGCAACACGCTCTCGAGTACCACCTCCACCACGCGCGGCATCGGCGCAGCGAGGCAGTGGATCTTCGACGAAATGCGGCGAACCAGTCCGCGGCTGCAGGTCTCCTTCGACACCTACAGGCTCGCAAAAGACGGCCGCATCACCCGCAACGTGGAGCTGCGCAACATCCTCGCAGTGTTGCCGGGCAAGAGCGCCAGGCGAATCTACCTGACCGCGCACTACGACACGGTCAACATCGGCGAGGCGGGACAAATCGGCGCCAACACGCGAGCGCCTGGCCAACGGGCCACGGACCCGCAGCTGCGCGCGGATCAGAATTACGACGTCGACGCTCCCGGCGCCAACGACAACGGAAGCGGCACTGCCCTGACGATGGAGCTGGCACGAGTACTTGCGACGAGCGGATTGGAATTCGACGCCACGATTGTGTTCGCGCTGTGGGCTGGAGAGGAACAGGGGCTGGTCGGATCGCGCGCGCACGTCCAACGCCTTGCCGCCAGCAAGGCTGTCGTCGACGCCAATATCAACAACGACATCGTCGGCAACTCCCACGGCGGGAACGGCAACGAGGACAGCCAGTCGGTTCGCGTGTACTCGGACGGACCCGAGGACTCGAGGTCGCGATCGCTGGCGCGCTATCTCGAACGCGTGGCCGCGCTCTATGTGCCGTCGCACCGCGTGCGCTTGATGGCAAGAGCGGACCGCTTCGCACGCGGCAGCGATCACTCCTCGTTCAGCGACCGTGGATATGCGGCGGTCGCTTTCCGCGAAGCCAACGAAAACTTCGAGAAGCAGCACTCGGCGCTCGACACGGTTGACGGCGTGGACTTCGCCTACCTGGCGCGGAATGCGCGAGTGAATGTCGTCGGCATCGCCGCGCTTGGACTGGCGCCTCCGGCTCCGGTCGTGACGAACCAACGAGGTCAGGCGGTGCTCGGACGTCAGCCCTCTGGCTACGACGCACACCTGCAATGGCTACCGTCGCCCGGCGCAACCGGGTATCGAATCTACTGGCGGGAGACCTGGTCGAATGACTGGCGGGAGTCGCGCCTCATTGGCGATGAGACTGAGCTCACGCTACCGGGTATCTCGATCGACGACCACGTCTTCGGCGTCGCAGCAGTCGGCCCAGACGGCCACGAAAGCCTCGTCAGCGCGTACGTGGAACAGCGTCAGAGGCGAGGTGACGTGAAGCTGGCGCGGTAAATTTGTGCGGGGTCAGACCCCTTCACATGTGAAGATTCGTGAAGGGGTCTGACCCCGCACATTTAGAGGCCCGCCGCTACGAGACTGGCGTGAGCGCGGGCTTTCCAGACAACACCGCAATCAGGTTGTCCACCGCCAGATGAATCATGGTGGTCCGCGTCTCGATCGTGGAGCTGCCAAGGTGAGGCGACAGCACAACGTTCTCGAGCGCTGTCAGCCCTTGCTGAATCTCTGGCTCGCGCTCGTAGACATCGAGCGCAGCGCCCGCGATCAGGCGGTTCTCGAGCCCCCACACCAGTGCCGCCTCGTCCACAATCGGCCCGCGCGACGCGTTCACCAGGTACGCGCTCCGCTTCATCCTCGCCAGCGACGTCTGGTTGATCAGATGGCGGGTCTCTGGAGTCAAAGGGCAATGGAGCGAGATTACATCGGAGGTCGACAACAAGCGGTCGAGCGGCATCGCCTCCCCCAGAGGCGATGACACCGCCGAGCGCGACGCGAACGCCACCCTCATCCCGAATACAGCAGCCCTGGCCGCGACCGCTTTGCCGATGCGTCCGAGGCCGACGATCCCGAGCTGTTTGTCGCGCAGGTCGGTTCCGAGCATGAAGTCGAGCGCGAATCCCTTCCACGCGCCGCGCCGCACCAGCCGATCGCCCTCGACGATACGCCGCGTCATGCCGAGGATGAGCGACCACGTGAGATCCGCAGCGGCTTCGGTCAGGACGTCAGGTGTGTTGGTCACCGTGACGTTGTGTTCCCGCGCAGCGGCGACGTCGATGTTGTTGTAGCCGACGGCAATCGTCGACACGACCTTGAGATGGTGTCCGGCTTCGAAGACTGCTCGATCGATTGAGTCGGTCACGACCGACAGCAATCCCTGTTTCCCCGCCACGCGAGAGACGAGCTCGTCGTGAGCGAGGTCGCCCTGCCGATACATGTCCACGTCGCAAGCAGCCTCGAGCTTCGCGAGGACAGCGGAGGGAATGCGCCGGGTGACGAGAACGGTTGGTCGAGAAGGGGTCAATGTCCGTACGACTTACAGTAGCCGCAGTGATTGCACATCACGGCGGGCTCGATCAGGCAGGGGCCTTCGGTGTCAGTGCCCACAGGTAATACGAACATCCCGTGGCTGGCGTGATGCTGCATTTGCGCGCCATCGTGCCGACCGGGTTGCTCCGGTCGCACGGTTCGCGCGATCACTTCGCGGACGAGCGCTCTGAGCTCTGGCTCGTTCATTCCTGCACGTCCACCGAGTCGATGATGCCAACAATAGCGGCATCGACAGGCGCACCTTTACGGCCGAGCGCTTCACCAGCGGCGCGGCCTTCCATCACGATCAGGACCTTCTCGCGCACGCCCGCACCAACGGAGTCGACGGCCAGAATCGCCGTCCCGCGGGGCGTGTCGTCGAGGCCAACAGGTTGGACCAGCAACAGCTTCGCGCCACCGAACGCCTGGTGCTTCTGCGTGGCCACGACGGTCCCGACGACCCGTGCGATCTGCATCAGCGTTCAACGTCCCAATGATCGACGATCCCAACAATCCCGGCATCGGTTGGGACTTCAGTTGGATGAAACGGGAAGCTCGCTTCTTTCCCTCTGACGAAGAACACCGTCTCACCAACGCCAGCGCCGACCGCGTCGACGGCCACCAGCGTGCGACCGGACGCGTTGCCGTCTGGATCGAGCGGCTGCAGCACCAGCAGCTTGATGCCGCTCAAGTTCTCGTCCTTGATGGTCGTCACGACATCGCCGATGACTTTGGCGACCTGCATGACCTCTACTGACCTTGGGCGACGTCGACGTGGTCCACGATCCCGACGATCGCAGCATCGACCGGACAGTCTTTCATGCCCGACGCCATCCGGGCGGAGCTCCCGCTGACGATGAGCACCGTTTCGCCGACGCCGGCGTCAACGGTGTCCACGGCAACGAGATAGTTCCCTTCGGCTTTTCCGTGGGGATCCATGGGACGGGCCACGAGCAGCTTGTTGCTGACGAGTCGCGGATCCTTCCGCGTGGCGACCACCGTCCCGACAACGCGGGCCAGAATCATTTACACCTACGACTCACTTGTGAGCTGTGGAGTAGACGTTACTTCGTAGCGGTGGACTTGCCGATCGGCAGCGTGTCCTCGAGGTTGGCGTGCGGACGCGGAATGACGTGCACGGACACGAGCTCACCCACGCGACGAGCCGCGGCAGCGCCTGCATCGGTGGCCGCCTTCACGGCCGCGACGTCACCGCGCACAATCGCGGTCACATAGCCGGCGCCGATCTTCTCCCAGCCGACGAGCGTAACTTTGGCAGCTTTGACCATTGCGTCGGCCGCCTCGATCATGGCGACCAGCCCCTTGGTCTCCACCATTCCTAGCGCCTCACCCATGCTTTACTCCAGCCATTCTGTTCGTCAGACCCGGCGACCGTCAGTCTCTAAGGTTCTTCACCGCGTCCGTGATGAGCGCTGTGAGTTCGCCGTATGTTAGCCGAATTTCCCCGTCTCTGCTCGCCCGCTGCAGCGCCGAAGAGACATCGGGAACGAGCCGTTCCGTGCTCGATTCCGGCGCCTCGAGCACCTGGCACAACACCTGATCGATCGCGCCTTCCGATCCGTCCACGCACAGCGGCGCTGGCGCGGCGATGCCGTACATCCCGCGAAGCCCCTGCAGTCGCTCGACTTCCTCCCGCGAGATCAGATGTTCGCGCCCGAGGAGGCGGGCAACCAGGCTGATCTTCGCGAAGTGCTCGATCGTCTCCATCTTGTAGTAAGCGGTCATCACCGTGCGGCAGCACGTCACGGCGCCGTGGTTCGCGAGCAGCAGGCCATCGTGCGCCTTGATGTACTTGCGAACGGCCGCCGGCAATTCCGCCGTGGACGGTGTGCCGTACTCCGCGATCGGGATACTCCCCAACGTGGTGACCACTTCGGCGAGCACCGCGCGCGTCAGCGGAATGCCCGCGACGGCAAACCCGGTCGCCAGCGGCGGATGCGCGTGGACCACGGCGTTGACGTCCGGACGATTGCGATAGATCTCCAGGTGCATCGGCAGCTCTGACGACGGATCGCGATCGCCGGAGACCTTTTTCCCTTCGTAATCGACGACCACCATCATGTCGGGCGTCATGAAGCCCTTCGAGACGCTCTTCGGCGTGGTGATCAGGCGCGAGTCGTCCACGCGAGCGCTGATGTTGCCGTCGTTGCTGGCGACGTACCCGCGCGAGTACATGCGTCGGCCGGCTTCGACGATCTCGGCACGCAGCTGCTCTTCAACGCGGGTGCTCATCGGCTCTGAAACTTCCTGCGGCACTCATCGGAGCAAAAGTAGTAGACCGTCGATCCAGACTGCAGGAATCGAGCGTCGGTCGGCGTGACCCATGTCCCGCACACCGGGTCGCGTGTGAGCTTCACGGCCGGAGCGCCACGCCGCTTCCCCTTACTCTTGTCCGTCGTGCCGCCGAACGTCTCGATCACGCCATCGACCAGCCGCCAGAACGCCCAGGCAAGCGTCAGCAGAAGAACGCCGAACAGGATGACTCGCGTCACTGATTGCTCGGCGTGGCACCCGGCTTGGCGTGAGCCGACGCGATCCCTTCGAGTGCGCGACGAGCAGCCTGCCCCTCAGGGCTGTCGGGCGACAGGTCGACAACCTTCTGCCATTCGGTCGCCGCGGCCTTCAGGTCCTGTTTCCCAAATGCCAGCACGATGCCTTTGTTCAGCAGCGTCTTCGTGTGCGTGGGGCTGATGGCGAGCGACTTTTCGAACTGTGCGAGCGCTTCGTCGGGCTTGTTGTTGTAGTAGTAACTGACGCCCAGATCGGTGCTCGCATCCGCATTCCTGGGATCGAGCTGGAGCGCCTTTTCGTACCACTGAGCCGCGTCGTCCCACCGCTCGGCATCGAAGTACACGTTGCCCAGCTGGATCGTCGCGTTCACATTCTTCGGATCGCTCTTGAGGATGGTGTTGAGCGCTTGCACTCGCCCTTCATCCAGGCGCGGCGCCTGTTGCTGGGCCGTCGCTCCGGCTGCCGGTTGGGCCGCCGCCGTGGGCGCGGCTGTTACAGCCCCCGGACGGCGGGCCTGCTGTGTGCCGATGACCCAGCCCAGGATGATGCCGAAACAGATGCCGGCAATCACATACGCAATCGATTCGGATTTCATGGGTAAATGGGGTCGGGAGTCATTTGTTGAGGACACCAGCCCGTGAACTCCTCGGGCGGTGTCCTGATCAAATGACTCCCGACCCCATTATCGTAGTTCATCCCGCCAGCAGGTCCAGATACTCGCGCACGCTGCGCTCCAGCCCGACAAACAGCGCATGACTGACGAGGGCGTGACCGATCGAGACTTCGGCGAGGTGCGGCAAGCGCCGGAACATCTGGAGGTTGTCGAGATCCAGGTCGTGTCCAGCGTTTATGCCGAGGCCGAAGGAGTTGGCCAGAGTGGCCGCATGGGCATAGATCGAGTACGACTCCTCCGCAGCCTTCTGACCCCGCTCGTACGCGCGCGCAAAAGGCTCGGTGTACAGCTCCACCCGGTCGGCCTCCATTTCGGCCGCCCAGCGAATCGCATCCTCTTCCGGGTCCACGAACAGGCTGACGCGGACACCCTCGTCTTGCAGCGACTTGACGACGCTGGCCATCTGTTCGCGAGGGGTTTCTGGCGACCAGCCGGCCTGGCTGGTGAGCTCACCCGGCAGGACAGGGACGAGCGTGCACTGCGTCGGTTTCACTTCGCGGACGAGCGCGATCAGATCGCGCCGGGGATCGCCCTCGATGTTGAACTCGACGCGGCCACCCAGCGGGCGCAGCAACGCTGCCACCTCGATGACGTCAGTGGACGTGATGTGCCGCGCGTCGGCTCGGGGGTGGACGGTGATACCCGGCACGCCGGCATCCACGCACACGCGAACCGCATCGAGAACGGACGGAGCCGCCCCGCCGCGCGAGTTCCTGAGTGTGGCTACTTTGTTGACGTTGACTGACAAACGCACCATGGCGTGCGATCGCTCACCCTAGATGGTGTTTGACGGTGTCGATGATCTCCTGGCCCCACTGCCGGATCGAGGCCGGCTCCTGGCCTTCCAGCATGACCCTCAACAGCGGCTCGGTCCCCGAATAACGCACCAGCAGTCGTCCGTTGCCCGCCAGCCTGGACTCCACAGAGGCGATCACTGACGCGATCTCCGGAACGGTCTTCAGATCCACCTTCTGGCGAACACGCAGATTCAACAAGACCTGTGGATACGTCGTCAACTCGGACGCGAGATCGCGAAGCTCGCGACGTGCGGCGCTCATGGTCCTGAGGACGTTCAGGGCGGTGGCCAGGCCGTCACCGGTGAACAGATACTCAGAGAAGATGATGTGGCCGGACTGCTCGCCACCGAGCGACAGATTGCGCCGGAGCATCTCCTCCATCACGTACTTGTCGCCGACAGCGGTCCGAACCATCCCGATGCTCGCTTCTTTCAGCGCGAGCTCGAGGCCGATGTTGCTCATGACCGTGGCCACGAGCGCATTACCCTTGAGGCGACCCTCGGCCTTCATCTGTTTGGCGCACATGAGCATCACCGCGTCGCCATCGACGATCTGGCCCGTGCCGTCGACGAAGATCGCGCGGTCGCCGTCGCCATCGAATGCCACACCCATCGCGTGCTGACCTTCGACGACCAGTCGCGCCAGCTTCTCCGGCGCCGTCGATCCGCAACCCAGATTGATGTTGCGGCCGTCCGGCGTGACGCCGATGCACTCCACCTCGAAGCCCATCTCTCTGAAGAGACGTGGTGCGACCGTCGCGGTCGCGCCGTTGGCGCAGTCGATCGCGATGCGCATACCCGTGCGATGGTTCGCGGGCAGGATGTCGCGAAGGTGATCGAGGTATTCGGAGCGAAGGTCGAGTTCCTCCACGGGTTCGGCAGCATCGCCCGCTACGCTCCACGACGTGTCCGCAATGATCGACTCGACGTGCCGCTCGAGCGTTTCGGTGAATTTCTCACCCGCGCCTGAGAACACTTTGATGCCGTTGTCCTCGAAAGGATTGTGCGAAGCCGAGATCACGACGCCCGCCGAATATCCAAGGCGAGGCGTGAGGTAGGCGATGGCCGGTGTGGGAACGACGCCCGTGCTCGTGTAGCTGCCGCCCTGGCTTCGAATACCGAACGCAAGCTCCCGCTCGATCCACTCACCCGACTCACGCGTGTCGCGTCCAGCCAGAAACCTGATCGCAGTCGTCGTGGCCCCGTCGTGACGCAGTGCGCGAACCAGCGCCGCACCAAGTCGCCGAATCGTCGCGACGTCGAGTGGAAACTCGCCTGCCTTGCCCCGAACACCATCGGTACCGAAAAGATGAGCCATCGTCGGTTTATCGGATCGTCACCGCGACTTCGGCAGGTTCCACACGAAGCAGCCCGATGCCGCTGGGCCCCTCCACGCGAACCGGAAGCATGTGCCGGCCGGCGGCCATTCCAGTCAGGTCGACCGCGGCGCTGTAGTGCGTCGGATCGACATCCATTACATCGCGCGGTCCGCGCGCGCGAATCGTCACGCTCTCCGGCGAGACGACCGCGCTTCCCTTTCCGTTCTTGACATGTATCGCGATCTCTTTCACGACCCACTCGTCGGGCGCCGCAGCAATCGACACGGTTACGTGCGCGTTCTGAGCCTGGCGGAGCCGCACCACGGGATCCGTCAACCCGATCGTCACCTCGTCCACGACCGGGCGCGAGGCGCCCGACACCGAGACCGGTTCGGTGATCGCTTCAGTAAGGTTTTTGAGCGCGCTCGCCGGGCCGACAACCGCAATCGTAGCCGGTTCAACGGTCACACCGCCGACCGCGTAACCGGGAGCAGGCTCGCCTTCGATGCGGACCGTGACCCCTACGGTCTTCGAGAGCGATTCCTCGAATGTCAGCGAAACGCTCGCGGGTGTCACCTGCACAACCTCGACGCCGAACGGCGCCCGCACGTCTTCAGATCCGAGGTGGAACAGCCGCTCGCCGACTCGCGCCGTGCGAACATCGAGCACGGCGGACAACTCGCCCGCGGCAACCCGGCTCAGTGTGCCGGATGATCCGCGGACGCGAACGTCAACCACCGCTGGAGGAACACCGACGAGCTCGAGTTGAGGCGGCAGATTGGTGAATTCGAGCGGCACGCGGAGCGCGCGCTCGACCGTCTGCTCTCCTGATACCAGAAGCCACAGCAACGCAGCCAGGACGACCGATACCACTTTCAGGCCGACGTGCCGGACTCTCATATCGCCATCAGGCCAATGAGCCCTGTACCTGAGGCTCGACGGTCCGCTGACCCGTGAGCAGCACGCGCAGTCGATCGCGAAGACGCTCCGGCGTCAGGCCGCGTTCGAGCGCACCGGCCAACGCGATGGTAATCGCGCCGGTCTCTTCGGAGACCACGATCGCAATCGCGTCGTTCTCTTCGGTGATGCCCAACGCAGCTCTGTGCCGTGTGCCGAGCTCGCGGCTGACCTTCGGATTGATCGAGAGCGGGAGGAAACACGCAGCCGCGGCGATGCGATCGCCCTGCACGATCACGGCGCCGTCGTGGAGCGGTGACCCGGGCTGGAAGATGGTGGCAAGCAGGTCGTACGTGATCGTGGCGTCGAGCGGAATGCCACCTTCGATGTAGTTGCGCAGACCAATCTGCCGCTCGATGACGATGATCGCGCCAATGTGTCGCGCGGCCAGCGTCGAGGCCGCCACCACGAGATCTTCGATGCTCTCGTCAGCGCTCGTCGCGCGCTCGAAGTACTTGAAGACCGGGGCACGACCGAAATGCGCGAGCGCCCGGCGAATATCGGCCTGGAAGAGCACGATGATTGCGAAGCCAACGTACGTCGCCAGATTGCGAATGACCCAGTTCACCGTCTCCAGATCGAACCAGCGCGATGCGAAGAAGAGGCCGATCAGGAAGCCGGCGCTGAGCGCCATCTGCACCGCGCGAGTGCCGCGAATGAGCAGCAGCAGCTCGTAGATCAGGACAGAGACCAGCAGGATATCGACGACGTCCCACCACGATACGGCGGGGCGCCGCAGCAGCTGGGCGAGTTGGGTCAACCACTGCATCAGTGCTCGCGATGATACTTCCGAATCTCGTCGGCGACCCGCACGACGGGCACCATTTCCCTGACGGCATGGACGCGAACGATATGTGCACCAGCCATCACGGCGGCAGTCACCGCGGCGGCCGTAGGCCAGTCGCGCTCGGTCACGGCCATCTCCCTGGGAAGCGCGCGCGTCAGGAAACCTTTCCGCGATGGCCCCACGACAATAGGCCGGCCGAGATCGCTGAACTCGCCAAGCCGGCCGAGCACTTCGTAGCTGTGTGTGGGCTCCTTGGCGAAGCCAAGACCGGGATCGACCAGCACGGCGTCCTTCGCGATGCCAGCGCCTCGGGCAAAGGCGATGCTCTCGCGCAGTTCGTCGAGCACCTCGTCGACGACCTCGTTGTAGACCGCCTGCTTGTACATCTCCTTCGAGCGCCCGCGCGTGTGCATCAGGATGATCGGTGCGCGGCTCCTCGCCACCACCTGCGCAAGGTCCGGCTCGTACCTGAGCCCGCTGATGTCATTGACCATCGTCGCGCCCGCCTCGAGCGCCGCCCGCGCGATCGAGGCCTTGTAGGTATCGACAGAGATTGGAACGTTGACCCTGGACGCGAGCCCCGCGATGACCGGCAGCACCCTCTTGCGCTCCTCGCCAGCATCGAGCGCGTCGGCGCCGGGACGGGTTGACTCCCCTCCGACATCGAGCAGGTCGGCGCCGTGGGCCACCATCTGCATGCCTGCTTCAACGGCGTGCGCTGGATCGAGGAACACGCCCCCATCCGAAAACGAGTCAGGCGTGACGTTGATGACGCCCATCACCAGCGTGCGAGCACCCAGTTCAAGCGTGCGTCCACCGGGCAGTGGCAGGGTGAATCGACGACGGGGATACACGGGAATACTGTAGGTCAAAAGGCAAAGGGCTCTTGCCCTTTGACGTTTGACCTTCGTTCTATTCCTGTGTAACGGGTCGTGGCGGGAGCGACGGAACAATCCCGGGCGCGGGGCGTTCCTTCGAAGGCTTGGCGTCGCGTGCCGGCGCCGTGGGACCTGCGGCGGGCGTCGGGTCGTCGAGCTTCAGACCGGCGGCGAGTCGCCTGACCTGGTCGGCGTCGAGTGTTTCACGCGCAAGAAGGGCATCGGCCATGTCCAGCAAGTACTGCTTGTGCTCGCCGATGATCACCTGCGCCTTGCTGTAATTCTCGGTCACGAAGCGCTTCACTTCCTGGTCGATCTTGAGCGCTGTGTCCTCGCTGTAGTCCTGATGCTGGGCGATCTCGCGACCGAGGAAGATCTGCTCTTCCTTCTTGCCGAACGTGAGCGGGCCCATCTGGCTGCTCATGCCCCACTCGCAGACCATGCGGCGAGCGAGATCGGTGGCGCGCTCGAGATCGTTGCCAGCTCCGGTCGTGATGCTGCCGATCGTGATTTCCTCGGCGATGCGGCCACCTAGCAGAATGCAGATTTGATCTTCGAGATATTCGCGCGAGTAGTTGTGCTTCTCGTCGATCGGCAACTGCATCGTCAACCCGAGAGCCATGCCGCGCGGGATGATCGTGACCTTGTGGATCGGATCGGCGTGAGGCAGTTTGACGGTCAGCAACGCGTGCCCGGCCTCGTGGATGGCGGTGACGCGCTTCTCGCTTTCGCTGATGATCATCGAGCGGCGCTCGGCGCCCATCAGGACCTTGTCCTTCGCAAACTCGAAGTCGAGCATGCGAACGACCTTCTGGTTGTAGCGCGCGGCATTCAGCGCGGCTTCGTTCACCAGGTTGGCCAGGTCCGCACCAGAGAAGCCTGACGTCCCGCGTGCCAGCACGGCCACGTCCACGTCGTCGGAGAGTGGAATCTTCTTGGTGTGGACCGAGAGGATGCCTTCGCGACCCTTCACATCGGGACGATTGACGACGATACGGCGATCGAATCGACCGGGTCGAAGCAGCGCGGGATCGAGCACGTCGGGCCGGTTGGTTGCCGCGACGAGGATGACGCCTTCGTTCGATTCGAAGCCGTCCATCTCCACGAGCAACTGGTTCAACGTCTGCTCGCGTTCGTCGTGCCCGCCGCCGAGGCCCGCGCCACGGTGACGGCCGACTGCGTCGATTTCGTCGATGAAGACGATGCAGGGTGCGTTCTTCTTGCCTTGTTCGAAGAGGTCGCGGACGCGCGAGGCGCCGACACCGACGAACATCTCGACGAAGTCAGAGCCGCTGATCGAGAAGAACGGGACGTTGGCCTCGCCGGCCACTGCGCGCGCGAGAAGAGTCTTGCCCGTTCCCGGGGGGCCCATCAGGAGCACACCCTTGGGAATGCGGCCGCCAAGCTTCTGGAACTTCTGGGGTTCCCGCAGGAAGTCGATAATCTCCTGCAGTTCCTCCTTGGCTTCGTCGACGCCGGCCACGTCCTTGAACGTGACTTTCTTTTGAGCGCTGGACGAGAGCTTTGCCTTGCTCTTGCCAAACGAGAGCGCCTTGTTCCCGCCGCTCTGCATCTGGCGCATGATGAAGACCCAGAATCCGATCATCAGCAGGATCGGCACCCAGGTGGAAAGCAGCGCGGTCCAGGGGCTCGCAGTTGGTTCGCGAGCCGTGACGACAACGTTGCGTTCGAGCAGCCGGTTGGCAAGCCCTTCGTACTGAGGTGGTGCCACGGTGCGGAACGTGTCGTTCGCCTTCGTCGTGCCCGAGATCTCGTTGCCGGTGATGGTGACCGAGGCGATCTGGCCGGTGTCGACGGCCATCATGAACTCGGTAAAGGTCAGTGACTTGGCAGCCACCTGAAACTTGGTGGAGAAATTCCAAACCATGACCGCGATTACGGCCATAGCCATCCAAAACACCAAGCTCCGCATTGTCGAGTTCAAGAGCGCCCTCCCGTCCGATTTTCCGACGGCCTACATCCGGGATTTACAAGAATATCATTTCGGCGCCCGCGCCCAGCCAACGATTAGCGTGCGTCTCTATGTAAGACCATCTTTCCGCGCCGAAGTTCCACGCGAGCTCCCGGGACATCTACTCCCCCCGACTCGCCTGAGGCTACTTCGAGCGCCGACTCGACATGTTCGAACCCGATTTCACGGTTCGGCGCAGCCAGCCGCAGGGCCGCCAGAACCACCCTCCGTCTTACCGGGGGGGGTTCGGCCAGCAGCCCTGATACGTCAATTTCGAGCCCGTTGTTACTCCGGGCAACGAGAGCGTCGAACCTGCGGGCGCTGAGCTCGTCGAGCCACTGACCATCTTCTCGGACAATCGAGGCTGCCCGTGCAATAGCCGGGATTGAGGACGAGTTGGCAGCCAGGTCTAGCTCCGGCAGGACCTTGTGCCGGATCCGGTTGCGCGGGTTCTCGAGATCGTCGTTCGTTTCATCCTCGACCCAGTTCTGTCCCCGTGAGGCCAGATACCGGCGGAGGTCGGCGCGCGCGACCTCGATCAGCGGGCGAATCACCACGTCGCGACGCGGATAGATTCCGCTGAGGCCGGTCAGGCCTGCCCCTCGAATGAGCTTCAGCAGGAAGGTCTCCGCCTGGTCATCACGCGTGTGTCCGACGGCGATTCGATCGGCTGACACGGAGTCTGCAACACGGTGAAGGAAGTCGTAACGGAGCCGGCGGGCGGCGTCCTCCACAGACAACCGCTGCGTCTGGGCGTAGGAGCCGACGTCGATCGACTCCACGACGATTGGGAGACCGACACGCGCGGCCAGGTCGCGGCAAAACTGCTCGTCGCGCGTCGCCGTGCAGCGGAGGCGATGGTTCAAGTGCGCGAGGGAAACGACGCTGAAGCCCTCCTGCTCGGCGAGTTCCTGAAGGAGCAACGCAAGGGCGACCGAATCAGATCCACCTGAAAGCCCAATGAGCAGTCGGCTTCCCAGCGGGCACAGCCCGTATCGGTGGATCGTTCGGCGAATCTGGTTATGGAGAGCGCTCAAGTGGAACTCTGGATCGCCCTTCGACTCGCTACGCTCGCTCAGGGCACCACTCGACTCGCCGCTCGACGCGGCCTGCCACGAGCGAGCCCGCGCAGCGGGCGAGTCGAGTGGTGCCGGAGGGCGGACTCGAACCGCCGACCCCGCGCTTATGAGACGCGTGCTCTAACCGACTGAGCTACTCCGGCACGAACTCATTATTGTAATGGGGTCGGGAGTCATTTGATCAGGACATCCCTGGCGAATCGGTCACCGAGTGTCCTCATTAAATGACCCCCGACCCCATTTCAATCACGGCGGCTGCGATGAGCGGAATCAGGATCTCGTGATGGCCGACGAGCGAAATTCCCTGTCCCTTGTTTCCGGCCACCGGCCGCGTCACGACATTGGTCTGCGGCCGATACATCCGCATGAAGTCAATGTTCACCGTTGTCAGTCCATTCAGCTCGATGCCCTGATTCCGGGCGAGCGCCACCGCCTTCAGGAAGACCTCCGGAAGTATCACCGCCGAACCACAGTTCAAATAGACGCCCCCGCCGAGTCGTGCCACGCACGACGTGAAATAGCGGAAGTCGCGAAGGCTGGCGTCGCCGATGGCCGCGCCTGACGCATCCTCATGCATGTGGATGATGTCCGTCCCAATTGCCACATGTACCGTGACCGGGATTTGGAGTCGATGGGCCGTCGCGATGAGACTGCGATCCGCCCAGCGCGCGTTCGCTCCAGCGAGATAGGCTCCGACGGCCTGACCGAGGCCGTGCTGCTTGGCCTGCGCATTCCGAATGACCTCGTTGAGGATTCGTCCGGTCTCCTCGGCCATCCCAAAGCGGCCTGGTCCCAGCGCTTCGTCGACGTCCTCTGAGGTGACGCCGGCGAGAGCGATCTCGAAGTCGTGAATGACGCCGGCGCCGTTCATCGCCAGCGCGGACACATACCCGCGCTCCATCAGATCGATGAGGACCGGCGACACTCCGGTCTTGATCACATGCGCGCCAATCCCCCAGATGATGCCGGCGTCGCGCGCGTGAGCGTCGACCATCGCGCGCACGACGCGACGAAGATCCTCGCCGGCGAGAATGGCTGGAAGCGAATCGAACCAGTCTTTGAACGAGCCCCCTTTTGAAGCCGGGCGGCCGAAGTCCTCAGCCCGTGCCTTACTTCGCCTCGAGGCGAGGGGGTACGTGCGGACGCCGGAGAGATCGAACTCCTCGTAGTTGAATGGCATCCGCAATACGTTAACGTGGGAGTTCGGGATTCTCGACAAGAAATTGTCGTTCGAACTTCGCTGTTCTCTCTTCTACGTTCGTGTTCAGGTTCGGGCGGCGGCGAACAACGAACCGCGAACCAAAACCAAGAACTAAGAACTAAGAACCGAACTTGAACACGAACCGAGAAGTGAGAACGCAGAAGTTCGAACGACAGTGTTCTCAGGGCACCACCTGCGCCCCGACAAAGAGCTGGAATGGCGCCCAGTAGTACGGCTTGGCTGTAGCCGATCCGCTGCGAATCATTTCGAGCTTGGCGGCGCGGAGCGCCTCGCCTGGAGATGCTCCAGCCGCCAGATTCGCGTACGACCGTCCCATGAGCGCCGCCGTCGATCGATCGTCGACATCCCAGAGCCCCGCAATCACGCGGCGCGCACCGGCGCGCAGGAACGCCCAGGCGAAGCCGACGAGACCTTCTCCCGCGAAGGTTCGCTCGCCGGCACTACGGCACGCGGAAATCGTGACCAGGTCCGCAGACAGCGGACGGTCTGCCACATCACGCGCGTAGAGCTTGTAGCCACCTTCATCGCGCGACAGAATCACCGCCGAATCGAGTGGGCTCTCCGCGTTGGCCTCCGCGTGTGCCGTGAAGTGCACGATGCCGAACTGGCCCGGCTTCGAC
>Ga0207669_10000614_pt1 | contig 15500 bp, 10 predicted proteins | sample KBSM33metaG_FD_184329 | JGI IMG/M metagenome (GOLD analysis project Ga0207669, IMG submission 184329) | Miscanthus rhizosphere microbial communities from Kellogg Biological Station, Michigan, USA - KBS M3-3 metaG (SPAdes) (version 2) | ecosystem: Host-associated > Plants > Roots > Rhizosphere >...
CTCGCCGGGCCATGCCTCGCCCGAAAAGTCCTGGTCGATGCCGGCCATGATCTTCATCAGCGTCGACTTGCCGGCGCCGTTGGGGCCGACGATGCCGATCTTGGCACCGTGATAGAATTGCAGATTGATGTTGCTCAGCACCGGCTTCGGGGCGCCGGGGAAGGACTTGGTCATGTCCTTCATGACATATGCGTATTGGGCGGCCATGGCGGCACGTTGCTCCGTGGTTTGAAATTGCCGGAAAAGTTGTGCGGGCAGATAGCGATTGGGTTGCCGATTGGAAAGCCCCGGCGGCTTGCCGGACCGAGTGCTTCGGCTCTAAGCAACAGGTCTCCCCAAACGCCGTCCGGCGCTACGGGGCTCCGTTCGTCGCAGGAGATCTGAACTTATGCGCATCCCGCTGATGCTGTCTGTCGCCACGCTTGCTTTGGCCGCCCCCACGCTTGCCCTCGCCCAGCGCGCCGCCGCCCCCGCGCCGGTCAAGGTCGACCCTGCGGTTGCCAAGGCGCGCGATGCCGCACTCAAGGACCAGGTCGCCTGGGATATCGTCGAGGATTTGACGACCGAGGTCGGCCAGCGCCTGGCGGCGACCGAAGCCGAAGCGCGCGCCCGCGCCTGGGCAGTGATCCGGCTCAAGAAGTTGGGTTTCCAGAACGTCCATGTCGAAACCTACAAGATGCCCGTCTGGATTCGCGGCGCGGAGACCGCCGAGATCGTCGGCCCCTATCCCCAGAAGCTCGTGATCGCGGCGCTGGGGCGATCGGGCGCGACTCCGGCGGAGGGCATCACCGCGCCAGTCGTCTATTTTCCGACGCTCGGCGACCTGATCGCAGCACCCGATGGCAGCTTGAAGGGCAAGATCGCCTTCATCTCCAACCAGATGAAGGCAACCCAGGACGGCAGCGGCTATGGCACCTATGGCGGCGCGCGCTTCATCGGTCCGAACATCGCCGCCAAGAAGGGCGCGGTTGCGACCGTCATCCGCTCGATCGGCAGCGACAAGGGTCGCTGGCCGCATACCGGCGGGACCAATTGGACGCCGGGCGTGACGCCGATCCCCGCGGGCGCGCTGTCGGTCGCGGACGCGGAGCAGCTCGAACGCATCTTCGCGCGTACCGACAAGGTGACGATGAAACTGGTGCTGACGCCGCAGGTTCTGCCTGACGCTGAATCGGGCAATGTCGTCGCCGAAGTACCCGGCACCGACCCCAAGGCCGGGACGATCCTGATCGGCGGCCATCTCGACAGCTGGGATCTTGCCACCGGCGCGATCGACGACGGCGCCGGGATCGCGATCACCACCGCGGCGGCCAAGCGCCTGCTCGACGGCCCGCGTCTGCGCCGCACTATCCGCGTCGTCTGGTTCGGCGCCGAGGAACCCGGCGGGTTCGGCGGCGCGGCCTATGCCAAGGCGCATGCCGGCGAGAAGTTCGCGATGGCGAGCGAATCCGATTTCGGGGCCGACAATGTCTGGCGGTTCAACACCAATCTGCCCGACAGCGCCAAGGCGGTCGGCGATCGGCTCGCGGCGGCGTTAGCGCCGCTCGGCATCGTCCGCGGTAAGGACGTCGCCGGCGGCGGGACCGACGTCGGCCCGATCCTCGCAACCGGCGTTCCCGCGGTGACGCTCGCCCAGTCGGGCCAGCGCTACTTCGATTGGCACCACACGCCCGAGGACACGCTCGACAAGATCGATCCGGAACAGTTGCGCCAGAACGTCGCCGCCTGGACCACGGTCCTGTCGATCGTCGCCAATGCGCCCGAAGAGTTCGGGCCGGTAACCCCCAATACGAGCGAGTGAATCCCGGCGACGGAGAGCGCGGCCGGACGCAAACCCGAGACGCGCGACAATTTGGTCGTTGACCGTCACAATGTCGCCGTTATTCCTCCAGGCTCGCGAAGGGCAGTTCGGCCCGGCTGCGAAACGACGGTAATTTTTTGGGAGCACCCAAATGAAGAAGATCGCCATTGTTCTCGCCGCCGCGAGCCTGGTGTCCCTGGCGGCCTGCAAGTCGCAGACCCCGGCCGCGGCGAATGCCGACGCGGTTGCGGACAATCTGGCAGCCGAAGCCGACAATCTCTCGGATCAGGCCAGCGACCTCACCAACAACACCGCGGCTGCCGCGGTGAGCAATGCGTCGGACAGCCTGAACAATGCGGCCGATTCGATCCGCGCCGAAGCGGCGAACGCCGCGGCCCCGGCCAAGAAGTAAGATTCGCACCGTCAGGCCTCGCCTGACGATACGATACAGGGCGGTTCCTCCGGGGGCCGCCCTTTCTTCTTGGTGGCGAGCGGCGAGAGCGGCGCGAAAGAGCCCGCTTGCCGCCTGCGACAATGCCGCCTAGAGGATCGCCCGCGTCGGGGAGTGGCGCAGCCTGGTAGCGCATCTGGTTTGGGACCAGAGGGTCGCAGGTTCGAATCCTGTCTCCCCGACCATTCGTTTTACGGAATCAGCGGGCGTCCGAGGGATGCCCGCCCGCAAAACTCCCGAGTGCAAACGAGGGGATGTATTTTGCGATCTGGGGTCGCATCGCTTTCTGCGGAAAACCGGTGCCCACTTTTCCGCGCGATGCTCCCGTCGCTTGCTAAATGCCGGCGCGGGAGTAAATCCCGCGCCGTCGGTCCTCGCTGACGCGAGGCCGTCCGGCGTGCGGCGTCTCGTTGATAGCTCCACTATCAACGTGCGCCTTCGTAGGTGGGGCCTGTAGCTCAACTGGTTAGAGCTGGCCGCTCATAACGGCTAGGTTGCGGGTTCAAGTCCTGCCGGGCCCACCAGCGCCACCAGCCGTCGCGGCTGCGATCATATCGTCCAGACCTGCCGCCTTGGCACCGAGCCGATCGAGTTCGGCCAATACCTTGTCCCACCAATCCCAAAATGCCGCCAGGTCGGCCTCATCCTTCACATAGGGCGTGTGTCCAGGCGCGAGCGAGGGCGAGTGGAAAGCGAAGCTCAGCACGCGAACGCCCTCGCCGATCGCGACACGAACCGCTTCCAATGCCTCGCGCACCGGAATCCCCTCCGGCGTCAGCGGAATGCGCTGGAGCAGCCCGGATCGTGCGAGCACCGCCCTCCCCTTCGGAATGCGTCCCGCCGTGCGATAGAGCGCCATCCCGCCCGAGCGCGCGGCGCCGGTAAAGACGGTGGTCAGCGGCAGTTCGACCATTCCGCCGGCACGAAAGGCGTGATTGCCGAGCGCGGAAAAATCGGGGCCACCCTCACCCGCATAGTCGAAGCCAGGCCGCATCGAACTGTCGAGGCGATAGCCGTGCGCCGCCAGCAGATCGAAGCTTGCCGGACCCAGGCCATAACGCCCCGCGCGATAGGCAGTCGGGCGCGCTCCGAAGGCGGTCGCGATCGCGTCGGTCAATGCAATCAGCTTCGCTTCTTCGAGCGCGCGCGGCAGGTTGCCGGCGAAGCTGTTGGCCGGAGTCAATGCTTCGTCGAACGGCGGATTGACCCAGGGATGAAGCTGCGTCCCGACCGCCGTACCGCCGGTCAGCAACGGCCCGATCAGATCGATTGCGCGCGGATCGGTCGCGATCGGGTGGTCGACCATCAGCGCCAGCGGCACGCCGGCGGCCGCGAACCTGGCCTGTGCCGCGGGGAGCGCGGCCACGGTCGTAACCGACCGGTTCTCGCGCGCGAGCGGTTTGCTCCAGTCGAACTCCTCTTCGGTGTCGACGAACACGACGAAGCGCGTGCCGAATGAATCCGGCCAGGCGACGAGGTCGCCGGCCGCCGGCGGTTGCGGACGGAACGCTACGGTCACGTCAATTGGAAGAGAGCTGCCCCACCCCGTGATCCAACGCCGCCGGCAGGCGCAATGTCAAGCGCTGCTCGCCGATCTTCAGGCTGCCGCCGAGTTCGCCGGCCAGGTTGCGCGCCAGCCTGAGCCCGAACGCGGTGCCGAGCAACGTGCCTTCCTGGTCTTCGCCTTCCAGCGACAACAGGGCTTCACCCGGCCATGCGGCGAAGGCGCGCGGGCGCTCCACGGCGATCCGCGCCTGACCATCTTTCGACCATACCCTGATCGCGATCCGCTCACCGATCCCGCTCGCGCCGATCGCCAATGCCATCAACCGGCTGATCAGGCGGCCAACCGCGACCTCGTCACCGGCAACGGCCAGCCCGGCCGGCCCGCTATCGATATCGACTACCGATTGCCGGAGCAGCATCAACGGCTCGAGATCGTGCGCGGCGCGCTCGAGCAGCGGGGCGATCTCGACCACGCCGGGGCGCAGGACCAAGGCGTCCTGTTCGATCCGCGCGGCGGTGTCGACATCGTCGATCGCAGCAATCAGGTCATGCGTGTCGTGACGAATCGCCGCGGCGCGTTCGCGATAGGCGTCGGGCGCGGGGCCGAGCACTTGCGCCTCGATCATCTCGGCAAAGCCCGAAATCGCATTGGTCGGCGTGCGCAATTCGTGGACCAATGCGCGGAGCGCCTCGGGCGAAGGGCCGTTCTTGGGCACGGGTTCGGCGCGCTGGTCGGCGCGCGGACGCCGCGCCACGCCGCGATAGCCGGTGAACCGGCCGCTGGCCGGGTCGAACGCGGGTGTCGCCGACAATTGCCATTGCCCGGCGGCGAGCGACGAACCGGCGATCACCAGGCGCGCATCGGCGAACGACGCACGACGGCGAAACGCGCCGCTGACCACGCCGTCGACCTGCGCGGAGCCAGTGCCGAGCAGCACGCCGATCAGCGGTTCGCGCGGCGCCCCGTCGACCCACCGGATCGTGCCCGTAGCATCGGTTTCGAAGCAGAAATGATCGATCGGCCCATCGCTGGCGATCACTCGCGGCGGACGCCCCAGGTCGCCATGGTCACGCTGATAGGCGTCGATCCGGGCGACCAGGTCGGCGATCTGGAACGGGCCCCTTGGCGCGGGTGCTGGACTAGCGTCATTGGCCGGTGCGCCGGCTGGCGATTCGGCACGCTGCGGCGTTTCGCTGACGATCGGCCGATCCGGTACGATACTGGCGACGGACGCGATGGGCGCGACCGCCTCGATGACGGAGATCACCGGCTCCGGCTCGCGATCGGGGCGCGGCAGCGCGAAATCCGACCGCCCGAAACTGTCGAGTGCGCGCACCGTCTCGGCGGGCAAGTCGCGACGATGGCGCAGCAGCGACCGCGAAGTCGGCGGCAAATCGGCCAACATCGCGCGCCATTCCTCGCCGGTCAGCCGCGCCACCGCGATCACCGGTGCCGCGACCGACGGCTCGTCTTCCGCGAACAGCCGGACGAGCTCCGCGGGCGGATTGGCGAAGGCGAGGCTGCGCGCACTCGCCGCGCGGGTCCGCGTCGGTACCCGCGACCGGATCGCTCGCAATTGCTCGATCGCCTTCGCGTCGGGAGCCGCCCGGCGACGGCCGATCAGGTCGGTTAGCTGACGCCAGGCCGATTGCGCGCCGAACGATGTCGCCATATCGGCGCCAAGCACGGTGTCGAGGCTGTCGTCGAAACGCAAGAACGGGGCCCTCGGATCGCGCGGAACCGCCGCGCCTTAGGAATTTCTTAACCGCAGCGCGGCGCGCTTCAAATGGTTCATTTTGACGCGTCGCATAGTGGGACGATTGCGCAATCCAGCAATTATATTATGTTGGCGATCGGGCTAACTCGCATAAAATTCTTGGAGAACCGGCGATGGCGTTGGATCGGATCGATCGGCAGATATTGTCTTTACTACAGGCCGATGGACGCATGACCAATGTCGAACTGGCCGATCGGGTCGGCTTGACCGCACCGCCATGCCTGCGGCGCGTCCGCGCGCTGGAGGAAGCGGGCGCGATCAAGGGCTACCACGCCGAACTCGACCCCGCGACCCTGGGCTATCCGATCACCGTGTTCGCGATGGTCAGCCTGAAAAGCCAGGCGGAGCGCGACCTGACCGCGTTCGAATCGCATATCGCGACGATTCCCGAGGTCCGCGAGTGTCATATGCTCAACGGCGAAATCGACTTCATCCTGAAGATCGTCGCCGGCGACCTCAAAGCGTTCCAGGATATTCTGACGACCCATCTGACCCCCGCCCCCAACGTGGCGAGCGTCAAGACGTCGCTGACCATCCGCACGTCGAAGAACCAGCCGGGGATTCCGGTCGGGGCGGAATAGCGAAAGGGCGGCTCGGTTCACCGCCCTTCCCACGTCGATAATCGCCGCGACCCAGATACGCGTCGCCAGCATCCAGGACGAACAACGCCCGTGCCGCCGCGACCGGCAGCACGGGCGTAAGGATCAGTTGGGTGACGTCCCCATGATGACGCCGCGGCCGGAGTTGGACCCGGCATAGACCGTCCCGAAGGTTTTCGGGTCGCCAGCGACGACGCGGAAGCCACCATATTGGTGCGCGTTGTCATTGATCTTGACCCAAGTGGATCCGCCATCGACCGAGCGAAAAAGGCCGGACGTCCCGTTCAAAATGCCGGCCATATAGATAGCCGGATACGATTGGCCAGATGCTGCCTTGCCGAAGCCCACCCCTTGCACGCTCGAGGCGCCCGAGATCTGGCTCCAGCTTCCCGAGCCGCAGTTGGTGTTGTGCGACAGGCCATTGGTACCGTACAGCCAGATATCGCAGTTGCGGCCGAACGGCGTGGTGATCCCGTCGGCCCAGGAAACCAGAGTCGCCGACTGGCTCCAGTTCGTGCCGTGGTTGGTGCTGGTGTAGAAATTGCCGGTCAGCTTGTCATACGCATAGAGATTATTCGCGTTGGAGCCGTCCGCCGCCACGAACGATCCTGCCGGCAGGGTTGTCGCGTTCCAATTGTACGTGGTGGTGGTGGAAACGACCGGCGCGACATTGTCGTCGGGCGACCAGAGAATGGCGGTACCGTCGGCGTTCACCGCGATATGGCCGCCGCCCGTCGTGATGTTGGACGGCACGCTGGTGAAGGGATTCCAGCTATAGCCGCCGTTATAGGAGATGGCGGCCGGAGCGACGCCCGTGCTGGCGCGCACGACCAGGCTCGGCGTGTTCTTGGCCCAGTCGAGGCTTTCAGTGTTGTAGCAGGCTGGATTCGAGAAGGCCGTCGACGGCGGCTGGTTCACATTGGCGTGATAGAACCCGCAATTGTCGCCGGTCCCGCTCACCACGGGCACAGATCCCCCCCAGGAAAAGGTGTTCGGAGAAATCAGGCTGAGCACGGCATCTTCCTCGACGCCATTTTCATCGAGCGCGAAATTGACGGTCGAGCCGCTCTGGGAGGCCGTCAGATTATGGGTCGACATGATGCCGCCGCCCCAAGTGACGAAGGCATGGTTCGTATCGAACGGATCGAGAAGCACGCCACTCCAGTTACCGATGTTGGTCTTGGGGCCGGTCCAGGGCGCGTAGCTGGTGTCGAACGCAGCCTTGGCGGTGGCGTCGACCCAGGACTGGCCGCCGTTCGTCGTCCGGAAAAGCGCCTCGCCATAGCCGTCATAGCGGTCGATGGTCATCGCGGCGACGACGCCCGGATGCGCCGGATCGACCGACAGGCCGGAGAAACCATAATTGGCAGTCCAGCCGGCCAGTTGCTGGCTGTCGTTCGGCGGGGTGATATTGGTCCAGGTGCTATTAGCGATATTGTACTTCCATACCTGGCCGCCGATCAGGCTGTCAGGACCGTAGCCGCCGCCCGAGGATTGCGAATAGGTGATGTAGAGATTGCCGTCCGGCCCGATCGCACCGACCTGGGGCAATTGACCGGCCGGCGCACCCGACACCTGCGACCAGGTGCTGCCGCCGTTGGTGCTTTGATAAAGCGTGGCGCCCGAGCTGGCGGCGGCCGGAGTACTGACCGCGGCGAAGATTCGCGGCGTCGCCTGGCCCGAAGAACCGGACGGTTTGTAGAAAACGACGAAGCTCACGCCGGCGCCGGCATCGTTATTGGACATGGCCGGAAAGCTCGTCACTCGGGCCCAGTGCGCACCGCTGTCGGTGCTTTTCCACAGGCCATTCGTCGACGCGCCGGCTGACGTGTTGGCGGTACCGTAGAACAAGGTCGATCCCAGATTCGGGTCCACCTGCAGACGCGAACCGACATTGCGACCGCGTTCGTTACCGTTCACGTTGAAGGTCAGCGGTACGACGGTAAAGCTCGCACCCTGATTGTTCGAGACGAGGACCGCGCCGCAGCAGGTGACGTTCCAGTCGCCGCCGCCGCCGGCGACCATATAAAGCTTCTGCGTATTGCTCGGATCGATAGCGATCGCCTCGACGTCGTCGTACAGGCGCTGCGCCAGCGACAGGCTGTCGAGCAGCGGTACCCAGGTGTTGTTCGAGGCATTGTAGCGATAGGCGCCGCCAACATCGGTGCGTGCGTAGAACAGATTCTGCTGACCCGGATGGGCGATGATCTCGGGCACATAGCCGCCGCCGCCGATCTTCACCGATTGCCAAGTGTAGCTCTGGGCCGTGGCGGGCGACGCCGTGGCAAATGCCGCGGAAGCCAAGAGGGCGCCAGCAGCCAGCGCCCGCGACGGGGCGTAACGCAGGGTATTCTTCATGAATTCCTCTCCGTATTTGTGTTTTTTGAGCCAGCCCACGACGCGCTACGATCGGCCCGCAACCGGCATTCCTGGCAGGGAGCACCGCTGTTGTGTGTCAGCGGAACAGGTTGATACATCAAAAAAATCACGTGTAAAATCGAAATTTTACTTATAAAATCATTAGGCGAGGATCATCATACCGGGGAGAACGACAACAGCTTTCTGCCTGGTGCAGCGCAGCGTAGGCCATTGCCTCATTGGACACTTCGTCCAGGAACGCTGCGAAGTTGCCGGCCCGCTCGAGCGTCGGCGCGACCTCAACGTTACCCTCACCTGAGATGTGCGCGCACGCTCGACCAGGCCCAATCCTCCGCGCGATCTACCAACCGCGCCCGCACCGGGTTGAGCGAAACATAGCGCATCGCATGCGCTAGATGCGCCTCGTCCGTCACGACCGCGCCGAACCGGCCCTGCTACAGATGTCCGGTCCAACGGTGCCGCGCGTTAATGAACCCGGTATAGCGGCGATGGGCGTCGGCGAACGTGCGTCGCAGCCCATCCTCATCCGACGGCACGACGATAAGGTGAACGTGGTTGGGCATCAGGCAATAGGCCCGGATCTCCGCGCCGGCCTTGCGCGCGGCCTCGGCCAACAGATCGCGATATAATTCGTAATCGCCGCTCTCGAAAAAGGTTTGCTGCCGGCGATTACCGCGCTGGGTCACGTGATAGGGATATCCGGGCAGGACGAGGCGAGGAAGGCGAGCCATGCGGCTATCCTAGCGAGCTACATAGCTCGCGGCGGCCAACTGGCTCCAATTTGGTGCATTTAGTAAACTGTCACGGTAATTCGTAATCGCAGCCACCGTAATCGTAACCCTATGTTCGTCGCGCCGATGCTACTATCAAACATCGCACAACGATCGAGATGATTGTCAACGGTACTACGATGCAAGCGTAATGAAGCGTCCTATCCAATAAATCTGTTCCGTGCAGCCGAAATGCCGCGACCGCAGTTGCAGCTCCAATCGCAACAATCGGAATAAGCACGTAGATTAAGGCGTTATTGCGCAAGTCTCTTTTGATTTCGCTCCAAAATGTCATTGGCATGACCCCTCTGCCTGCGCTAGAAGTTGATCGATCCGTGCATCAATGCCGGCTACCCAATTATTCTTTCTGCTCTCCTCGATGGCGAGCAGCTCGGACGCGCTGTAGCTGCCCCCGGCGATAGCGAGTGCGAGTGCCTTAGATTGGGGAAGCGGAACGATTGCAAGAGGAACACCGATCGCCGCCAAGGTTTTACCGATCAAGTGCGCATCGCTCGCGTCACTTGCGTAGATTGATTTATAAAATCGCAGTGTGGGAATGTCATTCCACGCACCGCCACCCGAACTACTCGTAACGCGACGCGGCAATGTTTTGCGCGCTTTCGCCACAGCGTCATTGATCCTCTGACATGGGACGGACGGTGCTTTTTGCCGCTTTGGTTTTGGCCTAGTGGCCGTAACAACAATATCGGTTGGCTGAGGAGCAGGATCACTAAGTGGAGTGTCGCCTGGCTCAATGGGATTTGTAAATGGTTGCTGAGGAATGTCACTCGGTCGTCCATCTGAACTGCAAACTTCCGGGTTGTCTCCAACTTGCACGCACTGCTGTGTTGAGAGGCCAGCCGGATCGCTGCCATTCACCGGATCCCCACCAACATAATTATACCAATTCATCCCATCGCCATAGCCGATCGGATCAGTCTGCATGAACCGCCCCAGCGTCGGCGAATAGAAGCGCGCCTTGTAGTAATACATGCCAAGCTCGGGGAGCCAGACCTGGCCGGTATACTGCATCCGCAGCGCATTTCCCGCACCCGGAATGCCATATTCGTCATAGGTATTAGTCACCTGAGGGGTGCCCGAGGAGTCCGCATCGGAGATCGTCGAGCCGCGCTCGTCAGTGACCACCCAATATTTGACGCCCCCTGTCTTATATACCAGCAACGGTTCATCGGTCCCTGGGCCCATTATGTAGCGCTGGGCTATACCTCCCGTCGACGTGAGGTATAGCGCGATCACCTGATCGCCATCGTACAGGTCCTTCGTGTCCGTCGTTGCCGCGCCACTCGACTGGAACAACCTCATCAGCGGGTCGTAAGTCAGGGTCGCCGAATTCGGCCCGGTCAGCAGTAGGTTCTCGGAGCTGTAGGTATAGGTATTACTGCCCGAACTCGTCAGGTTGCCGCGCGCATCGAAGCCGAACGTCGTGCTGGTCGCGGCGCTATACTGGTTGAGTCCGTTAGACGTGTAGTTGCGCGCAACGTTGGTGGCGCCCGTCCAGGAATAGAGGTTGTTCGATCGCGTCGTGGACGTGATCTGTGACGCTTGGTTGTAACCAAAGCCGAGCGTCAGGTCATAGGTCGTGCCCGGAAGGTCGGACGCCAGAGACGTCAGCCGGGATGCAGTGTCATAGCCATAGCTCGTGACCACACCATTGCCGCGGGTCAACGACGTCCGCCGGCCGAGATCGTCATAGCCATATGTCCCGAGCGTCGTCGTCCCGCTCTCCTTGATCGTCGTCATCTCGCCGGTGACCAGATAATCATAGGTCACGTAAAAGAGGTCGGGCCAGGTCAGCCGGGTCCGTCGCCCGGCTGCGTCGTACTGATAACCGACCGTGCCGATCGGCCCCGTCTGGGTCAGATTGCGGCCGAGCGCGTCATACGTGAAGCTCAGCGTCTGCGCCGAGGTCGCGGCGCTCGTCAGCCGCCCCAGAAGATCATAGCCATAGGTCACGTCGGGTTCGGTACCCGGCAGATCCTTGGTCTTCAGCCGGTTGAGATTGTCATAGGTATAACCAATCGTCAGCGTACCGCCGCGCAGCAGCCGGCTAGTGACGTTGCTGTTGGCGTCGTAACCCAGCTGCTCATAGTCCGTCGTCGAGCTCGTCCCCGAACCCTTGGTCGGCGATGGATAATTGGTCTTCGACAGCCGATCGAACCCATCATAGGTGTAACTGGTCTTGTTGTTATTGGCGTCGGTCACCGTCGCGACCTGGCCATTGTCGCTATAGGTCGCAGTCGCTTCGTCGGAAGCGTCCGCGGTTCCATAAGCCGAGGTCGTCTTGGTGACGCGATCGGCATTGTCGTAGGTCATCTTGGTGATGCGATCGGCATCGCCGGTGCCCGTTGTCGCGGTGCAGGCCGACGCCGGCAGCGAAGTATAGGTGCTCGGCTTCATCCGCACCGCACTGCAATCAAGCCGACCATCGATATCGTAGCTATACTGGGTCAGCGCATAGGTCGTGCCGCCGGCGGTGACCGCGACTTGCGCCTTACGGTCAGCAGCGTCGAGCGTGGTTGCGACCTGTTGCAGTGAACTGAATGCCGACCAGTCGGTATCAGCCGTGCCGTTGACCGTGCCTGTTTCGACCAACGTCGCGACACCGCGATCGTTATACGTCGTCCGCACCGCGCGGCGCTTGAGCGCGCCGCCGCCGTCGGGATCGGCGCTTATGACGCCGACCCGTTCGCGATCGGAATCGTAACGATAGGTCGTCGTATCCGCCGTCCCGGCCAGCGGGCCGTCGACGGTCTGGACGTTGCCGACATCGTCATAGCCGACGGTAGTGGTCGCCGTCAGGCTTCCATCGCCCGCCGCCTTGGTCACCGTGGTCGGCAACAGGTTGCTGTTATAGCCGATCGTCGTCTTCGCCTCGTCGACGGCGCCGACGCACGAAGCGGTCGTCTGGCAGGTCGAGGTCCCTGTTAGCAACTGGACGCCGCTGGTGGCGGTATAGCTATAGGTCGCCTTTGGCCGTGTTCCGCCGGCAGTCGCGGCGGGCGACGTCACGGTCAGCAGATTGCCGGTGGTCGGATCGTAGGTGTAATCGGTCTGATTGCCCTTGGCGTCCTTAGTCCAATTGGGCTGGTTGCAGGTGGCGACATTGCTGCAGGTCGCGTCATAGCCTGCAGTCGCCACGATATCGGCCAGCCCAGACCCACTTTTGGCGACCTTGCGTGTCTCGGTGACATTACCGCGGCTATCGTAGGTGTACTGCGTGTAATTGCCCTCGGGCGCGATCACCTTGGTGAGGTAGGTGTAGGTCGGATCGTAGGTCAGCGTAGTGGTCTTGCTGAGCGCGTTGGTCGCGGTCTTCATCCGCTGTGACGCGATGTCGAACGTATAGACCGTGGCATGCCCACCCGGATCGGTCACCGTCGTGGTCCGCACGCCCGAGGCATCGACATAGGCATAGGTCGTCGTGCCCACCGGTGTCGTGACGGTCTGTACCCGACCCGAGCCGTCACGAGTGTAGGTGATATCTTCTGCGCTCTTGCCGGGGCGCTTGATGCCGGAGCCGGTGCTGGCGAAGCGGAAGGTCGTCGTCCGGCTCATCGGATCGGTGATCGCGATATAGGTATTGGCGCCCGACGACGACGTCGCGAAAGTCTGCGCACGCGTGCTCGATCCGGCAATCTTGGTGTTGCTCATCACCACGCCGGTCTGCGCGCCCCAGGTCGCGAGGTCGGGGGTCTCGCCGTCTATCTCGCTCCACGGATCGATCGCCGCATATTGGGCGGTCAGCCGATAGCCGCCCGAGCTGGTCGCCGTGCTGGCACGATAAGCATTGCCGCGCTGGAGACAGGCAAAAGTGTCCCCCGTCTGCTTGAAGCTCACGCAATAATTCAGCGTATCATAGGTATAGGTCAGCGTTGCGCCGCCGGGCGTGGTCATGTCGGTGACCAGCCCGATCGCGGTCTGGTTGGGATAGGCACCCTGCTTGGCGGTGTCGAAATGGAACACCGAGCCATCGCGGTCGGTATAAGTGTAGATGCCGCTCGCCAGCGTCAGCGTCGAGCCGTCAGCGTCGTACGGGACATAAACGCCGCCGGAGAGGAGGAAGGTGTTGCCCTCGCCCTTGAACGCGATCGTTGTCTGCGCGCCGCTGACGTAGATCGATGCCCATATATTATCAGCGCCGCCATTGCTGATCCGCTGATAGGACAGGCCGGTTCGGTCATCCTGTCCCGCGCTCAGCACTGGGCTGTTGTAATTGACCCGGCCGAGGAACAGGTCGACCCCATTGGCGTCCACCGACGTGCGGTCGGGTACCGCTCCGCTCTGTGCCGCCGCCGGCAAGGCCCAGCAGCTTCCCGCAATCGCGGTGGAAGCCAGAATGACACGCGCGAACTTGTGGCCGAACATCGTCCGTCCTCCCATTGGGTTGATCTGAAAATGGAAAGTGGGACACGCTGCCCCTCAGGGCGCGCCGGTCACGTTCACATTGACGCGGTTGTCTGCCTTATCGAAGCTGTAGTTCGAGACGACATTGTTGTTGACCGTGCCCGAATGCGCGACCTTCACCAGTCGCCCCTTGGCATCATAGGTGTAATTGACCGTCTCGGATGCCCCGGCCATGCCGGCCGCCATTGCGGCGAGTATTATGGAACCGGCGCAGACAGTCAGCGCCGTAGCTAATCGACCCATCTTCGCCCCCTCGATTCGTAACTCAGCAAAGGCTGAGCCGCATTTTCCAACATGGCAATGGAAACTATTTGATAAACCAACAAATCATGTCCGTTTCGGACGGATCGCGAGGCTCATCGCACCTGCGGAAACGAAGTGAAACCTGCGCTCGCGCGAAGACCGAAGCACGATGCATTGAGCGCGACGCACAAAAAAAAGGGCGGCCGTCGCCAGCCGCCCCTCTCCCGTCGATTTAACCGAATCAGCTGGTCGGCGGGCTGTCGATCCAGGTTGACCAGAAGCCGGCGATGTCGCTGCGCGGCGCGGTGGTGACTGCGGCGAACGCCGCTTTGGCGCCGGCCTTGTCGCCCGACAGCGCCAGGGCGATGCCCAAATGCGTATTGACCTCGTCATTGTTGACGCCGCCCTTGGTCAGCGCCTGCTTGTAGAGCGCGATCGCCTTGGCATAGTCGCCGCGGCCCAGGAATGCGTCGCCGGTCTGCGACGACAGCGCGCCATTGGCCGACGCCGCCGCCTTGGTCTCGAGCCCCGCGAAAGAGCCTTCGGCCGCGACCTGGTTGTTCGAGCTGGTGACCAGCGCCTGGATGTTGGAATTGCCGGTGCCGGGAATCTTGCCCGCGGCCTTGCCCTCGGCGATCACCGCCTTGGTTTCGTCGGGCAGGCCGACGTCCATCACTTTCTGCGCATATTCCTCGTAATAATTCTGGTCGGCGAGCGATTTGGTCTGGCGCATCAGCCGGAACACGTCGATCATCTGCTTCTTGTCGAGCTTGGCGACGGGGTTCTGGGTCAGCGCGTAATAGCCGAGCGCGTCGCGCCAGGTCTTCGACGTCGGATAGGCGACGAGCCAGCGCTTCAGCCAGACGATGGTTTGCGGCTTGAGGCCGGCGGCGGCCGATTGCGCGATGCCGTATTTGTAGATGTCCTCCGACTGCTTGCCGGACGCGACCACCTTTTCGAGGTCGGCCATGCCGCCGGCGGCGTCGCCAGCCTGGACCTTGGACTTGGCGAGGTAGAGCGGCAGATTCGCTTCGGTCGACCCGTGCTGCTGCGCCTGCTGGAACAGCCGGCTCGCGCGCGCCCAATCCTTGGCGTCGTAAGCGATCGTCGCGCGGCTGAACTCGAACTTGGGCAGCATGTCCGCGGGCGTCTTGGGATTGACGATCAGCGCATCGAGCGGGGCGATCATCGGCGCCGGATCGAACGCGCCATTGGTGCCAGCCGAAGAATCGGCGATCTTCTGCGACACCAGGGCATAGCGCAGGAAGGTTGAAATATATTTGTCGTCGTCGGTCTTGGCCGCGGCTTCGGCTTCGCCCACGGCGGTCTCGGCCGTCGCCATATCCTTGGCGAGCAGCGCGGCCTTGGCCTTGTTCGCGGCAACCGCCACGGCCTGGGTATATTGCGGGCCGGCGGGCGCTTCTTCCTTCTTCTTGGCAAAAGCGGGCGGCGCAAAGGCCAGCCCGGTCGCGCCGGCGACCATCGCCGCGGCGAAGGCGGCCGTCGAAATGCTCTTCATCAATCTCTCCTCATGGGCGGGGGAACCCT
>Ga0207669_10000619_pt1 | contig 15408 bp, 3 predicted proteins | sample KBSM33metaG_FD_184329 | JGI IMG/M metagenome (GOLD analysis project Ga0207669, IMG submission 184329) | Miscanthus rhizosphere microbial communities from Kellogg Biological Station, Michigan, USA - KBS M3-3 metaG (SPAdes) (version 2) | ecosystem: Host-associated > Plants > Roots > Rhizosphere >...
GCTCTCATCATCTCCAGGAATCGATAGAAGACCCTCCGTCGCAGGTAAACTGTGGCCAACCCTTTGACAGTTTCCAACACGCTCCCTATATCGCGCTCCTCACCACAGCTTTCGGGAAATGACACGGCGTCGCGCACCGGGTCGATCGAATTGGAAGCTGCCGGTTCACACGACGCTAGAAGCTGCCCGTCCACGGCCGGAAACGGAAGTAGGATGAGCGGCTTTTTTGCGTCGCGATGCGTGCCCGCCTCGGGGATCCGGGGCACGAATTTTAAGCTGACGAGGCAAACACCCACATGGCGACCAAAGCGATCGAAGGCACCGCAAAGCGGCGCATCCGCAAGGTTTTCGGCAACATCCACGAAGTGGTGCAGATGCCGAACCTGATCGAGGTTCAGCGCGAATCCTACGAACAGTTCCTGCGCAGCGATCCATCGATCGGCTACGTGTCCGGCCTGGAAAAGACCCTGCGCTCGGTCTTCCCCATCCGCGACTTCGCCGGCACCGCCGAGCTCGACTTCGTCAATTACGAGCTCGAGCCGCCCAAGTTCGATACCGACGAATGCCGCCAGCGCGGCATCACCTATGCGGCGCCGATGCGCGTTACCTTGCGCCTGATCGTGTTCGAGGTGGATCCCGATACGGAAGCCCGCTCGGTGCTCGATATCAAGGAGCAGGACGTCTACATGGGCGACATGCCGCTCATGACCGAGAACGGCACCTTCATCGTCAATGGTACCGAACGCGTCATCGTCAGCCAGATGCACCGGTCGCCGGGCGTGCTGTTCGATCATGACCGCGGCAAGACCCACGCCTCGGGCAAGTATCTGTTCGCGGCGCGCGTGATCCCGTATCGCGGCTCGTGGCTCGATTTCGAGTTCGACGCCAAGGACATCGTCAACGTCCGTATCGACCGCAAGCGCAAGCTGCCGGTCACGGCTCTGCTCTATGCGCTCGGCCTGACGTCCGAGGACATCCTCAACTATTTCTACAACCGCGTGACTTTCGTCCGCGGTCCCAACGGCTGGCAGATTCCGTTCGCGCCCGAGAACTGGCGCGGCGCCAAGCCGATGTTCGACATCGTCGACGCCAAGTCGGGTGAGATCATCTTCCCGGCCGGCCAGAAGGTTTCCCCGCGCGCTGCCAACAAGGCGCAGAAGGACGGCCTCGAGACGCTGCTGATCCCGACCGAGGAAATCTACGGTCGCTATTCGGCCTATGACCTGATCAACGAGAAGACCGGCGAGATCTATATCGAGGCCGGCGACGAGTTCGGGATCGAGAATCTCGAAAAGCTCGACGCTGCCGGGATCGACCGCGTCGAACTGCTCGACATCGACCATGTGTCGACCGGGCCGTGGATCCGCAACACGCTCAAGGCCGACAAGGCCGAAGAGCGCGAGCAGGCGCTGTCGGACATCTACCGCGTCATGCGCCCCGGCGAACCGCCGACGCTCGAGACCGCGGAGTCGCTGTTCGCGGGTCTGTTCTTCGACCCCGAGCGCTACGATCTGTCGGCCGTCGGCCGCGTCAAGCTCAACATGCGCCTCGACTTGGATGCCGAGGACACGGTCACGACGCTCCGCACCGAGGACATCCTCGCAGTGGTCAAGACGCTGGTCGACCTCAAGGACGGCAAGGGCGAGATCGACGATATCGACAATCTCGGCAACCGCCGCGTGCGGTCGGTCGGCGAGTTGCTCGAGAACCAGTATCGCGTCGGCCTGTTGCGCATGGAGCGTGCGGTCAAGGAGCGGATGAGCTCGGTCGACGTGTCGACCGTCATGCCCAACGACCTGATCAACGCCAAGCCCGCGGTCGCCGCGGTGCGCGAGTTCTTCGGCTCGTCGCAGCTGTCGCAGTTCATGGACCAGACCAACCCGCTCTCCGAAGTGACGCACAAGCGTCGCGTTTCGGCGCTCGGGCCGGGCGGCCTCACCCGCGAGCGCGCGGGCTTCGAGGTCCGCGACGTCCATCCGACGCATTATGGCCGTATCTGTCCGATCGAAACGCCGGAAGGCCCGAACATCGGTCTGATCAACAGCCTGGCGTCGTTCAGCCGCGTCAACAAATACGGCTTCATCGAAACGCCGTACCGCAAGGTCATCGACAACAAGGTAACCACCGACGTCGTCTATCTGTCGGCGATGGAAGAGGCCAAGCACACGATCGCGCAGGCCAACGCCGAAACTGACGACGACGGCAAGCTGACCGAGGAGCTCGTCTCCGCGCGTCAGGCGGGCGAATTCCTGATGGCGCTGCCTGAGAACATCACGCTGATGGACGTGAGTCCCAAGCAGCTCGTGTCGGTCGCGGCGTCGCTCATTCCGTTCCTGGAAAACGACGACGCCAACCGCGCGCTGATGGGATCGAACATGCAGCGCCAGGCGGTGCCGCTGGTCCGTGCCGAGGCGCCGTTCGTCGGCACCGGCATGGAAGAGACGGTGGCGCGGGATTCGGGTGCGGCGATCGCCGCCAAGCGCGCGGGCATCGTCGACCAGGTCGACGCTACCCGTATCGTCATCCGGGCGACCGGAGAGGTCGAAGCCGGCAAGTCGGGCGTCGACATCTACACGCTGATGAAGTTCCAGCGCTCGAACCAGAATACCTGCATCAACCAGCGTCCGCTGGTGAAGGTGGGTGACGTGGTCAACACCGGCGACGTGATCGCCGACGGCCCGTCGACCGAGTTCGGCGAGCTGGCGCTCGGCCGCAACGCGCTCGTCGCGTTCATGCCGTGGAACGGCTACAATTATGAGGATTCGATCCTCATCAGCGAGCGTATCGTCAAGGACGACGTCTTCACCTCGATCCATATCGAGGAATTCGAAGTCATGGCCCGCGACACCAAGCTCGGGCCGGAAGACATCACCCGCGACATCCCGAACGTCGGCGAGGAAGCGCTGCGCAACCTCGACGAGGCGGGCATCGTCTATATCGGTGCCGAGGTCGAGCCGGGCGACATCCTGGTCGGCAAGATCACGCCGAAGGGCGAAAGCCCGATGACGCCGGAAGAAAAGCTCCTCCGCGCGATCTTCGGTGAGAAGGCGTCGGACGTTCGTGACACCTCGCTGCGTCTGCCCCCGGGCGTCGCCGGCACGGTGGTCGAGGTCCGCGTGTTCAATCGCCACGGCATCGACAAGGACGAGCGCGCGATGGCGATCGAGCGCGAGGAGATCGAGCGCCTGAAGAAGGACTCGGACGACGAGCGCACGATCCTCAACCGCGCGACCTGGTCGCGCCTGCGGGAAATGCTGATCGGTCAGGTCGCCACGGCGACGCCGAAGGGCCTGAAGAAGGGCTCGGAGATCGATCAGGACCTGCTCGACAGCGTCGACCGCCACGAATGGTGGAAGTTCGCGGTCGCCGACGACAAGGTCCAGTCGGACCTCGAAGCGGTCAAGGGTCAGTATGATGACGCGGTGAAGCTCATCAAGGACAAGTTCGAGGATCGCCGCGAGAAGCTCGAGCGGGGCGACGAACTGCCGCCTGGCGTGCTCAAGATGGTCAAGGTCTTCGTCGCGGTGAAGCGCAAGCTGCAGCCGGGCGACAAGATGGCCGGCCGTCACGGCAACAAGGGCGTCATCAGCCGCATCCTGCCGGCCGAGGACATGCCGTTCCTGGCGGACGGTACCCCGGTCGACCTGGTGCTCAACCCGCTGGGCGTGCCGTCGCGCATGAACGTCGGTCAGATCTTCGAGACGCATCTCGGCTGGGCCGCGCGCGGCCTGGGCCAGCAGATCACCCAGGCGCTGGAGGATTGGCGCGACGCCAATCCCGACGCCAAGGCGGGTGCGATGCCGGAAGTGGTCAAGGAGCGTCTGAAGACGATCTATGGGGAGCATTACGTGGCCGATATCGACGCCCGTAGCGGCGCCGAGATCGTCGAGCTGGCGCAGAACCTGAAGGCCGGCGTCCCGATGGGCACCCCGGTGTTCGACGGCGCGCACGAAGGCGACGTGACGGCGATGCTCGAACTGGCGGGTCTCGACCCGTCGGGTCAGTCGGACCTGTTCGACGGCCGCACCGGCGATCAGTTCGATCGCAAGGTGACGGTGGGCATCATCTACATGCTGAAGCTCCACCATCTGGTCGACGACAAGATCCACGCTCGTTCGATCGGGCCGTACTCGCTCGTCACCCAGCAGCCGCTGGGCGGCAAGGCGCAGTTCGGCGGCCAGCGCTTCGGCGAAATGGAGGTCTGGGCGCTGCAAGCGTACGGCGCCGCCTATACGCTGCAGGAGATGCTGACGGTGAAGTCGGACGACGTGGTCGGCCGCACCAAGGTCTATGAGGCGATCGTCAAGGGTGACGACACGTTCGAGGCCGGCATCCCGGAGAGCTTCAACGTGCTCGTCAAGGAAATGCGCTCGCTGGGCCTCAACGTCGAACTCAAGAACGACGAGCCCGGCGTGGATTCGGACGGCGTGGTGATCGCGGCCGAGTAAACCATTGGCCCTCTCCCGCTTGCGGGAGAGGGTTGGGTGAGGGTCTTCTTTCTTCTTCTTTCCCGTCGCTTCGATCGAAGAAGGAAGAAGGCCCTCACCCTCCCACCGCCTGACGGCGGCGGGCCCCTCCCTCTCCCGCTCGCGGGAAAGGGGAAAGAATTTCAAGGAAGGGTTCATTCCCATGAACGAACTGACCAATTTCGCGAACCCGGTCGCCAAGCCGGAAACCTTCGACCAGATCCAGATCGGCATCGCGTCGCCAGACCGTATCCGTTCCTGGTCGTTCGGCGAGATCAAGAAGCCCGAAACGATCAATTACCGCACGTTCAAGCCCGAGCGTGACGGCCTGTTCTGCGCGCGCATCTTCGGTCCGATCAAGGATTACGAATGCCTGTGCGGCAAGTACAAGCGCATGAAGTACAAGGGCATCGTCTGCGAAAAGTGCGGCGTCGAGGTCACCGTCTCGAAGGTTCGCCGCGAGCGCATGGGCCATATCGAGCTGGCCGCCCCGGTCGCGCACATCTGGTTCCTGAAGTCGCTGCCGTCGCGCATCGGCCTGCTGCTCGATATGCAGCTCAAGCAGCTCGAGCGCGTGCTGTACTTCGAAGCGTACATCGTGATCGAGCCCGGCGTGACCCCGCTCGAGCGCTTCCAGCTGCTGACCGAGGACGAGCTCCTCGAGGCGCAGGATGAGTATGGCGAAGACGCCTTCACTGCCGGCATCGGCGCCGAAGCGGTCCGCATCATGCTCGAGCAGCTCGACCTGGTCGGCGAGCGCGAGCAGCTCCTCCAGGAGCTGGCGACGACCAAGTCGGAGCTGAAGCCCAAGAAGATCATCAAGCGCCTGAAGGTCGTCGAGAGCTTCATCGATTCGGGCAACCGTCCCGAATGGATGATCCTCGAGGTCGTGCCGGTCATCCCGCCCGAGCTGCGCCCGCTGGTGCCGCTCGACGGTGGCCGCTTCGCGACGTCGGATCTGAACGACCTGTATCGCCGCGTGATCAACCGCAACAACCGCCTCAAGCGGCTGATGGAGCTGCGCGCGCCGGACATCATCGTCCGCAACGAAAAGCGCATGCTGCAGGAAGCCGTCGACGCCTTGTTCGACAATGGCCGTCGCGGCCGCACGATCACCGGCGCCAACAAGCGTCCGCTGAAGTCGCTGTCCGACATGCTCAAGGGCAAGCAGGGCCGCTTCCGTCAGAACCTGCTCGGCAAGCGCGTCGACTATTCGGGCCGTTCGGTCATCGTGACCGGTCCGGAGCTCAAGCTGCACCAATGCGGCCTGCCGAAGAAGATGGCGCTCGAGCTGTTCAAGCCGTTCATCTATGCGCGCCTCGACGCCAAGGGTCTGTCGATGACCCTGAAGCAGGCCAAGAAGTGGGTCGAGAAGGAGCGCAAGGAAGTCTGGGATATCCTGGACGAGGTGATCCGCGAGCACCCCGTGCTGCTCAACCGCGCGCCGACGCTCCACCGCCTGGGCATCCAGGCGTTCGAGCCGGTGCTGATCGAGGGCAAGGCGATCCAGCTCCACCCGCTGGTCTGCTCGGCGTTCAACGCCGACTTCGACGGCGACCAGATGGCCGTGCATGTCCCGCTGAGCCTCGAGGCCCAGCTGGAAGCGCGCGTCCTGATGATGTCGACCAACAACATCCTGTCGCCGGCGAACGGCAAGCCGATCATCGTGCCGTCGCAGGACATGGTGCTGGGTCTCTATTACCTGTCGATGCTCAAGGAAAACGAGCCCGGCGAAGGTATGTTGATGTCCGACATGGCCGAAGTGCACCAGGCGCTCGAAGCCGGCGCGGTGACTCTGCACACCAAGGTCATCAGCCGCGTCCCGCAGACCGATGAAGACGGCAAGACGTACCTCAAGCGGTTCGAGACGACGCCGGGCCGCATGCTGCTCGGCGAGTGCCTGCCCAAGTCGCACAAGGTGCCGTTCGACACCGTCAATCGCCTGCTGACCAAGAAGGATGTCGGCGACGTGATCGACGAGGTCTATCGTCACACCGGCCAGAAGGAGACCGTGCTGTTCGCCGACGCGATCATGGCGCTGGGCTTCAAGCACGCGTTCAAGGCGGGCATCTCGTTCGGCAAGGACGACATGATCATCGCGCCGGACAAGGACAAACTGGTCGACGAGACGCGCGATCAGGTGAAGGACTTCGAGCAGCAGTATCAGGACGGCCTGATCACGCAGCAGGAGAAGTACAACAAGGTGATCGACGCCTGGTCGCGTTGCGGTGACCAGGTCGCCAACTCGATGATGAACGAGATCAAGGCAGTGAAGAAGGATCCGGAAACGGGTCGCGAACTGCCGATCAACTCGATCTACATGATGGCGCACTCGGGTGCCCGCGGTTCGCAGGCGCAGATCAAGCAGCTCGCCGGCATGCGCGGCCTGATGGCCAAGCCATCGGGCGAGATCATCGAGACCCCGATCATCTCGAACTTCAAGGAAGGCCTGACCGTCCTCGAATACTTCAACTCGACCCACGGCGCCCGCAAGGGCCTCGCGGACACCGCGTTGAAGACCGCCAACTCGGGCTACCTCACCCGCCGCCTGGTCGACGTGTCGCAGGATTGCGTCGTCATGGAGGAGGATTGCGGTACCGAGCGTGCGCTCGAGATGCGCGCGATCCTGCAGGGCGGCTCGACCATCGCGTCGCTCGGCGAACGCATCCTGGGCCGCACCACGGCCGAGGACGTGGTCGATGCCAAGACCGGCGAGATCGTCATCCCGTCGGGCACGCTGCTCGACGAGGCGGCGGTCGCGAAGATCGAGGCCACCGGCATCCAGGGGATGAAAATCCGCTCGCCGCTGGTCTGCGAAGCCAAGATCGGCGTCTGCGGCAAGTGCTACGGGCGTGACCTCGCCCGCGGTACCCCGGTGAACATCGGCGAAGCGGTCGGCGTCATCGCGGCGCAGTCGATCGGCGAGCCGGGCACGCAGCTGACCATGCGTACGTTCCACATCGGTGGCGCGGCGCAGCTCAACGAAACGTCCAACCTGGAGGCGCATGCCGACGGTACGGTCGAGTTCCGCGACCTGCGTCTGATCGTCGACCAGCGTGGCCGCCGCGTGGTGCTGAGCCGCTCGGGCGAGATCGCGATCAAGGACATGGACGGCCGCGAGCTGTCGGTCGATCGCATCCCGTACGGTGCGTACGTCATGTTCGACGATGGTCACATCGTCAGCAAGGGCGACCGGATGGCCGAGTGGGATCCGTTCACCATGCCGCTGATCACCGAGACCGGCGGTACGGTGAAGTATCAGGACCTCATCGAAGGCAAGACGCTCACCGAACAGGCCGACGAAGCGACGGGCATCACCCAGCGCGTCGTCACCGAGTATCGCGCCGCCACCAAGTCGAAGGAGGATCTCCGTCCGCGCATGACGCTGACGGGCGCCGATACCAACGAAGCCGCGCGCTACATGCTGGCGCCGGGTGCGGTGCTGTCGGTCGAAGACAATGCCACCGTCCAGGCCGGTGACGTGCTTGCCCGTGTCGCTCGCGAGTCCGCCAAGACCCGCGACATCACCGGCGGTCTGCCGCGCGTCGCCGAGCTGTTCGAAGCGCGCAAGCCCAAGGAAAACGCGATCATCGCGAAGGTCTCGGGCCGCGTCGTGTTCGGCAAGGACTACAAGGCCAAGCGCAAGATCGGCATCCAGCCCGAGGACGGCGGCGAGGTCGTGGAGTATCTGATCCCGAAGTCGAAGGTGATCGACGTTCAGGAAGGCGACTACGTCAAGCGTGGCGACAATCTGATCGGCGGCTCGCCCGATCCGCACGACATTCTCGAGGTGCTCGGCATCGAGCCGCTCGCGGAATATCTCGTGTCGGAAATCCAGGAAGTCTATCGACTCCAGGGCGTGAAGATCAACGACAAGCACATCGAGGTGATCGTTCGCCAGATGCTGCAGAAGGTCGAGATCACCGACGGCGGCGACACCACCCTGCTCGCCGGCGAGCAGGTCGATCGCACCGAGATGGACGAGACCAACGAGAAGCTCGCCCCCGGCCAGCAGCCCGCCCAGGGCAAGCCGGTCCTGCTCGGCATCACCAAGGCGTCGCTGCAGACCCGCAGCTTCATCTCGGCGGCGTCGTTCCAGGAGACCACCCGCGTCCTCACCGAGGCGGCGGTCCAGGGCAAGCAGGACACGCTGATCGGCCTCAAGGAGAACGTCATCGTCGGTCGTCTCATCCCCGCCGGCACCGGTGCGGGCATGAACCGCCTGCGCGTGGCGGCCTCCAGCCGCGACGCCGCGCTCCGCGTCCAGCAGCGTGCGCTGCAGGAAGTGCTGATCGCGCCGAACTCGGCCGCCGAAGAGCGTGCGGCTGAAAAGCTGCGTGACGTCGCCGACGATACGGGCAGCGATGCCCTGGCGAGCGTGACCCCGAGCGGCCACGGCACCGACGCCGATGCCGGCGAGTATCTGAACGAGAGCGAATAAGCTTCTCGTCCGACACTAACTGCTGACTGAAAAAACCGCCGTCCGGAGCGATCCGGGCGGCGTTTTTTTTGTTGCCAAAACGAGGGTTTCCGCCCGCTATGGCTTAAAAAATCATCTATCTAGAGCAGCATAGGCCGTGATAACCGGGTGGATGGATCCAGCGGACTCGGTATATTTTGGGGGGATTATGGCAAATCTGGTGGCGATTGTGCAGCCGCAAGGCAGTTTCAGCGGCGGCCCGGGAGACGACACCTATACCGGAACTCCTGGCGCTGACACGATCAACGGCAATGGCGGTAACGACATACTCGCTGGTGGTGCGGGCGGAGATACGATCGACGGGGGAGACGGCGACGACATTCTGGTTTCCGCGGATTTCGGTCCCAGCCCCAACGATCCGATCGCGGATATGGGAACCGAGCACGACCATCTCGAAGGCGGCGGTGGAAACGATTACCTCGCAATCGGATATGGCGACGACGCGGATGGCGGAACCGGCGTCAACGTATTGCGCTTGTCGCTAGGTGGCGCATCTTCTGGCGTAACGCTCGATACGGCAAACATTATCACCGGCGGCAGCTACTCGCTCGGTGGAGGGACAATTGTTAATATCCAGGCCGTCAAGGAGATCACCGGGTCCGCCTTCGGAGATACTATCACCGTAGCCATTCAAGACATGCCGGTAACAGCGGTCAATACCGCGGGCGTTACCCTTTTTGGAGGAGCGGGCGACGACCACCTTACCATCTTGGGCTCGGTCAACGGCAACACATTATGGGGCGATGAAGGCAACGACACGCTCACCGGTGGTGAAGGCAACGATTACTTCTACGGCGGAGCCGATGCCGATATTATTTCTGGCGGCGGCGGTGATGATATTGTCTTCATAACGAAGCCGGACGAAATCGTTGCCGGGGACAGGATCGACGGTGGCACGGGTTCCGACACATTATTGATCGACAACAATCGCCGGTACATTTCCGGAACGCTCGATATTTCGGCATTGTCCCTTGCCAATGTCGAGAATCTGGCGGTCACGCACATCGCGAACGTAACGATGACGGCGACACAGTTCGCCTCGTTTAGCAACATCTATGACGCCAGCACCAATTACAGTTCGACGGTCTTCACGCTGAACACTGCCGGAACCACATCCATGAACGGCCACAGCGCCTCGACAGCGTTGAACGTTAATCTGGCTAACGGCACCAATGTGTTCGACATGTCGGGCTTGATCGGCGGCTGGGGTTCCGTGGTGACGGGCGGCACCGGTAATGACACGATTATCGGCGGATCGGGCCTGGACATTCTGACTGGTGGCGACGGCAACGACTCGCTGACCGGCGGCGATAGTCCCGCAGATCCGATTTACAACCGGACCGACCAATTAAGCGGCGGCCGCGGCGACGATCATTATTACCTGACCAGCGCGCAGGTAAGCGTGATCGAAAATTCCGGCGAGGGGAACGACACCGTCACCACCACTTTCAGCTATACTCTATCGGCCAATGTCGAGTCTCTCGAGCTTATCGGTAGTGCGGACATCGATGGCTACGGCAATAACTTGGCCAATATTATCACCGGCAACAGCGGCGCAAATCATCTCTATGGGCTGGATGGCAACGACATGCTCGACGGCGGCACCGGCATCGACCAACTGTTCGGCGGGGTTGGCGACGACGTTTACCATGTCGACCAGCAGGGCGACTGGGCGTTCGAGAATGCCGGCGAAGGCACCGACACGGTGGTCTCGACGGTGGGCTATTACCTTTACCCGAACATCGAGAACCTGATCCTGGCATCAGGTGCGGGCAACATCTTCGGCGTCGGTAACGAACTGGCCAACACCATCACCGGCAATGAAGGCGACAACCTCCTTCTGGCGCATGCGGGTGACGACACGGTCCATGGCGGCGCAGGTGCCGACACCATCTATGGCGAGGACGGCAACGACCAGCTCTATGGCGATGCCGGCGACGACGTGATCGTCGGCGGCGCCGGTGACGACGTGCTCGACGGCGGCACAGGTACCGACCAGCTTTTTGGCGGGACCGGCGACGACGTCTACCATGTCGACCAGCAAGGCGACTGGGCGTTCGAGAATGCCGGCGAAGGCACCGACACGGTGATCTCGACGGCGAGCTATTACCTTTATCCGAACATCGAGAACCTGATCCTGGCGTCGGGCGCCGGCAACATCTTCGGCGTCGGTAACGAACTGGCCAACACCATCACCGGCAATGAGGGCGACAACCTCGTCCTGGCACATGCGGGTGACGACACGGTCCATGGCGGCGCGGGCGCCGACACCATCTATGGCGAGGATGGTAACGACCAGCTCTATGGCGATGCCGGCAACGATGTGATCTTCGGCGGCGCCGGCAACGACATGCTCGACGGCGGCACGGGTATCAACCTGCTGTTCGGCGGGGTTGGCGACGACGTCTACTATGGGCTGGACTGGGCGTTCGAGTATGCCGGCGAAGGCAACGACACGGTGATCTCGACGGAGGACTATTTCCTTTACCCGAATATCGAGAATCTGATTCTGGCGGGTACCGGCAACATCAACGGCGCCGGTAATCGGCTGGCCAACACCATCACCGGCAATGAGGGCAACAACCGCCTTGAAGGAGGCGGCGGCGGCGACGTGATCAACGGCAAGGCGGGCAATGACTGGCTCTACGGTGATTCCGGACCCGCGGTCGATACGTTCGTGTTCGAGCACGGCACCGGGGTAGATGTGGTCATCAGCTTCGACCCCGGCATCGACAAGATCGACCTCACCGCCATCGGCTATAGCTGGCAGCAGGTGCAGAACGCGCTCCACGACACCAACCAAAACGCCCTGGAAATCGACCTCGGCAATGGCGACGCCGTCTTCCTTTCATCCGTGACCGTTTCACAGCTCCAGCAGTCCGACTTCATCCTCGCCGGCAGCTCGGCCGCGGTCACCACCCTCACCGCTCGCGCCGCGGCCCCGGCAACCTCCGATCTCCAGGAGATCGACCACGGCGCCATGCTATCCGGACTGTGGCATGACGGTGGCCATGGACTAGCGCTGATGGCGACGCTCTAAGCCGCTCCGCACCACATCGGCCGAAAACACAACCGCCGCCCCGAGCAATCCGGGCGGCGGTTTTTGTTTCCGAAACGGGGATTTCCGCCCGCTACGGCCTAAAAAATCCACTATCTAGAGCGGTATAGGCCGTGATAACCGTCCGGATGGATCAAGCGGACTCGGTATATTTTGGGGGGATTATGGCAAATCTGGTAGCGATTGTGCAGCCGCAAGGCAGTTTCAGCGGCGGCCCGGGAGACGACACCTATACCGGAACTCCTGGCGCTGACACGATCAACGGCAATGGCGGTAACGACAAGCTGAGCGGCGGTAGTGGCGGAGACACGATCGATGGCGGCGACGGTCAAGATACCCTCTCCTCAGCTGGCGATCCTGGAAACTGGCAGCATTCCTATTTTTACTACAACCCAATCATCCCGACGCTCGATAGCGGAACCGAAGTGGATACTATCCGTGGCGGGGCCGGACTGGACCTGATCTTTGCTGGCTATGGTGATAACGTTGACGGTGGCGCCGGCGGCGCATTGCTCTTCCTCAGCCTCCAAGGGGCGACATCAGGCGTCGTCGTCGATTTCAACCAGCTAAATAATAACGGCACGCTGACCATTGGCGGCGGCACGATCACCAATATCGCAGGCGTCGAGTTCGTCGATGGTAGCAACTTCGCCGACACGATCAGTGCTAGCGGTTTCGGCGCCGTTTCGCCCGATATTCGCGGCTTGGGCGGAAACGATCATCTTATTGGGGGCGCTGAGCACTCCAATCTCTACGGCGGCGACGGCGACGACGTGCTCGACTCCCCCGGCAGCGGTGGCGGCTATTTTTACGGCGAAGCGGGCAACGACACCTTTCACGGCAATTCCGGCGTCTACGCGTTCGGCGGCGACGGCAACGACGTCTATTATGGCGGCGGCAACTTCATGGGCGGGGCCGGTTCCGACACGCTGGTCGGAAGCACGATATATTCTGAGATTTCGTTCGCCAACGGCGGTGCCGGCAACGACACGCTCACCGGCGGCAACGGCGATGACGGCATCTTCGGGGGGACCGGTGCCGACGTCATTCATGGCGGCGTAGGCAATGACGCACTCTATTCCGCCGGAACAGAATCCAGCTATTCGAATAGTGGCACCTCGGCGGACACTCTGGACGTCGGCAACGAGCATGACCGCGTCTACGGTGATGAGGGCGACGATTATATTTCGGTCGGATATGGTGACGACGCCGACGGTGGCACTGGCACTAACACCCTGGTTCTGACTCTGACTGGCGCGCCAACAGGCGTCACCGTAGACGGTAACGCGATTCTTGCCGGCAGCGTGACTATCGGCGGCGGGACATTATCCCATTTCCAGCGCATCGAGCAGATAACCGGCTCGGCCTTTGCCGACACGATCACGATGCCGACCCAGGACTATCAGCGGACCGTTTATGGTGGTGGTGGCAACGATCATCTGACGGGCGGGGGCAGTTCGGTCATCTTCTATGGTGACGACGGAAACGACACGATCGTCGGTAGTACCGTCGGCGATATATTGTACGGCGGCGCGGGCGCAGACTCGATTTCCGCGCGCGGGGGCGACGATATGATCTACCTTCAGCTCGGCGATGTCGCTGCGGGTGAAAGTATCGACGGGGGCGACGGCAACGACACCTTGACGGTGTCCGATACCTATCCTCAGACGTTTGTCGACCTGTCCGGCGTCACCATCGCCAATGTCGAGAATCTGATAGCTGGCACGCTCACGATGACAGGAGCGCAGCTCGCCGGATTCAAGTCGGTCCAGACCATGTCAGTAAACTTATCGACGGGCGGCAATATTTCGCTCGCAGGCGAAGCGTTCAGTGTCGGCGGCACCGTGACGTTCGCAAATATCGCCACCAATTTCGACTTGACGGGCGCTACGCGTCCGTATGCCGCCCAGACGACCACTTTTCAGGGCGGCAACGCCGCCGATGTCATCACCACGATCGATGGCGATGACATCATTAACGGCGGAGGAGGCGACGACGTCATCAACGCTGGTGGCGGCAATGATACGCTGACCGGGGGTACAGGGCGCGACACGCTGCATGGCGGCGACGGAAACGACAGCATCGTGGTGACCGCCGCCGATTACTCCGCGGGCGAGGTCTATGACGGTGGCGCCGGCAACGATACGCTTTTCTTAAACGGTGTGGACATTTCGACTTCGACGGTTACATCGATCGAGACGCTGGCCATCGCCAATAACACTACCGTCTCGATGACGGGTGCGCAGTTTCAAGGTTTTTCGCACATCGTGACCCCGGGAACTAGCGGCCCTTTCCCTGAAACGATCAATCTGACGACCGGAGGAACCATAAAGTTCACGGGGAGCGGCGACGCACTGGTCCTCAACCTGGCTACCGTCGACACGGCGATCGATCTGTCGGGGGCCGGTATTTTTAGCGCCACCGTTAACGGCAATATTGGCAATGACACGATCATTGGCGGAGGGCTCTACACCACGCTTAATGGCGGCGGCGGCGACGATACGCTGATCGCGACGAGCGGAACGGCCACGTTGCAGGGCGGTGACGGCAGCGACCGCCTGATCGGTGGCGCCGGGGCGGATTTCCTCGATGGCGGCGCCGGGATCGACTTGGCCGATTACCACACCGCGGCCGCGGGCGTGACCGTCCGGCTGGGTTTGACCGACACCGCCATCGGTACGGCCACGGGCGGTGATCAACTGCGCGGGATCGAAAATGTCGCCGGCACCGACTTCGCCGATGTGCTGATCGGCGGCAATGGTGTCAACATACTGGTCGGCGGGGGTGGAGACGATCGGCTGGAAGGCGGCCTGGGCGACGACCAGCTCGTCGGTGGTACCGGAGCGGATATCATGGTCGGCGGCGTGGGCGATGACCTGTATCGTGTCGACCAGCAGGGCGACTGGGCGTTCGAGAATGCCGGTGAAGGCTTTGACACGGTGTTCTCCACGGCGAGCTACTACCTATATCCGAACATCGAGAACCTGATCCTGGCGCCGAGCGCAGGCAACATCTTCGGCGTCGGTAACGAACTGGCCAACCAGATCACCGGCAATGAGGGCGACAATCTCCTCCTGGCAGGCGCGGGAGCGGACACGGTCGGTGGCGGTGTGGGTGCCGACACCATCTATGGCGAGGACGGCAACGACCGACTCTTTGGCGAGGACGGCAACGACATGGTCGTCGGTGGCGCCGGTGACGATATGATCGACGGCGGAACGGGTATCGACCAGCTGTTTGGCGGGGTCGGTAACGACGTCTTCTATGTCGACCAGCAGACCGATGTGGTGTTCGAAAATGCCGGCGAAGGCACCGACACGGTGATCTCGACCTCGAACTTCTACCTCTATGCCAATATCGAGAACCTGACCCTGGCATCGGGTGCGGGCAACATCTTCGGCGTC
>Ga0207669_10000625_pt1 | contig 15307 bp, 16 predicted proteins | sample KBSM33metaG_FD_184329 | JGI IMG/M metagenome (GOLD analysis project Ga0207669, IMG submission 184329) | Miscanthus rhizosphere microbial communities from Kellogg Biological Station, Michigan, USA - KBS M3-3 metaG (SPAdes) (version 2) | ecosystem: Host-associated > Plants > Roots > Rhizosphere >...
GCGGTCGTCCGTGGCGATGCGGCCTACTTCGATCGGGTGACGGCGGCCGACTTCGTGATGATTCACGGCGACGGCTGGACGAGCGGAGGACGGCCGGCGCTCGTCGACGACAAGGCGAGCTTCATGCGCCGGATCGCAGACAAGTCCTACGCGGCTCACGACTACGACGTCCAGTCAGTCGAGATGCACGGTGATGTCGCAATCACGTACGGCCGCTATGTTGGAAATATCCCGAGTTCGCCGGCGGGTCGACGGTGGTTCTCGGTCTGGTATCAGAAGGTCTACGCGAAGCGCGAGGGACGCTGGCTGTATCTCTCACATCGAACGGTTGACGGCGCGCATTACGGCGACGATCGTCGAGCGGTCAGCGCGGATTAGCAGTCCATTGGAGGTTGCATCGTGAGACGAGTGATATTCAGCGGTGCGTTGATGGTCGTTCTCCTCGCCAATGGCATATTTGCGCAGGGAACACCGCAGGCGCGCCCGCCGCTCTTTCTGAGCGAGTCATGGAAGACGCTGTCCACGCCTCCAGACGATCATGGCGCATGGCCAGCATCGCAGCAGGGTGTTGCAAGCCCGAACCTGCAACTGACCCTGCACGGGACGTCCGGCAAGGAGATTCAGTTGGTGGCCGTCCGTGGCAGCGCGGACCTGTATCCGCTCAACCTGTGGACCGGCACGACGACATCACCCAGCGCGGCGACGCTTCGCGATCGCAACAACTTCGTTGACCTCACGAACCCGCTTGCGAAGATTCGCTGGGTTGTGCGCACGTCCGGGTTCCACCAGGTCCGCCCCGTCGTCAAGCTCGCCGACGGGACGTGGCTGGTTGGCGATCGTCCCACCGGGCCGTCTGCCGACTTCAACGAGACTGATATTTCGATTGCCGATCTGCGCTGGCTGAAGCTCGACATTGCTCGCGTCGTCGCCGTCGGAAACTGGATCGATCAGGCCGACCTCAGCAAGGTCGATGAGGTCGGCTTCGCCGACTTGATGCCCGGGAGTGGCCATGGCCCGGGTGGCTATGTGAACGTGGGACGGATCGAGGTGTATGGAAAGCCAGTGAAGCGGTAACGCCACCGATGTCCCCTTCGTCACGCGGCCGGGACTGTACCGTTTCGGCCGCGGCGGCGTTCTCGGTCTGAACCGGTGTATCGGTGTGTGCCGATACCCGGGAAGGAGCTCCCAAGGACCGCAGGGGATGATCAATCCAACGGACCCATCAGGCACTCCTCTCCGTATTTCGGTCGACAACTTACTCGAAGGCGTTCAGATCATCGATCGCGGTTGGCGCTATAAGTACGTCAATCCGGCCGCCGCCAGGCACGGCCAGCGGACCGCAGACGAGCTCATTGGCCGGACGATGATGGAGTGCTACCCCGGTATCGAGCGCACCGACTTGTTCCGCGTGCTCGAGCGGGTCATGTCAAATGGGCAGCGTGAGACACTTGCCAACGAATTCACATTCCCTTCCGGTGACAAGCGATGGTTCGACCTCGCCATCAGTACAATTCCCGATGGCATCTGCATCCTCTCGCTCGATGTCACGGACTTGCGCCGAACAGAGCTCGAGCTGCACCACGCGCAACGTCTGGATGCGATAGGCCAGTTGGCCGGTGGCATCGCTCACGATTTCAACAATCAGCTCACGCTCATCCAGGGCGTGGCGCACTTGCTGCTCGATGGGGAGGAGAACGAAAGCATTCGGACCGACCTGGAGGCGATCTGCTCCGCAGTCGAACGATCAGCGGCCCTGACCCTGAGGCTCGTCGCGTTCAGCCGCCGCCAGGTACTTCGCGTCGAGCCGATCGATCTCAATCAGGTCGTCAGGAATCTCGGGACGCTGTTCCGTCGTGTTCTGCGCGCGGACATCGCCATCGACCTCCAGTTCCATGGCGAACCGGCGGTCATCACCGGCGACGCGCAGAAGCTCGAGAACGCCCTCACGAATCTCGCCGTGAACGCGAGCGACGCCATGCCGAACGGCGGCCGCCTGACGATCGGCACATCGATCGTGGAGTTGACCGACGAGGACGCGCAGCAGCATCCGACGATGGCAAAGGGACGGTATGCGGTGCTGATTGTCAGTGATACGGGCCAGGGCATGGACGCGGCTACGAGGTCGCAGATCTTCCAGCCCTTCTTCACGACCAAGCCGCCGGGCAAAGGCACGGGACTTGGTCTCCCGATGGTATACGGCACCGTGAAGCAGATGGGCGGCTTCATCTGGGTCTACAGCGAGATCGGGTCGGGGACGATCTTCCGTCTCTATTTCCCCACGACCAGCGAACCGCCGCGCGATCGCCCGCGCGAAGCGCCGCAGGCGACGCCGCGTCCTGGTGCGACGGTGCTTGTCGTCGACGACAACGATGGCATCCGCGAGCTCGTGGTGCGCGCGCTCTCGAGGCACGGCTATCACGTCGACGCGGCAGCCGACGTCGGCGAAGCCCACGATCGCATCCGTGCGATGGGTGCGCTCCCGGACCTCCTGCTCGCCGACGTCGTCATGCCCGGCGCAAGCGGAGTGGATCTCGCTCGAGAGATCGGCGAGGGACGGACGCGGGTGTTGTTCATGTCCGGGTACTCGCAGAGCGCGATCCCGGATGTGGTCGCTGTCGGTGGATTGCTGGAGAAGCCGTTTACCGTCGACGAGCTCCTGCGCGCAGTCGAGCGGGCGCTGACGTAAGCCTTTCGGCTTCGCCTTGTGCGCCGCGCGATCACCGCGATACTAGAGGCATGGCGTTCTCGCTCTCCTCTCGCGGACGACTGACCGATTACGATCTCGGTCGCTTCCCGGACGACACGCTCTTTCATCGGCTGGCCCGTGCCGTGTGTCACGCGGGGTGCCTGCCTCGCAAGGAGCTCTTCGAGACATGGGAAACCGCGCGGCGAGTCCGGCGCCTCTTTCGTGGAGGCCGCATCGTGGATGTTGCCGGCGGTCACGGGCTGCTGGCTCATGCGATGCTTCTGCTGGACGACTCGTCAGCCGACGCGATCGTCGTGGATACCTCACTGCCGCCGTCGAGTGCGCGGCTTCAGGCGAGCCTGACGGAGACGTGGCCTCGGCTGGCCGGTCGCGTGACGTTCCTCACCGCGCGAGTGGAGGACCTGGACCTGCGTTCGAGCGACATCGTCGTCTCTGTGCATGCGTGTGGAGGCCTCAGCGACGTCGTCCTCGATCGCGCGGCGTCCGCTCGCGCGCGTGTCGCCGTCCTGCCGTGCTGCCACGATCTAGACGTGAACGATGACGGTGGATTGGCAGGCTGGATCGACAGGCCGCTGGCGGTCGACGTGGTCCGGGCGTTGCGCTTGAAGCAGCAGGGATACCGGACCTGGACTCAGTCGATTTCCGGCGAAATTACGCCCAAAAACCGCCTTCTGATTGGCGAGCCGCAGGTCCTATAGGTTCGATTCTCAGGCGCCGATGTACACTAGTGAAAACTTTCACACAATCGGAAGGTACATGGACTCAGATTTCGGACTGCTGTGGATTCCTGTCGGTTTCGCGTTGATCTTCCTCTCGGTCGCCGTTCTCTTCCTGACCGTTTCCGCATAACCACCGAAGATGCGCCGACACCAGCACGACGCTGGTGACCGGCGATCGTCGTGTACGTTCAGAGCAACGCCTGCGTGAGGTGTTGCTACTGAACGCTGTTCAGCGTGATGTCGAACACCAGGGTGGCGTTCGCTGGAATTGGATTGCCCGGGCTTCTGTCGCCGTAGGCGAGTTCCGGTGGAATGACGAGGCGGCGCTGCCCGCCCACGCGCATGCCGACCACCCCCTGATCCCAACCTCGAATCACGGCGCCCGCTCCGAGTCGGAAAGAGAAGTTGGTATTCGAGTCGAACTGCGTGCCCTTGGCCTCGGGCCTGCTCGAGTCGTGAAGCCATCCCGTGTACGCGACAGTCACCTGATTGCCTGACTGAGCGAGCGTTCCGGTCCCGACGACAAGATCGGTTTGTGAATACGGTGCACTGGTGGTCGGTGGAAGGGCGGTGGGTCCGTTGTCACCGCCACAAGCAGCGACGAAGAGCAAAGCGACGAGTGGAATCAGACGTTTCATTGTTCCCAGTTTAGACGACGAACCTCGTCCGCGGGTCTGCGGCCATCTCTCCGCGGTATTACCGCTTCTGTCCGTGTGGAAGATGAAGCGACATCAGCACCACGGTGCCGTCGATGGCACTGAACCAGTGGGGGGTGCCCTCGGGCACCATGATGAAGTCCCCTTTGGCCACACGACGAGATGCCCCGCCGTCGATGCCTGCGCCCGTCAGGTTTTCTGCGTTGGTCCGGGTCTCCTTGGTCAGCTTGCCACCAGTAACGAGCGTGGCCGAGCCGTCAACCACGTAGAACAACTCGGCTTCGGTCTCGTGCACGGCGGCGTTCCCCACGGATGCACGATATTCGAGGCTCACGTTGTACGGCGCCAGCTGGATCAGCGATTGTGCGAGCAGCGGCTGGTCTTTGCGATCGGCTTTCGCTTTGGCGATGAGCGCCGTCACGTCTGCGGCAGAGACGTACGTCCGGGCATTCGCCGCCGGGGCCGCCGGCTGCTGCGCAAACGCCAATGAGGATGAAAGAACCACGACGAGACCGGCAAGCCATGAACGCATGTGACCCTCCACGAGCGCCATTGTAGTCGCTCGCGATCTGGTAGGAGGTGGGATCGGTAAGGGGATCGAGCGGTCCGAGGGGCGATGGTGCGGCGGGCGAAGGTCCGGAACGAGGGTGCGAAGGTCCGGTGCGAGGGTGGCCCGTTGGTACCCTCGGACTTCGCACCATCGCAGTGCACGTCGCACTTTCGTGCCGTCGCACCGTAGGACCGCGTGCGACAGCAACGTTCAGCGAGTGCTCAAAACTCGACGTGCGTCTGGGCGAGCAGCCTGCGATCGAGGAGCTGCGAGTTGGACGTCTGATGGATCTGCTCGAGCGAGATCACGACACCCAACCGCGCGCGTGAGATCTGGCTCCAGTGTGCGCCGCCGACGCTCAGGCGCCGCTGTGAGTCGCTGTCGTTCGAGCCGTCCGGATCGTAGAGATCGAGCCCGCCGATGACAGACCAGCCGGTCGGACCCTGGCGTCCCTCACCGAAGAACGAGAAGCCACGACGCTCGATATCCACGGCAACAAACGGATTGTCCGTGGCAGACAGATACTGCGCAGTGAGCACGAGGTTGTCGTTTTCGTAGCTGCCCATCGCGATGGCGACGTTGCGCGGTCGATCGCGCGCGTACCAACCGAACTGATAGAAGCCCGAGACCGTCACGTTGGCGAGCTGGCCGTCCTCTGAGAAGGGACGAAACGTCGCGCGACCGTCGATGCTCTTGTAACTATCGATCTCGGCGCGTCCCTGACCCTCGCCGTTGTAAATGCCGACGTGGAACTCCGTGCGCTCGGCGCTGTACTTGGCGCTCACGCCGAGGTCCGTGGTCCCGGGAATCAATCCGAGCCGTTCCGAGAAGAACGGACCGAGCACGCGATAGCGATTGACCGTTTCCTCGAACGCGAGCCAGGGCATTTCGTGCAGGCCGAACATGATGGCGACGCGGTCAGTGGCCTGCACATCGAGCGATGCGTACTCGAGTCGCAGTGCGAGGTTCTGGTTGAGGCTCGCGTCGGTCGTCGGCCGCACGTCTGGAGTGAAGCGCACGCGGATGCGATCCGAGAGCCTGGCCTGGATGTTGAGGTAGCCGCGCGTGACGTCGAACGCGTTGTATCCGTTCGATTCGTGCAACTGGGCCTGATACTGCAGGAACGTCAGGATGCCAAACGTCACTGACGGGAAGCTGCTGCTCACCGGTGTCGCGCCCGTGCGCTCGGGCGCCTGTGCCGCCGCGGCCGTTGCTGCCGCTGCGCTCAGCGGCGCAGACTCCGGAACTGGCGTCGCGCCGCTCGGCGGAAAAAGTGTCTCTTCCGACGGGGGCGTGGAAGCGGCCATCTGCGCAGGGGGCTCTGCGGGTGTCGCCGTCGCCGGTTTTTTCGTAGTGGTCTGCGCCAACGCCGCACCCGGCAGTGTCAACCAGACGATGGCCGTCAGAGCAAATCGTTTCATGCTGTTCACCTAGAAGATGGCCGGTGCACCGGCACGGAAATCACCGCCGAGAATCGGCACCGAGCTCACGCCCAACCACTGATCGAGCAAACTCGCGTAGACGGATCGGAAGTCGGTCTCGTAGCGGACGTCGCCGGAGTTGTTCTCGAGCGTGGGATGACCAGGCGCGAGCGAGGCCGCTGTGCCGTGAAGCCCGCCACGCACGGACCCGCCGAGCACCATCATCACGCCGGCGGCACCGTGATCAGTGCCCGCGCTGCCGTTCTCCGAGATGCGCCGTCCGAACTCCGAGAACACGACCACTGTCGTGTCGCCCGCGAGTCCCTGATTGCGTACGTCGCTGTAGAACGCCCACAGTCCGTCGCCGAGCGTGCCCATCAGGTTCGCGTAGTCGCCACCACCACCGCCGCCCTGGCCGGCGTGCGTGTCGTAGCCGCCGGTCTGCAGCCAGAACACACGCGAGCCGATGCCGCGCACCATTGCGCCCGCCACGGTCTGCAGGGCGTCTGCGAAGCCGCCGTTCGGGTATGCGACGGTCGGCGTATACGACGTCGCAAGCGCCACGCGATCGAGCGTGGCGATGGCTCCGAGCGCCGTGCTGTTGACGAACGCCAGATGCGGGCGTCCGCTCGCGGGATTGCTCGCCATCGTCTGGGCGGCCGTGCGCTCCTGCGTAGCCGCCGCACCGCGATTCGGGCTGGCATACGTGTATGTGCTCGCGTTTGGAATCGCAGGCACACCGCTCGTGCCGGAGATCAGCGCCCGCGGTGTTTCCGCTGTCGTGTTCCACGCGGCGAGCGCGTCAAGCGGACGAGGGAGGACATCGAGGTATCGCCCGAGCCATCCCGAACCGGTTGACTGCTGCGGATTGGCGGTGCCCCAGATGTCGCCGGCCTCGAAATGCGATCGACTCGAGTTGGCATATCCCGCGCGCTGCACGAGCGCGAGTCGCCCTTCGTTGAAGATGTTCAGGAGGCCGCCGAGTCGCGGGTGCAGCCCCATCGCCTGACCGGCGGCATCGCTGCCGACCTGCAGCACCTGCCCGGCAGGCACGGCGATCGACGGCCGGCGACTGTAGTACGCCGCGTCGCGATACGAGATGAGCGTGTTGAGCGCGTCGTTGCCGCCGCCAAGGTAGACGACGACGAGGTTCCGCGTGCGGATGCCTTGTGCGTCCGCGATCGCGGTAAGGAACGAGGGCGCGGCAATGCCGAACGTGACGGTCGCGACGCCGTTGCGAATGAAGAGTCGTCGAGAAAGATCCATGATGCCTTCTAAACGAGCTGATACTCGGCAGAGCCGATCAGCAGACGAGCAAGACCAGCGGCCCGTGTGTTCAGTTGTTCACCGTCGCCTGTCCACGATCCCGCGGCGGCCAGGTACGACATGAGTGCCTGCCGCGGAAGCAAGTCGAGCGGGGCAGGCGTGACGCGCACGAGCATGGCGTCGAGCAGCTCTTGCGGCGTTCCCGCCAGTGGAGTCACCGTCGCGGCGAGGAACGGCTTCTGGCTGGCGGCGAGCGTCGCGGCAAAATTGGTCCGGGCGAGCATCGTTCCCGTCGAGAACCACGCGGCGCCGGGCGGCCAGCCGCCGACGTTCGGCGGCTCGTAGAGTTGCTGTCCCATCGCCGCCATCGGCGATCGCACCTTGTCCACGGAGAAGTTCTGCCACCCGACTTCTCTGATCGATCGAATGACGTATTCGGCCGGCCATGAGTAGCGTGCGAACTGCATCTCCGGGTTGGTAAACCACGGCGAATTGAGGATGTGGCGAATGACGGGCCGGATCTCGGTCCTGCCCTGCAGGTAGACCGTCGCCACGCTTTCAACGAACGCGGGATCGGGCGCGTGGACGTCGCTGATGAAGAAGCTCCAGAACTTGCGCGCCAATCGGCGGCCCGTCTCCGGGTGAGTCGCGAGTGCCGTAATCAGGTCGATGCCGTCCTGTATGCCCGCGCTTTCGCTGCGCGAGGCGATCGTGCGGCCGCCGTTGCTGTAGACCGGGAACGAGAACGTCTTGTCGCCGGTATCGTGCTGGCCGGCGTTGTAGACGAACTCCTGATAGGCGTTGAGGTCGCCGTATTCGTCTTTGCGGTAGTCATCGGACCCGCGCAGGTTCCACCCGGTGAACACACGTGCGGCGGCGTAGACGTCCGACTCGACGTAGTTGTCCACCCCGATCGTGAACAACTCGATGATCTCGCGGCCGAAATTCTCCTGCGGCTTGGCTTTCGTGTTGCTCTGGCCGTCGAGCCAGATCACCATCGCCGGATCCTGCGCGACCTGAATCAGCAGATCGCGGAAGTTGCCGAGCGCGTACTGGCGAAAGAGCTCGATTTGTCCCTGCGGACCGCGCAACGTGCCCGCCTTGTGCGCGAGCATCTTTGCCGCTTGCCGTTCACCGGAGTCCACCGCCAGCTTGCTGTAGGCCGTGGCGAAGTGGTTGTGCCAGAACATCGTCATCTTTTCCTGCAGCGGGCGGCGCGAGTGGATCATGCGGAAGAGCCACCGCTGGCGCGCATCGTCGATGTCGATGTCTGGTGCGAAGAGATCCTTCGTCGCGATCAGCGCGTGGTCCGGACGTCCCATGCGTTCGTCCACATCGTCGGGCCGGCCCTCGTAGTCCACGAGGTAGTCCACCGCTCGCGTGTGCGACATGTCGCGATAGATGTCCACGTCGTTGGCGCTGACGCCGAAGCCTGCGCGTCGCAGGAGGTGGTCGATTTCTGGATTGACTGTGGCCATCGCGCGCTCAGAGGGTGATCGTCAAAACGTCGTTGGCGAAGGAGGTCGAGTACTGACGCAGTGATGCCTTGGCCGGACCGTTGACCACCTGACCGCTGCGGTTGTAGCGAGACCCATGGCACGGACAGACGTAGATCGCACCGTTCACGCCGTTGACCGTGCATCCCTCGTGCGTGCAGGTCGCGTCGATGGCGGTGAACGTGGTGGCGCTGGTCCGCGCGACGAGAAACACGCCCGCGATCGACTCGACGAGCGCTGTGCTGTCGACGTTGGCGAGCGCCGATGTCGTCGGGACCTGGACGCGCGAGTTGGCGAACTGACCACTGAGGGTGGGGAGTAGCGACGTCCCGCCGCCGCCTCCGCCGCCCGGTGACGTGGGCGATTCATCGCCGCTGCAGGCGGACATGAACGTCGCAAGAGTGGCGCAGGACGCCACCTGGCAGGCGTTAGCGCAGAACTCGCGTCGCGAGACGAACTGGCTCTGTTCTGACATCGTGATCCTCGAGGGTGGGTGAGCGCTTCGGGGCCAGGGGGCAAGATCGGGGCCACGCCGAAACGGCGCGGGTTTGCAAATCGGCGGCGCCTTGGCGAGCGTCCGCCGATCACAAACTCGGTGGGTGAATCCGGATTTTGTAAGAGCGCAAGCGGTGAACGAGAATCGAGGCCATGACACTGACAGCTCTGTCCGGCAGAATCGCCCTCGTGACCGGCGGGGGTCGCGGAATTGGAAAGGCGATCTCGCTGGCACTGGCCGATGCGGGTTGCGATGTGGCGGTGAACTACGTCAGCCGCGAGGCCGACGCCCGGGCGACGTGCGAAGCCGTCCGGGCAAAGGGTCGTCGCGAACTGCCAATCAGGGGTGATGTCTCGAAGAGCGCGGACGTCGCCGCACTCATCGCGGCGGTCGAAGCAGGACTCGGCCCGGTGGACATCCTTGTGAACAATGCCGGCCGGGTCGCGTTCGAGAGCATCGAGCAGATGTCCGAGGCGAGCTGGAACGAGATCATCCAGGTCAATCTCTTGTCCGTGTTCCTGATGACGCAGGCGGCTCTGCCGGGGATGCGTGCACGCAAGTGGGGGCGCATCATCAACCTGACGTCTGTCGCGGCACAGGCAGGGAGCACAATGGCCGTGCACTACTCGGCGGCGAAGGCCGGGGTCATCGCCGCGACCAAGAGCTACGCGCGAATGCTGGCGAAGGAGGGCGTGACGGTCAACGCGATCTCGCCCGCGCTCATCGCGACTGAGATGGTGGCATCGAATCCCAATGTGAAGCCCGACATGATTCCGGTCGGCCGCTTCGGCCGAGTGGAGGAGTGCGGCGACGTCGCCGTGTTGCTGGCGGGCAACCCGTACATCACCGGCCAGACGATCGGCGTCAATGGGGGACTGTATCTGGGGTCATGAGAGAAGCGAAGGAGATGAGAATGCGATTGCTGCAGATCGTTCCGGCGTTGTTGATCGTGTTCGGCCCGACAGCCGCCTATGCCCAGAGTGCTGCGACGAACGCCCCGTCCTGTGATCTGCCTCACGCGTCGGGTGTGTCGACGGAGCAGCTCATGTCGGGTCAGCGGCAGCGGTCCTACAGGTTATTCGTGCCGCCCGGCTACGACGGCCGTCAGCGTCTGCCGCTGGTGCTCGATCTTCACGGGAGCGGAGGCAACTCCGCCGGTGAGGCGCGTAACAGCGGCCTCGAAACTGTGAGCGCCAGCGAACGATTCATCGTCGCGACGCTCGATGCCGAGAACGCGCGCTGGAACGTGCCCGTGCAGGCCAGTCGCCCGGACGACGTCGCGTACGTCAGCGACGTGATCGATCGCGTGTCGAAACAGGTCTGCACGGACGACACGCGCGTGTACGCGACCGGCTTCTCTGGTGGGGCGCGGATGTCGTCGCTGCTCGCGTGCAAACTCGGCTCGCGTCTCGCTGCGATCGCGCCAGTCTCCGGGCTTCGCTTCCCTGGTCCGTGTAACGGCCGTGCCATTCCGGTGCTGACGTTCCACGGACTCGCGGATCCACAGAACACCTACGACGGACATGTGCCTGGACGTGGAGGCGAGTGGGAGGAAAGCGTTCCGGATGCCTTATCGAGCTGGGCGCGTCACAACTCGTGCAAGGGCGACGTCGTCCTCGAGGATCCGCCAGGTCCGCTCTCGACGATGCGCTATGCCGGATGCGCCGATGGCGCCGAGGTACGCATGATTCGCATCGACGGCCTCGGGCACCGGTGGACGAGAGAAGAAGTCGATACCACGGCGGTGATGTGGCAGTTCTTCAAGAGCCACCGCCGCGACCGATGAGGGAGCAGTGCCAGAGCGGCAAGAGTTGCGAAGAACCGAGTCACGGTTTCCACCTGGTCCCGAACAACCCTCATGATCGATCGCAATCCGCCCGATAGCGATTGACATGCGACAGATAGCAACGCGTGCGCTGGTGATTTTGGCTTGTGTCGTTGCGACACATTGCAGCGGTTCGGATCCCGCGAGTCCAACACCCCCGCCGTCAGGTGGCAGCGGTGGCAGCGGTGGGGGAGGCGGCGCCGGCGCCGGTAGCGGGGGCGGTGGCGGCGCGACCAGAACCTCGGTCACGGAGGAAACCGAGTTCGACGACGGCCAATGGGAAGACGTCGTTCAGTCCTTCGGTGCGGGTGGAGATGGTGGCGGTGGTCGCCTGACCTACCTGGGTCAGCAAGGCGCTTACTACCGTCAGGTCACCATCAACGTTAGCAGCGCAGGGGGCGGCTCCGCGGCCCAGGTGGCAGTGTTCTCCTTCAAGCAGGGAGCGGTGTACTTCCCGTCGACCGACGGAGAGATCGTCTCGATCGACTACTCAGAATCGTCGATCAATCAATCCGCTGGTAACGGCCAGTACAGTGCGCCCGCCGTCCGGCAGAACGGCAAGCTCTATACACTCGTTCCGGGTGGCAAAGCCTTCACGACACCCGAAACGTCGTGGACGACTCACTCGCTGACCGGGCTCACGCAGAACGATTTCAGGACGATCGCGTCTGCTGCGGAGCACCCGGACTTCTCGACCAATGGTGGTCGCATGGAGGTTGGCTTCATGCGTACGCAGATCGTCCAGGCAGGCGCGAGCGGGAGTACGACGAAAGTCGGGATCGATAACTACCGGCTCATGATGTACAGACGGTAGTAAACAGCCCGCGCTGGCTTCAGCGCGGGCTGCTCATCGCGTTACTTGAATCCGCCAATACCATCAGCGTCCGCGGGACGCTTCATGCCCTTCTCGAAGTACTCCTCCCAGATCCGAGCCCACGGGCGATCGTAGAGATCGCGCACTTTGTATTTGATCTCAGTTCCCGGGGGCACCTGTGTCCCTCTTCCATCGTCGCCGACGAAGATGGTCTGGTTGCAGTGATCGAGATGGAACGGCGGAGCGTCGCTGAGGTCGCCGCGGCGCGAGAAGAAGCGGATGTCGCGCACAGGTTGTACGAACGCTTCAGGGTCGTAGAAGATCGTCTCGTGTTCGAGGCCGGCGAACTTGCCGTCGGCGAATTTCCGTGGCGTCCAGATCTCGATCAGTTGCATCTGGTTGCTGTACTCCCAGCTGCTGTGCGTGAACCAGGCCTGGACGTTCGAGGTCCACGTGATCAGCGTGTCGCCATCCCAGAAGCCGACCGTCTCGCCCAGCCAGCTCGGAACCTCCGCACCCAGATGCGGAACCTTGCCTTTGAGATCGAACGAGCGGCCGATTTGCACGTGGCGCAGCGCGTTGTCCGTGCCGCCAAGGAACTGCACGCGTCCCGGGACGACCATGACATCGAGCTGACTCGGGCCGCCCGGCCCTGACCACCATCGCAGCAGCCCTTCGGGTCGGCAATACATCAGCGAGAACTGCGCCGCGTTGCTGTTGACCTTGTGATACATCTGCTGCACGTAGCGCTGCTGATACTCCGGTGTGAGCAGCGACAGGATCGTGGGCATCTGGTTGGCCCACCCCATCACCCACTGCGGCGGCTCGGCGAATTCGGCCGGGGCTGGGTTGCCTGCACCCCCGCGCCTGCCGCGCCCGAACGCGAGGTTCATGTTGCGGGTATACCGACCGTTCCAGTCCGGCGCCGTCGCCCTCGTGTACTCGGTTGGACCGCCGTGCGCCTTCGTTTCAGCCAGCAGTGCTTCGTACTGTTCGCGCGCGGTCTTGAACGGGTATGGGCTGATGATGGCCTCGCGCGGGTAGTCGCGCTCGCAGTGTCCCCAGGCCGCCGTGTTCGGATCGCCGTTGTCGAGCGCCTTGGGACCGCTCGAGTAGTCGCCCCAGATGGAGTCGAGTGCGATCGGGCTGTTGCAGCGGTAGTAGCGCTTGTCCATCCAGAGATCGCGATCGACGTAGAAGTCTTTCGACGTGAAGATGTCGCGCGGCAAGGGCTGAACGCCGGCGGGTGGCTTGCCGCCTGTGGCCGTCGCGTTCGTCGTGTAGTACCACGGCGTGACGGCGCCGACGAAGTCATTCTCCGGGTAGACGTTGTACGGCTTGAGCGGCACAGGCACCGGCCAGCCGCGGCCGACACTCTTCTGGGCCGCCGGCGCCTGCGCTCGCAGTGACGCCATCACGCAGACACCGAACACGAGAACCGCGACTGTGACGCTGATCTTGCGGACGAACGCTGGGGTCATCTTCTCGCCTTTAGTTGGAAGTTGCCCGCCTCCGCTTGTCGCCGGGTTGCACTGGCGACAGTTTTGGCGAGGTCTCGCCGAAGCGCGCATGCATTCCGAGCGCGAAGGCGGAGGAGTTGGACGTTGACATGTTTTACATCTATTCAGGCTTCCAGGCTGCCGTTGGCTTCACCAGTGCGCCGTTGCCGTGCGAGGTCGCGCCGTCGACGGAGTCGCAGTGCATACCCGGTGCGGGTGTCTTGCCCGTGGGGCACTTGAAGAGTCCTTCGACTCGTGCCCCGGCGCGCTGCCCGCTGCGCAGTGGCACGAGGCCGACGCTGAAGACCGTCCCGCGTGGAAAGTCGTTGATCGAGACGCCTTCGCGCGCCATTGCTGCGGCACCGCCCATCTCGACGAGCCAATTTGCCGGCTTGCCGCTGGAATCGCGCACCAGCGCGTCTCGCTTCTCGTTGAGCGGCACGAAGGCGATCTGAAGGTGAGCGGCGTCGGGGTTGATGCGCTCGACGACCCCGGTGAAGACGTACTTGATCGACTGGTCATACATCGCGAAGGAATGATGCGCCGAGGGCGTTGCCGCGGTGAGTGCAGCGATGGTGGCTAACGTGAGCCCCGTGACCAGTCCCCGTGTTAATCCGTTCATGAATGCGTGATCCCCTCTGGGCACCCTAGGTGTGTCTGACCCTGACACAATCTTAGGCCGCCGTCTCGTCCGATCGCAGTTACCCGTTTATGGGGGAGAATGCGTCCTCGAGCGACAGCGAGGCAGGAATGGACGAAATCACGCGCAGACGTTTCATCGAGACCGCCAGCCTGGCCGCGGTGGTCCCTCCGTTCGCCGCGGCCGCGCAGAGCGCAAGTCAGGCGCCGGGGCAAACCCGTGCCGCCGCCCCGCGCGTCACGTCGCGGGCACGCGACCTGACCGATGGCGAGCTCGAGGCGATGTTTCGCCGGTGCTCCAACACCGGCAAGTGGGGACCAAATGACGAACTTGGGACGCTGAATTACATCACGCCCGCGAAGCGCATCGCCGCCGCACAACTGGTGAAGACCGGCGACGTGGTTTCCGTCGGCCGGGATTTGACGACACGACAGTCCAAGACGAACGCGCAACCGGTCGTGCACGTGATGACGTTCACCGCCGACAGTCCGAGCAGTGGCGACTCCTTCACAATCGCCCCGCACGGGATGGTCGTCACGCACATGGACGCGCTGTGTCACTTCTCCTGGAAGGACCAGTTCTATAACGGGCGCAAGCGATCGGAGACGCTGACGGCGAGCGGTGCAAAGTGGGGATCGATTCACGCCCAGAAGAACGGGATCTTCACGCGCGGGGTGCTCCTCGATGTTGCCGCTGCGCGCGGAGTGCCGTGGTACAAGCCCGACGAGTACGTGACCGTGGCCGACTTTGAAGCGGCGGAGAAACGTCAGCGTCTGCGCGTCGGGTCTGGCGACGCGATCTTCGTGCGCACTGGCATGGAGCGTATGGAGGCGGAGCTTGGTGAGCAGGACATCTACCCGCGTGCCGGACTCCATGCCGAATGCGTCGAGTGGATGCACATCCGGCAAGCGTCCGTATACGGAGGCGACTGCATCGAGAAGCTCCCGTATCCGAGCGAGAGCTTCACGTCCGCCGTGCACATGATTGTACTGGCGTCGATGGGTCTGCCGATTCTCGATTGGCCGGCGCTGACGGAGTTGGCGAGCACCTGCGAGCGCCTGGGTCGTTGGGATTACCTGTTGACGACTGCGCCGCTGCGGCTTCCCGGCGGAACGTCCTCGCCGATCAACCCCTTATGCATCTTTTGAAGTCCGTGAAGCGCGGCAGCACGAGGAGATAGCGATGCGGATCATTCTGTCGGGACTGACCCTTGGCGCC